>OATP01000278.1_pt1 | contig 33218 bp, 31 predicted proteins | sample 1495041 | NCBI WGS metagenome assembly OATP01 (sample SAMEA2579972, study PRJEB22360) | human gut metagenome | biome: human gut; feature: human-associated habitat; material: faeces | place: Denmark | collected 2008/2010 | reverse complement strand
AGCGTATTTAGGGCTCAGCTCCCCGGAGCCATTCTAGCTTCTCTATCGGATACCGGCTGCTGACTCCAGCATGGAGCGTGACTGTCTGACCAGCTATGCCGTTGATTGGAATGGCGTGTACGCTGATTTTGCTTTTCTGCTCTCGGTATTCCATAACGATGTTGTAGTTACGGTCAACAAAAGCGGTTTTGTTGGTGCTGTTGTTAGCGGATAAAACCCGAGATGGGTCAAGTTGTGCACTTAACGGCATGCCAAATATATAATTTAGGTTGATACCACCTTCAGCCTGTGAACCTCCGTCTCCGGCGTCTTTATAGCCGGCTCGCACTTCTATTAATGGCACTGGACGCAAGATGATAGCGCCGCTGATGGCGTTAGGGTCACTTGATAAGGTTTCATTTCCCAGAACATCAACCTTGTCACCGAAGTACTGTTCGTAAGTGATCTCGGCTCCAAACCAAGGTAATGAAGGTAGGCTTCCTTTGGCTCGTAGATCGAATCCGGTAGCTGGACGCTCATCGTGTAAATCTCTCACCTCGGATGTTTTCCAGTTCGTCAGCGGGAAATAATAGTTACTGGAGAACGTTAGCGTGTTGCGAAAAGCTTCGAGTCCAATGCTTCCCCGAAGGTGATTATATTTAACATCGCCATCTAGAAATGTATTCATGCCAAATAACCACGGGCCAACGTCCCGGCGATAGCCGACCCCAAGATTGACGAAGGTACGTCCATCAAAGCTATTGTTGTCGTGAGCTCGCAGTCCCAATTGGCCGAATATCAGTGAAGAGGTGTTTTGCATTAAGGGCAGCAGAATGTCGGCTTCAGCCGAACGAAACTGGGTACCATCTTCTAGTTGTATACCGCCGCGAAACTGAGCTTGAGGAAAGAACGAGGTAATACTTTTATTAATAGCATCGTTGGCTAGGGATTCGGGATATGCAACGATCTGATTTTTGGCATATTCGCTGAGGTCGCCTTCTTGCAGTTGGCCTCCGATGGTTGCAGCCGTATTAGCGAGCCAGAGGTCTTGTTGCTGCTTGGCTGAAGCTAAATCGGGTTTCTCCGTTTCGACAGAAGTGCTGTTATCCAAGTGGCGATTTAGTGACGGAAGAGTCGCTGTAGCAATGGCCGTGGGAGTGATGAGCTGGGAGCTCACCAATGCCCAAGTTAGGCAACGAGCTAGAGGGGATTGCGTGAATTTCACTGTATTCTCTCCATGAAATTAAGCGAAGAGAGGAGATAAAAACCCTTCCCGTAGAGGGAAGGGGGGATGAATGCCGTCAACAAGTGGACAGGGCATTACTCCTCTCGTTGAGGCATATCAGAGTGGTTTGGCGCGCTTGTTTTTTTGTGCCGAGGCGTCTGATTTCAGACTGTTATTAGGTGTTACCAGAACGCGGAATAGTTTGTTCTGTTGGGTACCTTGGATTTGATATTGGTGGGCTATATCGCCTGTTGGTGCGATGTCTATGTATTCTGATGATTTATTTTCAGCCATCTGCCACTTGAAGTTGTAGTTTTTGACATCACAGACGTCCGCTGCATCATTAGCGCAAGTCAATGTGGCGACTAACGTGGAACCAACGATTGGTGTTCCTTGAATATCATTGCCGTTCAGCTCATTAGTCGGGCCGCTGACACCACTAGGATATTTTACTTCAATATTGACCAACTTGAGTTTGTTGGTGATGCTACCGTCGGCAGAACCTTCTCCATCAACGCCTGAAGATGCCTTTGTTAATAACACTGCTGTTGGCAAGAATGCGTTGCTTGGTACCCCTGTATCTGTTTGGATACGGTAGATAACCTTCACTTTTTTACCTGCAGCATCCGCTGGAATTTCAAAGGTTTTGCCAACACCGGCTGGATCACCTGAAGTTGCACTGTCGTTGTTGTCAACCAAATACCATTTGATACCTTCCTCAGACTGCACCATCTTATCCAACGAGAGCTGATCGCCATCGCTGTCGGTATATGCAATATTGGTAATTTCTAGCTGAGCTCCAGTCGTCAGATTCCCTTTGACGGTCAGTTTTTTGCCCCCTTTATCCGTTTGGACTGGTCGGTATCCTACGGAGGCGAGCGTGGGTTCAGACGTAGCGCTATTGGCTTTAAGCTCTGCGTTTGCTTGCATTGAAAAAAAAGTTGCTGAAACGGTAGCGGCTAATAATGTTTTTTTAAATATGTTCATGATGTGATTAGTCCATTAATAAAATGCACATTAGGTAGTGTTTTGTTACTTTTTGAAATATACCGGCCACTCATGAGTTGTAAAAAAGAAACAAAAAGACACATCATTCAAAATATTTATTACTTGATTGATATAAAAGGAAAAAATAGATTTTTTGAAGGAAGGATTGAGCTGATATATAAAAAACTTGGACTATTTTAATTATGTTAATTGCTTTCTATTACTGATATTTCTATCACTCTTTTCCCAAGACTGTTTATGATCGATCGTGAAAGGTTTCGTACGCCTAATTTACCGAAACCGACATGCACTCCGTGCAGGTACTCGAATCTCGTCATTCCGGCCTTAACGGAACGAACGGCAATCGCGAGTATTCGGGGCCAACGCAAGCGTTGTTCTTTTGCCGACGTCCCTGTCGGCGAATCCTAGCCTACATTTCTCCCTTCGGCTGAATGGCAACGTGCCGGAAAAGGCCAACGTCAAAACCAAAAGATAAAATCAAAACCTTCTTTGGGTTTTAGTTTAAGTCTTGGTAGGGAGAGCCGGCACGACAGGGATGTCGTGACGGAGTTTGGGGCGCCCTGGATGGGCGATACCAAACCGGAGCGGAGATGGCGTCTCGGATAAAAGCGCGCGAGTGCAGAGACCACGCGCTGGTGGTCTCTGCCCGTACGCCTTCACCTAGGTAACAATGGAACTTGGTATAAAAAGGCGGGCGGAACATTACACCGCAGTCTCATAAACGACAGGCGAAAACACCCCCCCACTAACTCACACCAAGCTTCCCAGCCATTTTGCCCTCAAGCCCCGCCTTAATCACTTTCCACTCATCGTCAATAATACTGAATCGCACAGAATTGCGTTTTCGGCCATCGGGCATGATTCGTTCATGGCGAATGATGCCTTCTTGTTGGGCGCCGATGCGCAAGATCGCGGCGCGTGAGCGGGTGTTATTTTCATCGGTGGTGAACTGTACACGTACGCATTCCATCACTTCAAAGGCGTAGGTTAGAAGGAGGTATTTAGCTTCAGTGTTGATGCCTGAACGTTGAAAAGATTGGCTCAGCCACGTATGGCCAATTTCCAGTTTTCGGTTGGCGCGGTCAATTTTCCAAAAACGGGTGCACCCCACGACTTTGCGGCTTGCCGCATCGATAATCACAAAGGGGATATGGCTGCCGTTGTCGCGGTTTTCGAAAGCGTGATTGAGATATTGATCTATGGTTTGCGGGCTTGGGATCACGGTTAATGTCATCTCCCAAAGTTGCCCGTCTGATGCAGCATCAATGATTGGCTGGCGGTGCTCCACCTGTATTGGGTGCAGCTCAACAAGTTTGCCTTTTAAGACGGGCTGTTCCATATCAAACCTCGAATTACAGGATCTCTAATATCTGCTCAGGAGGACGGCCGATGCGCGCTTTTTTTCCCTTAACGACGATGGGACGTTCGATCAATTTAGGATGATTGACCATGGCATCGATCAATTGATCTTCCGTTAGGGATTCATCCGCCAGATTGAGTTCTTTATAGATATCTTCTTTATGGCGCATGAGCTGACGGGCGGAACTGAAACCGAGATCTTTCAACAGTGTTTTCAGCGTGGCCGCGTCTGGCGGAGTATCAAGATATTGAATAATCTGGGGTTCGATGCCTTGTTCTTGCAGCAGCGTGAGGGTTTCGCGGCTTTTGGAGCAGCGTGGGTTGTGATAAATCGTTACTCGTTGCGTCATGGATTTTCCTTAACGGCCTCCGCGTTGGTATTGCTTGAAGCGTTGTTGTAGTTGTCTAAGCTGATCGATACGCGCGTCGTAGCGAGCCTGTTTTAGGCTGCCAACGGGCATCAGTGCGCTGGCATTGCTGAGTAAGCCAATCGCCTGATCTAACTGACCTAACAGTGCCAAACTTTCAGCGCGAGCAGAAAGCTCTTCATCACGAAGGCCTTGTGCTGTGCTAGCTTGAGCGAGTAGATCCCAACCATTAGGATCATTAGGGTGCTCAAAGGTATAACGATAGAGTATCCGCGATGCTTTAGCGGCTTGGTTTCCTTCGACATAAGCGTTTGCCAGATTGATTTGCAAGACGGGCTCAGTGCGGTTTTTGGCTAACGCTTTCTCTAAACGGGCAATCGCAGTTGGTGCTTTTTTCTGCTCCAGATCGATATCTGTCATCAAGTCGATAAACCAGATGTTATCGGGCTGACTGTCAAGCAGAGGTTGTAGCATTTTTCGGGCATCATCATATTTGTTTGTTTGGCTAAATAAAATGGCACGACCATAGCGAGCGGCGGTTTGTTCGCGCACGTTGCCATTTTCCATCGCCTTGAGCACATCTTCCGTCAGGAACGTATTGCCATCTTGTCCACCGCTGTACATGCCAAGAGCGCGTACCTTCGCTAATAAATAATCTTGTGAGGACTGAACTGGGTGCGGAGGCATTTGATTAGCGCGGTTGCGCGTATCAGATAAACGACTATCGGGTAGGGGGTGAGTCAGCAAAATTTCTGGGGGCTTGGATGAATAGCGTAGCTGATCGGATAGCTTTTGCAGAAAATTTGGCATCGCTTGCGGATCAAAACCGGATCGTTGTAGCACTTGAATGCCGATACGGTCTGCTTCTTGCTCATTTTGCTGCGTAAAGCTGATCATATTTTGCTGGCTACCTGCCAATGTACCGCTAAGCGCAGCCATACCAGCCTGTGGGCTTGCCATTGCCAGCAAGATTGAACCGAGTGCACCGACCCATGTCAGCGGCGCAGTACGCTGCTGCTCTTCCATCGCACGTGCTAAATGGCGCTGGGTGACGTGAGAAATTTCATGCGCCATAACCGAGGCCAGTTGGCTTTCATTATCGGTATATCGGAAGAGTGCGGAGTGTAAAACAACGTTGCCTCCGAAGAAGGCGAAGGCGTTGATTTCGTCGTTACGAACCAAATAGAAGTGAAACGGTGTGCGTACCGAGTTAGCATGAGCGACCAGCCTTGCGCCGAGCCCATTGATATACTCCATCAAAAGTGGATCGTTGATCAGCGGTGTACTAGCGCGCAACTGACGCACATAAAAATCACCCATCGCCAGCTCTTGGTTAATACTCAGCGTGTTTCCCGCAGTTGTACCAATGTCAGGCAGTTGGTCATCGCTAGGATCTGCTTTGCTTGGCATTGAGCCAGTGAGCAATAGCCCAGCAACTATCGTTGCGATAACCGATGTTTTAAACCGAGAAGTCATACGTGACAGTTCCATTCAGTTTCATCTGGTGAAAGCGTTAATCAATGGGATACAACGCATTTGTAAGAGTCAGTCATGGCATTTTTGACACTAAACCCCGATAAGAGTTCTTCTTAACTTTGTCACACTCAATTACACTCATTCCACAAATGAATATACCCGCTAACATGAAATTTTTGGGTATGCGCCCATTTTCAAGCGTGATCCTGTGTTGAGAATGGCGAAGTTTCTTGCTTGTTGGCTTATTCTGCCACCATAGCCTGATGGACTCCATGTCCTCATGACAGCAAAAATTATCATTTTACGTTATTGGCGATTTTTGCCAGCTCTTTTCAAGGATAAGAACCACACGTTTGTGCAGCTTAAGGAGTGACCCGCATGCTTGATATGTTAATGCAGTGGTATCGGAGACGTTTTACCGATCCGCAGGCAGTAGCATTGCTGACGATCCTGCTAGTCGGTTTTTGTATTATCTATTTTTTCAACGGAATACTTGCTCCGTTGCTGGTGGCGATTGTTTTAGCCTATCTGCTCGAGTGGCCAACGCATAAACTGCAATTAATCGGCTTCTCTCGAGTATGGGCAGTGATTGCTGTACTCATTGTGTTTGGCGGAATTACCTTGCTGTCGGTCTTTGTCATTGCTCCTGCGGTATGGCAGCAGGGATTTAATTTGATGGCTGACATGCCCAAAATGGTCACTCGTTTCTATGAGTTTGCCGCCACACTGCCTAGTCGCTATCCGGCGCTGGTGGATGCGGGGATTATCGATATGGTCGTCGAAAATATTCGCGCCAAAATGGCGGTGATGGGGGAGTCGGTGGTGAAATTATCGCTGGCGTCGCTAGTAGGACTTCTTACATTAGCGATCTATCTGATTCTCGTGCCTTTGATGGTGTTTTTCCTGTTAAAGGATAAAGAGCAGATGCTGAATGCTGTACGTCGAGTATTGCCTCGCGACCGTGGTTTAGCAGGGCAGGTATGGATTGAGATGAACCAGCAAATCACCAACTATATTCGAGGCAAAGTGCTCGAAATGGTGGTGGTCGGTATTGCGACCTATCTGGTGTTTCTGGTTGTTGATTTGCATTATGCATTGTTGCTGGCGGTATTGGTTGGATTTTCAGTTTTAATCCCCTATATCGGTGCAGTGCTGGTGACCATTCCGGTGGTTATTGTGGCGCTGTTCCAGTGGGGGCTGGGGGCGGATTTCTGGACGCTGTTTATTGCCTATCTGGGGGTGCAGGGGCTAGACGGGAATTTATTGGTGCCTCTGCTGTTCTCCGAAGCGGTCAACTTGCATCCGCTAGTGATCATTCTTTCGGTGATTATCTTTGGCGGGCTGTGGGGCTTCTGGGGCGTATTTTTTGCTATCCCGCTGGCGACCCTAGTGAAAGCCGTCATTCATGCGTGGCCAGATGAGTTTATCTCGGAAGCCGATTAATCATTGAGCTAAGAAAAAACAACGCCCTGCATGTGCAGGGCGTTGACGTTTTATGACGGCGGATGAGTTAGCCGTTATTTTTTACATAGTCCAGTACGATGTCGTGGTGGTTACTGGTTTTGAAATCGTCAAATACGTGCTGAACTTTGCCTTCTTCATCAATCAGGAAGCTGATGCGATGAATGCCGTCATAGGTTTTACCCATAAAGGTTTTTTCGCCCCAGACACCAAACTCTTCAGCGACTTTGTGATCTTCATCAGACAGCAATGTGAAGTTAAGAACTTCTTTTTCTACAAAGCGGGAAAGTTTTTCAGGTTTATCAGTGCTAATACCTAACACTTCTACACCCATTTTTTTCAATTCATCCATATTGTCGCGCAGGCCACAGGCTTGAACTGTACAACCTGGAGTCATGGCTTTTGGATAAAAATAGACTAAAACTTTCTGACCTTGGAAGTCGGCCAAGCTGATTTGCTCACCATCTTGATCTAACAGGGTAAATTTAGGAGCGATGCTACCGGCTTTCAATGGGCTCATTACTGCTCTCCGTCTTTATCTTCATGCAGGGAATAGTTCACGACGTTAATACTGCCCTGTGCGCTGAGTTCTGTACAGAGCTTCTCGAAAGCTTGTTCAATACTTTCTGCATCTTGGCTTGCAGGGCTATGTGCTGTGATTTGAATATACAGCTTTGGTGCTGTTGAATCTTGGCTTAATTGTGTCTTGGACACCAGCTCGGCGATGTTCATATGGTGCGAATCAAATAAGTCGGTGAAGCGCTCAATGATGTGCGGAGAATCTTTTACCTCAACCTGTACCCAAACGGTGGCTGGCATGGTTGGACGTTCATGCCATGTTGTACGCTTCATTACGATCAGCAAATCCATTTCGACACCTTTTAGCGGCAGAGTGGATTCAATCAGCGTGATAGCGTTCCAGCTACCCGAGAGCAGCATAATAAAAGTGAACTCTTCGCCCAACATTGCCAAACGGCTATCTTCAATATTACACCCGCAGCTACTGACATGGCGGGTGATGTTATTAACGATACCGGGGCGATCTGCACCTAAGGCGGTGATGACTAAATAGTGTTGATTGGGCTGTGGCAAGAGCATTCTTCCTGACTTTGTGATGGTATCCCAAGGTAAACATAAAAAAAACGGCTCGACAAGCAGTTAGCACATAGATGTTTACTTGCTTTGCGATCGCTTTCAAAAGTACCATGAGGAACCTGTTTGTGGAGGGACTGTCAATGTTCACGGGAAGTATTGTTGCGCTGGTTACGCCGATGGATGACAAAGGTCAGGTCGATCGCGCTAGCTTGAAGAAATTGATTGATTATCATGTGGCCAGCGGGACATCTGCGATAGTGTCCGTGGGAACCACCGGCGAATCTGCCACCTTAAACCACGACGAACATGTCGATGTGGTGTTACAGACGCTGGATCTTGCTGATGGCAGAATCCCTGTAATCGCAGGCGCTGGAGCAAATGCGACCGCGGAAGCGATTGCGTTGACTGAGCGTTTTAATAATACGGGCGTAGTGGGTTGCCTGACGGTAACACCGTATTACAATAAGCCAATGCAGGAAGGTCTGTTCCAGCATTTTAAAGCAATTGCGGAACATACTGATTTACCACAAATTTTGTATAACGTACCTTCGCGTACGGGATGCGATATGTTGCCAGAAACCATTGCGCGTCTGGCAGAAATCAAAAATATTATTGCTGTAAAAGAAGCGACCGGGAACTTAAGTCGTGTTAGTCAGATCCAAGAACTGGTCAACGACGATAGCTTTATTTTGCTAAGCGGCGATGACGCAACGGCTCTGGACTTTATGCAACTGGGTGGTCAGGGCGTTATTTCTGTCACAGCAAACGTTGCTGCGCGTGAAATGGCTGAACTCTGTAAGCTGGCAGCCGATGGCGATTTTGCTAAGGCTCGTAAGCTGAACCAGCGTTTAATGGCGCTGCATCAACAGTTATTTGTAGAAGCAAATCCGATACCGGTGAAATGGGCCTGTAAGGTATTGGGATTGATAGCAACCGACACGATGCGTTTACCAATGACGCCAATTAGCGATAAGGCTCGCCCTGTCGTAGAACAAGCGCTAAAACACGTCGGCTTGCTGTAACTCTTAGGGAGATTGAATGGCTTACTCAGTACAAAAGTCGGCGGTAGCGACTGTCGTCGGCATTTCTTTGGTCATGATGCTGTCTGCATGCTCGACCGATCAGCGCTATAAGCGTCAGGTGAGCGGCGATGAGGCCTATCTTGATGCGACGACGTTGTCCGAATTGAAAACACCTGCGGGTATGATTTTGCCGGTGCAAAATGGAACCTACGATGTTCGCTTGGCCACGGCTAAAGGTGAAGTGGGTAAAGCGTTGGATATTCGACCACCAGCACAGCCTTTGGCTCTGTTGAACGGCTCTCGCGGTCAGTTTGTTAACGGCGCTGCCATTGTGTTGGTTGAGAGTACTCCAGGGGCGAGTAGCCTTTGGACTCAGGTGACACAAGCGGTTCAAGGGCTGAACTACCCGATTGCTAGCCGCAATGATGCAGGTCAGACGTTGACGACAGACTGGATTAGTTTCCAGCGTGGTGATGAAGACGTCCAGTATGAAGGCCGTTATCAGATCTCTGTGCAACCACAAGGCTATCAGACTGCGGTTGTCGTGAAATCTTTGGGTTTGAAGCAGGGTGAAACTGCGATCAGTGAGGATTCTCAAACACAGCGTTATGCGGTTTCTGTACTGAATAACGTCGTCAGCGGCTTGGATAAATATCAGACCGCTCAGGCTAATGCGCGTGCCAACCGTCAGGTAGGGGATATTGACGTGCAGAGCGGTGCGGATGATACGGGCTTGCCTGTTTTGATTGCACGTGCGCCTTATACTGCCGTCTGGGATCGCTTACCATCCACGCTTGAGCTGATTGGCATGAAAGTGACCGATCGTAGCCGTCCACAGGGGACTATTTCTGTCACGTACAAATCTATTAGCAGCAGTAGCTGGGATGATTTGGGCGCGAAAGATCCAGAACTCAAAGAAGGCGATTACAAGATTCAGGTGGGTGACTTAGATAACCGTACCAGCTTACAATTCTTAGACAGCAAAGGCGCTCCATTGACTCAGTCGCAGAATGATGCGCTGGTCAGTGTGTTCCAAGCCGCTTTTTCTAAGTCAAATGTAAGTAAGTAGCTAACAATCGTTAGTAAAGACAAAAAGGGGCTTCGGCCTCTTTTTTATTTCATTTTTTTAATGCGCAATCGTTTGGCTGGCGTATAATGCCCCTAAATTGATGCGCTTTAACCTAAAGCTGCGGATTTCAGTTCTCGTGTTCCTAAACCTATGGAGTAAGCAAAATGCAAAAGCTCGCTGAGTTGTATCGCGGCAAGGCAAAAACCGTGTATACCACTGAAAACCCGGATTTGCTGATTCTTGAGTTCCGAAATGATACATCAGCACTGGACGGCCAGCGCATTGAGCAGTTTGATCGTAAGGGTATGGTGAATAACAAATTTAACCATTTCATCATGAGCAAGTTGGAAGAGGCGGGGATCCCAACCCAGATGGAACGCTTACTTTCTGACACCGAGGTTTTGGTTAAAAAACTGGATATGGTTCCGGTTGAATGTGTGATCCGCAACCGCGCAGCGGGCTCTCTGGTTAAGCGCTTAGGCATCGAAGAAGGGACGCCACTGAATCCACCACTTTTCGATTTATTCCTGAAAAATGATGCGATGCATGACCCGATGGTGAATGAATCATACTGCCGTACCTTTGGTTGGGTGAGCGACGAAAATCTGGCCACGATGAAAGCGCTGAGCTACAAAGTTAACGATGTGCTGAGCAAAATTTTTGGTGATGCGGGCTTAATCCTCGTCGATTTTAAACTTGAATTCGGTTTGTTTAAAGGTCAGGTCGTGCTTGGCGATGAGTTCTCTCCAGACGGCAGCCGTTTGTGGGATAAAGAAACTCTGAACAAGATGGATAAAGATCGCTATCGCCAGAGCTTAGGTGGTTTGATCGAGGCTTACGAAGAAGTTGCGCATCGTATTGGTGTAAAATTAGACTAATCTTCAAAGCAACTATTTGAATAAACAACAGAGGCCTTGGCCTAATGCTGATCGTTTAAGAGATCGAGATACACGGGGCTAGCACACCGCGGGGCGCTCCGGCAGCTAAAGCTGCTACGACCCCATCGGTGTACTTCCCCTAAAATCACGCTTAAGTGACCAGCAGAGGCCTTGGCCTCTGTTGTTGTTTTTATACTTCACTGATGCGCTGAAGCATCGGATGTTTTCCTCTCATGAAGTATTTCATTATCTGATTTCTCCTTTTTATGGTATTCACGCCAGCAATTTCCTACCATTAACCCATCATGTCATTTTTGAGGTTTAACTATGCGCTGGCAAGGGCGTCGCGAAAGCGACAACGTTGAAGATCGACGTGGCGATTCCACGGGTTCATCCGGTGGTTTCGGTGGCGGTGGTTTCCGTGTACCGCGTGGCAAAGGCGGCCTAATTCTGCTGGTGGTGGTATTGGTGGCGGGATATTACGGCGTGGATCTAACACCGCTGCTTAATGGCGAAGCCCCAATGGGACAAACTCAGCAACACAGCCAGCCAGCCAACTCTGCCCAGGATAACCAGATGGCGAAATTTACTTCGGTTATTTTGGCTTCCACCGAAGATACTTGGAGTCAGTTATTCCAGAAAATGGGTAAACAGTATCAGGATCCTAAGCTGGTATTGTATCGAGGCGCGACGCGTACCGGATGTGGAACGGGTCAGTCCGTTATGGGGCCTTTCTACTGCCCTGCAGACAAAACCGTCTATATTGATCTTTCTTTCTATCAAGAGATGAAGAATAAATTAGGTGCAGACGGTGATTTTGCTCAAGGCTACGTGGTGGCACATGAAGTTGGGCACCACGTACAGAACCTGCTGGGTATTGAGCAGAAGGTACGTCAAATGCAGCAAGGGGCAAGCAAAGCTGAGCAGAATCGACTCTCCGTGAAGATGGAGCTTCAGGCCGATTGCTTCGCTGGCGTTTGGGGCCATAACATGCAAAATCAGCAAGTGTTGGAGGCGGGTGATTTAGAAGAAGCGTTGAATGCCGCGCAAGCTATTGGTGATGATCGTTTGCAACAACAAAGCCAAGGACGTGTCATCCCAGATAGCTTCACTCATGGAACGTCAGAACAGCGTTATACATGGTTTAAACGCGGTTTTGATAGTGGAAATCCAAGTAGCTGTAACACATTTGCATCTGCTAATTAAATACTCTACCTGTGCCTCGCATTGGATGTTGCGGGGCGCAAAGCCCTAATACTTCTTATTTCGAGTATAATATCCTCTTCTTTTGACTCTCTAAACGGATCCGTATGCCACTTTCTTCTTCTATCACCTCTATGCAGCGGATGGGGATTCGCCGTGTGCTAATCGTGAGCGGTGATACTACGTGGCATCGCCAAGTTATAGAAGAGAACCTGCCTTCGCTTCAGCCTAATGTTTTGTGGGTTGGAGAAAATGCGCCGGAGGGCACAGCCTCTATCGCGACTCGTGCAGCGAGAGGTCTGTTGGGACAAGAGCTTGCCCATGTTGTGTTCAATGCCGCCGAGGGTGTTAATGCGGAAGCTCTGGCCGCTGTTTCAGGGGCGATGAGTGCGGGGCATTGGTTGATTTTGCTGGTTCCAGACTGGGAACAGTGGCCGTGCTTACCGGATATGGATAGCTTACGTTGGAGTGAACAGGCCGAGCCCATCGCCACACCTTATTTTGTTCGGCATTTCCAGCGTGTAACTTCACAGCACCCTGACATTATTGTGTGGAAGCAAGGGGAGCCGAAAAAAATTACTGAGCTTCAAATAGCGCGCCCCGAGTGGCAGCGTCCTGACGGATCGCCAACGCGGGAACAAGAAGCGATATTACGGGCTTTATTGACGAATAACGATCCCGTGAGCGTCGTGATTGGTGAGCGCGGGCGCGGCAAGTCAACGCTGGCTGGCATGTTTGCTGCACGGACGGCGGGAGTATGTTGGGTTACCGGTCCAAATAGAGTATCGACTCAGGTTTTATCTCAGTGTGGCACAAAGGGGGAGTTTCATGCCCCCGATATGTTATTGGAGCAATGTCGGCAAAAAGTTCCTAAGAATGTTGATTGGTTACTGATTGATGAAGCCGCAGCAATTCCAGCACCGATGCTAAGTGAACTGATCTCATTTTTCCCCCATGTCCTTTTAACCACGACGGTTCAAGGGTACGAAGGTACCGGACGGGGTTTTTTGCTTAAATTTTGTTCTTCTCTTCCATCGTGTCAAATTTATTCCTTAGAACAACCCATGCGTTGGGCGCTGCATGATCCTCTTGAAGCGTGGGTGGGTTCGCTTTTGCTATTTGCGGAACCACAAGAACCCTTCGAGCACGGCCAGAAGCTTAAACAAAAAAAATTAAGCCAAAATGAATGGCACTCTTCGCCACAAGTGATGTCTGATTTCTACGCTCTTTTAACCAGCGCCCACTATAAGACTACGCCACTGGATCTGCGCCGATTAATGGACGGCGTGGGAAATCATCTGCATGCAAGCTTTGTTGATAGCAATATTGTTGCCGCATTATGGGCCGTCGATGAGGGGGGATTAGATGAGTCGCTAGCTAAAGCCGTATGGGCAGGGGAACGCCGCCCCAAAGGCAACTTAGTTGCGCAGTCATTAGCAGCCCATGGTGGACAATGGGTAGCCGCAGTTTTACGTTCTCGTAGAATCAGCCGAATTGCCGTATTTCCCGAATGGCGACGTCAAGGCGTGGCTAAATCATTAGTGGCTGCGGTTGTTCATCAAGCGCGGCAAGAACAGTTAGACTTTGTTTCTGTTAGTTTTGGCTATACGCCCGAACTGCATCAGTTTTGGCAACGGTGTGGTTTTCAACTTGTCAGGTTTGGAACGCATTTAGAAGCGAGCAGTGGCTGCTATACAGCGATGGCGATATTACCTCTAAGTGAAAAATCACAGCCACTTTTACGCCGATTGCAGCTACGTTTGCAGCGTGATGGCTACTTTATCGAAAAAAAACTCAATATAAGACTGCCCATTAACGTGAAAAAAGACCTCTCGCTGAATCAGGATGATTGCGATGAACTTCACGGTTTCGCTCATTGTTATCGCCCGTTTGACGTTTCTGTTTATGCACTAAGTAGATACGCAAATCATCTTTCTGATGACGAGTTAAGTTGCTTTCTAAAAAACTGTATAAATGAGAGTGGTGATGTGAGGGGATTATATGATAAATATAAAATATCCGGTAAAAAAGAGCTGATTACTAGATTGCGGACCGTATTGGCTAGCATTCTTAATAACTAATTAAAACCATTCTTAATATTAAGCTTCAGGGTGTTTTTTATTTTTACTTTTATTTTCTTATTCTCTGTATGTTCTTTTTTATTTAATTAAGAATTAAATTTATTTATTTAACAAGTCGTTTATCGTGAGGGTTTTTTATATTTTCGAGATGACGGTTGTTACCATATTTAAAAGTTTTTTTTAGTTGAATTAAATCTACCTCTTAATTGTTATTTAATTCCGCTGAACTTTGGCGAAAGCACTTTCAGATAGTTTCATATATTTTAAAAGTATCAACAATTCATAACTATATTCATCTCTGATGGGTTATGGATTAACGTTGCCTATATTGAGGGAATAACAGATGTCTTCTTGGAAGAATAAGACTGCTTTAACGCGTCTGGCATTGGCTTGCTCTATGGCTATCGCAGCTCAAGCTGCTGTAGCTGCTACAAATGATATTTCAGGTACTACCTACGATACCTACGGCCACGATCTTGGCTACGGTAATCATGTTTATGTCAACGATACTTTCAATGCTGGTAGTTATGTTGATGGATATGTAGATTATGATGGGTATGTTGGCTGGAATAATTCAACTGACGGATATTATGATGGTGATATCTATCCAGTAATTAATAAATCTGTCGTTAATGGTGTTATTTCAACCTATTACCTTGGCTATGATTCATCAAATACTGCTGATACATTAAATATCTCTAACAGTACAATTCACGGTATGGTTACATCATCCTGCGTAACCGATGAGTGTGCTAATGATACTGACCATCAGTTAGGTACACTGCAACTGACCGTTGATAACTCTACGATCGATGATACCTACGAACATTATGATTATGACGTGACGACAAATGATGTTCGTGATCATGATCTTTATAATACCTACGCAATGGGTAATGCAATTACTCTGGATCAGGAAGCAAATGTTGTTATCCAGAACAATTCCCACGTTGCAGGTATCACCTTAGTTCAAGGTTACTATTGGCCTGATAGTGCAACCAATAGCCCAGAAATTTTTACTGATACCGTAACTGTTAAAGATTCTGTGGTCACTTCAGGTGCTTACTCAGAATTGGATAATACAGGTTTCTATGGCCAATCAGGCAAACCAAGTGACTACGCAGGGACGAGTACTGCAGGCCTTGATGATGCGGCACTGATTGTTATGGCAAGTCGTACTGATAACGCTATGCAAACCACGGCGACGTTTGATCATTCAACGTTGACTGGCGATGTTCTGTTCTCCAGCGTATTCGATAATAACTTTGATCCAACTGGCCATGATTCTAACGGTGATAATGTTAAAGACACCAATGGTTGGGATGATCAAGATTCTTTAAATCTGACATTAACCAACGGCAGTAAGTGGGTTGGTGCTGCGGTGTCTTCTGTTGAACATACGAATACTCTGTATGATTACAGCCCTAATAGCCTGTGGCCAACGGATGAGTTCGATGTAAATGGCGATTTCACCTCAGCTTCTGTTTATCAGAGCGGTTTGTTCAACGTTACTCTGGATAATAACTCTGAGTGGGACACCCGCAAAACATCTAACATTGACACTTTGACCATTAACAACGGTTCTCAGGTTAATGTTGTGAATTCAAGCTTGCTGGCTGATAGCATTACCTTGAATAACGGTTCTTCGATGCAAATCGGCGATAGCAACAGTGCCGGTACGACGATTCCTAATTCGTATGGCTATAACAACGGCGTTGCTACTGATTCACTGAACATCAATAGCGGCAGTCAGGTTATCCTGACTGAGGAAACTGCAGCACTGTATGCCAACACAATCACTGTGACCAACGGCGGTGAACTGAACTTAGGTTTGGGTCAGACCGATACTCACAGCTTGGTATTAAGCGATGCAGGTACTCTGAATGTTGGCAGCCGTGAGTACGTGCTCAATTCAGATATGAGCAATGCGCGTTATGTGACCAATGATGTTAATGCTGCTGGTTACGACCACGGTGTCATTGCTATCAATTCTGACGGCCACTTGTCGGTTAACGGCGATGTGAGCGGTAACTACTCTGTTCGCGTAGATAACGCGACTGGGCAGGGTTCTATCGCTGATTACCAAGATAAAGAAATTGTTCGTGTGTACGACAATAATGCAGATACTAGCGCATCGTTCACCGCGGCTAACCGTGCTGACCTAGGTGCTTATACCTATGAAGCAGAGCAGCGCGGCGATACTGTCGTTCTGGACCAGCGTAACCTGACCGATGCTGCCAATATGGCGCTGAGCATTCCTTCTGCAAACGCCAACATCTGGCATATGGAGCAGGACACTCTGGAACGTCGCCAGACTCAAACTCGTGATAACGCGGGTGACACTGGTGGTGCATGGGTGAGCTACTTCGGCGGTCATGTTAACGGCGACGGCGGTGAGATCAATTACGATCAAGATATCAACGGTATCATGGTTGGTGTGGATAAGGTTATCGACGGCAACTATGCAAACTGGTTGGTCGGTATGTCCGCAGGCTTCGCTAAAGGCGACGTTAGCGACCACAGCGGAAGCGTAGATCAGGACAGCCAGTCTGCTCGTGTCTACTCTTCTGCTAAGTTCGACAACAACGTCTTCTTGGATACCTCTTTAAGCTACTCTCATTACAGCAACGATCTGGATGCTGATATGAGCAACGGCGACCACACATCGGGCTCTACCAGCTCTGATGCATGGGGCTTCGGCTTGAAAGTCGGCTACGACATCGCTCTTGATACTCAGGGTAAATTGAGCCCATATGCTAGCGTTTCTGGTCTGTTCATGAACAGCGATGACTACCGTACCAGCAATGGCATGGATGTGTCTGACCAAGGTTATAACAGCTTGCGTTACGAAGCAGGTATCAATGCTAACTATCGCTTCGACTATGCAAACGACCAGTCTCTGACTCCATATGCGACTTTGGCATACGTTTATGATGATGCGGGCAGCAACGATGCAGACATCAACGGCGACAACATTGACAACGGTGTTGGTGGTTCAGCAGTTCGCGTTGGTTTAGGCGGTCAGTTTAACTTCACTAAGAACTTCAGCACCTACGCAGGCGCAAGCTATATGGGGGGTAGTGATATCGACCAACCATGGGCTGTTAACGCTGGCGTGAAATACAGCTGGTAATAGATTCATACGCCCTGGCGACAGTATGCAATCTCTTTTGCTAGCGTCCAAGTAATAGAGTTTGTGCCGAAAGGATTTTGGGCTGTTGCCTAGTATGAATTCTCCGCGCAGTTTAGGCTGAGCGGAGAGTCCCTTAAGTTGAATGGCCCTTCGGGGCCATTTTTTTTATCTCGTTTTTGATTAGCATTCAGCAAAAAAATAGAACAACCTCATCAAGGAAATACGATTTTCCTCAAAACTCTTCGGCGTATAGTGGTGGTTAACAAATGATGCCAATAAGTGGCATGTTTTAATTAACCGAGGAGTGACCTAATGAAGCACGAACATCATGTTGTCCAAAGCCCTGCAACACCGGCAGAACAGCTGATTTTGCTGTTTCACGGGGTTGGCGATAATCCGGTGTCTATGGGAACGATTGGTGAGTATTTTGCTCAAGCTTTTCCAAAAGCACTGGTGATTAGCATTGGATCACCCTATCAGATCCCGAGTGGCCAAGGTTTGCAGTGGTTTTCGGTGGATGGGGTAACAGAAGAGAACCGCATCGAGCGTATTAATGAGGTTATGCCTCAGTTTATTGAAATTGTGCGATATTGGCAGCGTGTTGCTGATGTTAATCCTGAGGCCACCGCACTAGTCGGATTTTCTCAGGGAGCGATTATGGCGCTTGAAGCCGTGAAAGTGACGCCAAATTTGGCCGGAAGGGTGGTATCTTTCAGTGGTCGTTTTGCCGCATTACCTGAAAAAAGTTTAGGAAATACGGTTGTTCACCTGATTCATGGTAGTGAGGATACGATTATTGCTATCGATAACGCGCATCAGGCTGCAGAGAGTATGCAAACATACGGATCTGACTTTACTTTAGATATCGAGCCGATTGGGCATGCCATCGATCAGAATATGATGGATTTAGCGCTAGAGCGTTTACGTGCTTACATTCCTCAACGCTATTGGGATGAAGCTCTGAGTGGTAAACGTGGCGATTTGATCGCTTTTAAATAATAGTGATGTGCTAACTAAGGGCAATAAAAATTGCCCTTTTACTTCTGATGAGAACTAACTTGGTGTTACTTCTTTTTAGGCCAGTCATCATCATTGTCCCATTGCGCATTGTTATCGCGATGTGGAGGCAATTCAGGCTTATTGCTCAGAAAACTTTTGTGGTCTACTTTGAGCAAGGCTTTCATCCCATTCCATACCATCCCGATCAGAACTAACAGAATAATCCACCAGTAATCGGCTAACCATTGCATAGCTACCACCTTAAATTTTGGACTAATTAAATGGCTGAACTGCAACGTTGCTGCCATTCTAGCCATGCATCATTGATTCGAACCACCTAACATCGGTGAAACTGATTTTAATAACCGTTTTTCTGCATGACACCATTCACTCTGCGTTAAGTATACAACCTCAGAGGCAAAGTTATGCGGGGTTTCCGCAATAAAAATAGTACGGGGTAACACTCAATTATGTATAAATTTCTTGAGCTTAAGACAAAAAACCGCCCATTCAGGCGGTTTAAAACATATAAGTAAGGCTTATTTTATGGCAATAAAGCGGGAAAAAATCTCTGACAGGTGTGGAATAAGCCATTCTGAACCCGCAATGTGTTTGTCTTGCCATGCTTTTTTGAGCACCTCTTTCGTTAGCTGATGCTCAGCCAAGGAGGAGAGGGGGCGATAGCTGAGATGCCAAGGCTCTACCGCAACACCTTGCTGCTTATCACCGAATGGGCGGTAAAATCCAAAACGATCCATATTATCTGAAAGCCATTGATTTAATGGATAGAAATATCCCCCTTCCAGATATTCCCATGGCTCAAGCTGAAGTTTTTTCCCATCGGGTAAAAGATCTGGATCATAGATATCGAGATCGGTTCCCCAATGATGGCGACTAGCGCCAGGAAGTGCAGACCAACGTAAAATTGCACAGCATAACTCGCCATCCGTCAGCGTTGTGATATCCAGTGGCTGGCTATTTTCATCGAGAACAGCGCGTTCACCATTGAATTTCGCATTCCAAATAGTTTGCTGTCGAGCAAAGTCTCTAAATGTGCTGGCGGGTTGTAAATTAAATCCCGCTTCTTTGGCTGCGCATTGCAATGCCTGAAAAGCCTTAACGGCCTCAGGTTGTAAACGATGGTTCCCACAAAGTACGGCAAGATGCTCGGTGCTTTGTCCGGTCAGCATTTCCGGCGTGATCATGCGACGAGTTGCTCCATTATTCTTTGGTACATACGGCTCAGCATTTGCAGGTCTGCGGCATGAACGCACTCATCCACTTTATGAATCGTGGCATTGACCGGCCCCAGTTCAACGACCTGAGTACCCATCTGTGCGATAAAGCGTCCATCAGAGGTTCCACCGGTGGTCAGTAACTGCGGCGTAATTTCGCCATAATGCTGAATGGCATTGACGACAGCATCGACCAAATGACCGCGTGCGGTTAGGAAAGGCAAGCCTGAGACGTTCCACTCTAAACTATAGGTGAGTTGGTAGCGATCGAGCAGCGCTTTGACCCGCGTCTTAATCGAATCGACGGTCGACTCCGTGCTGAAGCGGAAATTAAACTGTATATATAACTCGCCAGGGATCACGTTATTGCTACCCGTACCCGCGGCAATATTCGCGATCTGCATACTGGTAGGGGGAAAGAATTCATTCCCCTCATCCCAAACTTCATTGACCAACTCATTTATCATAGGAGCGGCTTTATGAATGGGATTATCGGCCAAATGCGGGTAGGCAACATGGCCCTGTACGCCTTGAATATAAAGGTTGGCCGTCATTGAGCCACGGCGGCCATTTTTGACCACATCACCGACTTTCTCGGTGCTAGACGGTTCTCCAACCAAGCAATATTCGACCTTCTCCTGACGCGCAATCAGCTTTTCCACCACTTTTACGGTGCCGTTTACCGCGCTAGCTTCTTCATCTGACGTGATTAAGAAAGCCAGACGCCCCTGATGGTGAGGATTGGCTTCGATGAAGCGTTCAGCCGCAACGACCATGGCTGCTAACGAACCTTTCATATCCGCTGCGCCTCTGCCGTATATCATACCGTCGCGCAGGGTTGGTTCATAAGGTGGATTGGTCCATTTGGATTCATCCCCGCTTGGCACCACGTCGGTATGGCCGGCGAATGCAAGCGTTGGGCCATTACCCCCGCGATAAGCCCAAAAGTTACGGGTGTCACCAAATGTCATATCTTCGATGGTAAAACCAATTGCTTGCAGACGTTCAATCAATAGTTCTTGGCAGCCTGCATCTTCAGGGCTAACAGAACGGCATTTGATTAACTGCTGAGTGAGCTCAAGTACTGGGCAGGTCATCGTATTTTCTCCTCAGCTAAAAAATGTGCATATTGCTCCGGTTTAAATCCCAACAACATGTGGTCATTATGTGCCAATAGTGGGCGTTTGATTATTGCGGGATGCTCCAGCATTAATGCTGCTGCGCTATCGGCATCGGTGATGCTGTTGCGTAAGGATTCATCCAGCTTGCGCCATGTCGTTCCGCGCGTGTTCAGTAACGCTTCCCACCCTAATTGGGCGATAAAAGTGTTTAGCAGAGCCGGCTCTAAACCATCGGCACGATAATCATGAAACTGATAGACCACCTGTTGCTCTTCAAGCCATTTTCGGGCTTTTTTGATGGTGTCGCAGTTTTTAGGAGAAATGCCGTACATAGTGATCTTAGATTCGACATGGTTTGTCATGAGGGTTTGCCGTGTTCTGTTTAATTTGAGTTGTAGCATACAGATGAACGTTAAAAGATGAAAACGTAAAAAGTCAATATTAATCATGAGATTACTTTTGTTTTCATTTTTATGGTAATAAATAACGTCAGTCGTAATTGATAAAAGAACCTTGTATTTGATATGGTAATTACTCATTGATTTTGTTTCTTAACCAACTTAACAAAAGGCCACCATGAAAAGACCTAAGGCTTACTCCTATGTTCGTTTCAGCACTCCAAGGCAAGCACAGGGAGACAGCCATCGTCGTCAGGTCCAGCAGGCACAGGAATATTGTTTAACCAATAATCTCGATTTAGACGACAAAACGATTGAAGACTTTGGCGTCAGTGCATTCCGTGGTAACAACCGAACTGACGGCGAATTGGGGCGTTTCATTGATGCAGTGAAAGCGGGGAGTATTGAAGAAGGCTCATATCTCTTGGTTGAATCGGTAGATAGGTTAAGCCGACAAACGATTGAAAAAGCATTGTCACAATTTCTTGAAATTTTAGATGCTGGAATCGTGATCGTAACGCTTTCAGATAAAGAGGTTTTCCGTAAAGGGTATGTAGATTTTACAAAGCTGATTATCTCAATTGTCTATATGGCTCGTGCAAATGATGAATCGGAAATGAAGAGTCTCCGTAGCCAAGCGGCATGGACCAATGGTCGCAAGGAGGCTAGAGAAAACAACAAAGTTATGGCGAACTCCCGCCTTCCTTCATGGCTAATGTTAGGGGAGGGCAAAATTGTTTCTATTCCTGATCGGGTCGAGGTTATCAATGAGATGTTCCGGATGGCCCATGCTGGCAACGGGTATCAGCAAATCGCCAAGACTTTAACTGAAAGAGGCTATCTGACCTTTGGAAAGGGTAAGGTATGGCGTCCGGCAGGGATTCAATCTGTAGTAAAGAGCAGGGCGCTAATTGGTGAATTTCAACCCCACATTATGCGGAAAGGGAAGCGGATTCCCGATGGCGAACCAATTTTGGGATATTACCCGGCAGTCATATCGCCTTCGCTTTTTGCTGAGGTACAGCATCTTGTTGATAAGAGAAACCACCATAGTGGATCTTACAGAAAGGGTCTTTACAACAATCTTTTCAGCGGAGTGATTCGTTGCCAGTGTGGAGAATTATTACGTTTTCAAAACAAGGGAAACAAGGCACAGGCCCGCAATTACCTTGTTTGCCCAATGCAAGGCGTCACTGGCTGCCAGTTGCCATATCTGTTGTACGACAAACTTGAACCTCAGCTTTTGCAAGCTATCAGCAAACTATCTGCCGTGATGAAACAACGACAGCCGCAGACGGAGAAAACATCTGTACTGAAAGATGAACTGTCGGTACTGCGTAATAAGTTAGAAGCAGAGGTCAAAAAGAGTAAGAAGGCCGCTCAGTCTATGTTGGATTTCGATGATGATGCTGTCTTCCGTTCATTGTACGAAGAGTGTAAAGGCAACTGCCAATATATAGAGGATAAAATCCTTCAAATTGAAAATGAGATCATGGGGCTAGAGCTATCTACACGAACCATTTTTCAGCTTCTCCACCCTGAGGATTTGAGCAACACAGAACAACGCCAGCAGTTCAATAGCCAGCTTAAGTCAGCCGTCAAGATAGAGTTTATTTATGAGCACACCGAGCTGGTGGCTGTAATCAAAGATCTTAAGGGGGAGCTCCTGTTAGAGCAGGCTTTTGGGCTTAAATTGATGAACAGTATTGTTCATGATTATGAAGGACATATTGTGGTAAAAACTATTTCTAACCCCCCATATATTGACCCTGATTGGCTAGAAGAGGAAAGAGATATGTATGCAAAAGGAATCAGCGTCGAATTTGATGAATGTGGTGATTTTAGTGTCGAAAGTTTAAAGTGAAATGTTTGTTTTTTTGTATTAACATATTGATTAATAGAATTTAATACGTTTTTCATCACCTTGTGCCATAGCACTTAACTTACTTTTACCATCAGTTCATGACAATCCGGGCCTCTGTGCCCGGATGTTCAAGTTAGCCGATACTGCTGTGATGTTTGGCCGCTGAGGTCTGACATGAGTACCCGGACATTACGTCCTAGCAAGTCATGAATACGCCGCCAGAGTGATTCTGCATGGCCTTGTGAAAGAAAGGGGTTTTCGACCAGCTCATTGGTCAAAGAGGCTAGTTGACAGGAAATAGCCAGTGGTATTTTCTGCTGTTCAATATCCAAGTCGATAGCATAATTTTGCCCCTTCGGCAGTCCCTTCTGTCGATCCTTACTGACGTAGATATAGTGCATGTTAATTCTCCTGTTAATGCCGTTTATCGCCGGGCAACAAAGAAGGCGTACAACACTGAGTTGCTGATTATAAATCTGTTATCCAGAAATCTCCGTAGAGATCTCACTTTAATAGTTTAACTAATATTTTGAAGGACCAGCACCATACTGATCAGTTGCCCTTCTGGTAGTATTATTAGTCAAAAGAGGTAACCAGACTTATGAGTAGGATAGGGACTTTTTGTGAATTGGGTGTTAATGTCCTAAATTACCGTTGAGCCAACACTATGGCAACTTACGATTCCTAACTTTTAAAGGGGTTATATGAGCGAGGGAGAGGATATTTACCTGCCGCCAGATACGGAAGATGACATTAGAAAATACCTTCTAGAAAAGTTTAACATATATCTTCAGATGATTGATAACCAAAGACCATATGCAATAGATCACGAATTCCCTCCTGGTATTGAAAAATATGAGGATGATATTTCTGCGTATGTAACATTTCCATCAAAAGATGATGAGGCTGATCCCGGTAGAGGTGTTCCTTTATTTGCAGCAAAGATTGTTCTTAATGTAATTATCATCTTTTTAGATAATGGTTGGGAGCTCGATGGAAATATGCGGGCGTATTTATCATCAAGATTTAAAAAGGCACTTAATGGAAATGGTGAAAATTTGCAGTCATTGTTTCATATAAGAAAGAGTGATGGTGATGAGGTAAAACATACGCAAAGACTAAATATAGGCGAGTATATAGTATTTAGAATGAGGTTGCATGAACGAATTAAAAATAAGCTCAGTCCGAAATATAGAAGTAAAAAAGTATTCTATAGCATGGTTTCTGATGAGTTGAGTAATATTTATAAAATCAAGCCTCCTGATAGGGCAAAAATGAAAAGAGATGCTGAGTATGCATTGATATATCTACCAGTTATTGTATATCTAAGGGACTGTGACTTTCTGTGTGCGTATTCAAAATGCCTCAAAAAATATTGGGGATATTCACGAAAAGAATTGAGCGGATATAAGGAAGATGAGAAAGAAATAGCTGGTTTGAAGAGGGCCAGAATATCGACTCTTGAATGGATAAAAGGTGAACTAAAGAACCCTGAAACTATTAAGTGATGTCAAGTTTTTTCTTATGGTATTTTCCCGTTACGGCAAAGTGCAATACCTTTTGAATAGACACCTCATTGAAAGCTCGAATAGTATCTCCTCAACGCAGCGGGGTCCTCCTGCTGCAATAACGAGGGAATCTATATGCTCAGTAATAAAAAGAGTTTCAGCGAGAAAGTACATGAGTTTAATCAGTTAATCTCAATTGAGGAAAAGTGTGAATATGTTTATGAGTTACTTGAAGACATTGTCCATGTCGAAGATGGGCATGCCACTTACAATGAGGAACATGATAGCTATCAGTTCTTTTCCTCGGGGGACTGTTGTAGCATGCGCCTTGTCATGAGCCCTTACGGATATATCGAACACTTCGAATTCGGTTGTAACTAACAATACAATATCGCATTAACTTCACCCGTAAGGGGGAACGTCAAATCTCCCTTGCGAAAGTTATGCGGAGAGTCAATATGAATATTGAAGAACATAATAAAAATGCACTTGCAGAAGCATTACTGCTAGGAATAGCCCATGGTATTGCCGCAGAGAATACTGAATTAAAAGCAGTCGATACCAACTACCCTAGGTTTAATGATGTTTCTGATAAACAGGGTAGAACGAGTGGCTATTTAAAGATACTGAGTGATGAAGAAGGTCAGATTCACTGGATATGCGTCAAGAGCTATCACGAAGATTTAGGTGAGGCAATATGGCGAAGTGATGGCCTACATTCATTATTACCAGAAAAGCAACTGGAGAGGATTAATGAATTTGAAAGCCTAAGAAAGCAGCGTATACAGGAAAAGGAGAATCAGCTTACAGAAAATCGCACTGAATTAGCCAAATATATTAAATCATTTCCGGCAGCATCACCACTGCACCCTTATTTGTTAAGGAAGCAAGCATCGGGAAATGGTCTTTTAATTGATGGAAGTGCGTTAATCATTCCGTTTCATTATTACAAGAGCGATTTCGTTAATGCTCAGCGTATTTTCCCTGATGGAACCAAGTATTTCTTTAAAGATTGCGGAAAGAAAGGTGCCTGCCACGTTATTCAGGGTGATGACAGTACCATTTTAATTGCGGAGGGATATGCAACAACGGCGTCCTGTTTTGATGCCACGGGATATACATCAGTCATGGCGATCGACTGTGGGAATATCTACTCGGTTGTTGAATCTATTCGCTTACATACAAAGGCTCCAATCGTCATTGTTGCCGATAACGATAAATATAAGGATAAAAACGCAGGAGTTGAGGCTGCTAAAAAGGTGGCAAAAGCATTTGAAGCGGTATCCGTTTTCATCCCTGAATTTCAGGATGAGGTGAGTAAACCAACTGATGCTAACGATCTGATGCTACTGGAGGGCATGGGCGAGTTGAAGAGGCAACTGGAGCCCGTTATCGCTCAAGCCAGAATGGGAATTCCATCCAACTATTCTTTCTCAAATGGCTGGCTGTGTCAGAAGCGTGAGTCGGAAAAGGGGAGCTATGACGTCAAGGTTAGCACTGCTATTTACCCTGTTGCATTGTCACGTGATAAGGCAAGTGAAGACTGGGGATTAGTCCTTCAGTTTGCAGATATGGATAACCACGTGCATCAGTTTGCATTGCCGAGGGCGGCTTTAATCAAAGACCCTTCGCAAATGCTGGAGCCGTTAGTTTCACGTGGTTTGCATTATGAACCCAGTGAACTCAGGGCACTCCAGAGCTACATCAACATGGTTCAACCTGTGGGCAGAGCCAGGAGTGTATCGCAGACAGGCTGGTTCGGTGATGTTTACGTGCTTCCTGATGAGGCGATAGGTACGTCCAGCGAGACGGTAATTTATCAGTCATTTCTCGGGGCCCCCGCAGGCTATGAGCAGTCAGGTAGTCTGAATGAATGGCAGCAAAACATCGCTGCGATGTGTGTGGGTAATAGTCGGTTAATTCTGATGGTTGCGGCTGGATTTGCCGGACCGCTGCTGGAGCTGGATAACTCTCTGGAATCTGGTGGGTTTCATATCCGTAGTGAGAGCAGTCGAGGGAAGTCGACAGGTCTTCGGGTTTGTAAGTCTCTCTGGGGGGCCCCGGATAAGCTCGTAACGTGGCGTGCCACTTCGAACGGGCTTGAAGGTGTTTGCTTCGCTCATAACGACGCGACGCTGGTGATTGATGAGTTAGGGCAGATGGCAGATGAAAACCCAGCTGAGGCGGCTATGACGGTCTACATGGTCGCCAATGGTTCGAGCAAGCAGCGGGCAAACCGGACAGGAGGTGCAGCAGCGATTAAAACGTGGCGTTTGATCTTCATGTCAGCGGGCGAGGTATCTCTGGCGAACCTGATGGAACAGCATGGAAAGAAGGTTAAAGCCGGGCAGGAAGTGCGTTTTATCGATATTCCGGCGGATGCTGGTAAGGGGTTGGGGCTGTTCGAGGAACTCCATGGTCACAATGACGGTGCCAGCTTCGCTGAGGCCCTGAACCGTGACAGTAAGAGCTTCTATGGTACGGCTGCCCGTGCATTCTTGCGGCTTCTTACGGCGGATAAGGCTGGATTCACCGTCAGGCTCAAATGTCTGATGGCTGAATTTCTTGTTCATGTGCCAGAAGGTGCTGACGGTCAGATCAAACGTGCTGCTAACCGCTTTGCTCTCGTGGCTGCTGCTGGTGAGTTGGCCCGGGAGATCACCGGATGGCCGGAGGGTGAATCTGCCCGTGGTGTTAAGGCTTGCTTCGATAGTTGGCTAGCCGGGCGTGGGGAAGGCTCTCATGAATCAAACCAGGCCATTGAGTCCGTCAAGGCTCAGCTACTGACATGGGGAGATTCACGTTTTGGACAGGCGGCTAATGGTCCAGTTTGGGGTCTTAAAAATGGGGAAGACTTCTGGGTTCACACAGATGCTTTTAAGACAGATATCTGCCGTGGGCTGGATCATCGTAACGTTGCTAAAGTGTTGTTCGGGGAGGGTTACCTAACTAACACTGCCGCAGTAATCAAACGGATTCCTAGCGGGGGAACACGTAGGGTATACGTTATTTCAGGGCGGCTGCTGGGGGATGAACCAGAGACACCAGAGCCAGCACAGAGTGACGAACCACCATATACCGTGTAATACACTGGGGGCTTTGCCCCCTTTGTTACTTTGTGACGATTGCTCAAAATGGGCGGTAACAGCGAGATCGTTGATATGACGGCGTGTTACGCTGTTACTTTTGTTACCGTTAAAAAACATAAAGTTGGAGAGCTATATGGATTGGCCCGAAGAGTACAGCAAGATCTCTCAAACGGTACGAGAGGCGGCATACAAGCAGTATAAGGTTGAAGCTATAACCAAAACGACGCTTCTACCGGGGCAGGAGAAGATTGGTTATCACCAACGGACCCTAACGACTGATTATTACCTTTTTTTGTTCACCAGAAGGGATAATCCAGCACAATCTGGATATTTTACATGCGGACTTCATGCAGCAGGTGGATGGTTTGATCTGAACAAACAGCTACCAGAGGACATTCCATCGTATAACCCTCTCACTGGCGAGTCTTCGGGGGGCGGATCTGGCAGTGGAGGTTCAAAACTGCCCAACTCCAATTGGAACCCCCAAATGAAGCGTCTCATCAGAGTACTTCAGACATTTATCTGCCTGACTGATGATAACAAGCGGAAAATCAAAGGGGAGTCGAAAACGCTGACAGTCCTTCAGAAACTCGTAAAAGCGTCAAATAATGCACCGGACACATCAAAAATCAGATCCGTTAATACAACCCTGAGCAAAGCGTTAAAGGATGGCCGTCATGGAGGAGCCAGAACTTTCACACAAATGGTAGAGCATTTCGAAACATTGCTCGGTGTCAGCTTCAAGAAGATCGATATTGATGATTTCAATCAGGAAATCGAGGTGACTCGTAATAAGTCTGAAAACTACTCATACCCTTACCCCGCATCATTCTGAGATGAAGGACTCCGGCCCTTTTCAGACTCATGTTTTTCAACGGTAACAGCCGTAACAACAGTCACTCGCCGTCATATCAACGTTTTACCGTTACGATTCCCTATTTTGGCTCGGTAACAAAAGTAACACTCTACTTCTCTGCGATCTGCTTTTATATCCGTTATACTACCGCCATTATAATGAGAACAGCTTTTGTCCTGTGGTAAGGCAAGATTTGACGGTCAGTTGGAGCGAGGAGACTTCGTTCAGAGCAACGAAGACACTAGTTACATTAGTGCCATCGCGCTGGTAGTTATCTATTTTACTTTCTCCACCGTTCAATTACTTGCATGAAAGTAATATCGCGCCATGGTGTCTTCCACTCACTGTGAACTTTGACGCTTTGTGAATGTGGCTCTGGAACCGGTAGCGGCATCTTGATTACTGCTGGCAGCAACACGGCATCACCAACCACCACGCATTCACCTGGAGCTAAGTTAGGCAGAATCTCGGTGATCGCGTTGGCATTGTCTGGGAACAATCGTCGCACGTAGGTCTGATCGGCATCGTTCGTTAGGCGCAAGGAAATGAAGTTGTTACACTGGGCGAATATTGTTTCCGATACTTCCGAGGGGCGCTGGCTTACTACCATAAGACTCAAGCCATATTTTCGCCCTTCCTTTGCTATGCGTTCGATTGATTTTCGGGATGCTCTGTAGGCTGCGTGGCTGTCTCTCGGTACATAGTTGTGCGCCTCTTCACACACTAACATAACTGGGATGTCATTGAGTTTGCTTTGGGCATGCTGCAACTTAGAATAATGAAAACAAAAGTCAAAGATGAGACGAGAGATAAGGCTTACCGTAACGCTAAGAACTTCGAATGGAACTCCACTCAAGTCTATAACAGTGACATTCGTTTTGTGAGGTTAGCCGATAAATTGCTTCATTAACGTCTCGAAGTCATCAGTAGTATGTGCATGCCCATCAGCTTTCTTCGGGGTTAAAAGGAAACGAAGACGTTTATCAGCCAATTTCGCCTCCAATCGCGAAACGAACCTATTGAACTCTCCATTGAACGGTCCATTCGTCGCCTTGGACGCTGCGGCAGACGAGGTAGCTACAAAATCGTGGATTTTTTCGAAATAAATTTTCCGGTCAAACACTAAATTTCCATTAGCTAACTTAGGTTTGTCCTCTCCAGGTTGTCGCCCAATGACCTCTCGATTCAGGTTTTCAATGAAGTTGTAAACCTCCCTGATCGAGAAATAAACTGGAGTGTCGTAAGTTACTTCAGGAACATCTGGATTATACATTTCTTTGTTTAATACAACAGCATGCTTAAACTGGCTGACTTGGTTGTGAGAGTTCGCTTCGTTACTTTCAATAAACATGCTTTCAAGTTCTTCAGAATTCATCAGCCAGTATGGGAGCTGGAGCGTATCAATATCTAATCGACTCAGAGTAAAAGACTCTTCTGCATGTAAAGTAAATGCGGCGGTGTATTCATCATGAATATCAAATATCACTATATGCGAGTTATTTTGCATGCCTTTGTTATTATTTTTATGCTGAGATATACCAACGATACTCTGCAACACACTAGCAACAGTGCACGACTTACCAGAACCAGTGGAGCCTACAACGGCAATATGCTTGCTGAAGAATCTATTGCCGTTGATCATAAGATCAACAGCTTTATTCATGGAAAGTTTGCCAAGAGGGAGGTCGTGATCTGCATTTGCCGAGAATATCTTGTCTAAAGAATCATTTTCCGCAATAAATACATGTTCAGTTGGCACCGGTAAGAGAAGACTACTACGATCGAAACTTTTATCATCAACTAAAGTTCCTATCGCTTGGCATTCGATCAGGAAACTCCAGTTCGGCTTTCCATCTGGAGTGGTCGTATTCGTACCTTTGATATTTCGAATTGTCACAATCGTAAAATCATGATTGCCTTGTGCGATCTTCAGAAAGCGGCCCACTTGAAGCCTTTCTTTATATTTCTCGAATATTTCAAGACTATCCACTGCAACGACGACAGCTTCTGGCGCACATGAAAGTACGGCTCCAATTTTAGTAGGCATTACTTATCCCCATCATATATCTGATTTCATCGAATTTTTCGGCACCCAAGACTTCAAGGTTCACATCTTGAAGGTCTAAGCCCGTAATATCTCCATCTCCAATCACAAAAAAATCATCTGCCTTAACTTTAAGCTTAAGATTTTTATATTCATCCCAACGAATAAAGCGTAGGACAAACTCTTTTTTATCCCTTGCAACCATCGGTTCTCGGAAAAAATTGGTCTCGGAGAAAGTTTTTACTGGACGTCCCAGGTTTGGGATTACATCCTTACCTATTAATCGTTCCGCAATTTCATCAAATAAGTTATGAGGAACATCCATCACAAAAATTGGCGTATGTGTATGCACCTGTTTAAAATGATATTTATCAATGACAGACTTAATAAAAAGGACAATCTCGTCGTCAAATTGCTCTAGGAGTGACGGAAATATAACAAAAAACCGCAATCGAACGTTTACACTAAGATTTTCTTTTAGCTGCTTACGTCTAGCCTCTAAAATCTTCTGTCGTGACTTTAATGCAAGAGTCCATTGAGAAACCGCCGTGGTTCTAATACGGTGTAATTCTTCAAAAAAATATTTCTTGGTGATTTTTCTAAATTTTTCCTCATGCTTGATACTTAGTTCACCAATGATTTGAATAGCATTTGGATAAAAAAGGGTGTCAACTTCATGTTGATTAAGGCCTAGATCAACGAGCAGTTTTATATTGTCTTCCATCAAGTCGTCGTACTTTGGTGTTACAGTAATAGAAAATACTTTTAGGAATTCATCAACATCTACGCCAGTAGCCTCCGCAACCAATGTTTTTAATTCTTTGTTTTTAGAATTGAGAGCACTCTTCAAATCTTCTGTGGAGATGACGATTTCAGGGGTATTAGGAAAGTGTGCGAACAGATGATATTTTATCTTTGCGCTTGGATTCGACTTAAAGTGCTTCATCATCTGAAGCAATGGATCATATAGAATGCTTGCCGTGTACTTGTCCTTCGTCTCATGGTACTTACACTGAATAGCCTTGGTACCAGAAAATGTTGCTACCTCAATATCTTCGACAATACCTTCAATAGTAATTTCAGCCTCGTCTGAAGCCTTAAGCAGTTCAGCGAGGGTGAGATTAAACTGGTACAAAAACCCTTGGATTGTGTAGTCGGCCGAACGTCCCATTTTGACCTCTGCAATTTTTTAACTCTAAATGCTAGCAGCATTTACACATAAAGTAACACCATAAGCGCGCTGCTTGACCTCTGCTAGCTTGAAGCGTGCTAATGATCGCGATTTATCCAAATTAAACCTTAGAAAATGTTAGACCTAGACCAAGGTAGCAATTGATTTTGATCGAATCGGCAATGGTGGCAAGATTTACAACCAAAATTGAAGGTTTAGCCCAGTAGTCTTCAGATGCTCAAACCGAGGAAAACCAACTAGCGTTATAGGTCATAGCCAACTGCAATTATTTTTCATAGTTGCACCTATCCTCAATAGTTGTTAACGGTCCGCTTTTGGCATAAAACTGCCGATAATGTCATCCCATCGCGGCTATTAGCAAATACCGTCCAGCGCTCTGAAACGAAGGCCCAGCTCCAGACTTGCATTTTCCGCGGTAACAGTCGTAACAGCGGTAACACGCCGTCATATCAACGTATTTACTGTTACGATACCCAATTTTCTCCGGTAACAAAAGTAACACTATCGGTAGTCTTTTATATCCCTTATACCCTCGCTGTAATTCAATACTGAATGCTCTCCCTGGTACAAGAAACTTGCATACAACCACAGGAGATAACTATGCACGAAATTATCAATCAGGCCCGCGAGCTGCTGACAGCACGTTTGTACCGAAACGAATCACTGAGGTCCCCCAAAGAAACTGAAAGCTACCTTGCCCTACAGCTTGGTGACCGTGAGCAGGAGGTCTTCGCTGTCATCTTTCTGGATAGTCAGAATCAGGTTCTTCAGTACAAGGAAATGTTCTACGGAAGTATCGCTTCCACCAGCGTCTACCCACGTGAAATAGCCCGCTTAGCGCTTCGTCTGAACGCCGCTGCGGTTATCTGCTCCCATAACCATCCTTCGGGTCATCCTGAGCCCTCAGCAGCTGACAGGACAATTACCGAACGGATAAAGAACTCGATGGAACTGATAGACGTTCGTGTGCTGGATCACGTTGTCGTCGGTGGTGGTCGAACTGTTTCGTTCGCTGAGAGAGGCTGGCTATGAAATGCATACTGCCGTTACAGCGTGGCTTCATCGCGATACTGGATCAACACCGCAAAACAGGTGAGTGCATCCTTAATTTCCGTTCACCGGATTACTCGACAGAAGGCGGTTACCGCCCGGTTGAGATCCGTCTGGTTGGTGACACGTTGGATTACGTTACCGAGTTTTCCTACTTCGGATATGAACTGGAAAAGTCACTGGATTTCGACTTCGGTCAGGGTGTGGGTTTTCAGGCCTATGCAGGTTGTACCGACATCTGGCGTTACCGTGAGCTGTTTCAGCTCTGGCAGCGAAACTTCATAGCCTACTATCGGGCAGGCGTCTACGAGGTCAAATCATGAGTTGGAAAGCGTTACTTGTCGAAGCTCTGATTATGGCCTTAACAACCTTTGCAACTGTCTTCTTCCGAGGAATGGCTACACGCTACGCACCCGACGAAGATTTCTTCTAATTTCCTCTCATTAATAGACCCCTGCCGATAGGTATACCCTAAAGATCTGCCAGCACTACAACGGTGCAATGC
>OATP01000271.1_pt1 | contig 33849 bp, 22 predicted proteins | sample 1495041 | NCBI WGS metagenome assembly OATP01 (sample SAMEA2579972, study PRJEB22360) | human gut metagenome | biome: human gut; feature: human-associated habitat; material: faeces | place: Denmark | collected 2008/2010 | reverse complement strand
TCGCCGGCGTTGCGTAAGCTGTCGGCTAAGGTTAGGATTGTCGGCGGGTGCGACATTCTGCTTACCCATGCACCCGCCGCCGGTATGGGTGATCTGGACGATCTGCCGCATCGAGGGTTCGAGTGCTTTAACACAGCACTCGAATCCTGGAATCCCGACTACATGGTGCACGGGCATGTGCACCAAAGCTACGGCTACGATTTTCAGCGCGAGCGGCAGCATGTGTGTGGAACGACGATCATCAACGCCTGCGGCTATACGCAGTTTGAGCTTGACCAGACGCACTACCCCATCCGCGGCTGGCAAGCAGCCTGGCTCAACTCACAAACCATGCGCCGCGAGCTCAAACGCCACGAAGCCATCGAGTCCTCAACAGCCAGAACACCCTGGTAACCATCACAAAGAGGACACTGTCCCCTTTGTGATGGTTTTGACGCGATAGCAAGAAACCCGGTCCTGCACAAGGCAGAACCGGGTTTCTTTAGCAATGCTTGCTGTACTCAGGCAGTAACTAGCAGTTACTCAGCCAGGAAGTCACGCTGAACAGCGGGATCGACCTTGACGCCAGGGCCCATGGTGGAAGACACGGAGATGGACTTGACGTACTTGCCCTTAGCAGAAGAGGGCTTGACGCGCAGGATCTCGGTGTACAGGGCAGCGTAGTTCTCAACGAGCTGCTGCTCGGAGAAGGACTTCTTGCCCAGGGGCACGTGGCAGATGCCGTAGCGATCGGCGCGATACTCAACGCGGCCGGCCTTGAGCTCGGAGACCATCTTGGCGACGTCCATGGTCACGGTGCCGAGCTTGGGGTTCGGCATGAGGCCACGGGGACCAAGGATCTTACCGATGCGGCCAACCTTGGCCATCATGTTCGGCGTAGCGATAGCGGCGTCGAAGTTGATCTCGCCCTTCTGGATCTGGGCGACGAGCTCGTCGGAACCGATGATGTCGGCGCCGGCAGCCTCAGCCTCGCGGGCCTTCTCGCCCTCGGCGAAGACGGCAACACGAACGGTCTTGCCGGTGCCGTGGGGCAGGGAGATGGAACCACGGATGTTCTGGTCAGCCTTACGAGTATCGATGCCCAGACGGAAGTGGGCCTCGACGGTCTCGTCGAACTTGGCGGTGTCGAGCTCCTTGATGAGCTTGGCAGCCTGAAGGGGGGTGTAGAGCGTGGCGCGGTCGATCTTCTCGGCAGCGGCGTTATAGCTCTTACCATGCTTAGCCATGTGCATTACCTCCTGTGGTTAAACGGGCGTGAGCCCTCCCACATCGTATCGTGTGCCCTATTGCACACATTTAACGGGCACCCCGGTCGGAGCATCCGTTGTTACCATAAGAAATCGCTACTCAGCGATGGTGACACCCATGGAACGGGCGGTACCGGCGATGATCTTCTTGGCGGCGTCAATGTCGTTGGCATTGAGGTCCGGCATCTTGATCTCGGCGATCTTGGTGAGCTGCTCCTGGGAGAGCTGACCAACCTTGTCGGCCTGGGGCTTAGCGGAACCAGACTTGAGGTTCAGCTCCTTCTTGATGAGGTGAGCCGCCGGCGGGGTCTTGGTGATGAAGGAGAAGGACTTGTCCTCGTAGACAGAGATCTCAACGGGGATGATGTCGCCCTTCTTGTCCTGCGTCTCGGCGTTAAAGGCCTGGCAGAACTGCATGATGTTCACGCCAGCAGCGCCCAGGGCGGGGCCGACGGGAGGAGCGGGGTTAGCTGCACCAGCAGGAATCTGGAGCTTAATGACGTTGGCAACCTTCTTCTCAGCCATGGTCATTCCTTTCGAATCACGAGTGTGAAGTACTTGCTATATCGTAAGCACGCACGTGTTAGAAGCACTCCTGAGATGAGCAGTCACAGAAGAAGCACGCTCGCGCGAACGGACGAAAACTTAAGCGATGACAGCGACCTGGTTAAAGTCGAGCTCGACCGGCGTCTCGCGGCCAAAGATCATCAGCGTAACCTTGAGCTTGCCAGCCTCGGTGTTAACCTCGGAGACCTTGCCATCAAAGTCGGTAAGCGGGCCATCGGTGACGCGGACGGACGTACCGACCTCAATATCAACCGAGGTGCGCTTGGGCGAATCGCCCTTACCGGGACGACGAGTCATCTTGTTGTACTCGTCGCGGGAAAGCGGAGCGGGCTTGCCGTTGCCGCCTAGGAAACCGGTGACGCCAGGCGTGTTACGAACACACGTCCAAGCATCGTCATCCATCTCCATGCGGACCAGGACATAACCCGGGAAGATCTTGGAATCCTTGGTCTCACGCTTGCCACCCTCTTTAATCTCGGTGACGCGCTCCATAGGAATCTCGATATCAAAGATACGGTCCTGCATGCCCATGGTCTCGATGCGATGCTCGAGATCGGACTTAACGCGGTTCTCGTATCCAGAGTAAGTGTGAACGACGTACCAACGCTTAGACATGGTTTAGCCCCTCAATCCAGAGAACAGAGCAAGAGCCTCGCCAAAGCCAGCATCGAGCAGAGCGATGACGACGCCGACGACGATCAGAGAAGCGCAAACGACAACCGAGTAGTTCACGAGCTCCTTCTTATCGGGCCACGTGACACGCTTCATCTCGGACTTGACCGAAGCGAAATACTTCTTGGTGCGGGCGAAGAAACCAGGCTTCTCGTTCTTCTTGGACTTCGCAGCCTTCTCGTTCTTCTTGGCAACGGCCTTCTTGGCCTCAACCTTGGAGTTGGCGGCAGCTTTGTTGGCAGGTGCCGGCTGCTGAGCCTTCTTCTTGTTCTTCTTGTTGGCCATTTGGGTTACCTCCGCGCAATGCGCTTATACATGAGTAAACCGTAAGCCCCCAAGTGGGAGCTTACGGAATAATGACTGGCACGCCAGGAAGGACTCGAACCCTCAACACTCGGTTTTGGAGACCGATGCTCTACCAATTGAACTACTGGCGTATGTGACTAGAGACTAGCGAGTCTCTTTGTGCAGCGTGTGGTGACGGCACCAGGGGCAATACTTCTTGATCTCCATACGATCAGGCATAGTCGACTTGTTCTTGGTGGTCGTATAGTTGCGGCGCTTGCACTCAGTGCACGCAAGAGTAACTAGAGTACGCATGTATCCTGAACCTTTCATTTCCGCCCCGTACGGGCACGAGTTGTTACTTTATCAGCTCCACGTAAGTGCTGTCAATGAAAACCTCGAGTCAATTGGTTCTCGGTGGATCCATTCATATTTGGAACACATCAATGAAGCCATCGAGAGCTAATCGACGGTGCATCCAGGACCATTATCGATCCTCTCGGCACCAGCAACGGCTCAATATCCATTGCAGAAAAGAACCCGGCACCCATATAAGTGCCGGGTTCTCTAAGTCAGCTATATCAAAGAGCTAATTTACTCAATGATCGTGGAGACGATACCCGAACCGACGGTGTGGCCACCCTCGCGGATAGCGAAGCGCAGGCCCTCCTCCATGGCGATCGGGTGGATGAGGTCGCCCTCGATGGTGATGTGGTCACCAGGCATAGCCATCTCGGTGCCCTCGGGGAGCTTGACCGTACCGGTAACGTCGGTGGTACGGAAGTAGAACTGAGGACGATAACCATCGAAGAACGGGGTGTGACGGCCGCCCTCCTCCTTGGTCAGAACGTAGATCTCGCCGGTGAACTTGGTGTGCGGGGTAACCGAACCGGGCTTGCAGAGAACCTGGCCGCGCTCGATGTCCTCACGCTTGATGCCGCGGAGCAGCAGACCGACGTTGTCGCCAGCCTCGCAGAAGTCCATGGACTTACGGAACATCTCGATACCGGTAACGACGGTGTTCTGGGTATCCTTGATGCCGACGATCTCGACGGGCTCGTTGAGCTTGAGCTCACCGCGCTCGACACGGCCGGTAGCAACGGTACCACGGCCGGAGATGGTCATAACGTCCTCAACGGCCATCAGGAAGGGGAGGTCGTTGTTACGAGCAGGCGTCGGGATGTACTCGTCGACGGCCTTCATGAGCTCGCGAATGGCGTCCATCCACTTGGCGTCGCCCTCGAGAGCGCCCAGAGCGGAGCCACGGATGACGGGGATGTCGTCGCCGGGGAAATCGTACTCGGAGAGGAGCTCACGGGTCTCCATCTCGACGAGGTCGATGAGCTCGTCATCGTCGACCATGTCGCACTTGTTCAGGAAGACGACGATGTAGGGAACGCCGACCTGACGGGCGAGCAGGATGTGCTCACGAGTCTGAGCCATGGGGCCGTCGGTAGCGGCGATGACCAGGATGGCTCCGTCCATCTGAGCAGCACCGGAGATCATGTTCTTGACGTAGTCAGCGTGGCCCGGGCAGTCAACGTGAGCGTAGTGACGGGCAGCAGTCTCGTACTCGACGTGGGAGACAGAGATCGTGATGCCGCGCTCGCGCTCCTCGGGAGCCTTGTCGATGTTCTCGAACGCAGTGAAGTCAGCCTTGCAGCCCTCGGTCTCGGAGAGAACCTTGGTGATGGCAGCGGTCAGCGTGGTCTTGCCGTGGTCGACGTGACCAATGGTGCCGATGTTAACATGCGGCTTAGTGCGCTCAAACTTCTCTTTGGCCATAAAGCCCTCCTCTAAACAGGTCGTCCCCGGACGGGACTTTGCCTTTATACCATAGTGGCCTCTCAACATACTATTGAGAAGCCACCGTGTTACCTATGGTAGCGGTGACTGGATTCGAACCAGTGACGCCACGGGTATGAACCGTGTGCTCTAACCAACTGAGCTACACCGCCGGATGGAGCCTGCAACCAGACTTGAACTGGTGACCTCTTCGTTACCAACGAAGTGCTCTACCGACTGAGCTATACAGGCACTTGACGGGTGGGAGCTATAGGATTCGAACCTATGTAGGCAGAGCCAACGGGTTTACAGCCCGTCCCCATTAACCACTCGGGCAAACTCCCAATCGTTCAAGTATCCGCAGGTCCTTTGGTCTTTTGGACCGCCGCCCCCGCGAACGAAAAAGATAATACGATGCAACCTTGGGGGCTGTCAACGAAAACCTCTAGATACACGGTGCCGGGCGTATCTATATAGCCGTGACCTGCGGTTTTGTTGAATTTGGATATGAAGGACAGCGGTTTTGGATACTAAGGTGACGTTTCCCAAGGTAACACTTTGCTGTAGTGGAGTACACCTTCAGTATCGAACTTCGATACCAGCTTATTTGCACCTATATATAGGTCGAGATCGGGGCTTCCCCGGTGCGATCAAGTAGACCAGGGGCCTCACCGTTTTCATCTCAATCTGTAACAGTAAGAGGGTCATTCCTCTCCTATCTGTTACAGATCGAGATACTACGCGGCGACCCCGGCTTACGTCTCATTCTGTAACAGCTAGAACGGTTTTCAGCCTCTTCGTGTTACAGATCGAGACGTTATCGGCCGTCCTTTGGCATTGTCTCGATCTGTAACTATAAGGAGAGTTTTCAGCCCACCCGTGTTACAGGTCGAGACAAACCTGAAGCTTGGTTGGTGCCAAACCCGCTGACATATCGACATGTATAAAAACGAGCTAGCCTCGAACATACCGAACCTCAAATCACGAATCGACGACTACCAAACCGTAGCGCAAGGCAACAAATCGCAACGAATATAGCGATGGGGGTCACCAGCGGCGCCATTTTGATTTGACCGGCAGCAGATCTTCAACGAACCGACCGGTCCATTCATTTGGCTCCAACCCGCGAATCTCGAAGATAGCCTCGAAATCCTCCTTGCTGAGACGATGGCCAAAACGTGTATTCAACCACATCTCGGATTCTGCCCGCCAGATTTTTTCGCGAGCCGGAGTCATCGAGCGGACAATCTGGGAAGACACGTCGACCCACTCTCCATCGTCATCCTCATATCGCTCTCTACCGAGAATGCTTTCGACCTGGGGGTCGAGCATGCCGAAGAGACTCGAAATGTCACGTCGCCCGCTCGGCCGCTTGACGGGAACAGGAATAACATCCTCGGCAAAAAGCTCATCAAGCGGAATATCGACCCCATCCCAGCCGAGACCGATAAAAGGACGCTTCGAGATATCATCTGGGTCCGAGAAACGGATATGCAGGCACTCAGTCTCGAGGACCCAATTGCCCACCAAGACAAGCTTCCCGTAATGTGGCATCGGAGAATCCAGCCACGCCACCGCGTAACGTCGTTCTCCGGTCGACGGAAACTGATCGATATCGATAATTGTCGTCATCCCAACGCCCCAATCAGAAAGCAACTGGAATCTGGGGCTACTCCGTTCCCTGGATCACGGTCAGCAAATCCTCATAGCTGTGCACCACGTCATAACGCACGTCCTCGTCCGAGAACTCATTGAAGAGCTTGCGAGCACAGGCAATCTTGCCGCGCTCGATATCGCGCAGCGTGAGGCTATCCATGCTGCCCTTGGTCTCCGCGACGAAGAACACGTGGCGCACGCTCCCCTTCTCAAATGCGATGGCCCAGTCGGGCGCGTAGTTACCCACCGGCGTCGGAATCTTGAAAGACCGCGGGAGCTTGGCGTAGACCGCGACCTTGCCCTCGGCGGAATCGAGATCCCGTGCGAAATCGCGCTCGCCCTCGGAATCCCAGAACACGTAGTCCTGGATGCAACGGCTCGTCTCCAGCGCACGGCCGACGTTCTCGGGCATGCGCTCGACAAAGATGGTGGAATCGTACCGCTCATCAAGCTTGTGGTACGCGATGTGGTCGACCACCATCGTCGCCTTCTCGGCAAGGATGCAACGGGAGACCTTGGCGATAAACTCCTCGGGGTTATCGCGGAACATATGGAACTTGACGGGGGCGATGCCCTTCAGGATCGCCGCCGCGCTCCTGCGCGTAATGCGCGCGGCGGTCGCGACTTCGCCCAGCAGGTCATACGTCACGCCAGAGGCGTCCTCGCCCACCTCGTAGTCGCGCCTCGTGGCATCGCCGAACGACTCGCCACGCTCAAGGTTCTCCAGCGTCTGAGTCGAGCGCTGTGCAGCGGTCGTCATAACGTAGGACGCCTTAGACACAAACAGCTCGCGGTTAATACGGTCGATTGCCTTGGCGCGCAGTTCCTCATCATCAAAGTCGACGGTGTAGGAATGCTTGGAGTTAATCTTGTTCCACAGCTCCTGGAACTCCGCCCGCGCGAAGTTGGCATTGAGCGGATTTTCGCGAACCTTGGGCTCGTTGCCGTTGCGGATATAGTCGTCGAGCGCATGCTCGTCGTAGACGCTCTTCACAAGCGCCTCGATATCCTTACGATAGGCATAGAGGTGCTCAGGCAGGTCGTCGTCTGTAACGGATGTAAGCCCCGATTCCTTGAACTTTTGCGTGGGCGCACCTTCGCGATCGATGAGGCCATGTTGCACGAGTGCGAAATAGACATTGTGCGCGTCTTCCTGCGTGAGCGCATAGGCCTTCTCCTCGTCCGCTTGGACGACAAAGCCCTTGAGGAACTCATCCGTAACGGCCTTGGGGCGTTCGCGCCTCAAGGCATCTTTGATGTCCTTCTGCAAGGACTTCGTAAAGTCGCTGTAGCTCTCGCTGGCGATGACAGTGAGCGTGTTGACGCGCTGCACCTCCTGCTCGCCCAGCGCCTCCAGGTCTTGGCGTTCACCCTCCCGGTTCACGCACAGGCGCAGGCCACGACCCACCTCCTGGCGCTTGCCGGTCTCGGAGTCGGAATGCTTGAGCGTGCAAATCTGGAACACGTTGGGGTTGTCCCAGCCCTCGCGCAGGGCGGAGTGGCTAAAGATAAAGCGCGTGGGTTCATCGAACGACAGCAGGCGTTCCTTGTCCGTGAGGATGAGATCGTAGGCGCTCTCGTCATCGGACTCATCGCTGCCGCGCTTAAGTTTGGAGTCGACCAGGCGATGGCTCTTCTTGTCGATGGAGAAGTATCCCTTATGGGTCTCATGCGCATCGATACCGCGCAGCCATTCCAGATAGCGGCGACGCACCTCCCCGAGACCCGCATCGAGCGAGGCGTCAAGGTTCCGCTGCCCACGACTGTACTCGTCGATGGCGCGCACGTACTCCTCCTCAAAGATTCGGCCGTACTCGCCCAGGCCCTCCTCTCCGTCGTCATCGTAGACGCGGTACTTGGCGACCTCATCGATAAAGAAGAGCGACAGGCACTTGATGCCGCGCGCAAACAGCGCTTCCTCCTTCTCCAGGTGGCTCTTGATAGTCTCGCGAATCTGCACGCGGCGCATATCGCGTCCGGAGGAGTCGCCGTAAACGTCGCCACGGCAGAGCTCGATGCCGTTGAGGAACTTGACGTAGCCCAGCTGAGCATCGCTGTCCGGGACGATCTCGGACACGGTGAACCCGTCGCGGTACGCCCCGAGCTCGCCGGACGCGGAGTAGATGTCGTCCTGCTCGCAGAAGCCCTGGGCACGCTTGGAGATAGAACCCGAAGCGTTGAGCTTCTTGAACTCGATAACCGCCTGGGGCGGCTTGTTCTTGGAAATCTTGATGTCCTGAAGATACAGGTAGCCATCGGTACCGCGCATGTTCTTGAGTTCGAAGCCCTTGACCTCGATGCGCTTGACCAGACGTTGGTTAAATGCGTCAAGCGCGTCCAGGACATAAACAGCATCGTGGTGATCGCGATGCGTCGCCGAATAGTTGAGACACGCGATGGGACGGAAACGGGCGATGCCCGCCTGGGTGGCCCTGCCGCCCATCTTTTGCGGCTCGTCCAGGATGACGATGGGGTTGTTGGCGGCGATCACGTCGATGGGGCGACGGCTTGCGAACTCATCGCGCTCGGAGTACATGATGCGGGCCTCCTTGGAGCGCCCGCCCTCCTTCATGGACGTGTTGAACGCCTGCATGTTGATGACCATGACGTTGATATCGGAACTTGCCGAGAAGCAATCGATGTCGCCCAGACGGCTGCTGTTGTAGACAAAGTAGCGGATGGCCTTGCCGTACTGCTCAAAAAAGTGCTGCTCGGTATTCTTGAGAGACTTGTAGACGCCCTCGCGAATGGCAACGGACGGCACCACGATGATGAACTTGGTCCAGCCATAAAGACGGTTGAGCTCGAGCATGGTCTTGGTATAGACGTAGGTCTTGCCCGTGCCCGTCTCCATCTCCACATCAAGGTTTACCGGAGCGGGACCAGTGGCAAGCGACAAAGACTCAACGATCCGATTGCGGCGCTGCACCTTATGAATGTTCTCGAGCAGCGTAGCGGATCCAAGGGCAATCGGGGCATTCGCATAGCCCTCGGACGCCTGGACCTGCGTCTCAAAGCCCGGCAGCGCCGCGGTGCCGTCACCGCCCACCGTACGGCCAAGATCACGCAGATAGAGTGAGGCACCAGAATTGGGCTGACCGGCAAAGACATCGGTCACCGCACGCGCAGCCTCAGTCTGATAAGGCTGAATTTTGAACTTGAACTGCATCCGGATCTCCTAGATCACCTTACGGATGGTGTCGGGACTGAAGGTTTTGAAGAGCTCCTCGAGGTTTGCCACGGCGGCATCGTTGGAGAAGCATGCGTCGCGGAAGACGGCGTAGAGCGGGCGCTCCTTGGCGATGGCCTCCAATGCCACGGTATCGACATCCTCGTCAAAACAGGCGATAAGCTGGCCGCCGTTGACGTCGAAGCACGCCTTGCCGCCGATTTCGCGCTCGACGATCTTCGCGGAGTACTCGATGCGAAACGCCGGCAGGACCTGGAAGAGGAGGTCAAGCGGCAGGGCGTCCTCGGCGGAGTTGTCGGTGAAGAGGTCGAGCGCGGCTTGCTCGTACTGCCCCGGCGCGGCGTACTCGTCCTTGAAGCAGGACTCGTCCACGCACAGCACGCGGAAGCCGATGTCGGGCACGGGCTTGGGCTCGGCGCCAAGCTCGAGCTGCCTGTTGGCCTCATCGACCTCGGCCCTGATCTTCTCGCCTGCGCGGCGGATGCGCTCCTCGCCGACGTTACAGATCGTGGTGTAACCTTCCTTTCCTGCTTCGGTTGCTTCATCAACAACCTCCGGAAGCTGGACCATAATGAACCGACGCTTGCCACCGTCAGCAGCGTTCAAAGACATGACGGCATCGGCCATAGTTGCTGAACCAGAAAAGAAGTCCATTACCAAGGAGTCTTTTGAAGAGCCGATTTCAAGAATGCGGTTCATGAGAGCAGGGGGCTTGGGAAAGCTCATAACGTTCGATCCAAATAGCTCTTTAATTCGCTTCTTTCCATAGTCGTTGTTAAACTCCGCATCAGCCTGAAGTGACTTTGCCATCGTGAAGGCGGCAGAACCTTCCTCAAGATAATCCTTACGATACACACGCCACTCATTACCACACGGTTCGCCAAATAAATAGTTATTCTCTGATTGAATTTTCGATTTTGACCAAGTCCAACAAGTTGGAGTTCCGTCTGCGGCAAGCGGGAGACGTTCTACTGAGTGAGCTTCATCTTTCTCAAGGGTAACAGAGCCATCAGCGGGGGATATCCATAAAGGAAAGTAGAGGTTTGGACGTGTTTGCGGATTAAAGCTTTGATTTCGATTTCTTAAACCAATTGCCCTATATGAGCCCTTGTCATCTTTTCGGTCGTACTCAGACAACATCCTGGAATCTTTGGGGATTAGGTTTAGCGAGTTTCCACATGTATAGTTTTTGACCCAGATAAGGACCGGCTCGATTGTTTTAGCAATATAACGGTCAAGATTTCTACCACGAGGATTGACCTGCACATACAGCTTTCCTACATAATTGCCCGAGCCGAACAGTTCGTTACCTATCTTAAGCAGATTTTGCTCCTCGTTGTCATCAATCGAGATGAAGATCGCGCCATCATCGCTCAGCAGGTCCCTGGCCAGCATCAACCTGGGGTACATCATTGAGCACCAGTCGGAGTGGAAGCGGCCGTTTGACTCGGGGTTGGCCACCAGGCGGCCGCCCTCCTCGTCGTACTCGCCGCTCTCGGCATCGTATTCCGCGCGCGTCTTGGAGAAGTCGTCGTCGTAGACGAAGTCGTGGCCCGTGTTGTAGGGTGGGTCGATGTAGATCAGCTTCACCTTGCCGGCGTAGGTCTCGCGCATGATCTTGAGGGCCTCGAGGTTATCACCCTCAATGTAGAGGTTCTCGGTGGTGTCCCAGTCCTTGGACTTCTCGGGGCAGGGGCGCATGGTCTTCTTGATGGGGCGGCGCGCTTCGAGCTTGGCCTCGCGCTTGCCGGGCCAGGTGAACTGGTAGCGCTCGCGCGGGCCGTCCACGACCTCGCCGGAGAGGTCGTCGCGAAGGGCGTCGAAGTCGATGACGAGCCTGATGTTGCCGTCGGCGTCCGTCGCCTCGGTCACCACGTCGGGGAAGAGCGCGGCAATCTTGGCGATGTTCTCTTGCGTGAGGTCGGGGGTCTCCCGGCTGATCTTCTCCATCGTTGCTACTCCTCCTCAAGCCGCCTAAGCTCGGCTTGCTTCTTTTTCATCTGTGCAAACAGTTCGTTCTTTCGGACAATCTGACGTTCCTTGCGGGCCTTGGTGTCGAGCGCGGAAACCTCCGCGCGCAGCCCGTCTATTTTCTCACGGCGATCGATTCTCGCCCATACGTTATGACCATCGAATTCTCCGAGCGCGACTTGGGCAAGCATGGAATCCCACACCATGTCGAGGTCGAAACCGTTCAAGGCGAGACGCTCGACGTCCTGCGCCTCCAGCAGGCGTCCCTCCTCGCAGATCGCGATATCGCCGGACCTGCCATCGACAATCACTGCCTTGTTGGGCGTCGCATCGCTCACCAGGCGCACGGCGCGCTCTGGCACCCGTTCGCCCTTGGGATCGATCTTTAGCACGAGAATCTCGTGCACCGCCTTGCCGTCAGCGATATTGGTCGTCGTCGGCTTGATGGAGTTCGCGACGATAATTGACGCCACGCCACCCGTAAGGTCGCGCCGGGTGGCAGCGTCGACCTCCATATGACGATAGAAGGCCTCTTTGGGCAAGCGCCTGTCCACTTCGGTTGTGGCCGGAAGTCCTAGCACGGCCTCTTCACCACCAAAAAACACACGAGCTCAAAGTCGTCGATGCCCTCGATGTCGTTTTCCAAAAAGCCCGTCGTCCCACCACTGAAGAAGCTATCGATATCGGATTCGTTTTTGCCCTCTACGATGGACCCAATCGCGCTTGCCAGTAGGTCCGTCTGGGCAGCCATGTCACGCCCGTCGTCGGTCTGGGCGTTGTAAGCGCGGCACAGGTCTTCAACCGGCTCCTTGACGCCTCGGCAGATTCGCCTCATCTCGTCCAAGATGTCCTTGGGCGTGGCGTAGCCATGCAGAATCGACCCATCCTCGCCAACGTACACCAGGTAGAAGGGATGGATGGGGTTGCCGGAAAGGCGGTCGATGTTGCCGTTCGCGTTGCGCAGTACAAATATCGTGCCCGGCTCTTCGCCGGCGGCGACCGCCTCGATGCCGTATGGGACGTTTTCGATCTCGGGATGTTCCTTCCGGTACTCGACCAAGTCCATGCGGAAATCGTTGAGGCCGAGATCGGTGATGGAGATGCCGCCCTGCGCGTCCTCCAGGTCGACGACCTCATCCTTCATGCGCTCGAGTTGCTGGCGACGGTATTCCAGGTCACCCTTCTCGTCCTCGTTGATATAGTCGTCGTCGCCCGTCGACGCCATAACCAACGCATGCATCTTGTTCTCCACGCGCGCCTTGAGGTTGATGTACTCGTCGAGTTCAACATCGGGCCAGAAGTTGATGAGCTGGATGCAGGCGTTCTTGGAACCAATGCGGTCGACACGGCCAAAGCGCTGCACAATGCGCACCGGATTCCAGTGGATGTCGTAGTTGATGACACAGTCGCAGTCCTGCAGATTCTGACCCTCAGAGATGCAGTCGGTCGCGATGAGCACGTCGATGTCCTTGCCCTTGAGCCTCGGATACGCAACGTCGCGGTCCTTCGACACGGGACTGAAGCAGGTGATGACTTCGTTCATATCGTTGCGGACGCCCTCAACCGAACACCGGGCGCTCTGCGAGCCGCCGGCGACCTCCGCCACCTCGAGCCCGTAGCGATCCTCGACATAGGCGCCGATGTTCTCGTAGAGGTAATCCGCCGTGTCCGCGAACGCCGTAAAGATCAGCAGCTTCTTATTGCCCGGGTTTATGGGGTTCTCGACCTTGTCCGCGATAACGCGCCTGAGCTCAGCCAGTTTCGCATCGTGCTCGGCATCGATGGGGACGATGAGCTGGCGGATGTCCTCGAGCGCCTCGAGGTCCTTGAGCATATCGCGCTCCCAGCTGATCCAGTCCATGTCCTCGAGCGAGAATCTGCTCTTGGTGCCGACCGTAAAGTCGGTGTCCCCCTCCTCATACTCAAAGGACTCGACGCCCTCGACCGACGCGCCGGACGCGCCGGCGCGATAGTCCTCAATAACCTTTAGATTGTGCCTAATGACTTCGATGATCTTACCCAGCGTGATCTCAAAGGCGTAGACGGAGCTCTCCAGGCGCTTGAGCAGAATGGAGGACATGAGCTTGACCATTCCCTGCTCGCGGCCGCTGGTGGGAGGACGGCCATGCTCATCGGCGTACTTGGGCGCCGCGCTGGGATGGAGATAGACCGTGGGCAGGTAGACCGCGAGCGTGAGCGAGGCGAGCGTGTCGGCTATCTGCGAGTAGGTGCCCGCCTCGTCCGAGGTGGCCAGACTCGGCCGCAACGATACCGGCTTAAGCCTCTTGGGAAACGGGCCGATCGCGGATACATCGTAGTAGCGCTGAACATGTTTGCGCGAGCGCGCGACGGTAACGCGGTCAAGAATCTGGAAGAAGTTGAAGTCGAGCCGATCCGTCAGCGCCGTCGTGGTCCTTTCGGCCGCGGGCAGCTCCGACCAGTCGCGAAACGCTGCCTGCGCGTCGCGGAATACCTGGTCGACCGGCTTTTCGAGCCCGAGCTTCTTCGACCACGCATCCGAATCGCCCTGGTAGGCGAGTTTGAGTTGATTGTGCAGGTCGCGGAACCTATTGTTGACCGGAGTGGCCGAAAGCATCAGAACCTTCGTCTCGACTCCGTCCTTGATGACCTTGTTGAGAAGCCTCTCAAAGCGATTTCCCTGCGTCTCGTCCTCGACCTTGGACGAGGTGTCTGCACCGTTGCGGAAGTTATGGGACTCGTCGATGACGACGAGATCGTAGGCGCCCCAGTTGAACTTCTCGAGGTCGTTGCCCTCGGCCGTCATGCCCTTGTCGCGGGACAGATCGGTGTGGTAGAGCACGTCGTAGCGCAGGCGGTCGGCGGCGATGGGGTTGTTGACGTAGTTCTTTTTGTACATGAGCCAGTTGTCGGAAAGGCGCTTGGGGCAGAGCACGAGCACGTTGCGGTTGAGCAACTCGTAGTACTTAATGACCGCGAGCGCGGTGAACGTCTTGCCAAGGCCGACGCTGTCCGCGAGGATGCAGCCGTTGTAGGTCTGGAGCTTATTGATGATGGCCAGGGCCGCATCCTGCTGGAAATCGTAGAGCAGGTTCCAGACCTTGCTCTCCTTGAAGCCGGTCCCCTCTTTTGCGAGGTCATCGACCGAGACGTCCTCGAGGAACTCGCTGAAGATGCGGTAGAGCGCTGCGTAGTAAACCAGCTCGGGTGGGTTTTCGCGATACATTGTGGAGATGGAGTCGATTACCGCTTGGGTGACATCCTCAAGCTCGCCCGAATCCCAGGCGGCATTGAACTGGCACAGGTACTGGCGCGCCATGTCCCCCGGGATACCCATAGTCATGGTGAGCTGCTTGCTGGGCGTTGTGCCCAGGGCGGACGTCGTCAGGCCCTCGATGGGTTGGAACGCCGCAGGCTCGGCACTGTCGACGACGAGATAACCACCGGCTGCGCGATTGGCGTCCCGGTATGAGCGGAACTCTGCCTTCCGCCTGATCCACTCGGCACATTCGCGAGCGACGGCCTTCTGCCTGAGTTCGTTCTTGAGCTTGATCTCGAGGTCCGTACCTCCGATGCTGCTCTCGCGGCCCATGCGCGGAATGTAGTATTCACGCTGTTCCTTTTGGGCCTTGACGGATAAGAACGTCGGCTCTGTATAGATGAATCGAAAGGAATCGCAAGACTCCAGCTGCTTCTTGAGCTCGCCATATCCATAAATCGAGAACAGTGCCGCGGCAACCGAAATACGGTCACCGTTATTGATTGCTTCAATAAGACCATCTTTAAGCAGCTCGTTTTGGTTATCAAAGCTCTTCAGGTTCATAAAACGCCCTTCGAATGCAGCGTCTGGGAACAAAATGCTCGGTACCGTTTATCGCATCGCAGTCGAGCTTCTTTGGCACCTAGGCTATCAGTCTAAACCGGGATGCGCAAAACACCCTACGGGGATGTCAATTATTCGTTCAGCACGGTACCGCAAGCATGGGGATTGGCGTGCGACTTTCATCTCGATCTGTAACACCTAGACCGATATCCCTCTCCTATCTGTTACAGATCGAGATAAATGGACCGATCCTCGACTTTTCGTCTCGAACTGTAACAGTTAGAAACGATTAAACCGTCTTGGTGTTACAGATTGAGACAAATTGGGGAACGAGACGGATGTCTTGCCCGATAACTCACCAAAATAAGAAACGGGCCCTGTCCCAATTGGAGACAGAGCCCGAAACTCTCATGGAGCCAGTGACAGGAATCGAACCTGCAACCCACTGATTACAAATCAGTTGCGCTACCGTTGCGCCACACTGGCACACTTGGCGCTTTCACGCGAAGCCAGTTAAGAATAAAGGAATTGCGGACGGGGCGCAACAGGCCGCACGGCGTTATACAAATATGCAAAATCCAGCAACAACGCGTACCAGGCCCGTTCATTTCTGTCAGTGCGCCCTCAATCTTAAAACCATTCGCCAGAACGAATAGTTTTAATTACAATTGCTATATATAAAACTATTCGTTCTGGCGAAGGGTTTCGCGATGCTTACTACCAAAGAAGCCGCCGAGCTGCTCGGCATCACTCCGCGCAGGGTGCAGGAGCTCATAAAAAACGGAGCACTTGAGGCCCGCAAGGCTTCTGGTGTATGGCTCATCGACAAAGACAGCGTCGACACGCGACTCCGCTCTGTGACCAAAACGGGGGGACGTCCCCGCCGCGGCCACGGTAAGAGCGAGATCGCGTTCACCCTCATGAACCGCACGTACGAAGTCGCTCAGCTGGTCTACAGCACATCGCGAAAAGACTTTACCCACATCGGTGCCGACATCGATTACGCCCACGCCCCTATTGGAGTATTTGGCCCTAATAGCCCCATATCGCTAGACTCCTTCCGCATCTGGTGGCGCGGCCGCGGTATCCCGCTCGCACGCATTGGGCTAGCCTCCCTGCTTGCAGAAGCCGCAGTCGATGTTCCCGATGAACTCGTCCAGCGAAATCTCGGCCTCTCCTTATCCGACCAGTATTGGATTAGGCCCCAAGGTTCCGGTCTCACCTGGGAGGATATCAACTTCTTCAATAACGCCTTTGATGACGTCTCGCTGTCCATTGCACCCTTTGCCCCAGAGGGAAAAGCGGCTGCCGCAAAGCCCGATAACACCTCGGACGGCAATCTTCAAAAGTACTGGACGTGCGAGGGCGAACGTCGAATTCTGCATAAGGCAGGAGCGCACCTGGACCAGGAACCTTATAACGAGCTGGTGGCGACCGCGCTCCACCGTCGCATCCTAAACGCCTGCGATTATGTGCCTTACTCGCTCGAGGGCACGGGCACTTCCGCCCTGAGCACATGCGATGTCTTCTTAACTGATGAAGAAGAGTATGTCCCTGCGTTCTATGTAAACCAGCACGCAAACGCAGATGAACGGCTAACCGACTACGAGCGATATGTAGCAAACTGCGAGGAGCTCGGGGTGACAGGCGTCAAGGATGCCCTTGACCGCATGATCGTATGTGACGACATCATTGCCAACTACGATCGTCATTGGCGCAACTTCGGCCTCGTGCGAAACGTAAACACGCAAGCTTGCAGACCTGCCCCCATCTTCGATTCGGGCTCATCGCTCTGGTGTAACATATCACTAGAGGAGCTTAGGGCGGGAGAGCACAGTTTTACCAGCGCACAATTTCATTCAAGCCCCGCCAAACAAATGTTGCTCGTCGAGGACATGGGCTGGTTTGACGGCGACAAACTCGAAGGCTTCGTTGACGAGGCAATCGAGATTCTTTCCAGAAACGACGCGCTCACGGCAAGGCTGCCATATCTAAAAGAGGCGCTAACGTGGCGCCTCGAAAGAATGATCGACATCGCTGAATGGAGTTAGCGAGGCAGCATTGCCCCGCCAACTTCCCTACCTCCCGCGCAGGGCCTTGAGCTTGGCCAAGGCATCGGGGCTCAGGCGGCTGCCCAGAGTCATCTTGATCTGCGGAGCTTCCTCTGCCTCGTGAACGTCGTTATCGATCTGTTTGATCTCGTCCACCAGCATACGGCTCGAGATGCGCGTGACACCCTTGCCCATGACGACGGCCTGGATCGTGCCGTCGCTCGATACCACGGAGCACGCGCGGCCTTCCTCACGTGCCTCGATGCAGAGCTTCTGCACCACAGTATCTGCCGAAACACCCGTCGGCGAAAACTCAATGCGCACGCCGCGGGCCGGCAGGTTGGGGCGCTCGCTGGAGATATTGCCCGCGCCGTCAAACACGATCACAGCCTCGTAGCGGCCCTGGGCAAACGCAGCTACGTCATTAATGAGCGCCGTGCGCGCCATATCGTGAACGTCGCTGGAATACGGATCGTCGGAATGGTCGTACACGAGCTTTTCGTAGCGCGGCGTGCAGTGGATCACGTTGTAACCGTCGACCACCAGCAGCTCGGGCTTATTGGAGTGCACCGTCGAGACTGGGTCGGCGATAGCCTGCGCAAACGCATTGCCGCCCACGCCATAGGTAGCAGCCGAAACAATCGGCTTGGCCGAGCCCTCGCCAAAGCGCTTGGCCTTGGACTTGGCGCGGTTCTTCTTGGACATGCGCTACTCCTCCCCCATGAGCTCGCCGGCATTGCGGCGCAGCCACTCAAAGCACAGCGCGGTGGTCGCCTGGGCAACGTTGAGGCTCTCGGTCATGCCGCGCTGGGGAAGCTTGGTCAAAAAGTCGCATTTCTCGAGCACCAGGCGCGAGATGCCGTCGCCCTCGGAGCCCATGACGAGAGCCACACGGCCCTCGAAGGGAGCATCCCAGCAACTGCCTTCGGCGTGCTCGGAGGCACCGCCCACCCAAAAGCCAGCGGCCTTGAGGTCGTCGAGTGCACGGGCGATATTTGGAACCTGCGCGATAGGCAGATGCATGACGGCGCCGGCTGAGGTCTTGTAGCTGCCCACGGTCACGCCGGCGGCACGCTTGTTGGCGATGACGACGCCGGCCGCGCCCACGACCTCGGCGGAGCGTACGATGGCGCCAAAGTTACCGTCGTCAGTCACATGGTCGAGTACGATGACAAGCGCCGGACCGTCGCCCGCGCGGTCGAGGATATCGGCGACATCGGCATAGGGGAAGTTGCCCACCTCGAGCGCAATGCCTTGGTGAGCGCCATGGCTCGACAGTGCGTCGAGCTGCGCGCGCGGCACATACTTAATGCGGACACCCGCGGCGTTGAGGTCGTCGACCAGGCGCGACAGGGCGGCATCGCGCTCCCCGCCCTCGGCGATGAGCGCGCACTTGACGGGAAAACCAGTGCGCAGCGCCTCGGCGGCAGCACGACGACCTTCGATAAACTCGCCCTTGGGAGCCTGGACAGCGTCGCGGTTGCGATCGCGCTGCGGACGTGCGGCCTGGGTGCGATCGCGCTGGCCCTTGGGAGCGGCAGCGTGATCATTGCGGCGAATCGGACGCGAGCCAGAAGCAGCCTGCTTGCCGCCACGAGGCGCACGCTTGCGATTGTCGGCCATAGGACGGCCTCCTTAAATAGATAACGAACAAGAATCGACCGTCCGAGCCACGGCACCTTGCCTTTCAATCGTCGGGCATGACCACCAGGTCTATTCCCTCCTCTTTCAAGGCAATCTGCCGCACCTCGAACGGTCGACAAATACTAGAGACTCTTAATACGAGTGCCCGCGGCCGTATCTTCAATCGTCAGCCCAAGGTCCTTGAGCTGATCGCGGATGGCATCTGCCAGATCCCAGTTCTTGGCGGCACGGGCCTCGGCACGGGCCTCGAGAATCTTGGCAGCAGCCTCGTCCACGTCGTCACCCGTGTAGGCAACCAAACCAGCGGCAACGCCCAGCAGGCCCAGCGGCAGCTCGACCTTGGGCTCGGGAAGCTCGACGCCAAACGTACCGAGCAGCTCGGCCAGCGTATCGGCGGCAGCCAGGACTGCGGCCTTGTCGGCAGCATCGCCCGCCTGCTCAAGGTACTGGTTGCACTCGGTCACAAAGCCAAAGACAGCACCCATGGCGCCGGCGGTGTTAAAGTCGTCGTCCATGCACTCCTTAAAGGTGGCACGGGTCTCGGCGGCCTTGGCGGCAAACGCCTCGGATGCTGCCTCATCGGCATCGGCCGTCGCATGGTTCGCGGCCCAGCGCAGGTTCTCGACCGTACCGGCGATACGCGTGAGCGAGTTCTCGGCACCCTCCAGGCGCTCCCAAGAAAAGTCGAGCGGCGAGCGATAGCTCGTCTGCAGCATCAGCAGGCGCAGGGCGGCAGCGGAGTGCTGCTCGAGGACCTCGGCCAGCGTAAAGAAGTTACCGAGCGACTTGGACATCTTCTCGCCGTCTACCAGCAGCATGCCCGTGTGCATCCAGGTGTTGGAGAAGCCCTGGTGCCAGGCGCAGGTGGCCTGAGCGCACTCGTTCTCGTGATGCGGGAAGGCAAGGTCGGAGCCGCCGCCGTGGATGTCGATCGGAGTGCCCAGGTAGCGATGCACCATGGCGGCGCACTCGGTGTGCCAACCGGGACGGCCCTCGCCCCAGGGGCTCGGCCAGCTGGGCTCGCCGGGCTTGGCGGCCTTCCACAGGGCAAAGTCGAGCGGGTCGTTCTTGTCCTCGTTCTCCTCGATGCGTGCGCCAACCATAAGGTCGTCGATGTTGCGGCCCGAGACCTGACCATAGTTGGGATCGCTGCGCACGGCAAAGTACACATCGCCGTTATCGGCTGCGTAAGCGTGGCCCTGCTCGATAAGCGACTTGATCATGGCGATCATGGGGCCGATTTCCTTGGTGGCGCGGGGGCGCACGTCGGGATCGAGCACGTTGGCGGCGCGCATGACGCCGATGAACTTGTCGGAGAACTCCGTCGCGACCTCGGCGGCCGTACGGCCCTGCTCGTTGGCGCGCTTGATGATCTTGTCATCGACATCGGTGAGGTTCTGGGCGAACGTGACCTCGTAGCCGCTCGCGATGAGCCAGCGGCGAATCACGTCAAAGCTGATGAACGTGCGGGCGTTGCCGATGTGGATGTTGTCGTAGACCGTGGGGCCGCACACGTACATGCGGACCTTGCCGGACTCGATGGGCTGGAACTCTTCCTTTTTATGGGTAGCGCTGTTGTAGATACGCATTCGTTACTCCTTAACGGTTTTCTGTAGCAGGCAGACGGCCCAGGCGCCGATTCCCTCGCCCTGGCCTTCCCAACCGAGCTTTTCGGTCGTAGTGGCGGCGACGCCCACGTTTTCGACGTCAACGCCCAGGGCATGGGCAAGGTTGGCGCGCATGGCATCGCGGTGCGGGGTGATCTTGGGTTGCTGACAGGCAATGGTGCAATCGGCATCGACAAACTCGAAGCCCAGCTCGCGCGCATAGTCCATCACGCGAGCGAGCAGCACCATCGAATCGGCACCCTCATAGGCGGGGTCGGTATCGGGGAATAGCTTGCCGATGTCTCCCCCGCGGCAGGCGCCCAGAATGGCGTCGGCCAAGGCGTGCGCGAGCACATCGGCATCCGAGTGGCCCAGCAGGCCGCGCTCGTAGGGAATGTCGACCCCGCCGATGATACATCGACGCCCCTCCACCAAACGGTGGACGTCGTAGCCGTGGCCAATGCGCAGGTTACTGAACATGGGGAAGGTCCTCTCCCTCGGCCATACGGCCAAGCAGAATCGCGGTTACGGGACGCAGGTCCTCAGGCACCGTCACCTTAAGGTTGTCGCGTGGGCTCTGGACGCAGCAAACGCGCCCTCCCATGCGCTCGACCAGCGAAGAATCGTCGGTGCCGATAAAGCCCTCGGCGATGGCTGCGGTGTGGGCACGCTTCATGGCGTCGACGCTAAAGATCTGCGGCGTCTGTGCAGCCCAATAGAGCTCGCGCGGCGGCGTCTCGACGATATTATCGCCGTCAACGATCTTGAGCGTGTCGATCGCGGGCTGACCGCACACGACACCGTCGAGCGAGCGGTCGCCCACAAGTACGTCGATCGCATGGTCGATAGCCTCGGTGGTAATGAGCGGACGGGCGCCGTCGTGGATAGCGACATATTCGAAACCCGCCGGCACCGCGTGCACGCCGGCGCGGGTGGAATCCTGACGAGTATCGCCGGCATCGGCAAAGCTGATAGCCGTGTCATAGTCAAACGGGTCGATGGCCAGGCGGCGCATCTCGGCACGGCGCTCGGCAGGGCAAACCACGACGATATGGCCGACCTTATCGCTACGATCGAATGCGCGGATGGACCAGCTCATGAGCGGACGGCCCGCCACATTAACGAGCTGCTTGCCGCCGGGATTTCCAAAGCGCTGGCCGCTGCCGCCGGCAACGACCACGGCGCATACGGGCGCCATTATGCGTTCCCCTGTTTGGTGCCCTTCATGCGGTACAGCGAGTCCGCAAGAATGGCAGGGTTGTTGACGCCAAAGTCGCCCAGGCGCTCCGGATCCTCGCTAATGTCGTCCATGAGCTCCTGTAGCGAGCCGTACTCGTCGACGATCTTCTCGGCCACGCCGTCGCGCACGACGGACACGCGCGAAAGCGTGCGCAGGCCCAGCGGCGTCATGACGGAGTCCTCGTCCAGGTCGTCATAGCCCAGAACTGCCGCCACGTGTTGCGGGTCGGACAGGTCCTTAGGCGTCATGCGGCTAAGCTCGGCGCGGATCTTCTCGGCGTTTGCCTCGGAGGAATCGCTTGCGTAGTCGCGGATCATCAGGTCGTATTCGGTATCCATGCTGGAGCCCGCGAGCTGCTCGAGCTGCATCTGCACGAGCTTGCCCTGGTTACCCAGCTTGACAATGCAATCCTTAAGCTCGGTCTTTGCCTGCTGCATGATCTCGAAGCTCGAGAAGATGCCGGTGATGTCGGCGAGCGTGACGTAGTCGTCGAGCTCGAGGGCCGTCAGGCGCAGCAGGGAGCGATCGAGCGACTGACGGGTAGTCTGGAGCGTGGCGACGAGCTGGTTGACCGAGCTCATGATGGTGGTGACAGGCTGGATCTCGTAGCTCTTGCCGTGAACGTACACGTTGACGACGGCACGACGGGCCGAAACCGAGATCACGATGGCATCGGTGAGCACCGACATGCGAGCGGCAGTACGGTGACGCATGCCCGTCTCACTCGTGGCGAGCGAGGGATCGGGATTGAGGTGAAAGTTGGCGCGCAGGATCTGGGTGAGATCGCCATCGATAACGATGGCGCCGTCCATCTTGGAGAGCTCGAACAGACGGTTCGAGGTGAACGAAATGTTGAGCGGGAAGCCGTCATTACCGGCAGCGAGCACGTTTTCGGTGTCGCCGACGCAGATAAGGGCACCCAGGTGACCGGCGATGATCATGTCGAGGGCGGTGCGGATCGGCTGGCCAGGTGCCGTCAGGCGGATGGCCTGTTCCATACGCTTTTGCAGCTCGTTCTTATCCAAGGCATCGCTCCCGTCGTATACGCTCCATAAACGCTAAATAGTTTCTCACGGTTTGCCCCTGTGACGCCCGCAAAATCCGATGCTTACAGAATGAGCGAACACAGCTGAGAGCCCCAATCCAAATGAGCTGCTTATGTGGTAGCATCGGGATTCGCATAAATGAGGGAGTAGTCGCGTGATCGGGTTCGCCTCCGGTGGCGCGGCAAGTCAACACACTGGCCGATGCGGCCTGGCTTGCCTTAATGAACGAGACTCGTGGCTGTGCGCGCAACGCGTACGCCACGGGTCTTTTTTGTTACTCCCCCAAGAGGTACACGCGGGCCCGCCCGCAGAGAGGGAGCCAGACTATGGGACTCGCAGAGCTCGTGTTGCTCGCCGTTGGCCTTTCGATGGACGCCTTTGCCGTTTCCATCTGCAAGGGCCTCGGCATGAAGAAGATCAACTTTAAAGTCGCCGTGGTGCTCGGCCTGTTCTTTGGCGGCTTTCAGGCCGGCATGCCCGTAATCGGATGGGCGCTCGGCAGTCAATTCATGGGCATCATCGGACCCATCGACCATTGGATCGCCTTTATCCTTTTGGCCTTCATCGGCGGCAAAATGCTGTGGGAGGCTTTTACCGAGGACGAGGATGAAGGCGACGGCAAGAATGCCGAGAGGATTGACCTGGGAGAATACTTGATTCTCGCCATCGCCACCTCGATTGACGCGCTCGCCGTGGGCATCTCGTTTGCCGCGCTCTCCGTCGACATCGTTCCCGCCGTGTCGCTCATTGGCATCACGACCTTTGTCTTCTCCGTCGCCGGCGTAGCGATCGGCCACACCTTTGGCGCGCGCTACGAAAAACCCGCCACCATCGTGGGCGGCGTCGTGCTCATCCTCATCGGGCTTAAGATCTTACTTGAGCATCTGGGGATTCTCGCGATATAAAAAAACGTCTCTCATAAGCCAGTGTCAATGTAGGGGTCTCATGCAGAGTTTTGCATAATGCCTTTTCGTGCAGACTTTTGCATGTCATACTGATATGCAAAAGTCTGCACGTTAGGAGATCGCCGTGGATACCCTTCCCATCACCACACCGCGCCAAGCTGGCATCTACGTGCGCCAGGCACGCGAGACTCAGGGTCTCACCCGTGCCGCCCTCGCCAAAAAGGCCGGTGTTTCGGAGCGCCTGCTCGCATCGCTCGAGCTGGGCGACGCCACCGGCATTCGACTCGACAAGCTATTGGCAATCTTCAATGCTCTCGGACTGGCGCTCGCCGCTCAAGGGGATATCGCCAAAACGAATAACGAGCAACCAGTCGACGTCCCGCATGCCGATTTGCAACCTTGTAGCACCCCCAGGTGCCATCACGCCCAACGTCTTCATCATCGCAACCGTCGCAGCACAACCATTCCGGCTCTTGCAGATACCACCCTTACGTCCGAGCTCTACGACAGGGCCTTCGCCGATTTCGCCATGTCCAATCTCGGAGTCTCGATTGCCGCAAACGCATCTAACCAAACCAAGCCCGAAGGGAAATAGCCAATGGCCAGAACATCACTTCGGACCATTATTTGCGGCGTACCTGCGGGAACGCTCACGCAAGATGAGAACGGTCTTATCAGCTTTACCTACGATCATGACTATGACGGGCCAGCCCTATCGACCAACATACCCGTATCAAATCGCACATACGGCCAACAGGTCATGAATCCGTACTTGTTTGGCCTTCTACCCGACAGCGAGGACCAACGAAAAGCGATTGCCGCCGAATTCAACGTTAGGCCCAACAATCCCGTTGCGTTGCTCAGCCATATCGGACTCGACTGTCCGGGCGGAGTGCAGTTTTGTGCCGAAGAAGATGCCGACGCCGTCCTGCATCGCGCTGGCGACTACCGCCCTATAGACGACCACGAAATTGCTCTCCGTCTCAAGTCGATCAGAGATGACCGCGATGCATCGTGGATGGGTCTAGATGAAAGTTGGTCACTTGGAGGCAATCAGGGCAAGTTCGCGCTCGCGTTCATAAACGGCCGCTGGTGCGAATGCATGGGCTCCTCGCCCACGACGCATATTTTCAAAAATGGCGTTATCGGATTTAAACTCGAGGCTCTCAATGAGTTTGTCTGCATGAAAAGCGCCCAGCGCGCCGGTATCGCAACGGCAAACGTCGAATATCGTATGTTTGAGGACGAACCTGCCCTCATTGTTGAGCGCTATGACCGCGTGAAAGTCGAAGACGGAACGATCAGGCGCCTACATCAAGAAGACCTCTGTCAGGCACTTGGGGTGATGCCCGCCCAAAAGTACACAGCAGACGGCGGCCCGACCACCCGCGACATTCAAGAGCTCCTCGTAAATACGAGCCACCATCAACTTAACCTGTATCTGTTTACGCAGATACTGTTCTTCAACGCCATTATCGGCGCACCGGATGCGCACGCGAAAAACTATTCCCTACTCCTTGGAAACGACGGCGCAGCCATGATGGCTCGAATGTACGATGTCGCATCGGGGCTGGCATACGAGCGCATGCGCCGCCGGGCGCGTCTCGCCATGAGCGTTGGCGGCGAAAATCGTGTGGGGCGCATCGGTCCAGGCGCTATCCGCCGATACCACGGTATGGGCGACCCCGCGCTGGAGGCGGCGCTTACCGATGCCGGGCTATCCGAGAAGTTTTGCTTTGCGACCATGATGGACCTCGCCTACGAGGTACCCATTTGCATGGAAGAGGTCATGGACGAATACGCCGACCTGCCCGGCATGGCGGACCTGCGCGAGCATATGCTCGGCCCCGTCCGCGAAAACTGCCAGCGCACCCTCGACCTCATCAGGGCAGAAATGGACTAGGTGACCGTAATTTCGCAATTATCAAACAAAAGAGGGGGGGGCACCCGTCGCAAACGCTCGAATGCCCCCTCTCGTAATGTCATTTGCAATCCGCTAGCACGTGACTCGGACTGCTGCTAGCGCAACCTTTACGCGGCAAGGCGCTTGAGGACGTCGATGAGCAGCTCGTAGAAGCGCTCGGCAGAAGCGAGCTCCATGCTCTCGTCCGGGGTGTGGACATCGGAGAGCGTCGGGCCCACGGCGATGGCATCCAGGCCGTGCAGGGCCTCGGCAAACAGGCCGCACTCAAGGCCGGCGTGAATGGACTCGATGCGCAGCTCGGAGCCAAAGAGCTCTCGATAGCTCTCGACAAAGACTTCGCGGACCGGCGAATGCTCGGCATAGCTCCAGCCGGGATACTCAAACTCAAACTTGGCGTCGAAGCCCAGGACATCGGCCAGCGTCTGCAGACGGTCCTTGAACTCGTTCTGCAGCGAGGTGATCGAGGAGCGCGGGGACAGCATGATCTTGACCTCGTCGTCAGAAGTGGCAACCACACCGATGTTGGAGGAAACCTCGACGGAGCCGTCGGTGGCGACGTTGCGGCGAATCACGCCGTTAGGGGCAAGACGCAGGGCGCGGATGAGGGCAAGCGCGGACTTCTGGTCCATGGCCTCGACCTCGGCGTCGTCGGCAATCTCGACAGTGCAGGTAAAGCCGGGGTCGAAGACCTCGAGCTCGGCAGTGACGTCGGCGATGATGCCACGGGCGATCTCGGCCGCGGCCTCGGCGGCAGCGTGATCGGCATAGACCAGAACGGCCTTGCACTCACGGTTGATGGCGTTGTCCTTGGTGCCGCCGTTGAAGCTGACGATGGCGGGCTCACCGGCGACCATCAGGCGGTCGATAATGCGGGCCATGATGAGGTTTCCGTTGCCGCGCTCCAGGTTGATATCGCTGCCGGAGTGGCCGCCCAACAGACCGGAAATGTCGAGCGTGAGGGTGCTACCGGTCTTGTGCTCGCGCACGATGGGGCAGGTGTAGGTAACGACGACGCCACCGGCGCAGCTGACGGTGGCAACGCCCTCCTCCTCGGAGTCGAGGTTGATCATGGTGCGGGCGCTGATCTGGGACTTGTCGAGCGTCTCGGCGCCAACCAGGCCGGTCTCCTCGTCGGTGGTGAACACGCACTCGAGGGCGGGGTGAACAATCGAATCGTCATCGAGAACAGTGAGCATCAGAGCGACGGCGATACCGTTGTCGGCGCCCAGAGTGGTGCCGTTAGCGGTGAGGACACCGTCCTTGACGACCAAGTCGATACCGTCGGTCGTAAAGTCGTGCTCGACGGAACCCAGCTTGTCACACACCATGTCGATGTGACCCTGCAGCATTACGGTCGGGGCATTCTCGGCGCCGGCAGATGCGGGCTTGCGAATGATAACGTTGTAGACCTCGTCCTGGTACACATCGAGGCTGCGCTCCTTGGCAAACGCAACCAGGAAATCGCTGATGCCCTTCTCGTTGCCAGACCCACGGGGGATCGCGCTGACCTCCTCAAAGAAATGGAACAGCTGGGCGGGCTCGTAGCCGGTAATCTTGTAGTCCATGGTGCCTCCTTGGCGCAACTGGTTGGACAGTAAGACATGCGCCTTGTATATTCCCAGACTTTACGTGCATAAACCAGTCGAAAACGCCGAGCGCCCTCGCATCATCGGCTAACGGTGGACCGCATAGCGTAACGGTCACAACTTCGCAGTTCTACAAATCGAGGCGCCCTTGCCAGAGCGCCTCGATTGCGCGTATCAAATTGTCGCCACGCCCTACAGCGCGCCGGAACCGGCTTGCATCATGCCGCCGGGGCCCGAGGTCACGCCGCCGCTCACGGGCGCGGCGTTGCCGGTGTGCGGTGCCGCCGGAGCGGTATCGCCACCGAGCGTGCCCGCCGGACGCGGTGCCGGGATCTCACCCGTGCCGTGGCTAAAGACAAACTTGCCATCGGTCACGTCGCACAGGACGGTATCGCCCTCGCCCCACTCGCCGGCCAGAAGCTCCTCGGACAGCGGGTCCTCGATGAGCTTTTGGATGGCACGGCGCAGCGGACGCGCACCGTTGGTGAGGTCAGTGCCCTCGGCCACGATCTTGTCGTAGGCCGCATCGGTGAGCTTGATGTTCATGCCGTTGGCGATCAGACGCTGACGCAGGTCGTCCACCAGCAGGTGAGCGATCTTGGTGAGATTCTCGCCCGAGAGCTTCTGGAACACCACGATGTCGTCGATACGGTTGAGCAGCTCGGGGCGGAACAGGCGCTTGAGCTCGCCCATCGCGCGACCACGGATCTCACTCGACGTGAGACCCTGCTCGCCGGTGGTGCCAAAGCCAACGCTCGCATCCTGCGCAATCTCGCGGGCGCCCACGTTGGACGTCATGATGATCACGGTGTTGCGGAAGTCAACCGTCTTGCCCTGGCTATCGGTCAGACGACCCTCCTCCAGCACCTGCAGCAGGATGTTGAAGATGTCGGGATGCGCCTTCTCGATCTCGTCGAACAGCACGACCGAGTACGGGTGACGACGAACGGCCTTGGTAAGCTGACCGCCCTCGTCGTGGCCCACGTAACCCGGAGGGCTACCGATGAGCTTGGAGACCTCGAACTCGCTGCCGAACTCGGACATATCGAAGCTGATGAGCGCATCCTTGCTGCCAAAGAGGTACTCGGCGAGCGTCTTGGCGAGCTCGGTCTTGCCTGTGCCGGTGGGACCAAGGAAGATAAAGCTGCCACCGGGACGACGCGGGTCCTTGAGCGGCGAGCGGCTGCGGCGCACGGCCTTGGCGACGGCCTCGACTGCCTCATCCTGGCCGATGATGCGCGTCTTGAGCACTCTTTCGGCCTGCAGCAGGCGCCGGCTCTCGCTCTCGGTGAGCGAGGAAACCGGCACGCCAGAGGTCACGGACACGATGTCGGCAATCTGACTCACGTCGATGGTGAGCGGGCGGGCGTCGAGCTCGGCGGTCCAGGCGGCCTTGGCCTCGGCGAGTTCAATCTCGGCGGCCTTCTGCTGCTCGGTGATCTCGGCGGCCTTGTTCATGTCGTCGCTCTCGGTGGCCTCCTGCGCGGCGGCCTTGAGCTCCTCTATGCGATGCTCGGCCTCGCGCACCGGCTCGGGCGCGCGATTCGCAGCGATGCGAGCGCGTGCGCCGGCCTCGTCAATGAGGTCGATGGCCTTATCGGGCAGGAAGCGATCCTGGATGTAGCGGTTGGAAAGGTTCGCGGCGGCCTCGATAGCACCCTGCGTATAGCGCACATGGTGGTGCTCCTCGTAGCGCGGCTTGAGCGCGGTCAGGATCTTGACCGTGTCCTCGACGCTCGGCTCCTCGACATCGATGGTCTGGAAGCGACGCTCGAAGGCCGGATCCTTGGTGAGGTACTTGCGGAATTCCTCGGCCGTGGTGGCGCCGATAATCTGAAAGGCGCCGCGCGCGAGCACGGGCTTGAGCATGGAGCTCGCGTCGATGGAGCCCTCGGCAGAACCGGCACCGATGATGGTGTGCATCTCATCGATAAACAGGATGACGTCGTCGGCCTCGGTGGCCTCCTGGATCACGTTCTTGAGGCGCTCCTCAAACTCGCCGCGATACTTGGCGCCCGCCACGAGGCCCGGCAGGTCGAGCGTCCAGATATTCTGGTTCATGAGGTTCTCGGGCACGTTGCCGGCTGCAATCTGCTGAGCCAGGCCCTCGACGATGGCCGTCTTGCCCACGCCGGGGTCGCCCAGAATGAGCGGGTTGTTCTTGGTGCGGCGCGAAAGGATCTCCATCATGCGCTGGACTTCCTTTTCGCGGCCAATCACGGGATCGAGCTCGCCGTCGCGCGCCTTTTGAGTGAGGTTGGTGGCGAACTGCTTGAGCGTGTCGGTGCCGCTCCCCTTTTGGGTGAGAGGCATCCGAGCCGCTAAAGAACGGCAGGCCCGCACCGGGACGACCAGCACCGGCGCCGGCGAGCGGACGCTTCTTGTCCTGGTCCTTGGCGGTGAGTTTCTCGATAGCCTTTTTGATGGAGGCGGACGACACACCCAGGCGCATGAGGATGTCCATGGCCATGCCGTTGCCCTCTTCGACGATACCGATGAGCAGGTGCTCGGTCGACACGTAGGTCTGGTTGTTCTCACGCGCCACGCGGAATGAACGCTCCATCACGCTAATGACGAGCGGCGTAAAGGCGAGCTTGGCCGCCTCTGTCTCCTCACTGGGCTCGGGAACCGTGGTCTGGACCTCCTTGAGGGTGTCCATGATGTCGTCGTAGGAGATATCAAGCGAGCGCAGCGCCTCGGCAGCGATGCCCTCGTCCTCCTTGGCGAGTGCGAGCAGCAGGTGCTCGGTGCCCACCTTATTTGAGTGCAGATCGAGCGCCTCCTGTTTGGCCATCGACATGACCTTGCGCGCTCGATCGGTAAATCTATCTAACATGCTCGTTTCCTTACATGAGTTCATCGAAATCAAAACGCCCGCCCGACGGCGGCGCTTTTGTCTCTTTACCCACAGGTTGTCTATGTTAACAGCTGGAGGAATATCTATAAACCCGGCTCACATGAATGCAGGTTATGACCGCATCGCGGGACTCACCGCGCGATGCGCGACAGGCGCCCCGCAAGAGAAACCCTAGGCGTCTTTCACCACGTCGGGACTCGTCGCACGCGATGCGCGATAGGCATCGGCCTCCTTGGAGACGCGTTCGAGCAGCTCGGATGTATCGACGCCCTCGACTTGCGCGACCGTTTCCACCGTCTGCATGGCGACCGCCCTCAGGTACGCGCACGCGCTGTCCCCCAGCTGCTCGAGGTCTATCTCCTCGCCGCCCTCCCGGGCAAAGCCGACCGCCATCACAAAGCCCATGATGCCCGAGACCAGAAAGCCCACCGCAAAGCTCGAATCTGCCTTGAGCTCTTCTCCGTCGGGGTGGACGATCTCTCTCACGCGGTCGATGATGATCGTATGGATGCCCTGCACGACCTGCTCGGCGGCACCCGCCCTCATGGTGATGACGATGCGCCGCAGCAGGCAGCGGACGTCGCGCCGGTCGAACGCCGAAAGGTCGCCCTCGCTCGAAAAATGCCAGAGGGCATCGGTGATGAGCTCGTTGTCCTGCAGCAGCTGGGCTATGGCGATGGCGACGAGTTCATCGAAATCGTGAAAATAGTAGTAAAACGTTCCGCGATTGCACTGGGCGGCGCGGGTCACCTCGCCAACCGACAGCTCGAAGATGCTGTTGTTCTCGATGAGCTCCCAAAACGCCTCGATGATACGGGTGCGTGCATCGGGCGCATCGGCGTCCTTACGCGGTCTCGCCATGCGCCTCACCGCACCCCTGCGCCTTGGCGTTCATGATGAGCATCTGAAGACGGTTCTCCACGTTGGCGAAGCTCACGTCGGGATCGTAGTCGAGCGGCAGGAACTGCGCCGTGGGATACTGCTCCTTGAGCGCATGGATGAGCCCGCGCCCCACGACATGGTTGGGCAGACACCCGAACGGCTGCAGGATCACGAAGTTGCGGCAGCCGCGCTTGGCGTGCTCGAGAATCTCCGCCGGAATCAGCACGCCCTCGCCCGCATCGAACGTATGGTGCAGGATCTTATCGCTCGCGCGCACGAGCTCGGGCATGCGCGTCGGCGGCTCGTAGAGCGGGCTCGCCGCGCCCAGGCGGTCGCAACGGTCGTGCGCGAGCTCGAACAGGTTGTCCGCCGTGGCGTACCAGGCCTTTTCGGGCAGCGACAGGTCGACGTGGAACTCGCGCGACTGCGCATGCTTGTAGAAATAGGTCTTGCGGATCACGTCGGTCATGCGCGCCTCGATGACCTCGAGCCCGTTGTCCTCGAGGTAGCGCTCGATCTCGTGGTTGGCGCCGAGATGGAAATTGAGCAGGTACTCGCCCACGATGAGAACGGTCGGATGCGGGTTCGAGCGGTCGTACGGAACGGCGTCCATGATCGCAAGCGCGCGTTTGAAGCCCGTCGCCTGGCCTCTCAGCCCGGAGCGCTCCATGCCCTCGATAACCTCATCGAGCGCGCGGTCGAACGCAGCGTCCGCCGCGCCCTTCTCGAGCTCGTAGGGACGGATGCGCCTAAGCATGGCCTCGAGGGCATCGATCATGGGAAGACCGTAGGCGATCTGGATGCTCGGGCCAAGGCCGAGCTTGAAGCCCGGATGCGCATTGTGGGCATCGACGTCGTCGTTGGTGAGCACCGGGACATAGTCGTATCCCGCGTCGTCGAGCGCGCGGCGCAGCAGGGGCATGTAGTGCGTCAGGCGGCAGTCGCCGATATACTTGCCAGTCACCACGGCGACGTCGTGCGGGTCGTACTTACCGCTCTCGAGTGCCGCGAGCGCCTCGCCGATCACGATTTGCGCGGGGAAGCAGATGTCGTTGTGCACATAGCGTTTGCCCAGGCGGATGGCATCCTCGCGCCCGATATCAAGGGCCTCGGCGCGCACGCCCTGATTGCGCATCGCCGCGGTCATGAGCCTGCAGAACGCATGGGAGGTGTTGGGGACCAGCGCGATCTTGTCGTGCCGGTCGCGCTTGGTGTACTTGACCTTATACGGGTCGTCGAGCGGATGGACCGCGTGCACCCGGGCGCCCTCGGCACGCTCCTCCGCGCGACGACGGTTGACCGACTCGATAAACGAACGCACGCGAATGCCCATGGGACCGGCGACGTCGCTCTCATCGAGCTTGATCATCATCGGAACCTTGGAGCCCATCTCGCCCATCATGCGCGCGATCTCGTCGGTGAGATACGCATCGTGGCCGCAGCCGAAGCTGCCCATCTGCACGAGCTCGAGCTCGGGCGTCGATGCGACGATGACCGCGCACGACAGCATGCGCGCATGGTAGTTGTTCACGATGTCGATGCGGCTGTTGGAAAGATCGACGTTGCAGACCCCCGGCACCGCATCGGGCGTCAGCACGGGGATGCCGCGCTCAGAGAAGAGCTTGGGCAGCCCGTGGTTGACCAGCGGGTCGTTGTGGTACGGGCGCGAAGCGATCACCACCGCGTAGCCGCCGTCCTCGTGCACGTTCTCGAGCACCTGCCTGCCGCGCAGCTGCAGCTGGTTCTCAAACGTCTCCTGCGCGCGGTCCGCCTGCTCGGTCGCCTTGGCAACCAGGTCGGCATCGATATCGAAGGTCTCCTTGCACCACGCCTTGAGCTGGCGGTTTCGGTCGCCCTCGTCGTACCAGTGGAACAGCGGCGTATCGAACGGAACGCCGAAACGCTCCTCCGGGTTATCGGAATTGCGCATCACGTAGGGGTATCCCTTTACGACGGCGCACATCCACTCGCTGGTAGAGGCGGTGTTTTCGGTGGGCACCGTCGTGATGATGGGCATGAAGATGCGGTCGACGCCGGCGTCGACGAGATTGCGGATGTGCCCGTGGACGAGCTTGGCCGGGAAGCACACGGTGTCGGATGTGACGTGCGCCAGACCGCGCTCGTACATCGCCTTGGTGCTGCGTCCCGAGACGCGCACCTTAAAGCCGAGCGTGCTGAAGAACGTCGACCAGAACGGCATGGTGTCCCAGAACTCGAGCACACGGGGAATGCCGATCGTGACATCGCGCCCCCCGCAGACGGGAACCGTGGGGTACGACTCGAACAGCAGCTCCTCGCGGTCGACAAAGAGATTGGGGGCAGCCGCGGTCCGGTCGCGCCCCGTGCCGGGTGCCTGTGCCTCGCAAGCACCCTGCGGACGCAGCTCCTCCGCCGCGGGAACCTCGCGCACGAGCTCATCCCATGAGATGGCGCCGCCGCGCGGGCAGCGATTGCCCGTGACGTAAAGCGAGCCGTCGCCAAATGCCACGACCGCGCGCTGGCAGCGGTTGTTGCACCGACGGCAGGTAACGCCGCCGAACTCGCGATGCTCGAAGCGCTCCACGGCATCGAGCCCGATAAACGACGTGCCGGCGTCGCCCTTGCGGCATTCCTCGCGCGCGAGCAGGGCGATACCGATAGCGCCCATCAGCCCCGGGTGGGGCGCACGCGTGACGGGTTTGCCCAGATACTGCTCGAATGCGCGCAGCACCGCGTCGTTTCGGAACGTGCCGCCCTGAACGACGACTTTGTCGCCCAGACGGTTGAGATTTGAAACGCGAATGACCTTGGTGAACACGTTCTCGATAATCGAACGGCAGAGACCGGCCATGATGTCGCCCGGACCCTTACCGCGCCGCTGCTCGGAAACGACGCTGCTGTTCATGAACACCGTGCAGCGGCTGGCGTGGACGGCGGGGGGGTGCATACGGTC
>OATP01000264.1_pt1 | contig 34526 bp, 36 predicted proteins | sample 1495041 | NCBI WGS metagenome assembly OATP01 (sample SAMEA2579972, study PRJEB22360) | human gut metagenome | biome: human gut; feature: human-associated habitat; material: faeces | place: Denmark | collected 2008/2010 | reverse complement strand
CGCGCCCGCCGCGTTTCGTGATCTTCGCCACCGGCTTCCTCGAGCACGGCTACCGCCGCTACATCGAGCGTTCCCTGCGCGAGGAATTCGGCTTCGAAGGCACGCCGATTCAGATCTCCGTGAACATCCGCGAGAAGAAGAAACGGAAGTGACACGCGCGTAATTTGCCAGATTTCATATATCTGGTAGATTATCTATTCGGTGCTTTTGCACCATCGGGCCGTAGCGCAGTTTGGTAGCGCACTTGACTGGGGGTCAAGGGGTCGCGGGTTCAAATCCCGCCGGCCCGACCGATTAGCCCCGGAATTCCGCCACTTTTGAGTGGTTGTCTTCCGGGGCTTTTCCGTTTTCAAACAACATGAGACAACATGACGGCGGACTTACCTTTGTAAGCCATTCGTAATGGATTAAACATGGACTTCATCTTGGCGTGTTATTGGAATTATCACCGACAATTCACCGCCTCCGCACCCCCGTCGTATGCGTTTGCCCCAAACAGGGGCTAGACTGGTTCCTATTGATTTGACGAAAGGGACCCGAATTGACCGAAATAAACGATAAGGCCCAACTGGATATCGCCGCCGCTGACGACACCGACGCCGTCACCTCGGACACCACCGAAGAAACCGTAAACACCCCTGAAGTGGATGAGACTTTCGAGCTTTCGGCCGCCAAGATGCGCGAGCATGGCATGAGTGAAACCGCCATCAACCAGTTCCGCCATTTGTATGACGTATGGCGCCATGAAGAAGCCTCCAGCTGGATTCGTGAGGACGACATCGAGCCGCTTGGCCACGTGCCCAGCTTCCACGACGTCTATGAGACCATCAACCACGACAAGGCCGTGGACGCCTTCGCCAAGACCGCATTCCTCAAGCTCAATGGCGGTCTGGGCACCTCCATGGGATTGGACAAGGCCAAGTCGCTGTTGCCGGTGCGTAGGCACAAGGCCAAGCAGATGCGCTTCATCGACATCATCCTCGGCCAGGTGCTCACCGCCCGGACCCGTCTGAACGTGGAACTGCCGCTGACCTTCATGAATTCCTTCCGCACTTCGGCGGACACGATGAAGGCGCTCAAGCAGCATCGCAAGTTCAGCCAGCATGACGTGCCGATGGAAATCATCCAGCATCAGGAACCCAAGCTCGTGGCCGCCACCGGCGAACCTGTGAGCTACCCTGTGAACCCGGAGCTGGAATGGTGCCCGCCCGGCCACGGCGACCTGTTCTCCACCATCTGGGAGTCTGGTCTGCTTGACGTATTGGAGGAGCACGGCTTCAAGTATCTGTTCATCTCCAATTCCGACAATCTCGGTGCGCGCCCCTCGCGTACGTTGGCCCAGCACTTCGAAAACACAGGTGCCCCGTTTATGGCTGAAGTGGCCATCCGCACCAAGGCCGATCGCAAGGGCGGCCATATTGTGCGCGACAAGGCCACTGGTCGCCTAATACTGCGTGAAATGAGCCAGGTCCATCCGGACGATAAGGAAGCGGCCCAAGACATCACCAAGCATCCTTACTTCAACACCAACTCGATCTGGATTCGCATCGACGCTTTGAAAGACAAGCTCGCCGAATGCGATGGTGTGTTGCCGTTGCCGGTGATTCGTAACAAAAAGACAGTGAATCCCACGGACCCGGACTCCGAACAGGTGATTCAGCTGGAAACCGCCATGGGTGCCGCAATCGGTCTGTTCAACGGTTCCATCTGCGTCCAAGTGGATCGTATGCGCTTCCTTCCGGTGAAAACCACCAATGATTTGTTCATTATGCGTTCCGATCGCTTCCATCTGACGGACACGTATGAGATGGAAGACGGCAACTACATCTTCCCGAACGTCGAACTTGATCCGCGATACTACAAGAACATCCACGATTTCGACGAACGGTTCCCCTACGCCGTGCCATCTTTGGCCGCAGCCAACTCGGTTTCCATTCAGGGCGACTGGACATTCGGACGTGACGTCATGATGTTCGCTGACGCCAAACTGGAAGATAAGGGCGAGCCAAGCTATGTGCCGAACGGCGAATACGTTGGCCCGCAAGGCATCGAACCGGACGGTTGGGTGTGATTTACGACACGGTCGAACGATAAAAAAGATATTATTTTTGTGAAATGGCGCTCAACTGCGGAAAAAGCCTCTAAGATAGAGTGAGTGTGGGGAAACTCATACGCACTTATAACGAAACAATAACTATACGTGAGGACTAATGGCAGAGGGCACAAGCGGACGTCGGCGTTTTTCCGACAAATGGGGCAAGCACGAGCTGGACGTACTGGCTGTGTTGTCATCCGCGTTCCCGCAATGGCTCACATCCCGCCAAATTGCGCAGCGCGTCAAAGCTTACGCCGACTCGTATGGAGAGCTGGCAGATCAGGCCGCCAAGGCCGCGTTCGCCAAGCAGTTCCAGCGTGATCGCGCCAAGCTCGCCGCTATGGGCATCGCCATCGAATCACGGCAGCCTGAGTATTCGTCCAAGTCGGAAGGTCAGGACTTCGCGTCCTACCGTCTGCAGTTGGGCGACGAACCGCGCATCCGTCTGATGTTCGAGCCGGAAGATATGCCGGTGCTTGCCGCCGCCAACTATCTGGCTCGTTCGATGTCGATTTCCTCCGAGCCGGATCATTCCCAGCTCACCCAACAGGCGTCGCGCACCACGCCGCGTGTGCCGCAGACCCCTATTCCCGGGCTCGGTTTGGATTCGATTGCGCCTGGCTTGGGCACGCAGCCCATTCCGGACTCGCTGGTCAAGGTTATCGATTCGCGTCGCTTTGCCGCCACCGTTGATGTGGACGGCGAACACCTGAACGTGGCCTACACCGATTCCGACGATTTGGCCATGTTTGTGCTGGAGCATCCGGGTGCCACGATTGTCAGCCCGCAGGAGGCTGTGGACGCCTATCATCGCCGCCTGCACGCCGCCAGCCGATTCACTCTGGCCGACGAATCCGCCAGCCCTGTAAGCGCCTCGGTGGTTTCCCCATCGATTAGTCGCGATGTTCGTGAGCCGGGTGATCCCGAGTCGATCAAGGCCCAGAACAAGAAGAACGGATCCGCTTTCCAAACGGGCAGCGAGGTGGATCGTCGCCTGCGTCTGATGCTGTTCCTCTCCGCTCACCTGGGTGAGGAATTCTCGATGAGCGAGCTGGCCGAGCGCTTTATCGGCAAACCGAAGAACGACGACGAGCTCAAGAAATTCGTCAACATCATTCATAAGGACATCAACACCCTGACCACCGTTTCCGACGATGGTGAGATGGCTGGCAGCCAGTTCTTCGATATCGACTGGCCGCTGCTGGATGCCGAGGGTATTGTTTCCGCCACCAATTCGTTGGGCCTTGAACGTCTTGCCGGCATTTCGCCGCAATACCTCAGCATGCTCACCGCCTCGGTCAGCTACTTGGCGCATTCGCCGTTACTGCCGGACAAGCAGCGTGGGCAGGCCGAATCCCTGTATGAGCGTTTGCACCGCCATGTCAGCCCGGGCCAGACCCCGTGGCTGAGCCTGACCGGCTATGAGCTGGAGCCCCGAAGCTTCTCCATCGTCAAGCGTGCGATCAACACCGATTCGTTGTTGGACATGGAGTATTCCGACGGTACCGGTAGTACCCGTCGCAAGCTGGTGGCCCCCGCCAAGATCTTCATCGACGAAGGCGTGTATTATGCCGCCGTCTACACGGATGTCGGTTCCGCCGCCCCCAAGGACAAGAAGGCCTACGTCTCCAAAGACAAGACCATCGACAAGGCCAACGGCAAGCCGCGCATCTGGCAGGTGCTGCGATTGGCCCGTATCGAAAAGGCGGAATTGGTCAAGCCCACCAAGCAGATCAACATCCCGAACATGCCGGTGAGCGAACTGCGCAAGTGGAGTTTCGACAACGGTACCGACGCGGTGTTCATCACCGATCAGCGCGATCTGGCATTCATCAAGACATTGCCGGGCGCTACCGTCGAACAATGCGGTGCCGGTGAAAAGGTGCATCTGACCGTTTCCTCCGATTCCTGGTTCGTGGCCTTCTGCATTGCCCACGCGCGTCATATCACAGCGGTCGCCCCGGAAACGTTGCGCACCATGATCGTGGCACGTGCCGAACGCGAACTGAGCATCAGCGAGAACAAGTAAGGAGCCTTTCATGCCTTGGTGGATATGGCTGATTCTGCCCCTGTTCATGCTGGCCATGATTGTTGCCGGACTCATCTATACAGCCCTTCATGGAATCCGTGCTTTGAAAGACATGTCTGACATCGGTGGCCAACTCGGTGAACGCGTGGCCGCGATGGGGGAGTCTGGCACTTCTGCCGACGCCAGCGAGCCGCCTCTGTTTACTCAGCCGCTCAGCGTGGCACAGAATCGTTATACCGAGGCCCATGCGGACGTGATTCGTCGCAAGGCCGCCAAGCGCGAGCGCCACACCCAGGCATGGGCCCGCTGGAAGCGATTCAACAACTAACGGAAAGCAGCAATGGCACGTCACCAACACCATAAGGGCAATGCCGATTCCCAGACGCTGAGCCCTTCGCAGCGGTACGCATCATTCCAAAAAGTCCAACGCCATCGGGCATCCGCAGCAGCGCGATTCGCCGAATCCCTGCCCTTCGAACTGGACGGCTTCCAGACCGAAGCTAATGATGCGCTCGAAGCCGGCAGTAATGTACTGGTCGCGGCCCCAACCGGCGCCGGCAAAACCGTAGTGGCGGATTTTGCCATTTACCTCGCCCAGGAACGCAACGTCAAAGCCTTCTACACCACACCGATCAAGGCGCTGAGCAATCAGAAATACCATGATCTGGTCGACGTGTACGGCCCGGACAAGGTGGGCCTGCTCACCGGCGATACCTCGATCAACTCCGAGGCTGACATCGTGGTCATGACCACCGAAGTGCTGCGTAACATGCTCTACGAGCGTTCAACCACGCTGAACGCACTGCGCTATGTGATCCTTGACGAAGTGCACTATCTGGCCGACCGATTCCGCGGGCCCGTGTGGGAGGAAGTCATCATCCACCTGCCCAAGACGGTCAAGATCGTCGGCCTGTCCGCCACCGTGTCCAACGTGGAGGATTTCTCCAACTGGATCGCCTCGGTGCGCGGCGACACCAAGCTGGTGATCAGCGAACACCGCCCCGTGCCGCTGGAACAGCACGTCATCGTGCAGGCGGACGAACACACCGAGCCCGAGGTGCTGGATCTCTATCGCCGCGACGGCAACGGCGAGCAGACCACCAAGCTCAACGCCGAACTCATCAACCGGCTCGACCAGCTGGACCGCAAGGCCGCACGCCGGCGCGGCGAGGAACGCCCCGATAAGCGCAAGGGCTTCGGCAAAGGACGTGGTGGCAAAGGCGTCAAGAACCGTGCCCCGAAAGCGGAACGCCACACCCCGCGCCGCTGGGCCGTGGTGGATGAGCTTAACTTCCTGAGAATGTTGCCCGGAATCTACTTCATCTTCTCTCGCAACGGTTGTGACCAGGCCGTGGAACAGTGCATCAACGCCGGACTGAAGCTCACCACCGATGAGGAAGTGACCAAGATTCGCCGTATCGTGGATGAGATGGTGGAGGGGCAACTCACTCAGGAAGACCTGAAAGCCCTGCAGTTCTCCAAGTTCCGCTTCGCGTTGGAAGAAGGCTTCGCTTCGCACCACGCCGGCATGATCGCTCTGTTCCGCCAGATAGTCGAACGATTGTTCGAAGAAGGTCTGGTCAAGATGGTGTTCGCCACGGAAACGCTGGCCTTGGGCATCAATATGCCGGCCCGTTGCGTGGTGGTCGAGAAACTCGAGAAGTTCGACGGCACTGGTCATGTGGGCCTGACTCCCGGAGAATTCACGCAGCTCACCGGTCGTGCCGGTCGGCGCGGCATCGACACCATCGGCCACGCCATCGTGGTCGACCATCACGGTTTTGTGCCCGCCACGGCCGCCGCGTTGTCATCCAAGCGTGTCTACCCGTTGCACTCCAGCTTCCGGCCCACGTTCAACATGGCCGTGAACCTGCTCAACTCCAGCGACTACGAGACCGCGCGCGTCACCCTGGACCAGTCGTTTGCCCAGTGGGAGGCCAACGAATCGGCCTGGCAGTTGGAATCGCAGATCAACACACTGAAGAACGCGCTGGCCGGATACGAACAGGCGTTCGCATGCGAACACGGCGACTTCAAACAGTTCATGACCCTGCGTATGGAGCTGAGCGATATCGAGAAGGAAGGCCGCCGCAAACTGAAGCACGAAGTGTTCCTGACCGATCAGGAGCATTCACGCGCCTTCCAGAACCTCGACCAGCGCATCCGCGATTTGCGCAAGGCGGAACACGAGCATCCATGCCGTAATTGCCCGGACCTCCAGCAGCACCTCAAGTGGGGCCACCGCTGGGCCCGCGAGACCCGCGAACTGCAGCGCGTCACCGATCGCTACAACTCCCGTACCGGGTCCGTGGCACGTCAGTTCGATCGCATCTGCGATATTCTCACCGGGCTTGGTTACCTCGAACGTCATGTCAATGCGGCCGGCCACATTGACATGACGTTGACCGAGAAAGGCTCGCTGCTGCGCCGCATCTATAGTGAACATGACCTGGAACTGTGCGAGGCGCTGCTCGCCGGCACGTTCGACAAGCTCGACGCCAACGGACTGGCCGCTGTGCTCTCTTCACTGGTATACGAGGCCAGACGAGGGGGAGACAGTGAACCGAGGCACTACCCGGGCGGCATCTCCGGGCCCATCGCCATCGCTTCGTCCAAGCTCAAGGGCATCTGTGAAGACATCGATATCCTGTGCGAGGATCACGGTCTGGACGAGATGCAGCGGCCGGACTTCGGCATACTCGACATCATGTATGAATGGGCGGATGGCGGTTCGCTGGGATCGTGCCTGTACGGCACCGACATGACCGGCGGCGACTTCGTACGCACTGCCAAACGACTGGCTGACGTGCTGCAGCAGATCGCTGTCGCCCAGCCGCTGCCGTTCGACGGGGGAGAGCGGTTGGCAGGCCTCGCCCACGAAGCGGCCGACCAGATCAATCGTGGCGTGGTGGCCTACTCCGGCGTGGACTGACGGGGCTGTTTGACGGGAGTTTGTCAGCCGACGCCGGAAGCTTGGAATAGCGGCCAAGTCCGAACGGTTGCGTAAATTAGTAGGGTTAAAGATTTTTCAAGGAGGATGCCGATATGGCAGAACGTAGCCTCAGGGGCATGAGCATCGGAGCGAAATCGCTGGAGTCCGACGACAACGTCGATTTCGCCGCACGAAACGATGTGGCGTATGTATGCCCGAAGGGCCACCGCACCATCCTGCCGTTTGCCGAGGGTGCCGAAATCCCGGACGAGTGGGAGTGCCGTTGTGGTTCCGTGGCCCACCGTGAGGGCGACGCCGACCGTGAGGGCGACGAAATCAGCAAACCCACCCGCACCCACTGGGACATGCTGCTGGAACGCCGTAGCGAAGAGGAACTGGCCACCCTGCTCGAAAAGCGCCTGCAAATGCACCGTGACGGTTGGATTCCCGACTATGAGTGATCTCCTACTGAACAACACGTGAACTTTATGCCCAGTCATCCCGACTGGGCATAATCATTGTTGGAACAAGTCGCATATTGTTTGACGACCATTCAAAGCAGTCGACATGAACAAGGGGGAGTGGAATCTCAATGGCACAGCATCCGATGAAAGTGGTCCTGTTGGATCTCGACGGCACGCTTACCAAGTCCGACGGCGGCATTATCGGCTCCGTCATCAAGACCTTCGAAGAACTTGGACGTCCGGTTCCGGATGACGCTGAGCTGCGCCGCTTCATTGGACCGGCGATCATCGAGTCCATGAAGCGCAACCATGTGCCCGAGCAGGATCTGGACCGCTCCATAGATATCTATCGCAGCTACTACGCGGACCGCGCTGTGTTCGAGGATCCCAACAATCCCGGCAACAAGGTTCCCGGACGACTCGTGAACGTCGTGTTCCCCGGTATCCGCGAACAGCTGCTCGCCTTGCGGGCCGACGGGTATTTCCTGGCGTTGGCCAGCTGCAAGCCCGAATACCAGTGCGTGCCGATCTGCGATCATTTCCATCTGAGCGAACTGTTGGACGGCATCTATGGCGCATCCAAAGACAACTCGCGCCTGGACAAGGATCAAGTGATCCGGTATTGCTTCGACAAAATCGGCTTCGACGGCGACGCGGGCGACAAGGCGGTGATGATCGGCGACCGTTACACCGACATCGACGGCGCACACGCCTGCAATCTGGACGCCATTGGCTGCCGCTGGGGCTACGCTCCGGCTGGTGAGATGGAAGAACACGGTGCCTACGAAATTATTGAGCAACCTGAGCAGCTCGAAGACGCCGTGAACCGATACTTCGAGATGCACTGACTGATTGCTCCCACCGGCGGGAGCTTCCAACGACGCTGACTGAGGGTGCTTACTACATGAGTAGAAGCACCCTCAGTGGCGCTAGGTGAAGCAACCCCTGCCAATTGAAGTGTTTTTCCTAATAACCAATCTGACATAACGTACATTATCGGCTATTACGGCTTCCGTGTTTCCCGGTACCATACTTGTCATCAAGGCGCGGAATCAGCGCTCCGACGAGACATCTGCAAACACAAATACGGTGTGTCTATAAGGCAGGTTCGATGAACTTCCAGCACGGGATGCACCCTGACGAATTGCAGTATCCATCCCCTGAATTTGACGGTGTGATGCCGCTGCGTTGTTGTGTTGTAGTAACATCAGATGATGTGAACACCATCCAGTGGTTCCGACAATCGTAATCGTCTGTATTGGCTGAACGCATTTTATTAAGGTACGGCAAAGGAGCATATCATGAAGCGTTCCAGATCTTTAGCGGCGTTCACTCGGACCAAGCGTAGACTGATCGTCACCATTGCGACTGCTGCCGTGCTCCTTATATCGAGCTGTGCAGCAGTCGCAATGGTGCAATTTTACCAAGCGGATTACCAAGCTTTGGAGCAACGTGGGGCAACGCGCAAGACCCTTGATTCTTTTCGTGCCCTCAGTACTGCGGATGGGCTTTTCGATATGCCCGAGTTAGACACTCGAAACACTGAGGAATCACGAATCAACGCCACCTACATGGTGTCTCAGATGGTGGGCGAGAATCATGACAAGGTATCTACTCAACGCACTCTGGATTCCCTATACGCTTATGCCAAGGATGAACGGAATCCGCTTGCCATGAGACTAAAAGCCTATGTGGCCTTGAAGAACTTCAAGGATACGCGATGGGAATCCAGCGATGGAATTGTGAAACAGGTTGAGCAATCTTTCCCGAAGAATGTTGCAAGCGACGGTCTGGCGGAGTATCTTTCACTCGCGGAACCGGTAGCTGTTCTGGATTCCGACTTCACCCCGACAACCATGCTGGTTCCCTTCAACCCGCTTACCAACGAGCAGACCGAGAGACTCGCGACTTCGGCCATGATAACCAGATACCTGTTTGGTAATGGAAGTCAGATACCAGAGTATTTTTCGGATCTCAGTTCAGATTTGTGCGCATGGGCGTCCGGGGACTCTCCGTATGTGCAGCAAACACTCCTGGCCGCCGACGCTCTGACTGGCACCGAGCAAAGTTCCTGCATATCCCGTCCGGCGATCAAGAAACTCTTCGGTTGCAAGAACTCGACTCAAATGATCGCGATAGATGGTTCACGGACTGGCGTGTGCAGTCTGACACTCACCTATTACGCCTATAGATCGGGGGCAGCGCCATTATGATGCGGGACATCGAGAGCAGCGTTCTCGTCTTCGACCACGTGTCGAAACGTTATGCAAGGGACAAAAACCGCCGGTTCGTTCTCGGACCGATATCCTTTTCGCTGGAGTGTGGGGAAGTTCTTAGAATTCAAGGCGATTCCGGTTCCGGAAAGACAACGGTTCTCAGAATCGCGGGTCTTCTTACGGTGCCGGATCGCGGCGGCGTACATGTGTGCGGCGAAAAGGCGACCACTGAGAAATCCCGCGATCGGCTTCGCGCCGCCTGCATCGGAATCGTTTTTCAGGATGCGAACTTGTTTGGTCATCTGACGGTGTTACAGAACCTTCTTGTTGCGGATCAAGGGAAGGGGAACAGCGCAGAATGCCTTGAGCTGCTTTCCCGGTTTGGAATTCGGCGGCTGGCGAATGTGAAGGCGGGCAGGATTTCCGGCGGCGAACTTCAACGTGCCGGAATATGCCGTGCGCTGATTAACAGGCCTCGGCTGCTTTTGCTGGATGAGCCCACGGCATCGCTCGATGACGCGGCCGCCGATGAGGTGGCATCGGCCATTCTCATGCTGAGGGAAAGGGGTGTGGCGATTTTGCTGGCCAGCCACGATCCTCGTCTGGATGGGTTGGAGTCCCAATCGCTGCGTCTTGAGGCCGGGAAGGTGGTTGTGAGCTGATGAGAAAGGTTCTACGACTCGCGTGGTTTGAGCGAACGCATACGTTCAGAACATCGCGGGCGTTGGTTGTCATGCTGGCGATCGTTGTCGCCGTATGCTATTGCCTTCAGGGTTTTGTGGTCAGTGCGGTTCGGTCCCATGCAAGCAATGTCGAGAAGCACTCCAACGTATCCGTCATCGAGCTCAGCACGATTCGTCCGGACGCACGCGTCTTGGACGGGGAATCACTTTCCGAAGTATCAGGACTGGGACATGTCGTTTCCGTGGTTCCATGGATGCAGCACGATCTGGATTTGGCCGATGAAGGCGACTGGCCATCTCCAACGGTCAGCCCCGGATCGCTGTGGGCCACCACGTATTTCGAACCGAGGCTTCCGAAAATGATCAAGGGAGACAGGCCCGTCTCCCTGCAGGACGACGAGATTCTCCTACCCGATTCCGTTCCCGGAGGCAGCCTCAGGCATCTGTACGGCAAGACCGTCATGTTCGGGTACACGCATATCAACGGTAAATATCAAGGATCGTATAGAACCATTCCACTCAAGGTGGTGGGAATCTACGACAACTCCGTACCCGACAAGGATGGCGAGAATCCGTCCTATGTCTCCGAAAACACAATGGATGCCCTGTTCGACGGGAATGTCCAGGAATCATACACATTCGCATACGTTCAAGTCGATTCGGGCGATAATGTCCCCTTGGTCCAGAAGAAACTCGCCGCCATGGGATTCGGAGTGGCCGGTGCCGCGGGGCAGCAGGATGTCACGGGCATTCTTGCCGCACTTATGAGCATAGGCAGGTTCATGTTCCCCATTGTGCTTGTGTGCTCCCTGGTGTTCGGCTTATTTCTGAGCGTGATATGGATGAAGCAGCGCAAACGTTCGTTGGCGCTGCTCCGATGCCTTGGATACACGGCCGGGCAACTGAGCGCCCTTGCACTCGTCCAAGTCGTCCAACTTGTCGTCGCAGCGGGCATCGCGGGCATCATCTTGGGGGCGGGTTTCAGTTTGCTGCTGGCGCATTCCGTTGATTCCGGCGATCTGTTGAATCTCACGAATCTGGATTCGGTGGTTTTCGATCCGGTACTGGCGCTTGAAATGCTCGCCATCACCGTCGCTGGTGCAGTCATCGGGGCCCTTCCCCTGAGCGTAAGGATTGCACACACCCAGCCGGATGAGCTGATGCGCGGGTAGTTCAGTACCCGGCTTTTATGGCGGTGATGGTGAGCTTGTCTGATTAATTCCAATACTATGAGGCATAGTTAAATGACGATACCGATATATGTCATGGTCTCCCTTCACCCAACCCGGACGACGGTTGCATGTCCCTCCCCCGCATCAGCCATCCAATCAGTCTTCGCCCGGTTTGTCCATGTCTCCCTCATTCCCGCTCCTCGCTCTATCGGGCACGATTCCGGCATCGTCATCATCCCGGCGGTCGGCGACGCCCAGACGGCCGTCCATCGCGGATTCCGAAGCGTTGCGCGCCTGCAGATACATGGCGACAAGTTCCAACAGCACCAGCGCGAATACGATGATTGCACCGGGCAATTGCGCACGATCATAGAACGCGAGTATATCCGCATCCATCAAATCCGCTGTAAACGTCAACACGGGAAACGGAATCAGCGCCGCCGCAAACGACATGAAATGCGTTTTCACCATCGACCAGTCGACCGGATCGACCGGCGGTCGCCGGCGTTTCGGCGTGAACAGATGGCCTCGGCTGACCGTTATAGTGATGATGGACACAGCAAAGATGACGGCGACCATCCACAGAACGCCCGGCAACAATCCGACAACAATCCCGTTCACCCGGTCCTCCAATCAGTCATAATAATCACCGCAACATATAAAAAACATAAGATGGCAGGCAACAAAAGCAACACATACAACAAAGCGACCTGCCGACCAAAGCCGGCAAGTCGCCAACAACCATACATGTATCAGGCGGTTGCGCGTTGCAAGCGCTGTGCCTCGAGCTTCTTGCGCATCCTCATGGCGGTCAGTTCATCAATCGGACGGCCCGTGGCAATCGTCAGCGGCTTGGCCTCAAGATCAACATATTCTTCCTGTTCCAAGGCCGTCTCAATCTGGTGCCACAACGAACCCACCGACACGGCGAACACTGCCTTACCGCTTTGCAACAGTTCGAGCATCTGTTCGCTGGTTGTGCATTCATGTACGTTTTGACCATCGCACATAATGGTCACATTGGCCAGCTGATCGGTGCTGCGTTGAGTCAAGAATCCGATGGCCGCCGTCACGTTCTGCAGATTCACACCGGCATCAAGCAACTTCTTGGATACAGCGAGAATCACCACATCCTTAAACGAGTATAGTCGTCGTGAACCGGAGCCATGAGACGGCGTGATGGACGGCTCAACAATCTGCTTGCGTGCCCAATAATCGAGCTGTCGGTACGTGATGCCGGCCACCTTGGAGGCCACAGTGCCACGGTAGCCGCGCTTGATCTCCTCAGTATCGACGTTGGAGAACAACTCCCCCTGAATCGCGTCAGCGTTCAGATTCTGACGGTCCTCAAGCGAAACATGAAGATGCAGCCCGGTCTGTCCCATGGCACCCCCCTAACTCATGCGTGTCTCGCATATGACTCACACTGGTGTAATCACATGATTGCAATTTCTGCAATCAGTCTAACCCCATGCTAGGTGTGGACTATTGGGAAATAATGGCAGATTTCGTGAAGAACACGAGGCGGAATTTACCGATCATGATTTCGTCGCCGTTCTTCAACGTCGCCTGATCAACACGCTGACGGTTCACGTAGGTGCCGTTCAGACTTCCTGCGTCAACCACAAAGAACTGACCGTTGACCCTGCGGAACACGGCATGCTGACGGGATACGGTGGAGTCGTCGAGCAGAATATCAGCTCGCGGATCACGACCGACGGTGATTTCATCCTCGTCAAGCAAGTAACGAGAACCTGAGACCGCTCCCCTGGCGGAAATCAGCAATGCCGTTCCCTCGGACAATCTGGTGATGGTGTCCAGATCCTCTTGAGTCAGCGGTCGATCGCCGGTGGTGGTAATGGGCAGTACATTAATCGCGGGCAGGCCGATAATGGTGGTTTCGCCTGCGCTAGGAATCGGGTTGGTCATAATCTCCTATTCTACCGTCTTTGCATACTGGTTTTGCGTAGCTTCGCGTACTTCGTCGATAATGATGCTGTCAGAAGGCTGTACGTTGACGTTGGACCCGTATTTCACCTGGAGCTGAGCGCCCACACCGCCGGCGATATCGACTGCGTTGGACAGTTCCTGCGGATTGCCAATGGCCTTCACTGTGTATGTGGGCTTGATGGTGGTGCCATCCACAATCAAACCTTCCTCGGCGTCCTGAATGTAGGTGGAGGTGATGACGCGCACGTTATTGATGGCGATTACCTCGGCACCGGCATTGCGAAGTTCCTCGATAAGGTTGAACATGATTGAGGCGTCCACTTTAGTCGTCGAGCCTCGTCCGATTCGGATGGTCACGCCTTGACCCTTTGCCGGGAGTCTGCCGGAAATCAAGCCGCTGGTCTCCTCGTTTTGCTTGGCTATCTTACGCGCCTGCTCCTGCTCGTTAGCCGCCGATTTCAGCGAGTTGAGCTGGCTGTTCAACTGGGTTTTACGCTGCTCGAGATTGGAGATTTGCGTATTCGACTCGTTCAGCAGCCTTACCAGTTCACTCTCGTCCATCGTTTCGTACGTGGATTTAGTGTTATTGATCTGGCTCATGTAGGCGAAACCCAACAACGCGCACATCAGAGCGATGAGAATCGAGGATAGTAACCGTGATTTGTTGCTGGCACGGTTGAGATCCTTCCGGGGCTTCTTACGCACCGTGGGAAACGACCCGGTTTCCATCCGGTCGTTGACCTTGTCTTGTACATGCTGGTCGCGCATTTTCTCCAGCATGTTGTCTGATTGTGCTTTACGTGCCATACGTCAGTACCCTTGTCAGCCTCGGAAGATGAAGCGTCTGATCGCGGACACGTTGGAGAAGATGCGGATGCCGAGTACGACGATGACGGCTGTCTGCAGCTGCGAACCGACGCCGAGCTGGTTGCCGAGGAACACGAGCAGTGTTGCCGTCACCACGTTGGCGAGGAAGGAGATCACAAACACGCGGTCGGAGAAGCTGCGCTCGAAATAGGCTCGCGCGGCACCCAGCAGGGCGTCAAGAGCAGCGACCACCATAATCGGTAGATAAGGCTGCACGATGATCGGAATGTCCGGCTTGACGAACACGCCGATGACGACGCCGATGATCAGTCCCAGAACGGCTGCCATTATTCATTCCTTTCCGCGTACTTCACTTCGCCAGTGACTGCTGCCTCAAGTGTAATCGAATTGGATTTGCTCACCTGCGGGTAGATACCGGCTTCCTTGAAGGAATCGTAAAGACTTGCAAGTTTCTTCTTCCCCATCGCTTCGGCCAAGACGCTCTTATCGCCTATGGCTTCAATGGTATAGGGGCTTTGTATCGCGGTCATGCCGATGAGAATATGCCCGCCGGCCTTGCGTATCGAGGTTTGCGCGCCGAGCCTATTACCGTTGATGGCAATGGCTTCGGCTCCGTTTTGGAACATCAGGGAGACCAGTTGCTGCAGATCCAGATCGGTGATGACTCGGATGTTCGTGGAGGTGCCGACTCTCGTCGAGGAGGATTGATCCGACTGGCTTGCCGCGATTGGATCGGCCAGCGTCATGGTGATTCCTTCGCCTTCGACCACCGTGGCACCATTGACCATTTCGTCTTGGATAAGCGTATCGCTTTTCACGCTGCCGGAGATTTTCTTGGACTGTTCGTCAACTTGGGAGCGCAACTTATTGACGTCCGTGGTGAGTTCGTCTATTTGCGAGTTGCGATTCTCCAATTGCGTGGCCAAAGTCTGCCGTACCTGCTTACGCGGATCGGATTGCAACTGTTGCACGAATAGGCTGCAGGCAAAGCCAACGCCGACGCAGATGATGAATACGACGATGTGATTAAACCAGATGGAGAAGGTCGAACGATGCTCATGGACCAGTCGTGAGTCGGAGAACATCGGATCCATCGGACGATTGACAAGATCATCGATGAGCTGAAGCGAATCGTCGTTGGTTTTACGGCGGCGTGGGGTGCGGATGGCGGCGGCGTCATCCGGGGAAAGCGCATGATGTGATTCCGCGCCTCGGACTGAGTGGGAGAACACGGCGCGGCGTCGTACCGGCTCAGTCTCCTTGGGTACGGGGAATGAGACCGGGGCCGTGGCCTCAAGCGCCATACTTCTCCCCCAGTTCCTTGCGTAGCAATCCGACGCCCTGCTTGGTATAGATATATCCGGCGAGCCAATACATGGCGATGCCCCAGATGCCGGCGGCCAGCGCGGCGATGTAGAGCAAGTGGAAAAACGTACTGGTGCCCAAATCGGCGAAAATCAGACCGACGATGGAAATCATCAGCAGCGCGGTACCGGCCTTGCCCACGAAATGCACGGGCAGCGGACCATAACCGTACTGGGCAAGCCATAGCACCTGAATCGCCATCCACAGATCCCTCAGTCCCACGATAACCAGCATCCACCATGGGATGATGCCGGCGACGCTGAGAGCCAGAATCGAGCAGAAAATGAGCAGTCGGTCGGCGATCGGATCAAGAATCTGACCGATCTTGCTCACTTGGTTGAATCTGCGCGCGATGATGCCGTCAAGTCCGTCTGAAGCCGAGGAAATGGCGATCAGGGCTAGCGCCGCAATCATCTCGTGCTTGGAGATCAGCACGCTGATGAAAGGAATCGAGATGATTCGCAGCGCGCTGATCAAATTGGGCACAGTGAAATAGATGTCACGTGCTTCCGGACTGTATCTGGCGTTGACTTTCTGGTTGGTCATATCGACTAACAGTCTACATGCGGGAGGCTTGCAGAGCGGTAACAATGATGCCGCGTGCGCCGACTTCGTACAAATCATCCATCAGCTGGTTGACCTTGGCCTTGGGAACCATGACTCGCACGGCGTTCCACTGTTTGTCGTGCAGCGGGGAGATCGTCGGGCTTTCAAAGCCAGGGGTCACGGCCACGGCGGCGGCGACCTTGCTGATCGGAATGTCATAGTCCATCAGCACATACTGATGCGCAGTGAGCACGCCTTGCAGACGGCGGGTCAGCACGGCCAGACGTGGGTCCTGCTCGTTCAGACGCGGCGAACGAATCAGGCAAGCTTCGGAGTGCATGAGCGGTTCGGCAAACACGCGCAGGCCGGCGTTGCGCAGGGTGGTACCGGTGGAGACCACGTCGGCGATGAGGTCGGCCACGCCCAGCTGCACGGAGGATTCGACCGCACCGTCCAGATGGATGGTCTCGGCCTGGATGCCGTGCTCGACCAGATAGTCGTGTACGAGCTTATCGAATGTGGTGGCCACGCGCTTGCCCTGAACATCCTCCAGGGTGGTGATCGGGGATTCGTTCGGTGCGGCGAAACGGAAGGTCGAGGCACCAAAGCCGAGCGGCATGTGCTCGAGCGCGGCGGTACCGGAGTTCTTGAGTAGATCCTGACCGGTGATGCCGACGTCGATGGCGCCGCGGCCCACGTATACGGCGATATCGAGCGGACGCAGGTAGAACAACTCGATGCCATTGTCGGGATCTTGCACGACCAGCTGGCGAGGGTTGGTGCGCAGACGGTAGCCGGCCTCGGCCAGCATGTTCCACGCGGGCTCGGATAGCATGCCCTTGTTGGGCACTGCGATTCTCAGCATTTGCGTTCCTCTCACAGGTGCTTGTAGACGTCCTCAAGCGTCAGGCCGTGCTTGATCATCATGACCTGGACATGATAAAGCAGCTGGCTCATCTCCTCAGCAGTGCGGTCCGCGCCCTCGTATTCGGCGGCCATCCAGGTTTCGCCGGCCTCTTCGATGATCTTCTTGCCGATGAAGTGGGTGCCCTTATCGAGCTCGTCGACGGTCAGGGAGCCTTCGGGGCGGGTCTGGGCCTTCTCGGACAGTTCGGCGAACAGGGATTCAAACGTCTTCATGTGATTCAGATTCTTCTCTTGTGGTTATGGATGAAAGGTGGATTGCGGTTCAGGCTTGGAGCTCAGGCCTTGAACGCGGCCTCGGCCTCGGCGCGGATGTCGTCAATGGCTTGGGCGGGATTCTCGGCGCCGTACACGGCGGAACCGGCGACCAGCACGTCCGCGCCGGCCTCGGCCACGATGTGCGCGGTCTTGGGGCTCACACCGCCATCGACTTGGATGCGGGTCTTCAAGCCACGGCGGGTGATCTCATCGCGCAGGCGGCGAACCTTGGCCATCTGGTTGTCGAGGAACTTCTGGCCGCCGAAGCCGGGCTCCACGGTCATGACGAGCACCATGTCGAACTCGTCGAGGATGTCGAAGAGCGGCTCGACCGGTTCGGCCGGGCGCACAGCGAAGCAGGCCTTGCAACCCATGTCGCGCAGCTGGCGGGCCAGACGCACGGGCGCGTGAGTGGCACCCATGTGGAAGGAGACGGAGGCGGCACCAAGCTTGGCGTATTCGGGAGCCCAACGGTCTGGGTCCTCGATCATGAGGTGCACGTCGACCGGCAGGTCGGTGACCTGGCAGATGCGGCCGACGATCGGCTCGCCCAGGGTCAGGTTCGGCACGAAATGATGGTCCATGACATCGACGTGGACCAGGTCGGCGTTGGCGATGGCCTTGAGATCACGTTCGAGGTTGCAGAAGTCAGCGGACAGGATGCTGGGTGCGATTGCGATATTGCTCATGGTTTCCTACCTTATCTGTGCAATGGGACTTGGGGTCCCGTGTTTCGCGCTGTTTCGGCGCTGTTTATCGTGGTGTCACTTAGTGCGCTTGGCTTGCTTTTTCTGGCGAAGCTGTTCCTCTTCGATGCTCTGGCGTTCGAGCTCGTCGGCGGTGACCGCCGCAAGCCCGCGCGCCTGCGCCTTGGGGTCCGGCCCGTACTGGTAGAGCACGACGAACAGGATGCAGCCGAGCACGAAGACGATGATCGCGGTCCACATGTTGGTCCTCAGGCCCAGAATCACCGTGGAGTAGTTGATGCGCACGTTTTCGATCCAGGTGCGGCCCAGGCCGTACCACATCAGGTACATGGCGAACTGCTGGCCGGCCTTGAGCCGGTCGGCGAGCTTGTGGCCGAGGTAGATGATGAGCGCGGCGCCGATGAGGTTCCAGATCATCTCGTACAGGAACGTGGGGTGGAACAGCGTGGTCCTGTAGTCCGGGCATTGCGCGTCGGAATAGCAGATTTCGGATTTGCCGATGGCGTCCGCGTCGTTGAGCTTCAGGCCCCACGGCAACGTGGTGGGCCAGCCGTAGAGTTCCTGGTTGAACCAGTTGCCGAGTCGGCCGATGGCCTGGGCCACGGGCAGCGCGGGGGCGATGGCATCGGCGAAGATCGCGAACGGATAGTGCTTGTGGCGGCACCACAGGAACGCCACCAAGGTGCCGACGGAGATGCCGCCGAAGATGGCCATGCCGCCTTCCCACACCTTGAGGATGTTGACCAAGTTGCCGGTGGGCGGGAAGTAGTCAGCCGGCGTGGTGATGCAGTGGTAGAGGCGCGCGCCCACCAGTGCGCAGGGCACGGTGACGAGCGTGGTGTCGAGAATCTGGTCGAAGGTGCCGCCGTACCGTCTCCAGCGTACGGTGAGGATCCACACGGCCACGCAGATGCCGATCAGGATGCAGATCGCGTACATATGGATGGTGAATGGGCCGATCTCGAACTTGGAGAAGGTCGGCGAGGGAATATAAGCCAGATTCATCGTGCCTCTACTTGCTGGTGCTCATGGTGTGTCCGCGCGCGGGTTGTGCTTGATGCTCTGTGACTACCCTACCGTGTCACGGCACAATCCGCGTGAGGCGCACCGGGTGTTTACCGGGCGTTGTGGATGCCTTCGGCCAGTTCCTCGCTCTTGGCCGCAAGCAGCTTCAAGCCTTCCTTCGGGTCGCGTGCGGTCTTGTTGTCGTCCGCGAGCAGGGTGTGCACGAGCGCGGAGCCGACGATGGCGCCGTCCGCGTAGGAGCCGACCTTGGCGCCCTGTTCCGCGGTGGACACGCCGATGCCCACGCACACGTTCTCGGCACCGGCCTGACGGGTGCGCTCCACGAGCAGTTCGGGCGAGGCGTCGATGGTGGCGCGTTCGCCGGTGACGCCCATGCGGGCGGCCGCATACACGAAGCCGCGCGCGTTGCGGGCCACGGTTTCGAGGCGCTCGGTGGACGAGTCCGGGGAGACCAGGAAGATGCGGTCGAGTCCGTGACGGTCGGAGGCTTCGATCCACTCCCCCGCCTCGTCCGGGATGAGGTCCGGGGTGATGAGGCCGGCGCCGCCGGCGTTCTCGAAGTCACGGGCGAAACGCTCGACGCCGTAGTGGTACACGAGGTTCCAGTAGCTCATGATGAGCGGCACGCCGCCGGTGTTGGCCACGGTTTCGACGGCCTCGAACACGCGCTTGATGGTCTCGCCGTTGTTCAGGGCGATGGAGGCGGCAGCCTGGATGACCGGGCCGTCCATGACCGGGTCGGAGTACGGCAGGCCGATTTCCACGGCGTCGACGCCGTGCTCGACCATCGTCTTGAAGGCGTCAAGCGAGACGTCCGGGTTGGGGAAGCCGTAGGGCAGGTAGCCGATGAAGGCAGGCTTGTTCTCGGCCTTGAACTTGGTGAACATAGCGACCGACTTGCTGGGCTTGTGGCTGATGCCCAGCGGCTGGCCGGACGGCGTGGTTGCTTCGTTGGTCATAATCAAAAATCTCCTCTTCTTGTTCAGGCGACGGTGTTGCCGTGGGCGCCGGCCACATCGAGCGCGGCGGCCTGATCGTCGGTCAGGTAGCCGAACCACTTGCCGGCGGTGGCCATGTCCTTGTCGCCTCGGCCGGAGATGTTCACGATCATCACGGCCTTGTCATAGCCCTTGGCCTTCAGATCCGCGGCGGCCTTGTACGCGCCGGCCACGGCGTGCGAGCTTTCGATGGCGGGGATGATGCCCTCGGTCTGGCTCAGGTCGCGGAAGGCGTTCATGGCCTCCTCGTCGGTGGCCCAGCTGTAGTTCACGCGGCCGATATCCTTGAGCCATGCGTGCTCGGGGCCCACGGACGCATAGTCGAGGCCTGCGGAGATCGAGTAGGTGTCGAGCGTCTGGCCTTCGTCGGTTTCCAGCAGGTAGCTCTTGGCGCCCTGGAACATGCCGAGCTGGCCGGTGCCGGGGGCGAAGCGGATGGCGTGCTGGCCGGATTCGGGGCCGTTGCCGCCGGCTTCGTAGCCGTAGAGGTTCACGCGCTCGTCGTCCAGGAAGGCGTTCATCACGCCGATGGCGTTGGATCCGCCGCCCACGCAGGCGCAGATCGCGTCCGGATAGTCGATGCCGTACCAGTCCTGAAGCTGCTGCTTGGCTTCCTCGCCGATGATCTTCTGGAAGTCGCGCACCATGGCCGGGAACGGGTGCGGGCCTGCGACGGTGCCGAGCAGGTAGTGCGTGTCCTTGACGTTGGTGACCCAGTCGCGCAGGGCTTCGTTGATGGCATCCTTCAGGATCTTGTCGCCGAGGGTCACCTCGACCACTTCGGCGCCGAGCATACGCATGCGGGCCACGTTCAGGGCCTGACGGCGGGCGTCGATCTGGCCCATGTAGATGCGGCACTTGAGGCCGAGCATAGCGCACACGGTGGCGGTGGCCACGCCGTGCTGGCCGGCACCGGTTTCGGCGATCACGCGGGTCTTGCCCATGCGCTTGACGAGCAGGGCCTGTCCGAGCGCGTTGTTGATCTTGTGCGCACCGGTGTGGTTCAAATCCTCGCGCTTGAGGAAGATACGGGCGTCGAGGCCGGTCTTCTCCTTGACGAGTGCGGCGAAGCGCGGGGCTTCGGTCAGCGGGCTCGGGCGGCCCACGTAACGCTGCTGGAGCGTCATGAATTCCTTGTGGAATTCGGGGTCGGCCTTGGCCTCATTGTAGACGCGCTCAAGCTCGTCGAGGGCGGTGATCAGGGCCTCGGGCACATAGCGGCCGCCGAACTGCCCCCAGTACGGTCCCTGATGTTCGCTGAGCGGGGTTGTTTCGGATGCTTTCACTTGTGCTCCTGCCTTTACTAGTCGTTCCACCGCAAGTCCATGATTGTCGGCGGTGGCCACGCCCTCGCCGACCAGTACCGCGTCCGCTCCCGCGCGGGCGTAGTCTTCGACCTCGACCGCGCCGAATACGCCGGATTCCGCCACCTTGATGACGTCATCGGGCAGATCGGCCGCGAGTTCGTTGTATTTGTTCACGTCCACCTTGAGGTTCTTCAGGTTGCGCGCATTGATGCCGATTACCTTGGCACCGGCCTTGCGGGCGCGTTCGATCTCCTCGCGGGTATGTGTTTCCATCAGCACGGTCATGTTCAACTCGTGCGCCAGGTCGAGCAGGTGCTTGAGCTGGGCGTCGTCCAATGCGGCGACGATGAGCAGCACCAGGTCGGCGCCGTGGGCGCGGGCCTCGAAGATCTGGTAGTCGGTGACGATGAAGTCCTTGCGCAGCACTGGAATGTGCACGGCGGCGCGGACCTTGTCGAAATCGTCAAGGCTGCCGAGGAATTTGCGGCCTTCGGTGAGCACGGAGATGGCGCTTGCGCCGCCCTTCTCGTACTCGCGGGCCAGCGCGGCCGGGTCCGGGATGTCGGAGAGGTGGCCCTTGGACGGGGACGCGCGCTTGATTTCGGCGATCACGGGGATGCCGTCGGCGCGCTTAAGCCATCGTGTCGCGTCAATCGGAGCCGGGGCCGCCAGCGCGGCCTTCTTCACGTCCTCAAGCGATACGGTGAGCTCACGGGTGCGCTGATCCTCCAGCGCTCCCGCCACCAGTTCGTCCAAAACCGACATGGTCCTCCCTTTGTTGGTGTTCGGTCATGCGCCACTCTAGGTCACGCCCCGTCCCGATTGCCGAACCCGTCCTACATTCTGGGCTATTCCTCGTTGGTTCGTATCGCTACGGAACCAGAGCGGCCAACAAAAAGGAAAATCGCCATGAATATCGGTCATACGGCCTGGGATTGATTCCATTGATGGCATAGACTGGGCGCATGTGCAGGAGATTCGCGCTTGATTTGGATTGGGATGCCGTGGCCTCACAGTTCGCGGTAGACGAGGATGACGTGCGCGTTGACACTCTGCCACAGCCTTCCTACAACATCGCACCCATGCAGAACATTGGCGTGGTGGCACAGGGCAAGGATGGCCGCCGTCATCTGACCGGTGCCTATTGGTCGCTGGTGCCGCGATGGAGCGCCAGCAAAGTGCTGAGCTACCCCACATATAATGCGCGTGTGGAGTCTGCGCATGTCAAGCCGGCGTTCGCCGAATCCACAAAATCCATGCGAGCCATCATCCCCGCTTCCGGCTACTACGAATGGAAAGGTCGCAGGCCGTTCTATTTTCACGCACCACATGATGAACTATTGTCTTTGGCCGGCCTGTACTCATGGTGGAGGCCGTCTCCCGCATCGCCATGGCAGCTGACCGCAACCATCATCACCTGCCCTGCCGCGGACGAGTTCGTCAAGGTGCATGATCGCATGCCCCTGCTGGTTCCTCGGAATATGGTTGCCTCATGGCTGGACCGCTCCGTTGACGGAGCCGCACTGTTAGATTCCATGCGGGAAGCGGGTACTATGCTTTCTCGGCGTCTGCAATTTCACGAAGTCGCGCCACTGAACAGCGACGGCAAACGTCTTATTCAGCCATTGGATTCCACCGAACCCATGCGTCTGTTTTGAGCTCTTGCAGCTGGAACCGGCTATGCAGCTGTATATGAAGACGGATCAATCAACGCCCCGCTGATAGCTAACCTCGTATGGCCCTCAGTCAAAAACAGGTCTCTTCTGCTCGACATTGGTCGACTACGACTACTTTTGCACCAATCCGCGCAACAACTCGATCTCGTCGCGATGCGTGGCGGGCGTCTGCTCCTTGGTTTCGAGGATCATCGGGAGCTTGGCCATGATCGGGTCGTTGACCAGTCGCGTGAAAAACGGGATGCCGAGCTGGCCCTCCCCGATGTTGGCGTGACGATCCTTATGCGAGTCGAGGCCAAACTGCGAATCGTTCACGTGAATCGCCTTGACCTCGGCCAAGCCGATCGCCTCATCCAACTGGCGCATCACACCGTCGTAGTCGTGCACCAAATCGTAGCCGGCATCCAACACATGGCAGGTGTCGAACGTGACGCCGACGTTCGCCTTGTTCTCCACGCCGTTCATGATCGTGGCGAGCTCATCGAAATTGCGGCCGCATTCCGTGCCTTTGCCGGCCATGGTCTCCAGAAGCACCATGACGCCGGTCGTACGCTCGAACACCTGATTCAGTCCCTCGCTGATCAGCCGGCAGCCGGTCTCGGAGCCTTGGCCCACATGCGCGCCGGGATGAATATTGATATACACCTCCTGTCCGGCCTCGCGGATGGCGGTCAGCAGCTCGATGTCCTCGGCCAACGCCTCGATCGCGAATGTGCGCTTGGCCTCATCCTTGCCGGCTAGATTGTAGACGTACGGCGCATGGACGACCAACGGCCCATAGCCCTCAGCCTTCAGACGCGTACCGAACGCCGCCGCGCCGGCCGGGTCGAGCGCCTTCGAACGCTTGCCGTACGGGGAACGCGGGAAGAACGCGAACGCGGTACCGCCCTCCTCATGGGAACGTTCCAGCAGTGCATTCCATCCGCCGGCCGTCGACAGATGCGATCCGATATACAGTTCCGTCATTCCAAACTCCTCATGTTCCGCTCGCTGTTCGTGTTACCGCTATCATATGGTAGGCGGCATCGCGCGCCGCCCGCACAACCGACACGAGACACAACTGTTCACCCGACCAAAGGAGACCCGAGCATGGCGGCAGCCGGCACACCCAAGGACGATACCGGCCTTGAACGAAAGATGGAGTCGCGCCACCTGACGATGATCTCCCTGGGCGGCGTGATCGGCACCGGTCTGTTCGTCAGCTCCGGCTACACGATTCATCAGGCGGGGCCGTTGGGCGCGATCCTCGCTTACGCGGCCGGCTCTCTGCTCGTATACTGTGTGATGGTGTCGCTGGGCGAGCTATCCGTGGCCATGCCGTACGCCGGCAGCTTCCACATGTATGCGAAGCGGTTCATCGGCCCCGGCACCGCGTTCACCATCGCCATCCTGTATTGGCTGAACTGGGCGGTGGCGCTCGCCTCCGAATTTACGGCCGCGGGGTTGTTGATGCAGCGATGGTTCCCGCATTCGCCGTCCTGGGTGTGGTCGGCCGTGTTCATTGTGGTGGTGTTCGCGCTCAATATCATGTCCGTGCGGCTGTACGGCGAGGCGGAATTCTGGTTCGCGTCGATCAAGGTGTTCGCCATCGTCGCGTTCATTGTGATCGGCCTGCTGGCGATCTTCGGCGCCATACCGATTGCCGGCCATGATTCCGCGCCATTGTTCACCAACTTCGTGGCCGGCGGCTGGTTCCCGAGCGGCATCGCGCCGATTTTCTCGACTTTGCTGACCGTGGTGTTCGCGTTCTCCGGCACCGAAGTGGTGGGCGTGGCGGCCGGCGAAACCAAGGATCCCTCGCGTGCGATCCCCAAGGCCGTGCACACCACGGTGCTGCGCCTGGTAATTTTCTTCATCGGCTCGATTCTGGTGATGGCGGCCTTGATCCCCTGGCATCAGGCCGGCGTGGATACGAGCCCGTTCGTGCTGGTGTTCCAGTCAATCGGTATGCCGTTCGCCGGCGACATCATGAACTTCGTGGTGCTCACGGCTGTGCTTTCCGCCGCGAACTCCGGCCTGTACGTGTGTTCGCGCATGGTGTGGTCGCTGGCCAAGGAGCGGCTGATTCCCGAACGTTTTGCTAAGACGAATTTCCGTGGTGTGCCGGTGTGGGCCGTGCTGTTCAGCATGGCGGGCTCACTGCTGGCGTTACTGTCTTCCGTGATCGCCGCTTCGACCGTGTATCTGGTGTTGGTCGCCGTATCCGGCTTGGCGACGCTGGTGGTGTGGTTCTCCGTGTGCGTGTGCCATATCCGGTTTAGGCGTGAATGGACGCGGGATGGTCATAGTGCCGACGAACTCGGCTATCGCGCTCCCGGCTTTCCGGTGTTGCCGTGGCTGGCCATCGTGATGTGCATCGGCGCGCTGCTGCTCGTGGTGCTCGATGAGACGCAACGTTCGACCCTGTATTGCATGATTCCGTTCGTCGCCTGCTGCTACGCTGCCTATTACGCCCTCGAACGCCAACGCAAACGCGAAAAGAATACCTAACTCGGTTTCAAGGGGCTGATTCGGCGTTCGCCGGAGGTCTACTTGCGTTTCAAGGGGCTGATGCCCAAGTAGGCAAGGCTCAAAAATGGCGTCATGTCGTTGCCACAAAGCCGTTTATACTTGCGGTTCGGCGTTTGAACAGCCCCTCGAAAGCCAAGTAGATGTCCCCACCGGACGAAATCAGCCCCTCGAAGCCGAGAAACCATTGATAGCCGATTATGTTGTGCCCAGTGACGTGCCTGGTTCCGTGCTCGAACTGGTACAATAATTGGAGTTTGGTTTTTGCAAAGAGGCATTGTTATGTACAAGGTGTTGGTGTCGTTCGCAGACAGCTAATGCGCGTTGACTCGTCGCGCTAAGCCGTGGTCGCCGTTTGGGCCCACGGTGCTTCTGTTGTGCCATTTCCCACGCACTCGGTCGAAGGCTGGCGATGGGCCCTGACCAAAAGGAATTTCCTCTCCGCAATCATGCTCGGCGCTATGGTGACATCGCCTGCGTGGCCAGTATCACCGGCGCGCAGATCATGTTGGCCGCCCGTGGCACCAGCGCGGTCATGATCGGACTGCTCGGCACGACAATGGGCGTGAGCACGTTGGTCGGCTCGCTGCTAGCCAACAAGCTGGTCGACATCATCCCCACCGGTATGCTGATTGCGGACACGCTTGTGTTGTTCGTTGTCAGCCAAGTGCCGCTGCTGTTCGTGCAAAGCTAAGCGGCCATCCTGATCTGCCAGATTCTGGCCGGCCTGCCGTTCCCCGCGTTGAACGCTGGTCTGCTGGGCTTTTTCTCTACGGCAAGACACCCGACAACATGCAGGGGCGGGCTTCCGCCGTATTCGAGACCACGGTCGGCATACTGGGCGCGGCATGCCCGGCGATGGTCGGCTGGCTGTTGCAACAGCCGGATCTCGGTTTCACGGCGGTGATGGGCGTGGCCGTGGCCTGTTCCGTAGCGGGATTGGCCATATCGTTGGCCGGCCCGCTGCGCAGCATTCCGACTCCCGAACGATGGTCGGAGGTTGCCCCGTAACGCCAAACGGCGGAGCGCCGGTCTTATATGAGGTCGTACGGCATCTGATGCTTGACCAGCCAGAAGATGCCGAGGCCGATGAACACCAGCAGATTGAATCCGCCGCTATGCCATGGCAGCACGATGATTAGCGTCGCCATACGCGCCACATAGAACGCCGCACGCCGCCAGTCTTCTCGCGGCCGGGTTTCCACTGTCATGTGCGTGAAACTGCCGCCGAACGTGCAGCCGCCGCGCAACCATGGCACCACGCCCTCGAAGAGGATGAGCGCCGCCAGGAAGAGGATCGAACCGGTCCAGTCGAACGGTTCCATCGACTGCCATGAGCCATTGGAGCCCGAGGGCAGGTTCGAGCGGACGATCATGACGAACAGATGCGTCGGCATCACGGCGAACGCGATCAGCGTCATGTCGATGATGAACGTGATCAGCCGCCTCATGAAGCCTGGTGTGGTGGTCGGCGTCATATCGGCGACCCGCGCCGGAATCAGGCGCAGTGAAAGCATGGCCAACGCGAATCCGATCAGCGCGCCGGTCGTGTTCCACAGGAGATCGTCCACGTCGAACAGACGGTAGGCGCACGGGAACACGCCCATGAGGCCGGTCAGCTGCATCGTCTCCAGAGACAGCGACGTGGCGAACGACAGTACTGCGGTAGCCAGCAGCGGCCAACGCCATATGCGGCCCATGATGAAGCCCAACGGCAGGAAGAACACGATATTAAACGCGATTTGCAGTACGGCGGTGAGACCATCGGTACGGATGTCACCGATGAACTGCAGTGGGTTGAGCTGCGGTGTCAGATGGTGCGCGGCGCAATAGGCCGTCGCATCGGCCGGCATCGGATACAGTGTGAAGCACAGCAGGCCGAGCAGGTACAGCACCGTGCCATACGCCACTATGGCCGACGACAGTCGGATGCGATTGTCGCGGTGATACAGCAGCGCCAGCACCGGCACGGTCAGCAGCATGGACACAAACGGCCACAGCGCCATCGCGAACGCAAACGGTTCGGAAAAGTTCTTAAGAAATCCCATCTTCAATGCTCCCTGCTTCGGCCCGCTCCGTTCGGTTTCGGACCATGACTCTCGACTTCTGATTCCAAGGTACGGAACATGACGGCACGCGGGTATCAGCCGTGAGAGCGAAATCATTGGGATGAAAGGCGATTCGTCTCATTCGCATGGATGAGGAAGATGCACCAGTTACCATTGACGTTGAATCCAGCAGAACGGCGAACGAGCAGGGAGCGGCAATGGACCAGGTTTCTTACGAACATTGGCAGGCATCGATGACGAATTCGTCCGACGTTTTCCCCTCCGCCCGTCCGCAACCGCTGACGTTGCCGGATGGGAAGCCCACCATCGAGGCTTGGCCGCTGGACCAGTCGATCCTGCATCTCAACCATGGTTCGTTTGGCGCGGTGCCGAACAGCACGTTGAATGCGGTGGCCAAGTATGAGTCGCAGGCCAACCGCGCGCCGAACGGATGGTTCCCCAGGGTCGGCGCGCGCATCAGGGACATGCGCTCGCAACGCGCGGCGACTATCCGCGAATTTCAGGAGAACATGAGCCGGCTGGGTCTGACCGCAGAACGGATCGGCAAGGATTTTGGCGTCAGCGGCAGCAGAGTGGAGCAAATCATCACCCTCAAGTCGGGCGTGCTGGAGTATTCGTGGATTATCCGCGCCTATCTGCTGAGCAAAGCCGCGGCGCAGGGCGTGGAACTGACGCCGTTCACGGCGCTACGCGGAAATCCGCACGATTATTGGTTCCTCGACGGCGACTTTATCGACCGAGGCGAAATCGATTAAAACCGATTGATAATCGGCCATTTATACGCGAGAGACGCCGTCAATCGCCTCGCGCATAGAGGCCATCGCTCTCCGTGCAGGTGGCGATGCGTGTGTAGTATTCCGTCTTGTCCTCATGGTCGATACGTGCGCCGCAATGCTGCTGCACCGCAAGACTTGCCGGATTGGTTTTGTGGACACTCAGGTAAGCCTCCTTGATGCCGAGCTCGCGGGCCTTGGCAAGCGTGAGCTTGAGCCCGGCGGTCGCGTAGCCGTGGCCGCGGTATTCGCGGGCGACACCGTAGCCGATGTGGCCCGGACCGTTGCGCAGGAAGTCGGTGAGCCGGTGACGCAGGTTGAAGATGCCCACATAGTCGCCCTCATCGTTGACGAGAATGTATTTGGTGGCTGGCACCCAGCCGTCCGGCAGGCCGACGCCAAGCGACTCATCACGCAACCCTCGCACATATGCGGCGAACCGTTCACGATTCATGCCGGCCGCTGGGTTCTCGAATCCCATCTCCTCCGCCGGGAATTTCGCGAACAAGTCAAACGCGCGTTCCTGGTCCGCCAGCCATGTCTCAATCAGCCGCATTGGTCACACTCCTCCTGTTGACACAGCAGACCACACTACTACTGCTCGGCCAACGGCCGCAAGCCTTATCTAGGGTGTGTTTGCGCTAGTTGGTTTTGCTGGTGTTTTTGAGTTGGATGGTGATGAGGATGAGTTGGAGGTTGGCGAGGAAGGTGGCGTCGAGCCTGTCGTAGCGGGTGGCGGCCTTGCGGTGGTGCTTCATGCGGTTGAAGACGCGTTCGACCATGTTCCGTCCCTTGTGCGCCTGCCTGTCGTAGTCCCATGGGTCCGTGCGGTTCCTCTTGGGCGGCACGACCGCGTGCTGGTGGACCTTCACGCTCGTGGAGTCCATGGCGAGCACCCGAACCTCGACGGCGATGATCCGCTCCTCCTGCAATGCCGTGAACAGGCGTTCCATCGCGCCGTTCCCGGACCAGCGGTTGAACCGCCGGCAGACGGTGATCCACTTGCCGTAACACTCCGGCAAATCCCTCCACGGAGCCCCGTCCTGCACATCCACAGCAGGGCGTTGACGAACCTGTAGTTGTCGACCGCCACGTTGTCCCTCTGTCGCGGCAACAGGTGCGCGACCCTCATGAACCGGTCAAGCGTGATGCCATACCCCGGCGTACACACACGCCAATCATCACACAAAACCTAAATAATGTAAACACACCCTAACTATTCTGTTCGATGTTCATTTGATACGTATCGACGGCCATACTCGGTTTGTGTGTTTTTGACGGTTTTTGTGAGGTTGTAATCGCTTTCCAAAATGGTGAATACGCTTCAGCGGGAGAGACTCAATGTTCAAATGACACTGTGCCGGTCTCACGAAATGCAAGCAAGATATGCGCGATTGAGGCAAATCGTTTCAGAAGCATCCGGCAAAGCCGTGTATCGCCTCCTTGAAATTTTTTGTATTTGGGACTAATTTGTGCACTTGGCAACGCAATCAGTGACATTTGCTGTCTGATTGCTTACACCCACGCATAATATATTCAAGGAAGAAAGAGGGAGCGGCATGATTGATCTTGCTGCTGGAGAATCCGCGATTCGCCTGTCGCTGAGTTGGGTGGATTGGCTGATCCTCATCATCTATTTCGCCATGATCGTGTGGATTGGTTACTCCATCCACAAGCAGCAGAAGTCCAGTGAAGACTTCCTGCTCGCCGGCCGTTCCATGCCGGCGTGGATTGCAGGCTTGGCATTCTGTGCCGCCAACCTAGGCGCCACCGAGATTCTGGGTATGGCCGCTAACGGTGCCCAGATCGGTATGCCGACCATCCACTACTACCTGATCGGCGCCGTGCCGGGCATGGTGTTCCTCGGCATCTTCATGATGCCGTTCTACTACGGCTCCGGCGTGCGCTCGGTGCCTGAGTTCATGTACCAGCGCTTCGGCAAGGGCGCGCACATCATCGTATCGCTGTGCTTCGCCGTCTCCACGATTCTGCAGGCCGGCATCAACCTGTACGCCATGGCCCTGATTCTTCAGGCCATGCTGGGTTGGACCCAATGGACCGCCATCATCGTGTCCGCCGTGTTCGTGCTCGCCTACATCACGCTGGGTGGTCTGACCTCCGCAATCTACAACGAGGTCATGCAGTTCTTCGTCATCGTCGCGGCCCTCATCCCGGTCACTGTCATCGGTCTGTCCCACGTGGGCGGCTGGTCCGGCCTGACCGCCAAGCTCGACAGCATGCAGGACTGGAGCGGTTCCATCCACGCTTGGGCCGGCACCGGCCTCGGCAACGTGACCAACCCGGTCGGTGGCGACTGGTTCTCCATCCTTATGGGCCTCGGCTTCGTGCTCGGCTTCGGCTACTGGACCACGAACTTCACCGAGGTGCAGCGCGCCTTCGCCGCGAAGAGCATGACCGCAGCCCGTATGACGCCTATCCTGGGCGCCATCCCGAAGATGCTCATCTGGATTATCATCATCATCCCTGGCCTGATCGCCGCCGCTACCGTGGGCAACCTGTTCGCTGGTGACCACCCGGTGCTGCAGTACAACGAAGCCATTCCGTACCTGTTCAAGATGTACCTGCCGAACGGCGTGCTCGGCGTGGCAATCACCGGTATGATGGCCTCCTTCATGGCCGGCATGGCCGCAAACGTCTCCTCGTTCAACACCGTGTTCACCTACGATCTGTGGCAGGACTACGTCAAGCCCGGCAAGGACGACAAGTACTACCTGAACATGGGCCGCTGGATCACCGTCATCGGCGTGTTCATCTCCGTGTTCACCGCTTGGATCGCCTCGCAGTTCGGCAACATCATGACATACCTGCAAACGCTGTTCAGCTTCTTCAACGCCCCGCTGTTCGCCGTGTTCATCCTCGGCTTGGTGTGGAAGCGCGTCTCCAACGTCGCCGGCACCGTCGGCTACGTGTGCGGCATTCTCGCCCCGCTCGTCACCTACATCCTGTACTTGCAGTCCGTCGCGGCCGGCAACCCGATTTTCGGTTCCGCCACCGCCGAGACTTGGTACGGCGCCATCATCTCCTGCCTCGCGACCTGGATCGCGGCGGCTGTGCTTACGCCGTTCACCAAGTCCAAGACCGATGAGGAGCTCGAGGGCCTGACCTTCGGCACCAACGGCATCAAGTACTTCAAGGAGGCCTCCGCCGAGGAACTTGAGGACGCCAAGCACGCCGCCAAGGAAGCCGGAAAGGATGTCTCTACAGTGAAGGTTCCGTGGTACAAGAAGCCGCTCATTCTCGGCTCCGTGATCTTCACCCTCGGTCTCGTGTTCTACATCCCGTTCTTCTAAACCGCAGGTGGAAAGATTTAAGGAGTGTATGAAATGACTGATGAAACGCAAGAAACCAAGAGCCTGCTGACCCAGGCCGAAAAGGATCAGGCCGTTAAGGCGGCCCGCACCAACGACCTGCGTCGTCTGATCGCGATCCTGTTCGTCATCTACGGTGTGATCGTGACGATCGTTGGCATCGTGGCACCGAACATGAACGGTGCCGACACCAACGGCATTGCGATCAACCTGTGGACCGGCATCATCATGCTGGTCATCGGAATCCTCTTCGAGGTGTGGTGCCGCGTCAAGCCGCTGTCGGCCGACGACATCATCGCCTCCGCCGAGGAGTCGGCGCGTAAGGCACAGGTTAAGCACGAAGGCGACAAGAAGTGATTCTCGCCTAACCTTCGTCGGTCGAAACGGGTCCGTGATCGGACGTGGTTCATAACCGACGCAAAAGGGACCATCGAAGCAATCCGACGGTCCCTTTTCGTGTTCGTTGTGTGCATACAATGCCGAAATATCCCATCAGTCGCACTAGGGTGTGTTCACATTATTTAGGTTTTATGTGATGATTGGTGTGTGTGTACGCCGGGGTATGGCATCACGCTTGACCGGTTCATGAGGGTCGCGCACCTGTTGCCGCGACAGAGGGACAACGTGGCGGTCGACAACTACAGGTTCGTCAACGCCCTGCTGTGGATGTGCAGGACGGGGCTCCGTGGAGGGATTTGCCGGAGTGTTACGGCAAGTGGATCACCGTCTGCCGGCGGTTCAACCGCTGGTCCGGGAACGGCGCGATGGAACGCCTGTTCACGGCATCGCAGGAGGAGCGGATCATCGGGGTGGAGATCCGGGTGCTCGCCATGGACTCCACGAGCGTGAAGGTCCACCAGCACGGACCGGGCGCCCCGAAAAAAAGGGCTCCCGGTCCGTCGGCGTCTCCCGGGGAGGGCGGGACGCCAAAGTCCGCGTGGCATCCGACAGCGGGAGCACGCTCGTCGAGATCCATCCGGGCCCGGGCAACGAGCACGACGCGGCCCATGAACGCGCCGCCCATGGCAGCGCCCGGCGCGTTGACGCCTTGATCCTGCCTGTCACCGCAGTCGCCGGCAGGCTCGCCTCCGGCCAGGTCAGCAGGCGTGACGGAGATTCGTTCGCCACCGTGAACGTGAAGTTGGGGGCATCGGACGGCACGTCGATCATCATCCTCGACGGTCTCGAGGAAGGTGACATGGTGTCCGCGACAGCTCCGAATCTCACACTGGGAGCGCAATCATGAGCACACTCATCCGGTTGGAACATCTGAGCGCCGAAGTCCGGCTGCCCGACGGCGAACGCCTGACGACGGTGGACGATGTCAGCGCATCATTCGAGAGGGGAACGTCCACCGCCATCATCGAGGGCACATGGCTGACTGGAGCGGACGAACCCGCCACGCTGGAAACCGCAGTCAACGAAAGCGCCCGCCAATACGTGCATGATGGCACCGTGGCACTCGCCCGGACAGGAAATCCGCAACAGGTGCCGGCATGGGTGAACGGTGTCATCGCCGACGGGACGGACGCACCCACCATCTACGTGAACGCGACCACACTGCAACGCTACTGGCCGCAAGCCTGGGACCCGAATCGGCTCTCTTGCTCCGGCCATCAAAGCCATACGGCTGCAACCCGCGCTGGCGTTGCGATGAACCAGAAGCCATTCTGGACAAGCCCGCCGACAGCTGGATGGTCGGCATTCCGATCATCGATTGCATCCGGTAAACAATCCGCTTGCGGGATGTGTACCATGGTCGAGATGCCGCAACCGCAGAATGTTGACTACTAGCATACAAATACATACTATTGTCTTACGTAATGATGTTGGAGGTTAATGTGAGCATGGCATCCGTCACAGTCCGCGTGGATGCGGACACCAAGCAGAAAGCCGCAAACATAGCCGAGGATCTCGGTCTGGACTTGTCTTCGGTCACCCGCGCCTTCTACAAGCAGATTGTCCGGGAGAGGCGCATTCCTCTAAACCTTTCCTATACGACCGTGCCGCCTGAAACCATGGAGGCCCTTGACGAGGCGAAAAACAGGCTCGCCGACGGCAAACCTCGTTTCAACAGTGCCGATGAGATGTTCGATTCGTTGGGAATCTGATCAATGCTCAAACCGGATTACACAGCGGCATTCCAGCGAGATATCAAGAAACTCAAACGCAAGCACACTGATTTACGCCCGCTGAAAGAAGTCATTCGTCTGGTGCTTGAGGACACGGCGGACTCCAAGGAAGTATTGAGGCGTAGGCATCGCGCCCACACACTTACCGGTGATTTAAACGACGTACTGGAATGCCACATCGGCAATGACGGCGACTGGCTGCTTCTATGGATTCGCGATGATGGTACCGCCATGTTTATGCGAACCGGCAGCCATGACGAACTGTTGGGCAAATAGCGGGTTTACATCCTGCTTTGAACCAGCCGACGGCGATTTGAGTGCGGCAGCCGGCCCATGCCCGCAGAAGCCGGCATCGCCTCGCAGCGTGCCGGTCTGCAATCGCTGATCGACGAGGAGGAGTCCAGACTCGAAGCCCCGGGATTCACCGGCGACAACCTGCTCGCCTGTATTTCGTCAAGTCGGTGTTTCGTGTTTAGTCATGTATTTTTTTCGGGTTTAGGCAGTTGCATGCATTTTCCTTATTTTTCCGGTTGCGCGGA
>OATP01000263.1_pt1 | contig 34682 bp, 53 predicted proteins | sample 1495041 | NCBI WGS metagenome assembly OATP01 (sample SAMEA2579972, study PRJEB22360) | human gut metagenome | biome: human gut; feature: human-associated habitat; material: faeces | place: Denmark | collected 2008/2010 | reverse complement strand
TCACGCCGAGAGTAGTTGGTGGGAAACTGCCTGCGAGGGTAGGAAGCTGCCACGCTGTTTATTCCGGTTTAGCTCAGTTGGTAGAGCACCTGACTGTTAATCAGGTTGTCGTCAGTTCGAGCCTGACAACCGGAGTTTTTTATGGAGAGTTGTCCGAGAGGCTGAAGGAGCATGGTTGGAAACCATGTATACGGGTTTTGCCTGTATCAAGGGTTCGAATCCCTTACTCTCCGTTTTATTGTCTCTAGTTGCTTTCCATAGCTTCCCGAAATGCTTGTATAAAGGCATTTCGGGATTTTTGTTTCCTTTTATTTTCGGTTGTTTTTTTCCTCCGGTGCACAAAATGTGCACAAGCTAAAGTCTAGAAAGTGCTTGTAGCGTCTGGGATACCTGCTCTTTTCTTTGATCTTCAAGAAGATGAGCGTAGACTTTTTGAGTGATCATTGTATTGGCATGCCCAAGTCTTTTTGAAATATAGTTAATGTCAACGTGATTGGCAATCAAATAGGAAACGTGAGTGTGTCTAAGCCCGTGGAAAGTAATCGCGGGGGAAATGTCTAGAGCCTTCTCGATCGTCCTTAGATCCTTATTAATTGCCGTGCTCGATAGCATGTTATGCCGTATGCTGCGAAATAATAGTTGTTTGCTATCACGATATCCCTGAGCAAGGTAGACCTCTTGCTGTTCTTTCTTGAGACGTAAAAGCAAGTCTGCAAGTTCTCTCGTGATGTCGATGTCACGTACACTTGATTTGTTCTTAGTAGCAGCAAAGCCGCTCCCATATCTGTGATCCCACGTTCTGGTAATGTGCACAACGTGTTTTTTAAGATCAACATGATCCCACGTGAGCCCAAGAACTTCAGAATACCTAGCTCCGGTCAGTGCCCCGGTTGCGATGATGTAGTAAGCAATATGCTCGTAGTCTGCAAATTTTAGGCAGTAATTGACGAGCTTGCGCAAATCCTTTACTTGCAAATATTTGATGATTCCTGCTTGGCCTTCATTACCAGTGAGGACAACGTTATGAGTGAAGTTAGTATATATTATTTGGTCATCGACGGCAGAATCAGCCATTGAGCGAACATAGCCATTCAATTTGCTGACTGTATCTTTAGCCCTTTTTTTGCCAAACTCATTGATAAACCCCTGCCAGTCTGATTTTGAAATTGATTTTAGTTCACGGCTTTCGCCCCAATAGGCTAATAACTGTTTACGAATTGTTTTATACCGGGCTTCGGTGATACGAGAATGCTTACCAGATTTGTACAGCTCAATCCATTTGTCCCAGTAGTCGATTAACGTTATCTTGTTAAGATCCAAATTTGCACCGCGATTATGCTGACGTTCGACTTCGGTTGCCGCTATATCAGCAGCTTTTTTTGAGGGGAAGCCGCCTTTGTTGACATACTTGCGTGTTCCATCATTATCCTTGTAAGAGACACGATATTGCCATTTTTTGCCACGTTTACTAATACTGGCCACATTTACACCTCCTTGTGCTACAATACAGACCGGTGCTATTGCACCTAACCATGCAGTCACGTTCTGTTAGGCGTCTACCCATTCGCTTGGGTAGGCGCTTTTTGTCGTTACTTTCTCCTACTTGCTTTTTTCTTGTTAAGCGCCTCGTTTAAGTTACTGAGTGGAATATCTTTGATGAATCGTTTCTCTCTAATTCTAGAAAAGGGGACAACGATCTTGTGGTTTAGTTCTGTTTTTTCTTTATCACTGAAGACTTCGGTGTTTGAAATGTCTAGGAGAACTGAGTGCTCATATTTTTTGATCGGTTCTCCTTCAAAATTTTTCCAGGTTTTTTCGCCAAACTTATAAGAGCTTACTGTAACTGGCTTCATAGGTTTTACCTCCTACAATCTGTGTGGCTTCTTTAATGTTTTGAAGAAGTAGGCGCTTTTCGTGATATAATTAAGTGAATGAAATTCATGAAAAAAGAAATTAGGTGAACCGTAATCATGATAAAGGAGGTTCTCCAAATGGAAAATGGCATATATATCGTTGACGAAAAAGACGAAGTATGGGATATCGACGAAGCATCGGGCATGTATGGCATGTTTTCAAGTAAGCCCAATATTGGGCCAAACGAGGTTGCTGCACTTTTGTCTGGTAAGGCCCTTGTTGATCTTTCAGATGGTGAATATATTCACTGGATTCAGCTAACACCAGATGCTATAAAAACAGCCAGATTGCGACAGTAGTTACGTTTGACAGAAACAACTGTTCCTCGACCACAGCGGCCGGGGCTTTTTTTGTGTCCAGCCCCACTCTCCGGCTTGCACGGGGACGCCGCTTGCGTGGGGAAAGGGACTAATCACCATAGTCGTCGGGAGCAGTTCCGGCGTCATCAATCTTCTTGGCCAAAGCCAATGGAACTGTGATTTTGCCACCCATGGTTGATTTGTAAGTGGTGGTACCCAAGCTTTCAGCATAGAAGGTGATCTTGTCATTTTCTAGAATGCGAGATCCGTTCATAATATCTGGATCATAACCGACCATAATTACATTGTCATAATTACCATCAACTGCAACACGCAAATCAGTTTCATCGTCACCCTCAACGACTTGAATAACTTCGCCTGTTAAAGTGATGTTCTTACCCTTGTAGTCGTCCGGAGTCCGTGCCAACTGTTCATAAGTGATCCCAGTGTTGTAGTCAGCAGCGTTGAATGTTTCTGTGCTTGATGATTCTTCATCATCAGAGTCATCGCTATCAGTGTCTTCGTAACTGTCATCATCATCTTGTGACGACTCGACCTTTGACGATTCAGCTTTTGAAGACGAACTAGACGCAGCTGACCTCTTGCTTTCTCCCGAGTAGGTGCCAATCCAAAAAAAGATTGCAATAAATGCTACCGCCGACAATGCGGTAATAATAAGGTTCCGCTTTAGTTTTCTCGGATCCTTTCTTTGAACTATAGACAATGTGCCAAATATTGCAGCCAATAGGAGCGATCCCAAAAAGGCAATTAAGATAAGTAGTTTCATTATTCCCCTCCAAAAAATCCAGCTTTTAACGTCGATCAGGGTTTGGACGTAAGATTATTTGAATGCGTATGATCCGACAACTTTACCAATCACTTCAATATTGTCTGTGTCGTCAGCGTAGAAATCTGGGTAGATACGTTCGCCAGTTTCTTCATCTACGTCATCATTCAATGACCGAAGGCAGAGACGGTTCTCTTCAAAAATAAGTTTCTTGATGAATGTCATGTCATCAATGTCAACTACAGCGATCATGCCGTTAGTAACATCTTGCGTTTTCTGGACAAAAACAAACTCGCCGTCTTCGTAGTAGGGGGACATGCTGTCGCCAACAACTTTGAAACAGTAATCATAGTGTAGCGGTATAGCACTATCCGGAATCTTGACCGTGTCCATCGGTTCATTGCGATCATCATTAAAGGCACCATAGCCAGCGGCCACAATACCATCAACCTCAACATCAAAAGCGGGCTCATCGAGGTTATATTCTGCACGTGCCTCATCTAAGCTGACAACGTTGTCGGGGTTCTGCTGCTCATCGAGCTGCTTTTCCGCGTACGTGTAGACTTTTTGCTGACGTTCGGGGTGGAGTTGAACCACCGTGTCATGAATCTTATCCACAACGGTGTCAGCTTTCAGACCCATTAAAACTTCTGGTTTAATATCGAGGGCATTCGCTACCTTTGCAACTACTTCAATTGGAACCTTTTCGATGTCTCCTTTTTCATATCGAAAAACCGTTGATCTAGAGACGCCAATTTTGGCGGCAAGAGAATCTGCGCTAATGCCTTTTTCTTTACGAATAGTTTTCATTCGTTCTCCAACGTTCATATGTGGCACCTCCTGTATGGCTACAATTATAAACCCACGTCGCAAAATTGCAACAATAAAAGTCGCGTATTTGCGATTTTTATATTGACAAGTGCTTATAAGTGATTTATGCTTAGTTCATCAAGTCGCAGGAATGCGACAGAAAGGAGAATCATATATGGTTAATGTGAACTTGGATCGTTTAAAGGGACTTATGACAGAACGACATGTCACTCAAGATTCTCTAGCTTTAGCATTAGGGATCGCGAGAAGCACATTATTTAGGAAAATGCAGCGGGGTGGAAAAGACTTCACGGCACAAGAAATATTCAAAATGATGCAATTCATCCCTCTTAGCGATCAGGAAGCAATTGATATTTTTTTAAAGAAAAAAGTCGCAATAACGCGACATAAGGGGATGACGGTATGAACCAATTACAACATTTTGATTTTAAAGGTCGTCAATTACGAACTGTGGTGGTTGACAATGAGCCAATGTTTGTCGGTAAGGATGTGGCCGATATTCTCGGATATCAAAACGGAAGTCGTGACGTAAACAACCACGTTGAAGAAGAAGACCGGCTGAAGTACCAAATCGGTACCTCAGGTCAAGCACGTGAAATGGCCATCGTTAATGAATGAGGCCAAAAGAAAGAAGGGAACACATTGAATGAATTAATAATTATGCACGACCGTCAGGCAGTCACCACCAGTCTTAAGGTCGCTGAATCATTTGGAAAGAACCACAGAGATGTACTAGCAGCAATTCGTGATTTGATGAGTAGCGCGGAAAATTACGCTGTACTAAAAAAGTACTTTATTGATGGTAGTTACACCGCTTCTAATGGGAAAACGAATCCAATGTACTACATGAATCGTGACGGATTCACATTGCTGGCTGTTGGATTCACTGGGAAGCGTGCGCTTCAGTTCAAGATTCAGTACATCCAAGCCTTTAACAGTATGGAAACGCAGATCAGAACGGGTTATGCAATCCCGGGAAGCTATGCCGAAGCGTTGAAGCTGGCAGCTAATCAAGCTGAAAAGATTGAGCAACAGAAGCAAACCATCGCGATTCAAGCGCCTAAAGCGTTGTTTGCAGACGCGGTGGCAACCAGCCATACGAGCATTCTCATCGGTGACTTAGCCAAGCTCATACGCCAGAACGGTGTGGATATTGGCCAGAATAGGCTGTTCGCTTGGCTGCGAGATCACGGCTATCTGATTAGTAAGGGTGACCGGCGAAACATGCCAACGCAACGCGCGATGGACTTGGAACTGTTCGACATCAAGGAACGTACATTCCAGAACCCAGACGGCAGCGTGCGGATCACCAAGACTACCAAGGTAACCGGAAAAGGCCAGCAGTATTTTATCAACAAGTTTCTACAAAAGGGGATGACGGTATGAACGAACGCAATGAAAAAAAGCAAGCACCTTATGAACAAGAGATGCTTGCACAAATAGCATTGAGCTTGATCGCTAGCATGAGCGAATTGTCGCTCGATCAAGAAGAAGCAGCTCTGAAAACCGCTTTGTCACTCATTGGGCGTTAGAATCCAAACTCTCCAGATTAAGGTTCTTGATTGCAGCAACGCCGTTAGCCTTCGTCACTAGGACGTTACCAACAAAATGATAAGGAGAAGACAAGATAATGTATATCAACCAAGCGATTAAGAAAGCGGAGACGCAAAAAAGAGGGATTACTCGTAAGGCGTGGTTTCCTCGTCCGATGATTCTTATACCGACCAATACAAATGCTGGGTTCCTCATGACATCAATAGGACAAGATCCAAGTCAAAAATGGATGCCATACAGCGATGATCTCACGGCTAAGGACTGGATCCCATACGGCTAAAAGAACGGAATTAGTTTTTTGACACCAGTAATGGCATCAAGAACCTTTTTGACATCATTGCCAAACTTTTGCTCACGCCACGCAATAGCCTGTGTGGTGATGAACGAATTGTAATAACAACCGTCGCCCGGCCATAGTTTCATAAAACCGGCGTCTCGAAGCTCAGCCATCGTAAACGAAACATCTGGTAGGGACCACTGAGGCATAACGTCATCACGGACTTGCTGTGTAGAACCCATTGTTGTTGCATCACTCTTTGATTTTCCATCAGTAACACTTTCCAAGTATTTTGACGATAGCTGTAACAGCAAATACTTTGCATCGTTTGTAAGACGTTCGTATTCATCATTCATATATATCATCTCCTTCCCACCAAATTATCTGCCAACGGGAGGCCAAAAGAAAGAAGGAAATGCAAGTGAATGACGAAGACTTGGGACGTACTTTCGCAGTCATCGCTATATTTCTTGCACTACTGTCCTTGACGTTACAGCACTTCGGGATGTGAGAACGTCAGTCGCTATGCAATAGATTTATCGAAGGTAAAGACTTTTCGCCGTTTTCGGCGAAAACCCCAAACGGCGGTCACTATACAAATGGGTTTATCACAAAAAAGTGAAAAACTCCGCACCATCACAGGAAAGGAGGAAATGCCATGCCACTGTTACAGGTTGTTGAAGATGATCAGATTTCAAGCAAAAAGTATTTAGCGGTCGATGAAGAAGAACTGACAAAGATGATCAAGGAGAACCAAGAGTTAAAACGCAAGCTAGCAGCACGAGGTATGTGGACGCTCACAACCGCAACAAGCTATGTCGAAGGACATAACAACACATGGGTCGTTAACAATATTCTCGATGTACCTCGCTTTCGAAAAGTGTTAGAGGACAGGATCGTCCATTACCCACCACCTGGTCAAAAGGGATATATGTTTCACGCCGGCCCGTGGAGAACATTCATCGACAAATGGTTCCCAGAGATTTCAAGGTCGCTTAGAGAGAAGGGCAAATAATGATTGAATATTTACTAATTGGTGGTGCCTTCGGCGTGATCGTGGGTCACTGCTTAGGCCACAGCGGAAATTGGAGGCAGTGGATTGAATGAAGAAGCTATAGCCAAGCTAGTTCCACTTATCTCCTACTTGTATACCCAGGCTGAGAACGCACGTCTGGTTGGCCATAATTACCGTCAAGGAACGGATCAGACGCGAGCTTATGCCATGGGACGAGAAGACGGCTTGCAAACCGCCATCAGCTTAATCAACGAAATAATTGGCAAAACAAAAACCGCTAAGCGCTAGAACACTTAACGGCCAAAAATGAGGTTTCACATTGAGTGACCTCATTATATCACAGAAGGAAATGAGGTAAAACAATGACCAGAGAAATTGGCAAGCAACTTGACCGTCTTGAATCACTTGCATACAAAGTAAGAACTAATCAGTACCTCTTGGATTATTTGAGAGAATGGGCAGAAACCAAGTGCAATCTATTCAGAGATGATGATCCTCACATGACCGATGGTGAGAAGATTAAAAACCGCTTGTTCCTGAAAGATAACTTTAAAAAATACATGGATATCTTGGGTCAAACATCACTCGATATGATCAAATTCGAAGCAGACTTAATGGATGTTCGCCAAAATATTGCCGATCAATACTTCCATGAAGGCGGTGACGATCATGAATGAAAGCCCTAGTTACTATGCCATCATTCCAGCGGGTGTGCGCTATGACAAACAGCTACCACAAGGAGCAAAGCTTCTGTACAGCGAGATCACGGCACTCAGCAATAAGAACGGTTACTGCTGGGCATCAAATGACTATTTTGCAAAACTCTATTCGGTTAGCAATAGCACAATTCAAAGCTGGCTAAAGTCTCTCGAAGATAAGTCGTATATCAGCAGAGTCATTAAATATAAAAGCGGAAGTAAGGAGGTTGAACAGAGATTTATTAGTTTAAACCCCCACCCAGAAAACTGCACCACCCCACCCAGAAAACTGGGTGACCCCCACCCAGAAAACTGGCAAGAGAATAATACAAGTATTAATAAAAACATACGTGCATCCAGCACGTTAGAGAGTGACTTTGAAAAGCTATGGAAACTGTATCCAAAGAAGATCGGCAAGAAGCCGGCGTTAGCTGCTTACAAACGGGTAATGAGTAGAAAGAAGAACCCTGCTACCAACAGACAAATTCAGGATGGCATTGTGGCTTATCGACAGCTAATCAATAGCAAAGGCACAGAGAAGCGGTTTGTCAAAGACGGTAGTACTTTCTTCAACCAAGAGGCATGGAACGATTATCTTGAGGTCGTAAAGGAAGAACGAGATGAGCAGGAAGCTCGAAAGCCTAAGTTCGATCCCAAGAAAACTGCTATTGCGATGTATATCGACTACAACAGTCCTGAACGAGTGCTTGAAGAAATCAAAGCGCAAGGTATTCCGATCAATCCAGAAGATGCTAAACGTTACATTGCTGAATACGATGAACGGAGGCAACAAGCTTGACAAAAAAACTTTATGACCCTAGCAATCCTGAACCACATGTCATGTATGGACTATATACGAAGCCGGAACTCATCAAGTCTGAATGGATTGATCCTAAATGGTTTAACAGCCAGCAATACGCTGCAGTAGTTGCCTACATGAACAAGTTGCCAGGTGACGTAGATACGCTGGAATTGCAGGATGGTTTTGCAACAGCTCATCCAGGCGTGATGTCAGCAGCAGATTGGCAATACATTATGACCAGTGATTTTGGCACCTCACGTTTTGACTGGTGGGTTGGCAAGCTAAAGCGGGACTATTTCCGTAGTCAGCTCATTAAAGCAGCACAAGCGTACTCGGAAGAACCAAGCGAGGACAATCTTACCGCGATGATGGTTGCCTCACAGAATGCTACTGCTGCCAGTCAGACGGTAACTGAAAGTACCATTGCTGATTTGGCAGCAGACATGGAAGACAAAATGATACACGGTGCCGCTGACAATGGGATTAAAACGTACTTCACTCTTAACAATATTCTGGGTGGTGGCTTGATGCCGGGACGTTTGTTGACGATTGGTGCGCGCCCTGGTGTCGGTAAATCAGCATTCGCGGTTAATCTCATCGTTGAGGCTTTGAAACAGCAACCGGAATTGACAGTTGATATGTTTTCGCTTGAAATGTCAAATGCAGAAAACTACAACCGCTTGTTGGCCTGCAAGACTGGCATCAGTGCTGGTAAATTTATCAACCCACAGAAAAGTCTAAGCGATGCTGAGAAGGTTGAGGTTGAAAAGGCGGGAAACGTCCTTAAAGACTATCGCTTGCAGCTTTACGACAAGCAGGTGGAATTACCACAGATCGTCAAAACAATGCGTCAGCGAGCCGCAGAAGCGGAAAAAGGCTATCTTGCCATCGTGGATTACCTTGGATTGATCGGTGTTCGTGGACAGCCTGATCGCCGCCTGCAAATAGAAGAGATCACGCGGCAGTTTAAAGTGCTGACTAACGAATTAGAGATTCCAATCGTGTTGCTTAGCCAGCTATCGCGAGCCATTGAAAATCGACAAGACAAGCAACCGGTACTCTCAGATTTACGAGAGTCGGGATCAATTGAACAAGATAGCAATGCGGTTGGATTCCTTTGGAATAGCGACCGGCAGAACGAAAAATCGGATATACGTACTGTGACTTTAACAATTGCAAAAAATCGTGAAGGAGCACTTGGTAGCATTGATTTTAATTTCTTCGCACCAAAGCTGCAGTTTAAGGTGGCGTATTGAAATGGCTTATCCAACTATGACACTTAAAGAGTTCAATGCGTATATGCATGAGGGGCATTATCAATATTCACTATTCGTTATTCTGCAGCTTGATGAAGCCGTGGAATATTTAAAAAAGGCGCAGCAAGCCGATACTGCTATGAAGAAGTTTTGGTACAAATGGGCGTACGTGACATTGGTCGATGCGTTAGAGACGGCTGAGTCAGAATATTATGGAGAAACTAGCGCATATTTACCAACAAAAGAAACTGATCCAGTAACGCGAGCATACTGCCAAAACACATACGACATTTGGCGGGGATATCTGAAAAAGCTAAATGTGAACTTACCGAAACAAAAATTTTGAGGAGGCAAAAGCATGATTGAGCATGAGGACGAAACTAACAATGCAGGCCAAGATTGGGCACGTGAACGACTTCGTAACTTTCTTGACGATCATCCCAGCTTGCCAATATACCGTTTTGCTTTGATTGCTGGTGTGAGCCGCATCACGATTGCTAGTTTTCTTAGTGGCAAAGAGGTAATGATGATCACACTTACAAAGATAGCTAAAGCCATGGGAATATCGCTAGAAAAGCTAAAACAGCCAATTAGCGAGGAAGAATACAAGGAACTACTGGAGGAATCTTAAAATGCAAGCAATTAAAACAAAAATGATGGTCGGTGATCTGGTTATGGTTCCTGATCGAGTATTCATGGGCGTGCGTGATATTGGCGGTGTGGCACGAATCATCAGAATCGAGCGATACAACGCCAGAGGTGAACGTCAAGACATCAACAAGCCAGTTGCTTTTGATGGCAAGGCACCCAAAGAGCTAATCACAACGGTTGAGATGGTTGATGGCAAGCAACGTCAATATTATCTGAAGGACGTGAAGCCGGCGTGAACAGGATCATTATTCCATTGCCCCTCATGACTCTTAATCAGTACATCAAGGTTGAACGAGGCAATATGTTCGGCGGAGCAAAAGTCAAGAAGCAAGCAACCGAAACGGTAATGTTGGCTGTGAGAAAAGCGATGAATCAGGGCGTGAAATTCCAATGGGGGAAACCTCTAAGTTTCGACTGGTACTGGTATGACAAGCGAACAGACCCGGACAACATCGCTTTTCAGCACAAGTTTATCTTCGACGGCATGCAAAAGGCTGAATTTTTAGAAAACGACAACTGGGATCACATTGTAGAACTACGAGACCGGTTCTTTATTGACAAAGCTAACCCGAGAGTTGAAGTCGAAGAAATCGATTGAGGAGGACGACCAATGAGATCGCTAGAATTATTTGCAGGAATTGGTGGCATCGCATTGGCTGAACAAATGGCTGGAATTGAAGTGGCCGGTTTGTGTGAGTACGCAGACTATCCGCGCATGATTTTACAGAAGCACTGGCCAGATGTGCCACTTTTTAAGGACGTGACAAAACTTGATCGAGAAGAACTCACAAATGCAGGAATCAATCCCGACTCAATTGGCCTTGTTTCCGGCGGATTTCCTTGCCAACCTTTCAGTATTGCCGGGAAGCGAAAAGGCACGAAAGATGACCGCGACCTCTGGCCAGAAATGTTTAGAATTATCAAGCAAATCTGGCCAACTTGGGTTGTTGGAGAAAATGTTGCTAACTTCGCAAATATGGAACTCGACAGAACGCTTTCTGACCTGGAAGGCGCGGGATACCAAGCACGGGCATTTGTATTACCAGCTTGTGCCGTCAATGCCCCGCACCAGCGGCTCAGAACATTCATTGTGGCCCACGCCGACAGCAAGCGATACTTTTACCGCGAACCTGAAAAGCAGCCAGCAGAGGATAGGCAGTCGCCATTCAGTAACGTTGCCACAAGTGGTGAGAATGTTTTGGCTAACTCCGACGGCAACAGACGGGAAAAGAGCAAGCCAGTTTTCAAGCAAAAGTTTAGCCAAAGGAAAAGTGAACGGGAACCTAGCACAACAAGTAGCACACCAGCAAAATGGCAGCCTGAACCCAGCGTGGGTCGAGTGGCTGATGGGGTACCCAATCGGTTGGACAGAATAAAAGCGTTAGGCAATGCAGTAGTCCCACAGCAAATACTGCCAATATTTAAAGCAATCGTTCAAATTGAGGACATTAAAAATGACTAAAAAAATCGTGTTTACGGCTGATGTCGTTCACAAACTGTTAGGCGTTCGTGAGGCACAGCAGGCACCAGCAGCATTGATGAAGATTATCATGGATCAGCAAAAGCGTAACGAGCTTTTTAAGCAATTCCTAGATGTTAGCACTGACGTATCACATGACTGGTTCTCACAATATTTCATGAGCGTTCAAGCTGATCGTAAAGACAAGAAACAAGATTTCACCCCGGAGAGTATCAGCAAGCTCGTGAACATGCTCGTTGGATCGAATGACAGTAGCGAGTATTACGAGGTTGCCGCTGGGACTGGATCAATGATGATTCAACGATGGCAACAAGACCGTTTGAAGCACAAGCCGTGGGACTACCGGCCAAGCATGTATTTTTATCACCTTGAAGAGCTTGGCGACAGTACGTTGCCGTTTCTAATATTCAACTGTGCCATTCGCGGCATGAACGCAACAATTGTTCACGGTGACAGTCTGACACGTGCTGCTAGACAAGTATATTTCATTCAAAACGATGAAGACGACTATTTGCATTTCAGCACAGTGAATGTGATGCCGCACAGCACAGACGTTGAACAAGAATTTGATATTCGACAATGGCTAGAGCCTGAACAAAATCACATTGAATCAACAGAGATACCCGCAAGATACAACGAAGCCATTCAGAAATTAGCAGTGGGAAAGGAGACCGAGCAATGAAAACAGGAGACGACACGTTCGATGACATCTACATCAGCAAAGAGACTGGTAAGGTCGTAGGCGTCATGTATGAAGGTGTGGACTACAAGCTAGTGCCAGTAAATAAATGCGATATCCCACTGGGACAATTGGCCGCTCATATTAATAACTATGCATACCGAAAAGAGGACGAAAAATGAGCGAAGAGAAAATATACCTTATTAAGGACGGTCATGAATTGCGATTGCCTGTACATGCATTTATTGCTGAAACTGAAGAGGTGACTGACGATGCTGATTAAGCTAGACAGCGGTGACTATGTAAACACAGATTATATCGAACGTCTGTGGATGGTGAATGAGCATGATGGCTTCATCAGGTTTGTTAACAATCCAGACGTTCCTATCACTGAAAAAGATCGCAGTCGTATTGTAAAGGCTATGAAGCCGAAGATCATGCTTACGTTAGGCGAATCTGGGAAACTCAAGCCTACTATTTATCATTACGGCGGAATAGATTATGGTGCCATGGCATTTTCACCATTAATTCATGACCATGAGGTGACTGACGATGAGTGAATGGAGAGAATCATTTAAAGGGGTATATGGTTGGTCAGTAAGTGATGATGGCAAGTGTGTACCACCAGCACAGCATTTTCCGGAGTGCGTCATTGAGCGCCTTAAGTGGGTCGAACGATGGGCCGAGGATGGGCTAACGTTCCAAGGCGCGTTTGACGCGGTCCTTGCAAACAACGAGGACCAGATCGCTAAGGAATTTGAGCTAGGCGGTGAGTGGCTGCCAACTACGCAAAAATTCCGAGACTGGCGTGACAAGCCCGGCATTAGTGGAACTCGACAGATGCAGATTGCGGTAGTGCTAATGTATGGTTACGAAGATAACAAAGAGGTGAATGACGATGACGAATAAAGCCGACATAGACGCTGCGCAAAAGGCCATCGATGCCGCGAACAATGCGATCAACAAACTTGATCTGTGTGGCCTGTATGATTGCGCGTGGCAAGCACATGATGGCTATTAACGCATCATCGATTACAACAAGGAACAGTTGGAGGTGACTGACGATGAGCAATGAGACGAAGCGGGACGTGTTGGTAAATGCTGTTGACGCACTGGCTGATGCACAGGCGAGCAGTGACAATAATGTTGGACTTGGACACCAAGATGCAGATTTATTCATGGCTGAATATGATGCCGCCTTGCCAGATGATCTGCCGGTTATTCCGAAAGCGGTAGGCGATGTGATTGTAAAACTCAAACACAAAAAATTATCTCTATCCGGAGCGATGAGCTACGCCGCAGTAGTTTCTTTATCTCCATGGATGACGTTTGAACATGAGGACACCTTCGCCCTTGCATGGGTGCTAGGCGCTTGGAAAGTAGAGGAAACCGGCGAAATTGTGAAATTGGAGGCGGAGAAATGAGCCAACTGGAGAGGACGGATAAAAAAATGAAATTCAAGATTGTGGGCCGCAATGGCGAAACCAAAATCAAGGAATTCGAGTCTCAGTACGAAGCAGATTTATACTGCGAGCGTCTCAACTATGAGCGGTTGGAACGCCTTGGCTTGATTGAGCACCTGAACATGCCAGCAATCAAATTTGATTAGGAGTACATCACCATGAAAGAAATCGTGAAATTGGAGGCGGAAAAATGAAGTTAGTTAAAGGCGACATCATTCGAAACCCGTGGGTGAGCGACCCAAAATGGCGAGACTTCATTTTCATTCGGCGCGGGAAGAAATATGTGCACACTTTGAGATCTAATCGTGGACTAATTGAAGACGCAATGTTTGACAAAAAAGACGTGGACGAGCGTTTCACAAAAGTAGGCCATTCAGTTGGATTCGACACCATGCTGCGAGAAGTTTCTGGCGAGGAGGCGGAGAAATGAAACGAGAGATTAAGTTCAGGGGGAATCCGGAGCTACTGGAGGGAAAGCAATGAAAAATGGGCATTACCGTTTCATGTCATGGCTTGGGTTCATTTTATGTATTGTGGTTTCATTTATGCCTGAGAAATATTTGGCATACGGATACTATAAAACATATGTTTTTCTGACATTGTAAGCAATCTTGTTTGCGCTTTGGGACATTGCGGATTCAATCAGGGAGAAGCAGAAATGAAACAGATGATTGCCGTCATGCTGCTAATCTCAGGTGCTGCAATGCGGGCGTGGGTTAACTGGGAAAGGAGATGAAGAAAATGAATGATCGGCATCGAGCGGTAATGCGAGCACGTATTAGGTATGAGCGTAGGAAACATGAGCACAGCATGGACGGATTCGTAAAAGCACTTTATCCAGTCTTTAAGGCGGCCGCTACCACGATTAAACAATGGTCTGCCGCTTTTCAGGGAAACAAAAAGCGCGTCTGATGAAGGACGCGCCGGAGGCCAAACGTACGATTGAGAGTGAATGAAATCAAAGATTAGGAGTTGGCCTCCAACGACAGTATAGCAAACGCACATGTTGAACGCACGTTTAAGGCATCAAAAAAGCGCACCACGAAGGCACGCTTATCCCCAAAACTTTTACAAATTTAATTATACCATAAGGAGTGGACGCAGTGGTGCGAGCAACGAGATATTTTAGCCCAATTGATCATGACAAAACAATTGAAAACGCCAAAGAGGTCTTGGGGAACTACTGGCATCACAAGCGGCTCGCTCAACGCACCAAAATAGCGCTAAGAAGCCCCGTGATGGACGGCATGCCCAAGTCACCAAGCTATGGCAACAAAGCCGAGGACAAGCTCGTATCGCACGCTGACGAGCTGTACTATATAGCGTGCTGTGAAGGTGCCATTGAATCTCTAGAGAATGAAAACTACCGGATCATTTTAGTTGAGAGCTATCTGACTCCAAAGACGACACGTAAATCCAGCCTTCAGTTAGCCGACCACTTGCATGTTGACCGAACGACCCTTTGGCGACAAACACAAGAAGCTCTCTATGCTTTTGCTGAAATATGTCCGCTAGTGAAACTAGTTGCAACATCCGTGCAACAATGATGCAACAAAAAACACGCTTTTCCGTCATATGATGGTATTGTGCCAAAGGTGAGAAACCTGAGACACCGCATTTTTCCTCCGAGCCATGGTGATGATAAAGCTGTGGCAAGGCGTGGCAATGAGGACTGACTGCGATAGTCAGGCGGGTTCGATTCCCGCATGCCACATTGCGCTATCAAACGTGCACCAGATTGGCCGGCGGAAAACGGCTGCGCAGTGCTCACTTAATCACCTCAATGTAGTATTCCAGTTCATGCTGGGGTACTATTTTTGCGAGGTGATACGAAATGGACAAGAAAGCGGAAATTCGGGCCATGATTGAGCATCCAGAATATCTTTTGCATGCTGAGAAAATGAGCTTGGATAAGAGAATAGAGCAGAAAAAGCTTGATAGTAAGGATGTGAGGTCAGCAGTGGTCGATACTGCCAAGTCGAAAGGAAAGCAGCTGGCGGTAGACGTCTTAAACGGCAAATGGGGAGATCTGATCCTTGATCTTGTGGATACGGGGGATCATTTAAAAGACCGTTTGGATGACATGAAGAAGACTTTGCTTTTGGCAGAATATCTACAAAAGACCGATGATCAAGAGCAGGGCCTTCACAGGTTGAGTTCTCTCCTCACAAATCCGTACGGACTGAGTATCTATTCGAAAATAGTCTCCCTACTGTCAGATGCTCCATCAGATGATGATATGTTGGATATTATGTCTGATTATCTGGGTAATCTTGCAAATGAAAAAGATTGGGGAAGCACTTTTTCTAAGAACAAGAGCATTTTGAATTTAATAGACAGAAGTTCTCCGCTAGCTCTAACTCTGCTTCGGAATTCAGACCATTGGCCGTTAGTTCCAGGACCAAAAGCATTCATTGCTGTAGATGGTAGAGTGCAGGGAGACAATACTGGATGGGTAGCAACCGCATTTAGCAAAGTGCCAGTTTTTTCTAACATTGAGAAGACAAGCATCCAGATGGCAATCGTTGATTTAGAATCAAATAAGTTAGCTGAATTTATTTCGGGAACGCTGAATCCACCATACGCTAATCCCAATAATCCTTCAGAGTTAATTTATGCTGAACGTCCGACCGATGCTGGGAATATGCTTAAGGCAGCCGTTTCGAAATCTAGTGCTACAAACCAAGAGAGCTAATATGACGCTTTGGCATCTTTTTATTTACTAAAGCACTCCGCCAAACGGTGAGGTGCTATTTTTGTGCAACAAAAAGGCCCTCTGAGCGATTAACTGAGGGCCTAGCTACCGGTGTTTACTGAGGTGAAACAACGGTACCGAAAAAGAGTATAACACATGTAGCAATAAATCGGATTAAAAAAGCCCTCAGAGACCAGTCCAAGGGCCAAAAGAATGAAAAAACGGAATACTTGTGTGAGCAGCAGCGGTTGACTTGGAGGAGAAAGGCCACTGCTCACATATATATATTAGCACATTCCTTATAGAAGATACTAAAATAGCCCTCGGTTGGGGGCCGAGAGCCTAAAGAAAGGGTATTACAAAGGAGTGAAAATGAGTATCTGTTGGGAACAATTTAATTCTAACTCATCGAAATTTTTTAAGCAACAAAAAAGCTTTCGGGGCCTAATCCGAGGGCTTAAGAACTCGGGAAGTTCTTCATGAGAATGTGAGCAGCGTCATCAAACTGCTCACGGACATTATATTTTCGGAGGCGAGTAGATGCAGTGGACAGATGAACAAATCAGTGACATTAGGAAGCTCGCCTCTGAAGGCTTTACCAGACGAGAGACGGCAGACAAGCTCGGGATTAGCTATGATGCGCTTCAAGGTAAAGCAAAACGGCTTGGCATCGAGTTCCAAAAACCGCTAAAGAATGAATACGATTCAGACGGCACACAGTCCAGTGAAACCATTCTAAAAGTTGTCAGGGGTCACAAAATGACGCCTAGAGAGGTTTTAGAAGCTCACGGGTATGATTACACCAAGTGGGAGCTTGTACGTGCCACAAGCAATTTTTGGAAGCAGACGCCTGAAGCGACATTGTATCAAAGCAAGATACAAATCAGGCCGTTGATTGAAGCAGGACAATACGAATCATTGATGAATGACATCATCACACACAAGGAGCCGTATAAAGCCAAGGCTCCTATTTTTGTGGAATCAGATCGCTATTTAGTCATTCCTGCGTTTGATACACACTTCAATGGTCACACGTTTGATGTCTATGCCGAGTCATTGAAGCGTCAGCTAGAGATCATTCAGCGCGGCCATTACGCCAAAATATTGCTCATTCTGGGCGGTGATCTGGCTCATGTGGATAATATCAACTCAACCACAGCAAAGGGCACACAGCTCGAAACAACCGACCTAGGCGAGACTGTGAACGAAATGGAGCAATACTTCGAGACACTGATTGAAGCAATCATTAAGAACGCCAATGAGTGTGAGGTCATGTATGCGCCAGGTAACCACGATCCGTCAGTTGGATATATGTTTGCGCGTTTATTGAAACGTGCCTACAGCAACCAGCCGAACATCACTTGGGATATATCGCTGAAGCATTACAAAGGCACAATGTTAGGCCGCAACTTCATTGGTGCCACTCATGGTGATAAAGGTAAGAACAACTACCTTGCAAAATACCTCGATGAGTTCGGCTTCATGTTAGGCACAGCGCAGAATCGCGAGCTTTTCACCGGTCACCTTCATAGCGAGATGAGTAAAGACTTGGGAGGCTTCGTTCAGCGTCAAGTATCAACTAGGAAACCAACTGACAAATGGACTGATGATCTCGGAGTTGTTGCTCACAAAACGTTTGAGCTGGTCGAATATTCGGATCGTGATACGAGGGCGATTTACTATGTTTAAAGAAGAACGTGAGATTTGGAAAGATATTGAAGGATATGAAGGGCTATATCAGGTTAGCAATCTTGGCCGAGTGAGGAGCTTGGAACGCATAGACGCAAGTGGGCACCACAGGAAGGGGATAATGCTCGCTGGCCGCACAGTCCGCGGAGGGTATCTCAATGTCCGCTTATATCGATACGGAAGCGAGAAAAATAAACTTGTTCACCGCATCGTTGCTGAAACGTTCATACCGAACCCCGATAATCTGCCTCAGGTAAATCACAAAGACGAGGACAAAACTAATAACCAAGTTGAAAATCTCGAGTGGTGTACAGCCCTTTACAACAACACGTATGGCACTCGCGTGGAGCGTGTGACGAAAGCGAGAGAAAAACCAATCTACGCCATCACTGGCTTGGGAAATCGTTACTACTTCAGCGGTGTAAGCAAAGCATCGAGGCTACTTGGACTAAAAGAAGGCCGCACATCTGATTGTCTTCGCGGCAAGTGCAAAACTCACCACGGTTACACATTCGAGTGGGCGGTGGCGAAAGCATGACAGGCATGAAACGCGTTAGCTACGGCTATGTTTCGCAAACCGAGAAGGCAATTATTGAACATCTTTCAAGGGAAGAAGCACACATGCAAGCAATTATCTACACAAGGCCTGGCTGTCAAAAGTGTCGCCACACAGCGATGAAGCTAAAGCAGGTCATGCCGGTGTCAACCATCACAGCAGACGCGGACGACTACGAGCGGTTCCGCAAACTAGGCTATCGATCAATGCCAGTAGTAACAATTTACAAGGCAGACGGCACACATGATGAATGGTGCGACTTGCGGGTTGACAAGATCAAACAATACACGGAGATGATTTAGCATGTGCAATTTCCTATTACTGCTCACACTAATATTCGTGCTGGCCAAGCTATTCGGCTTGATCGCATGGAGTTGGCTGCTAGTATTCGCGCCACTAATAGTGATTATTTCTGTGCCGGTGTTGTTTATTGGATTGGCAATTGTCATTAGATTATACGTGGAGTGATGGTCATGACTAACACATCGTATACGGGAGATATCTATGCCAAGTAAGAAGCTTGCCTTTATAAATGGCAGACCACAATTGGTTGATGCCAATGCTCGTGTTAGATCGGAGGCGGATAGGCAGTACAACCGTGTGCGGAATGAGCAGCAGTCGGACTACCTTAGGTTCTATCACAGTAATGAATGGAAGCAGCTGCGTGAGCAGATATTGATTAGAGACAACAGTTTATGCCAACGCTGTGGCCTGCAAGCCTCATTGGTTGATCATATTGTTCCAAGCGAAGATGACTGGGAAGACCGCACGAATGCGGATAATCTTCAGGCTTTATGCAAGGACTGTCACTATTGGAAGACGAGACGTGAGACAACCAAGCGTAAGAAGGGACAACATCGAGCCATGAAGATTACAGTAATCGTTGGCTATCCAGCAAGTGGCAAGTCAACGTACGTCAAGCGGCATCAAGGACAGCATGACCTCGTCTATGATTACGACCATATCATGACGGCGTTAACAGGCCTGCCATTACATCAGGGCAATATAGACGCCAATGATTATGTGCAGCTAATCTATGAGCTGATACTGCGGAAGCTTAAAGCAGAGCAGACCTTCGACCATGTATGGTTAGTCATGACATATCCAGATGAGAAGCTAGACACGTTGCTTGCTAGTCGAGATGTCGAACACATACTCATCGACACTGACCGAGACACATGCATGCAGAGACTGTCTAAGCAAGGTCGAGATGTGAGTCAACTCAGCAAAGCGATGAACAAACTTGACGAAATGAAATCAGAAAACAAATTTGCAAAATTCAAGAAAATAAAAAATTAAAAAACAAATTTTCGACAATTTATCGGGCGACTACACGGGCTGGAAACGGCTAGACCCCCCTTCCATTTTTATCGGGGGTTACATTTCTTGGAACAGAAGAACGGTCGGCCTCTTTTTTGCACCCCAAATTGTAACGATTTTTAAGGCGGCAGGGGTAAACTCAGCCCATTTTATATAGATATTAGGAGGTGAAGTGGGAAATGGCTGGAAAATACAAAGTGTTGCAAATGTCTAAGGGTGATTTGACCAAAGAACGGCAAGAAGCCAAGCTACATGCGGAATTAATGGCCAAAGATGGCATTCCAAAACTTCAGGTAACACCGCCTAATCATCTTGACCCAGTCGCAAAACAAGAATACAAGCGAATTATCGAATCTTTGGGGACCTTACCACTTAGAAATCTCGATCGCGCCGAGTTGGAAAACTATTGTACATGGTATTCGGTTTACAAAAACACATCGGTCAACATGAAATTGGCTTTAAAGAATGGAGATCAAGATGAATATTATGCGTACATTAGCACCTTGAATAAGGCCACCGCAAGCATTAAGAGCCTCGCGAGTGATCTAGGGTTGAATGTTAACAGTCGGATGCAAATGAATATGCCTAAGACTGAAGCACAGAAGAACGATTCAATCATTGATACTTTTGGCTGACTGTGATGGAGGTGATGCTGATTGTCAAAATTTAAGGATCCAATGCCTAATTTCATAAAACGTGTGCTAGACGGTCGTCTTATTACTTCTAAGGCAGTTAATCTCGCGGTGAAACGGCATCAAGAAGACTTGAAACGAACAGATTGGCGATGGCGATATGATCCAAATCTAGCGGGAAAAGCTGTTAAATTTATGGAGATTCTTCCAGAACCAAAAAGTGGGAAACCACAACCATTAGCACCGTTTCAAAAATTCATTATTGGCAGTATATATGGCTGGGTTGACAAAGATGATCCAAATATAAGGCGATTTACCGATGTGTTCATTTCGATGGCACGAAAAAACGGTAAGTCGCTTTTGATTTCTGGAGTCATTCTGTATGAATTTCTGTTCGGAAAGAATCCAGCCAACAAACGGCAATTATATACCGCTGCTAATGATCGCAAGCAGGCCGGCATTGTATTCGGAATGGTAAAAGACCGATTACGTGCGCTCATGCGGAAAGACCCAGGCATCAAACGAATGGTTAAGATTACGCGAGATGAACTTGTCAATTTAGACGACGGATCAACAATTCGTTCGTTCTCTCGTGATACAGGACTTGTCGATGGCTATGAACCCCATGTTGCGGTGGTTGACGAATATGCCAACGCTAAAACAACAGATATGATTGAAACCCTTGCCTCAGGGCAGGTGTTACTGCCTAGTTATCTGACGTTCATCATTTCAACGGCTGGATTCGACATGAACGTGCCGATGTTTCAACAAAATTATCCATATGCCAAAAAGGTGTTGTCCGGTGAAGAAACGGCAGAACGCTATTTTGCATTCATTGCTGAACAAGACAACGTACAAGAGGTTGATGACCCCAATTCTTGGATTAAATCGAATCCGCTACTTGACGTTGATATTGTGCATGATCAGATCACCGACTATTTGACCACAAAGCTATCTCAAGCACGTGCTGATGGCAGTTTAAATGCAAAACTGGTCAAGAATTTCAACATTTGGCGGCAAGCGACTGAAGATAGTTATTTAGACTTCGATGCTTGGAAGGATGCTGAATTGAGTGAAAAGCCTGATATTCGCGGCAAAAGAGCTTGGATTGGTATTGATGTTGGTCGTACAAGCGACCTTTTTGCCATTACTTGGTTAATCCCGCAAGAAGGCTGGTGGTGGCTCGATGGTTATGCATTTGTCGCTTCTAAAGGCGGAATTGATAACAAAATCAAGACGGATCGGATTGACTACTTGGCTGCTGAACAACACGGCGAAGGAGAGATCAGCAGCTTAGAGTCAGGTATCATCGACAACGATCGGGTATATGAATGGCTCGAAGACTTCATTGAACGTAATGACTTAGATGTTCAAGGTATCATGTACGACCCTTATCAATTTGGACCAATGCTAACGGCAATTGAGAAGAATCATCCTGAGTGGCCGATGGTACAGGTGCGACAAGGAACGCTGACACTGTCAATGCCAACTAAGCAGTTCCGCGATGATGTTATAGGCGGTCGCATAAAGCATTCAGATAATCGCATTATGCAGGCCGCCGCAATGAACGCGGTTCTAATGTCTGACAACAACGGCGTCCGTATTAATAAGAATAAGTATGCTAACAAAATAGACATGATTGATGCCACGCTTGATGCTTATGCCATCGCGTTCAAGGAAGACTTGGACAACTACTTGGACGATGAGCGTGTCTTCAGCGATGATTTTGGCTTCTAGGAGGTGAGAACGTGAATGGAAAACTAGCTAACTTTTTTAGAATTCTTGGCGCAAATATGGCTGGAATTGCCACTGTTTTAGGCTTCATTTTAGCTGGATATGGGGCTTTTTTGATCAATAGGCCTACTGGATTCATGGTTTGCGGCGGCTTGTTGTTTATTCTCGCCTTTATTCTGCTGCTTCCTGATAACGAAGGGAGGTGAGATGAATGAAGCTATTTCGAGGATTGGCAACCGAAGTGGACCCTCACTGGGCAGATCATTTGCTTGATTCTGGAGTAATTCCATCATTTCGGGGTGGATACCTTGGCATTTCTGCCTTACGTAATTCTGACGTGCTTACGGCTGTATCGATTGTTTCCGGTGATGTTAGTCGTTTTCCGTTGGTGATTACTGATCGTGAAACTGATGAAGTTATTGACTTGTCGAACATCGACTACTTGATGAACACCAAAGTGAATAAGCGATTGTCAGCTTATCAATGGAAATTTTCCATGATGGTTAACGCCATTCTTACTGGAAACGCGTATTCGCGGATAGTCCGTGACCCGATAACCAACGAACCGGCTATGTTTGAGTTCTATGCCCCATCACAGACACAGGTGGACACAAGCGACCCCGACAACATCATCTACCGTTTCACGCCTTACAATTCTAGCATGCAAAAAATATGTGGATTTGAGGACGTCATTCACTGGAAGTTTTTCTCATACGACACAATCATGGGGCGCTCACCGCTACTTTCCTTAGGTGATGAGATTGGACTTCAAGAATCCGGTGTTTCCACGCTTCAAAAGTTCTTCAAGAGTGGATTGAAGGGGTCAATTCTCAAGGCCAAAGAGAGTCGACTGTCAGCAGAGGCGCGGCGCAAGATTCGCGAGGACTTTGATAAGGCACAGGCAGGCGCCGATGCAGGATCGCCTATCGTGGTTGACTCAACAATGGATTATCAGCCATTGGAGGTCGATACCAATGTCCTAAACTTAATTAACAGCAACAATTACTCGACCGCGCAGATTGCGAAAGCATTACGTGTGCCAGCATATCGGTTGGCGCAGAACAGCCCGAACCAGTCAGTGAAGCAGTTGGCTGATGACTACATTCGCAATGATCTGCCGTTTTATTTTGAGCCGATTACAAGTGAGTTTGAGTTGAAGTTGCTTGATGACAACCAGCGCCATCAGTATCGCATTGGCTTTGATACTAAAGCCGTCAATGGATTGCCAATCTCTGATGTCAAGCTAGCAATTGACGGCGGCATTTGGACTGGCAACGAAGGTAGGGCGCAGCTTGGCAGCAAGCCGCTTAAAGATCCGAACATGGATCGGATCCAGTCAACGTTGAATACTGTTTTCATTGACCAGAAAGAAGCTTACCAAGCTGAACATGCATCGCAACTGAAGGGAGGTGATGCTAATGACAAAGGAACTGCGAATGACAGCGACACCCATGCAAATTCGTGATGGGGATGAGAAACATCCAACTGTCATCGAAGGTTATGCGCTTAAATTTGACCGGAAATCTGAAATCATGGGCGGCGGTGAATTTAGTTTTCGTGAGCACATCGACCGCCATGCGCTCGACAATGCTGATATGAGCAATGTCGTGGCGCTATTTAACCATGATCAAAACCAAGTGTTAGGCCGCACTGGCGTTAATTTGGAACTGACCATTGACGACAATGGACTTAAGTACACTCTGACGCCACCAGATACACAACTCGGTCGTGACTTACTCGAAAACGTCCGTCAAGGGATTATCAGTCAGTCAAGCTTTGCATTTACGATTGCGCCAGACAAAGACGCGCAAAAGTGGCAAAAGTCCAGCGAACGAGGGGTTAAATACGAGCGCACGATCAACAACATTGATCATCTGTTTGATGTTTCTCCAGTAACCACACCAGCATATCCGGATACTGAGGTAAAGGTCGGAGCACGATCGTTGGAACAGATAAAAGCGCTAGATCAGCCGCCAGAATGGGAACTTAAGCGGCGCAAGATGCTTTATCAATTGAATAAAGAGGACTTGCTCAAAGGCATCGAATAATCGGTGCCTGTTTTTATACAAAAAATAAGGAGGGTCACTAGATGACTTTAGATGAAAAATTAGCTGCTGTTAAAAAGCAACTTGATGAAAAGCGTTCAGCGTTGCCAGCTATGAAGGCAGAACTTCGTTCTTTACTTGAAGGTGAAGATTCCGAGGAAAACCTGAAGAAGGCAGAAGGCGTTCGTGCCAAGTATGATAAAGCTGGTAAAGAGATCAAAGATCTTGAAGAAAAACGTGACTTATACGAGGCTGCGTTGAAAGGCAATGAACAGCCGAGTGGCAAGAAGCCCGATCATCCGGAAGAGCATAGCTATCGCGATGCACTGAATGCTTATTTGCATACTCGTGGTCGTCATACTGATGGCGTCAATTTTGAAAAGACAGAAGCTGGTGAATTTGCGATTTTTCGTGGCAGTCCTACCGATGCCAGTGATGCTGTAAATGCAGGTGTTAAGTCAGCAGATGCGGCCGCGACCATTCCGGAAACCATCAGCAACAACCCGCAACGTGAATTGCAGACTGTTGTTGATCTGAAACCTTTCACGAACGTATTCCAAGCCTCTACACAAAAGGGCACTTACCCAACAGTTGCAAATGCTACAACCAAGATGGCTACTGTTGCCGAGTTGGAAAAGAACCCAGCAATGGCAAAACCGAACTTCAAATCGATCGACTGGTCTGTTGAAACGTATCGTCAGGCTCTTCCAGTTTCACAGGAATCTATTGACGACTCCGCAATTGATTTGGTTGGCCTGATTGCCCAGAATGCACAACAAATTAAGGTCAATACGACCAACGGTGCTGTTGCAACTCTACTGAAAGGCTTCACTGCCAAGACGATCTCTAGCGTTGATGATTTGAAGCATATTAATAACGTTGATCTAGACCCTGCGTATTCTCGTGTAATTATTGCTTCACAGAGTTTCTACAATTTCTTGGACACAGTTAAAGATGGCAATGGCCGCTACTTGCTGCAAGACAGCATCTTGACCCCGTCTGGCAAGAGCGTTCTTGGTATGCCGATTGTTGTTGTATCTGATGATACTTTGGGTGCAGCAGGCGAAGCACACGCCTTTTTGGGTGACATCAAGCGGGCAATTCTGTTTGCTAACCGCGCAGACTTCATGGTTCGCTGGATTGATGATCAGATTTACGGCCAATATTTACAAGCTGGCATGCGCTTTGGTGTAGCTGTTGCTGATCAAAAAGCTGGCTACTTCCTCACATACACCCCAAAAAAGTAACGCCTGACGGAGTGACTTTGAGCCAGAAAACACTCACAGGTGGTGTCGGTGCCACAAAAGATATCACGGTGACGGTCACTCCTGATGGCGCTCCTCAAGCAGTTAACGCTGTGTCGAGCAATGAAAAAGTCGCTACGGTTGTTAAGAAGTCCGATGGTGTTTACACCATTACCAATCTGGCAGCGGGTGCAGCAACAATCACATTTAGCACTAATGGCATCAGCTCAACACTTGCCGTTACTGTTAACGCTGGGTAGGTGATTACTCTTGGCAGATACTACGCTTGACAAAAGCCCACTGACTGATGAACAGTTTCAGGTTCTGAAAATGTACTTGAAAGTTGATCAGACAATCGAAGACCCAATGATTATGCAACTGGTGCATGACGCTTGTGGTGAAATCAGTTCGGCTATTAGTTTTGGATCAAATCCGGAACAATTTCTAAGCAATCCAGAAACTCGAGATCGTTTCTTCACGGCGCTCATGAAGCAAGTGAAGGAAGACTATGACTACCGAGGTATGGGTGCTGAAGTCATGCGCTTTCCGTTGCAAACATCAACCACAAATATCATCAATCAGCTTCGCTCAGAATTGCCGGAAGTGGATGGTGATTCTGATGCGCACTAATCGAATGACTGAGAGAATTGCGTTCGTCAGCTATGAGTCAAAAAAGGTTAACGGAGTTCCGGTTGGTGGTGCGCTCGTTAAGCATATGACGGTTTGGGCGGAAGTTCCTAAGGTACCAATCAGAGAAGCAAATGATCCGCAGACGAAGTTGGGCACTCGCAAAGACAGCCCAACTTTTTTAGTGCGATTTTTGACCGCAGAGGAAATCCAACCAACTTGGCGAATTCAGTGGCGTGGGAAGGAATATCAAATCACGGGTCTTGATCCTGATTACGAGAGGCGCGATCTGACAACGATTACGGCAAAGGCGGTGAGCTGATGGGCGTAAAAGTCACAGGGGATGCTGAATTGCTCGCTAATCTTAACAAACTTCAATTTGGGGTTGCAAAAGAAGCTCGAGCGGCTGTCCGAGATGGCGCGCAGAAGTTTGCCGACAAGCTAAAAAGCAATACGCCTGAGTGGGACGGCGAGACTGATATGAGCGGACATCTGAGAGATGACATCAAGCTTTCAAGTGTCCGTGAAACGAGCGGATTAACAGAAGTAGACGTTGGATATGGTAAAGATACTGGCTGGCGTGCTCACTTTCCAAACTCGGGCACTTCAATGCAGGACCCGCAGCATTTCATTGAGGAAACGCAAGAAGTCATGCGGCCAGTTGTTATCGCTACTTTCCTAAGTCACTTGAAGGAAGGCGGGATGTAATGGCACCTGAAAAACGTGTTTATGACATCCTGTCAGTCAATTTGGATATTGCTGACAAGGTATATATAGGTACCCCAGACTTCAATAACCAGACAAGCGTAACTCCCGAAAGTCTAGCTCCATGGGTGAGAATCACTTCTTTACCCGGTGATGCTGCTGATTATGCTGATGATTCTAGGATATTAGAGTATCCGAAAGCGCAAGTAGACTTTTGGGTGAATAACACTGACTGGGATCAACAAGAAAAAATAGAAACACAGATATATCAAGCACTACACGCGGCTGGCTGGGAAAGGTATTATCGCAACTCCTACGTTGATGGTGATACTCCAGCCCTTCGCATGACAACAGGATACTTTCAGTTTCAAGGACTGCCGATTGGCTAGTCCTTTTTAATTTCCTAAAGGAGGATTTTTAATATGGCAGAGACTGCTGTAACAACTAATAAGAAGTTAGCAAAATTTGGGGCTTCGGCCTTTGAATACGGGGTTGTCGGTGATGACGACTTTGTAAAAAAAACACGAAAGATTCAAGGCTTATCTAGTGTGAAATTGGATATTAAAACAGAGCAAAAGACGCTGTCCGCTGATGATGGCCCGTACTTGATTCTTTCTGGTGGTATCACAGAAGCAACCGAAACAATCGAAATGTACGATGTGGATTCACAGATGAAGTCTGATTTATTTGGCATTAAGGTTGTTAATGGGGTTGAAGTATATCCAAAGAACCTTAGCCCTAATTACGCCGCAACTTTGTTCCGCACAAAGCTTTCAAATGGCAAGTACGTTTGGGTTGGTATGCTCAAGGGAATGTTCTCACTGCCGGGCGTTGATACCAAGACTGCTGACGGCACACCAGATCCGAGTGCCGACAGCATCGAAGGCTCATTTATTCCTCGTGGGGACCAAGACACCGGCAATGTTGTGTTAATTGGTCGTGAAGACAACGATGGATTCGATTTTGATAAGTTCCACGGATATGTTTTCCCTAAGACTGCTGAAGACGCGAATATTGTCTCAACTACTGTCCCAAAAGTGTAGTCGGTGTCAGCTTTGAGAACAGTTCGATTAACCTTGCGGTTGGCGCATCTACAGCGTTGAAAGTGCAAATTAATCCGGCTGATGCCGCAAATAAACAAGTTACTTTCAAAACGTCAGACCCTACCGTTGCCACCGTTTCCAGTGATGGAACTGTGGCTGGTGTAAAGGCAGGTTCTGCAACCGTAACAGTCACAACTGACGATGGTGGTAAAACTGCCACCGCAACGATTACTGTGGCTTAGCAATGAACTTGTCGCCTATAAATGCACAATACGCGAACAGCGGGCGGCTTATACCTAAGGAGATTAAGCATGGCATATCAAATTAAACTAAATATCAAAGGCGAAACGTGCGTGTTCACACGAAATGGAGAGCCAACATTACGTGATACCACGAACGCCTTAAAAGTGCAGCAACAACAGCTGCGCATGCTAAACCGTAAAGATGGCCCTTCAAACGATGATTACGATGAGAACGAGAAAAACTTAGCCAAATTTGCGGTTGATTTCTGGAAAAACCAGTTTACTACCGATGATGTTATTGATGGCTCGTCTATTTCTTTGAAATCGTTGGATTCAATCAATGATGCCATTGGCGATTCTCTAAGCGATGGTGAAGAGAATAAGAAGGACACAGCAAAAAAATCACCGAAGCGGACGTCAAAGAAGCCATTAGCAACCTTGACGACTTCTACAAAGCAAGGCTCTCTGAAGGCTACCGATTAGCTGACGTTGATGCTATGACGCTCCGCGATATTGAAAAGCTTAACCAGATTTACGAGGAACGGGAGACCACGATCGACAAGGCCTTTCCGTTCCTTTTCTAATTCTATGAAGGGAGGTAAAACATGTTAGGAAATCTCGGACAAATTGCGGCTACTGTTAGTTTGAACATTGATCCGTTTCAAGTAAGCCAGCGAGTTTTGAATTCTTCAATTAAAGCAACTGCCGCTGAGTTGCGGGCTCAAGATGCTGCGTTTAAGGGCTCTGAAAAGTCTATCAACAACATGCGTTCAACCTATGACACATTGAGCCGCCAGTCAAAGAACTACCAAGCTCAGCTCCAGAAACAGCGAGAACAGTATGATGAAAATTCGAAAGCGGTTGAAAGACTTAATAAAAGTGAGACTGCATCGCAGGAAGAAATTAATCGTGCTACAAAGCTGCAAGCTAATGCTGCATCACAGTATAATCGGACTGCTGCCGCTGCTGCTCAAAATGAAAATCGAATGGCGGCCTTACGCAAAGAGATTGCACTACAAAGTGACGGCTGGACTAAAGTATCAAACGGTGCATCAAAGTTTGCGTCTGTCACTGAAAAGGCGAGCTCTAAGCTAACCAGTTTCGGATCAACGATGACAAGGGCAGTAACTGCTCCAATTGCCATTGGATTTGTAGCAGCCGCTAAATCTGCTATTGATTTCAACAGCCAGATTCAAGCAATGGGACCTTTGCTAACAAATGGGGGTGCGATTACTGCCAAGTATCGTGCGCAACTTGATCAACTAGCATCAGCATCTAAAAAGTGGTCGGTTGAATATGGCGTTTCCACGGCTGCAATTAACGACGGTATGTCAGAAATGATCAAACGTGGCTATACCGCTGCGCAAACATTAGGCGCAATGCCTGCAGTTCTCAATGCAGCAAAAGCATCTGGGGATGACTTCAACGATGTTATGCATGTTTCTACATCCGTTTTGGAGCAATTTGGTCTAAAGACAGAATCAACAACGGGCATGCTTAAAAACACGTCTCGCGTTACAGATGCTCTTACCTATATTGCGAACGCTACTGCAGCAGGATTCCAAGATATGGGCGAGGCAATGACGTATGTCGGGCCTTCTGCTCATGCTGCTGGTATCTCACTCGAAGAAACAGCGGCTGCTATTGGTATTATGAGCAACAAAGGGATTGAAGGATCAGTTGCTGGCACAGCGTTACGTGGTGCTTTAACAAGACTGTTGAAGCCTTCTAAGCAAAATATTCAAGGCTTTAATGAATTAGGCATATCTGTTGCTGATTTCAAAAAAGGAACTTTAACTCTTCCAGAGATTCTTGACAAAATCAAGAATAACACTAAGGGGTGGACGGACCAGCAACGTGCTTCTGCAGTAGCGTTGGCTTTTGGCACTGAAGCGCAAGCCGGCATGAATGCCTTGATTAGTGCAGGTGGCGGTGAGCTACGCAAATATACCAGTGAAGCTGAGCATGCTAGCGGAACAACTGCCAAAATTGCTAACCAGTTAAACAATACGGATGCCGCAAAATTGAAGAGATTTCAAGAGTCGATTCATGTTTTAGGAATTGAAGTAGGTCAAAAACTTCTACCGACGCTGACTCCTCTTATCAAAACAGCAACCGATGTTGTCAATGCCTTTTCAAAAATGGACAGCGGTACGCAACAAACCATTATCAAATTTGCAGCGTTTGCGGCAGTTGTAGGGCCAGTGAGTTCTCTTATTGGTGGAGCTCTTAAGCCGGTTGTTGCTTTGAGCAAAGGAATATCTGGAATTGCGGGAGTCATTGGGAGAGCATCCGCAGCCGCAAAAATTGGCGGGACTGCAATGGATGTGCTCAAGTCTGGGTTTAGTAAGACAGCTTTTGAAGCACTGAAGGTTGCACCTGCAGCGGCTGCGGCAGCAGATGGTGCTTCTGGAATGGGAGCGGCCATGGGCGGAGCCGCAGTGAGCGGAACAGGTTTGCTAGCGGCATTGGGGCCAATCGTCCCAGTTGTTTTAGGTGTGACAGCAGTCGTTGGTGCCGGTGTAGCCATTTGGGAATTGTGGGGCAAAAAGGCTCTTGAGTCTGCCGACAGAACTTCACGATGGGGCACGGACATTGGCGAAGCAGCAGATAGGTCCGCAACTAAGATGCGAGACGCTTCTGGAAAGATCAGTGGTGCTTTCACTGACACTAACCACACTGTCAAAGAAAATGCCAAAACGATCGCCAACAGTTTTGATGATATTACGAAGGCTGCTAAAGAATCGTCCAAAAATAGCCAAACCGCACTCGATAAGTTGGCAAAGCAAGTCGGTGGATCGGCTGCTGATCAGATTCGTAAAGATGCAGCAGAAATGAAGAAGGCCGACGATGCACGCATCAAGCAAATTGAGGCTAATGCCAAACAAGCTAAGTCAATTACTGAATCTGCCAGCAAAGAACATGTCGAATTTACTCGAGATCAAATTCAGATTCTGGATAATTTGCGCAAGAGCAGTGCAGCCGAGGCCGTTAAGACACTTAGAATTTCCGGTACCCAACAAGCGAATGTCTTAAAGGCTATTAATGGCGAAAAGATTCGGATGAGTCAAGCAGCGGCCAAGGAACAGTACAGCCAGATGCAACAGGCATTTGCTGACGAAACTGATACTTATGGCAAACATTATGCTGCCATTAAAAACTCTGCTGAGTTGAGTACGGCTCAAAAGAATAAAGATCTTGAAAAGCTTGAAAAAGATCATCAAAGCAACATGAGCGTGATTTATGCCGGTGCGATCCAAGCAATGAAAGCGCAAGGACTATCCAACAAGACGATTCAAGAACAACTTCAAACAGAGTTTGGTGCGACGGCGTCTCAAGCTAAAAAAGCAATGAGCGCTTATTCAGAGGCAATGAGTAAGGGTGTCAAAGATAGTAAGCAATTTGCGGCCGCCGTTAATTCAAGTATGAGCAAGAGTGTTCAGAAGGCTGGTAACGATTGGAACAGCCTTGTGCTAGATCCTAAAACTGGTAAAGTTGTCACCAATCTGCCACAAGTTCTAAAGGATACCGCAAGCACGGAAGGCGGTTGGAAACGTCTTAAATTTGACCTAAAGAATGCCAAGATTAGCTCAAATGCTAAGCAAATGATTGTCGAGGCGATGGCCTCTACCGACAAGTGGAATTCGCTGACCGTTCAAGAGAAGACAGCTCTAGTGAGGGCGTCCGGTAAAAAAGAATTAGCTAACATCATAACCGAGTTTGTTTCATGGAATAAGTTCACGCCAAAAGAACAACAAGCCATCGTCAGTGGAGATTACACACCGCTTGTCAACGCACTGGTTAAAATGGGTTACTGGAATGAATTGAGTCTCAAAGAACAGCAAGCGATCGTTCATGACAAGGCTACTTTGCCACTCATTGATATCTTGACGCAGTCTGGCAAGTGGCAGGGTTTGACACTTAAACAACAAACTGCGTTGATCAATGCCAAGGGTAAAGACGAACTCAAGGGCGTCTTATTCAACCTGGGCGTGTGGCAGTCACTCGATCCCAAAGATCAGTACACAACGCTAAAATCCGTGGGCGAGGGTAAACTCGCTGACATGCTTGACCAGTTGGACCTGTGGAACAAGATTACTCCGCAGCAAATGCAGGCGGTGGTTAAAGGCGATTATTCATCTCTAGTCACGGCAATTGATGAAGTTAACGGTTGGAACCAACTGACACCTAAGCAGATGCAGATGATTGTGCAAGATAAAGCAACAGCCACTTTGATTCAAGGCATGATTGAAGCACAGTCTTGGAACGGGTTGTCAGTCGAGGCTAAGACGGCACTGATTCAGGCCAAAGGCAAGGAACAGCTTGCTGATGCTGTGACCAAGTTTGGTTTGTGGAATCAATTACCGTCAAAGACCAAAGAATTATTGGTAAATAATGCTGATGCCCGCGCCAAACTAGTTGAGGCAGGAATTGATGTAGATGCATACGAGGCCAAACACCCGAGACCGAAAGAGTTGACGGCTAACGTCAATGATTTACTGACGAAGACTTCGCAAGCTAAAGGAGATCTAATCTCCTATGATTCTTACAAGCCGGGGATGAAGCAATTCACTGGCGACTCTTCAAATGTCACTCAACATGCTGAACACGGTAAGAGTGAGGTCAATACCTTTAACATGACTAATCCGTTGGCACGTTACTTTACTGGGGATTCCTCAAACGTGACGGCACATGCTGAAAAAGGTAAGGGCGAAGTCAACAGTTTCAATGGAACTAACCCATCAATGCGTTACTTCATGGGTAATGCTTCAAGCGTTGTGGGGGCTGCCGGATCTGGTAAAAACAGTATCGGAAGTTTTAATGGAACAAATCCGGGAGATAAATATTTCAAAGGCCATGATAATACGACAGGACCCGCAAGTGCCGCCAAACGTGCAGTTAGCGCATTTGGTGGGAATGAAGTCATCACGAAGACTTTCAATTTTGTGGCTAATATTTCGGACAGTATTCGGAGGCTTCTTCACTTGCAGCACGGAACTAATGATCTCCGAACGAGTTCACTGGCGATGGTGAACGATGCCCCCGGATCTAACTATCAAGAGCCTATTATCACTCCTAATGGCAGCATGTTTATGTTCAAAGAAAGAAATGTGGTTTTTCCGCTTGCTCGTCACTCAATGGTTATTCCTGCTGATAAGGCTCGTCGAATGAACATTCCACGTTTTGCTGGTGGCACCACAGACTTCGGAGGCGCTGCTAATAGAATAAACCAATTGAATCCGCAAACCTTTGTTACCAGCATTTCTAGTGGTAGCAATAGTCGTGTTGAGGATTTGCTTGCAAGACTGATCGAATTAACAATTTATCAGATTAATCATACACAACGTACTGAAGGCAAAGTAGTGCTTGAAAATAACCGCGAAATTGGCAAATGGTTGTACCCAACAATTAATGAGCTGGATAAGCAAAACACAATCAGAGAAAGACATGGAAGGGGTGTTTATTAATTGGCGAACTTGATATTTGGAGGACATAAGATTGGTAGTTCCGTTCTGCAGTTTAGTGCTGCTAGGGGAATTACATCAGAGATTGAAAACACTTCCCATTCTGTTGGAATTAGCGATGGTGAGATGCTTATCAATAGTCGTCTTAAGTCTAGAATCATTCCAGTAACTTATGATTTTGTGGCGCTATCTCGTCGTGAATTTGAACGGCAGTTAGCGCCACTACTTTATAGCACTGATGTTCAGAAGCTAATCATTGATGATCGCCCTGATGAATTTTGGTATGCAAAAGTTGATGGCAAGATCGACATGGACCGAGCTTATTTTCTTGGCACTGGTACTATTAATTTTCTGGTTCCCGATGGCATTGCGCACTCGGTAGCCACGAAGACGTTTGACAATATGCCATACAAGGAAGTGCCGGTGAATTTTGCCATAGCTTCACACGCCAGTGGATCCAACACGACATCAAAAGATGCATATCCCATTCATATGCAACTTTCAGAAGACTTGTCAGGGAAGACCATTACTACTGTAGCCAAAGTTATCGTCACTAATTATCAGGGGAAGGTAGATTCCACTAATAGTATTGGGCCATATATTGACGTTAAGGACGGTTTAAGTACAGGAAATTGGGCGGGATTAATTAACCAGATTCCCATTACCGGAAATGGCGTGTATACATCAGTGCCCAAAACAATGACTAAACATTCGTTAACGGGAACATTAAATGAGATTGATGTTGAAATGTACAATCTGAATGCCACCATCGAAGTCTGGATTAAGGTTGAGATAGGCACCACAGCTTCTCCTTGGTCGCCTAACCCAGCTGATCCTGAATACTATGCCGACACCATCACGGTACACAATGGTGGTACCTATCCTGTTGAACCGGTTATTACGGCAACTATGCATGCTGATAACGGCTTTCTAGGATTTGCCAATAGTCAGGGTGGCGTTCTTCAATTTGGCAACCCTG
>OATP01000242.1_pt1 | contig 36494 bp, 34 predicted proteins | sample 1495041 | NCBI WGS metagenome assembly OATP01 (sample SAMEA2579972, study PRJEB22360) | human gut metagenome | biome: human gut; feature: human-associated habitat; material: faeces | place: Denmark | collected 2008/2010 | reverse complement strand
CCTACTCAAACGCAAAACTTGAAGCAACAAATAACCTCATCAAAGTCATCAAGCGGAATGCTTTTTGCTTCCGGAACTTTGAAAACTTTAAAACGAGAATTCTCATCGCTTTGAACATCAAAAAGGAGAGAACCAATTTGGTTCTCTCCAGGTTGTAACTTTTCATCAACCCACTACAGTTGACAAAGAGCCTTTTTTATCAACTCACTACAGTTGATAAAGAGCCATATTTTGTAATCCTTTAAATTTTTTACAGAAAATAAAATCCCTAACTTTAGCTATTTTGGTAAATTATCGATGATTTGTTGCAATCTTTCAGGCGAAATCGGGTCTACGAGAACATATTTAGCATCCAGCATATAAATTCCTTCCGTCAACGACTCTAAGAATTGTCGATAAGGAACTTCAGCAAGTTTTTTACCATCAGCTGTCATGATGAATAATCGTGCTACTGCAAACTTGCTTCCTCGATACTGTTGCAAATATTGAGGTTCTAGCTCTGAATGAGATGGTAAGATTGTTCGTCCTTCACTATTAAGATAGTTGACAGGAATGATGATATCTTCACCATCCTGCTCTACTTTAAAAACTTGTTGCTCAGAGTAATAAGCATTCAGCTGTTGGGTAAAGCGCAAGCGCTGGTCATAACTATTTAAGAGTTGATCATCCGGCACATGGACAATCTGCCCTAGGTAGAGTTCATTGATGTAAATAGGACGTTTCACTCCCATGATTTCCACGATAGGATGAACTTTTACTTCCTTAGTCAATTCTGAAAGAGCTGATAAGAAAATGTCCGTGAAATGAAAATCAAGAATGGAATCTTTATCATAGTCTACGCCATCATGTTCACACACACTTACATCTAAGAGAACCAGTAAGGTTTTCAAGAACATCAAGGCCCCAGTCCAGTCAGAAGCTGTCGCCAAATCTGGAACAGATACCTGATAGGCTTGACCATCAAAAGATAGACGGAACCCTAAACTAGACTTCTCTTTGACCCCAAACTGAACAGAATGGAAATCCGAAATAAGAGAGTCTGCAGATGGTTTTAATCCTGCATCCTTAGCTGAAACACTGTAACATTCAAATGGTTCTGCTTGAAGAACCTCCCCAATTCGTAGTGATTGGTTACTTTTTATTGTAAAATTAACTGATTTCATATTTTTCTCCTTCGGTCTACTGGCAAATCCTTTCTACGACGTAGAATCGTTACTTCGCTGACAGGGATTTTTCCTGATGCATACATGGTCTGGCCATATTTCTCATCCAATAATTCTGCATCATCAGCTAAATTGTTTTCAATTAGAAATTCCTTATCAAAAACCAGGAGTCGCACATAGGAATCGGGTGCTGTAAAATCATCATCCCCATGCTTGTGACCAGCAATTGTAAATTCATGTTCTTTATATAAAACACGATCATAAACCGAATACCTCTGACTAACCTCACTGTAAGGCACAAGCTTCCCGTATACGCCTTCTCCGGCATCACATACATAGAAATTATAGGGAACGTAGCCTTCTTCCAACATCGCTGGATCTTTTGAAAGAAGGATATAGTCATTTATATAATTCACAAAATTCGAGTATACTTTGTTTTGGTAAACTAGATATTCTTTATCCATTTTATCCCTCCACGTATTCCATTATACCATCTTTATTGACCCTACCAACCAAGACTTCTTCTCCTCCGACATTTAGATACAATTTAGAACCTTCCTTTAGTCTACTTCGATCTGAATGAATATATTCTGGAACCAAAAACTCGTCTGAATCTGATTTTATGAAGCCATTTCCACTAGCAGGGTCTACTACTTTATTAGGCTCACCTGTAAAGCTATTCATCAAAATATTACCTTTTGCATCTATTAAATTCCCATCCATATCTCCATATGGGATTTTAATATAGCCCGTCTCATCAGTCGTGTACTCTAAACGAAGGTATGCATCTGTTTTTAGCTTCAAATTACCATTCTGATCACGTACTGCAACCCTATTGCCATTTGCATCAATCATAGTTTCAACAAAAGGAGAACCCTCATAGTCAAGACGTAATCCTTCAACGGCTTCATGAATATTTGTAATATTTTTAACATCTGAACGCTTCGCTACATAGCCACCAGCAGTAGCTACGTTTTCTTTATCAAACATCCAACCCTCAGCAGAAATCGGCATAATCTTTTGCATGACTGTTGAATCATCTGGATACGGAATTGCATCACGTATATCAATCATCATGTCATATTCAGACTGTGTCATTTTGGTTACATGTGTATTCCTTAGTCGATTAAACTCATCCCAAGAAACACCATACTCTTGTAATTTTTTGTCAATGATTTCTCGAGTTGTTGATTGAGTTCTTGATGATTTTACTGGTTCCTTCACCTCTGGAACATCCAAATCAGCCTTTGTTTTATCTATTCCTACATGATCAATAGCTTCACCCTTTATAGTAGATAAATCTTTCGATTTTGTCAACACATCAATATCTGGTTTCTTTGATTTTGGAACTGCAGTTGCTGCTCCAGTCACTGCTTCAACTGGTTTAATTTTTGATGTTTCCACATCCACATGAGGTTTAGGAGTCGATGCCAAATCTGCTTTCACAGTTGGTTCTATTTTCAGATCTAATTTAGGATTTTTCTTCTGATGAACAACTGTTGGATCAATTTTAAGTTTCTTAGAATTTAATCCCGAACTATCGACTTCAATATGCTGCTTCGTAGAATTTGTTGGTATGTCAGGTACTTCAGTAGCATTCGTCTTACCAAATTTCCCGTTTAAGAGGCCTCCAGCTTTCTTTGCAGCGAAACCTTGCGCTTGTCCCATCACCATATTTCCGATAGCAGCTTTAGTATCCTTACCAGTAGCCATTGCATAAGCCACTTTGGATACATCATTTACATCGTCTGCATGTGAGGCAAGTTTCAATAAAGTGGATCCAGCTTTCCCAGCTTTTCTCAATTTCGTTAAATAGGAGCCAGCTCCTGCAGATAATACGACTGATGCCGCATCAATTCCGGCCCATACTCTCTCTTCAGTAGATAGCCGATCTCCTGTGATCATTGTATGACCTGTTACCGCTGAGTAGCCACTATCTATAGTAAGATAGGCCGTCGAGGCATAAGTAAGAGCCAAAGAGCTTCCACCAGTAAAAGGAGAAAGTGCAACTCCTCCTATAGCTCCTATCCAGGCAAATATCTTGATACCTGTATCAACTTTTTGAAGAGTTTCTCTATGTTCCTCATAATAGCGACTTGCTTTTAGTTTTTGGTAGTCCGGAATGTCTTTCGGATACATTAATTCAAGAACTTCCTCTGCACTCTTTCCTTTAATTTGCTTGAGTTGCTCATCTGTCATTTTATCCTTATGCTTCAGAGATTCTTTTACAGCTTCTAGACGTTTACTGTAGACGTCTTTTGCCGCCTTAATGGGAGAGGCTTTCCCATCAAGGATTTCTGATAAAGAATAGGAAACTTCTTTCTTATCATCATAGTACGCGGTAGGAGCGCATATATTTCCATTAACGGGTCTATAATTGTGTTCAGTCCTTGTTAAATTTTTTGTTTTATATTTTGATTCTGATCCATTTATTTTGTTCAAACCTTCAAGTACTTTATCAATACCAAGTGTAAACTTACTATCAATATTCTGCATAATGTTTTGATGAATTTTCTGAGCACTTTTTAGTATCTTAGAGACCCGGGTTGTAGCTTTATCAAATTCATCACTATTTTTAGTGACATTCAACGCCGCCTCACCAGTTTGTACATAAAGATCTGCCACTCCCTCACTGGTAACAGTATTAGCCACTTCCTCAATATCGTTGATGAGTTGACTCATTGATTTGCTAAAGCCACCACTAGGATATCCACCACTGACATAATTTCTATAAGCGTTGGCACTGCTAGTAGATCCTCCACCACCAGATTGTAAATTCGAACCAGCTTCAGAAAAGTCGCTTTTATTTGAGTAATACTTGCTCATCTAATTCCCCTTTTCGCTTCCTTCTTTTTCCTGCTCTTTAATATTTTCTTGAATTTGTTGAACGGCTTCTTTCGGGTTGCTATATATATAATCCCTATCTTCTGAAGAGGTATCTGGTGATTCGATCAGTAAGCCAGCTACATAAGTAGCCATAACCTTATCTACATCAACCATTCCATCATAGGTATTCTGAGCATGTTGCCACAACACTTCTGCTAATGTTCCAAATTCTTGTGCCTTTAAAACATAGTTTGTAAAACCATTATTTGCTGAGCGGCATGCGACTAAATCATGAAACGCCCCTTGAGAAGATAACGATGAGATAGTTGAGCTAATATTACCCAATTTTGCAGTAATTTGACTTGAGTACTCCACTATTGTCATACAGTGATAAATTAATTGTTCCTGATCAGACAAGACTAACTTAATATCTACTCCCATAATTCTCCCTTCACTTTTAATTTCTGAATCAATTGTTTCTTAAACTGGTCACTACTAATAGATCTGCGAGTCTGATTCGCCATATCATATTCATATAAATATTGGTCACTCCTGTAATACAATCTGTCTTGAACATTATATGACGAATCATTAATTTGAATACGAAGCGCATCATCATTTGGATGATGAAAAACTAGTTTTAAATAAGCTTCTGCTTCCCATTCCGAATGAAGATAATCTTTTTTATTAGCATCTATATTTTGTAGAATTGGATAAAGTGATATTAACGAGGCTAAGAATATAGCTGTACCCACACGATCAATTAAAAACTCATTTTCATCATTTTGAATGATAATAATTGCCATCCTGTCATACTCATCTACATTAGGAGAATAATAAAACAATTGATTAACATTGCAATGATAATTAGCTTGTGCATATTCATCTAGATAAGCACCATATTGCATGCATTCTTCCGTAGGTGTACCATCTACAATCAACTCCATATTCGATAGGTCTTCGAACCCCTTTTCTACTATTCTCAATAAAGCTTCTTTTCTAGTTTCACCTTCTTTGGCAGGCAAAGGGAGAAAGGCAATATCATCTGAATGATCATTAAAAATATGTAGCGCATATAAAGCTTCTAACGTAAACATCATGCTCCGTCAATCTCCTTTATTACTGTTGATGAAGGAATTGAAGAGAGAAGCCCTTCAAGACCGTAAATTGTTGTTTTAAAATCCTGGATATTGCTAAAAAAATCAGCACGATAAGTTTCAAGAAATGTTCGCAATTCTACATACTGGTCTTTTGCTTTTCCCTTCCACTCTTTTTCAAGTCCTTTTAGTGAAGCAATCTCAGCATCTATCGAATTAAATAGGTTAGCAATCTCTATTAATTCATTTTCAATTGCTGCTATATTACTATCATCATACTCAACAGTAGAACTTTCATAGGTAGTGTCTATTGAGTTAATATTTGTATCCATCTGTTCTTCCTTTCATCACCAAATCCATTCCCAAAAAGGTTTTCCCTTATTATATTTCGACTTATTACTACTGATTGAACTATCTAATGCAGCGATTTTTGCTGTCAAAGTACTATACAATTTTTTATATGAGGTATTTGCATCTCTCACAAAATCCGTGAATTCTTTGATTTTATCTTTATCATTTTGTAGTTTTGTTTTCATGGTTGAAAGATAATGATATCCTTCGTTTCCATCAATCTTTTTAATTGCATCTTTACATTCGTCAATATATTGGGTAAAGTGTTTTAGTGAAATATCCTGATCAAGTCCATGGTTACTAATAGCATTTTTTACTTTTATATATTTTTTTCTTTCAGCTCTGTCACTGTCAATTTGTGCTTTCAAACTTGCATCACTCATTACTTACTCCTTCACTTTCAACCATTTTTGCTGATTTGCTTTTTCTGCAATATCATGTGCCTTGTTAATATCTAGGGATGATATATCAGAGGTTGTGTTTGACTCAATACTCTCTTTAATTTCTTGACTTGTCTTAAATTCTTCTTCATCTATAACTGAAGAAGGTGTTGTCAACTTCTTCTTAGGTTTCTCTGAACTCTCATCTGTTACCGATTCTACATCCCTATTATTACTTATAACCTCTGAACCTATATCTGTTTTTGGAGCAGGCCTATAAAACATGAAGAACCCTACAATGACTGTCAAAAGAGCAACAGCTGATATTATTATCCCCTTCTGCAAATCTTCCACAGGTATTTCAACATCCTTAATGGATAATTCCTTCCACTCAGGATGTTGCTCCTCAGCTTCTTTCTTACTATTAAAAGCAGGTATAATCAACTTTTGGTTCATTAAAGTAAGTGCTCCAAGCGTCATCAGTAAAAAAGGAATATGGCGCGAATTACTGATAATAACTAGAATCCCCCCTACAATAGCAATCATTGCAATGATGATATTAATTGTAGTCCAAATTCGCAGTTGTTTTTTCATTTGTAAATAAATTTCTTTCGACATTTCTTCTTCCTCATTTCGTAATCTTCAATTTCGTCTGAGATGCTTGATAGTGTAAGTATACTTGATCTTCTGGCAAAGCTTCCTCACGACCAATGCTTGTCCGAGTATAGATAGTCTGATCCGACATCTTCATGGCAATCAAAGCTGTTTCTAGATGGGACTTCAAATATTTAGCAGTATCATTATAAGCTGAAATAAAGTTCTTATGCATACTGAATACAAAGTGCAACCCTACTTTAAGACCTTCCTCCATTAATAGAGCAATATCATTTATTTCTACTCCGCTTTCAGATACAAATTGTCCCATATCGGTGATAAAGATATAATGTTCAAAGTCACCACCATTTTGTCGTGCATAATGAACTTGATCTTTTAATTGTTCAATAACAGATTTGAAATCAGATGTTGACGGAACATAGTTATTAACGCTCGCAACGAATGTTTTATATTCATCTGTTGGATCTAATATTGTGACCTTATGACCTGAAACAGTTTCAATAACTGTCCGAATTATATGTTTCGTAACAAGTGACAATGAACTATCTTTATCAGAGAGCAACATCAAGTGTTTCAGTTTCTTCATTGGAAGTCCAATTGTTTCAACTTCTTCTAACTCAAGACCAACTGGTAATTGATGATCCTCGATAACTTTTCTAGTAGTTGGCATACTCATAAAGTTCTGAATTGTCAACTCATCTGGCACCATTGGGATGCCTGCTGGTGTGCGGCCTGTCCACATCTCTTTGAGGCTTTGGACTTGGTCGCGGAGGTTGTTGATGATTTGGATATCATTGTCTCCTGCGACTGGTAGGGCGAACTGGACGACATCGACTTCATCACGTTTCATGAGGGCCCGTCCCTTGATGTCTTCCATGGTAGCCGCTAGTGGGGTTGCTCCCACGATACCGCGAACTTCAGAGAGATCATTTTGTGGCAAGGTCAGCTGGTGCTTAAAGTTTGAATAGAGCTGAGCCCGTAGGTTGTTCTGACGGCTAGCTGTGATGACCAAGTGCACTCCGATGCTGAGACCTTCACGGGAGATCCGCATGAAGAGCTTGAAGAGGTCTGTCTCATAAGGCTCGTCCTTCATAGACTCATAGCTATCCATGAGGATAACCATGGTTGGCTCTTGCTTGCCGGTCACTTCACGGTAGAGAGCGATAGTGCCGACACCATGCTCAGAGAGGAGCTTTTTGCGGCAATCCAACTCGCGGTTGATGATCCGGATGAATTTCTGGATTTTCTCCGTCTGATCGAGCAAGAGGCTATCTGCCACATGTGGCAATTGGCTCAAGGGTGCTAGACCATTGGTTCCGAAATCGAGTAAGTACATGGTCAGATTTTCTGGACTCTGCTTGCGAGCCAGATCCATTGCGACTGTCTGAAGGAAAGTGGTCTTTCCTGTACCTGGACTTCCGTAAAGGAGAATATTCCCGTCTTTTGACAAATCGATGGCGACCGCTTCTTGTTTTTGCGCTTGCGGGATATCGGCGACCCCGATCAGGACGCTTGGAGCTGTCCGTTTTTGCCAAGCCTCGATCGGCACAACCTTGTCCAACTCATCCAGCGTGATCCGCTCTTTAAGCGGTGGCAACCATGGTTGGGCCACGGCTGCGATGCCTTCTTCTTGGTGCAAGTGGTTGATTTCTTGCACGATGACCTCCAACTCTGTTGGCACTTCCTTGATTTCTTCTGCCATATCCAGACCCGATAGGTCTTGGTTGAGGACTTCATATTGGCCCAGTTCATTGATCAAATAAATGGTGTGGTCTTCGATCCCTAGGTGATCTTTCTCAGGCTGGTAGTCTGCTCCAGACCAAGCGGTTTGGAAGAGTTCATAGACTTCGTTGTTCCCGACTTGGAGGTAGGCTCGACCGGTCTGGGTGATCTCAGCCGCATCTGCTGTCCGCAGCATCTCCATGGAGTCCCCACGGTCTGCTACCTTGAGGGCTAGCTTGAAGCGGGAGTTGGACCAGATCTGGTCATCCACGACCCCAGAAGGTTTTTGCGTCGCAAGGATCAAGTGCACCCCAAGGGAACGCCCGACACGCGCGATAGAGACCAGCTCCTTGATGAAGTCTGGTTGGTTGACCTTGAGTTCGGCAAACTCATCACTGATCAAGAAGAGGTGAGGCAGCGGTTCAGTCGCTTCACCCAGTTTAAATTTCTTTTGGTATTGGTTGATATGGTTGACCCCATATTGGCCAAAGAGGCGCTCCCGACGATGGATCTCCGCATTGATAGAGGCTAAGGCCCGCATGGACTGGGCACCATCCAAGTTGGTGATGGTCCCCAGTAAGTGAGGCAGATCCTTGAAGAGGTTGGCCATTCCCCCACCCTTGTAGTCGATGAGGAGGAAAGCCACATCATGTGGGTGGAAGTTGACGGCAAGGCTCAGGATATAAGACTGAATGGTTTCAGACTTACCAGAACCGGTCGTCCCTGCGATCAACCCGTGTGGTCCATGAGCTTTTTCATGAAGATTGAGGTAGACCAAATCGTCCTTCCCGCGCAACCCGATCGGCACGGCCAAACTTTGGTAAGGAGCATGGCTCTCCCAACGACTCAAGACCTTGAGATCATTAAAAGTTTCCGCTTGATACATTTCAAGGAAGGTCACTGAGTCTGGAATCGAGCTCTTGAGCTGTTGGATATGCTTGAGAGGCGCAAGGCCACGCGAGATGGCTTCTTTGTCATAACCTTCAGGGAAGTGGTCCAATCGGAAGTCGAGCTCCCGAAGAACCCCTTCTTGTAAGAGCAATTGCCCTTGGTTGCGGTCCTTGATAGAGATAACCGTTTGGATATTTTCAGAAAGAGATGAGAGCACGTCTGCCACATAGATGATGGAGCATCCTAGCTCTGTCGGATCCTCACGGAAGAACTCCATAATGACATGGTCCAAAATCAAGGTCTCATCGGTGATGAGCACCACATAGTGAGGGTGGAAGATCTTGGTGTCATTGGCTTTTTCTTCCTCTTTTTGCGCCTTGCGGAGCTTGAGGATTTGGTTGAGACTGTTCAAGACCTGATCTCGTGTCCGCTGGTTGTAGACAAAGCTACGGACATTCATGTCTTGCAAGGTCGCATGAGGCAACCAGCGCATCCAATCCCAGCTTTCTTTTTCCTCTTCTGGAATGATCGGAATAATGGTCAGATCATGGTAAGAGTGAAAGACAGCCAATTGGGCAACGAGGAGCTGCAACTGCTCTAGCACGATGGGACGAGGGCCGACATAGCCGACCGGTCCCCGATTGAGGCTGGCTATAATTGGAAGATTGTCGATCTTTTGATGAGCCTTGAAAAGGGCATACCCTTCTTCTTCCAAGACATCTTTCTTCCCACTGCGTTCTTCCTGACCATATTTGAGCTCATAGCTGGTTGGGACCTTGCCCAAGCCCAAACGATAGGCCAAAAAGTCAAAATGCAGCGGTGTTTTTTCGTAGATCCGCGAGTCATAGCGTTTGACCATCTTGGTCAAGTCTTCGATGGCTGGAAAATGGTAAAACATGCCTTCTCGTTGCTTGCGAGACAGCTGCTCCAAGTCCTTGGCCTTGTCCTTGAGGTAGAGATGGTAGAGCTCCACGCGCTCTTTCTTGTCTTCTTTGTATTTCTTACGATTTTTGAAGAAGCTTTGGACCGAAAAGATCACACTGACCACAGACATAGATACCGTCGCGATGATATAGAGCCCCCGCGGTTGGAAAATGGTGATCAAGAGGGTCACCCCAACCATGATGAGGGGAGGCATGATTAACTTCAAGAGTTCATCGGATGGTTTTTGAGGCTCCGCACCCGGAGGATTGATCAAGATCTTGTCTTCCGAACTCCGGTAGATGATCCGAGGAGACCGGTGGTACTCTGGGTAGTCCTTGTAAAAGTCGTAACGCGAATGCAAGCGCGGCACCAGATAAGGACTCACTTCAACCGATCCTTCCACGCCAAATTCTTCCGGATAGAGCTTAAAGGTCACATCTCCAATGGCCAGCTCATCCCCAAAAGCCAGTGGAACAGTCGCTTCAGTAACGAGTTTGTGGTTATGGTAGAGTTTTCCAGATAAGAACTGGCAAGTCCAGGCCTGGTCTTTTTTCACAAGGAGAAAGCGCACGGGATAATGCACGCGCACATCCGCACCCTGTTCATCTGCTACCAGGATTTCTTCCTTGTCGAGCAGCTCATAGGTATGGACTTCTCCTGTCGCCAAGTAGCAGACCACATCTCCAAGGATCTTGCTGTTTTGAAGTAGACCTTTGTCTTCACCATACTGGTAGAAGACTTCTTCTTGATCCCATTGGAAATGAAGGGGACTTTCTTGCGAAGCAAGGGTCAACTGAGCCGTTTCTTGATTCGATACGGTCGCTGTTTTCCCTTCTTCTAGTGCTAGCTCATAGCGAAAACCTTTTTTATAGAGTATGATACGTTTTTTCATAGACTACTCCTTGTGTTCGCTAGAGGCACTAGAGCTCGCGGCGGTCGAAGACGAGCTTTCTGTTGAGGAACCTTCTGTAGAGGAAGCTGTGGAGGAAGCCACTGTTGAGCCACTGGTGGAAGTTTTTGTTTCACCTGTCTCTGCTTCCAAGAGTTTAGAGCGGGCATCCCAGTACTTCTTGTATTCGCCCTCTAGTTCAGAGAGTTTCTTTTCACGCTGCTCACCAGAGAGTTTTTCACTATCACGTGTCGCCTTGATTTCCTTACGAAGGGCATAGATGATCAAGTCTGAATCATCGATCCGCTTAGCGGCATCAAGGGCTTGGGCAAAGTCATGACGACCAATATAGATCCAGTAATGTAGATAGAGGCTATCGGACTTCAGCGTGACGTTGTTGAGGATGACCTTCTTTTGGTCCTCTGAGAAATTCAAGCCTTGCAAGTAAGACGTTGCTAACTCATATTTCTGTGTCATTGGCAGACTGCTTGGAGCCACGCCTTCCAACTCATCGATCACACCGGTATAGTCTACCTTAAGATAGGCTGTGTCTGCTTGAAGCAATTTTTCTTTAAAGGGCGCTTGGAAAAAGACCAAGTAAATCAAGGGCAAAAGTAAGAGAGCCACTACAGCTGAAAGCCAAACCGTTGCCAACTTAAAGATTCGGTGTTGACGACTGGATACCAAGGTCAAGGTCTTTTCTTCTTCTTCCTTGCGTTCTTGGTAGGCTTTCTCTAAGAGAGCTTTCATCTCTTCTAAGCTAGCGGCATCACGGATTTCCACCAAGAAATCAGGGAGATCTTCTAATTCAAGTGTCCCTTGATAGAGCTCCATGAAGTCCCAGTCCCCAAAAAGCGTGACGGCATAGCACTTAGCCTGGCGCAAGAATTCCACCTGATCCCACTTGTGTGGCACCATCATACCTGGAACCCCACGGTAAGCGATTTTGACTTGGGCGTCCTTGGTCACAAATAAATTGATGGGATGGAGAATAAAGGTCACCGGAAGCTCCAAGGCTGGAGCCAAATCCAAGACATTGATGGCTAGACGCAGACGGTCTGATACCGGTAATTCCTTGATTTCTTCAGCAGTCAAGCCCAGCGCATCTGTCTGATAGGTCAGATGAATCTGGTCTTGATCAGCTGTCATGCTTTGCTCCAAAAACAAAGGATGATGGAGATCCAAAATCCATAAATTGCGTAAATCCTGGCTATCCACTTCTGAACGCTTGAGATCCAGACGCCAGCTGGTTTCTTCTTTTTCAAAACGGAAGACTTGTTCTTCCAGTGTAAATTGTTCTTCTTTCACCTTACCACTCCTCAATCTCGATCAGATCACCACTTGTGATCGGATAGTCTTGCACCACCTTGCCTTCATCCAGCAAGATGCCTTTATTTACCACGCGCAACTGATACTTGCTTCTAGGATTTAGAGCAGACCCAAAGATCTGATCCAATTCCCGAATCAAGCGTCGCACCTCCACCCGCGTCGGGATCCTTAGGTCATGACTTGCACCATTCATACGGAAGGTGACATTGATATGTTGGTCCATTTAGGCCTCTTTTCTATAGATTCGATAGGAAATGTAGCCAGCCGTTCCAAAGAGCAGAGCACTCCAAGCCAGCATCTGCAAAGCTGGGATGAAATCCGACAAGCTAGCCGAATTGTCCTCCTCGTGGGACTCAAATTTAGACAATTTCTGATTTCCTGGCTGAAACAGGTCCGCTTCAGGCCCTGTTTTTTTCTTTGCCTTTATAGCAGAAAACAACTGGCCGTCTGAATCGGTCAATTGTTTCTCTTGCTGGCGTTTTTCATCTGCTAATTTCTTTTGATCCTTCTCATTGAAAAGAGACTCCGTCGCATCCAATTGGCCACCGAGCGTCTTTTCTTCATCCGTCTCCAGACGTGAGTTGTTGACCTGCAGACGATTGTCAATAAAATCATCTGCAGACGCCACAACCACTGGTAAGAGACTAAGAACAAGGAGAAGATACATCATTTTTTTCATAAGCTTGATTCAGTTTCCTTTGTTTGAGTGAATTTCTTTGGAATGAAGATATTGGCCACAGCTAGAAGTCCAAAGAAGACCAATAATCCAAAGAAGACGCCAAAGCTGGCTGTTTGTCCATCAAAGTAACCCGCAAACTGTCCTTCTAAAATAGAAAGGAGGTTGACATTTTTCACAAGGGCTGGAAGACCGGACAAGGTTGCGGTCGTTCCGATCGCGCTGGACAGGTAGACATAGCTAATCAGCATGAAGAAGGAAATTCCCATTCCAATCACACGGAAGTGTTTCAAGAGGAAGTATTGGAGCTGTACGAGGACAAAGCCTGCCAATACCGCTAACAAGACCCAAGAAGGCACGTATTCACGGCCAACTGAGAGTTGAATACTTGAAACCATACCAGTCACCAAGCCCAAGATGAGAGAAAGCCCTACAAGGACACCAACAGACAAGATATCTGATTCTTGCAAGCGATCCAACTTAAAGCGGTCTTTGACCTTGCGGATGATCGGTTGTGTCGCAAAGAGATAAGCCGTAAAGAGGCTCAAGACTTCCAACATAAAGATCCAGATAAATGGACGGTAGACGTTGATAGTGGCTTTGACAGAAGAAGATTTTTCTGCGACTGGATTTGACAAGAAGTCCAGCAAGACTTCATTTGGAACCCCGTTTTCATAGGCATTGTTGAAGACTTTACGGAAGGATTCAACAAAGTTTCCATTTCCAGACAATTCCTTATCAAATTCACCCATCAAGCTTTCTGCATTGCTGGACAATTTCTCTGTATTGCCTTGTGCCCGTTGCAATTCCTTATTCAATTGGTTAAAGATTTCATTGGTAGAATTGGCAGCTTCAACATTGCTTCTAGAAGAACTCTTAACCCCTTCGGTTGAGCTCAAAAGAGAGGTGTATTCAGAACCGAGAGATGACAAGTCTGCATCTGTCTTCGTTTGCGCTTGGTTGTCTGTTTCCTGCGCCGTCGAGATATCCTCTAATTTTTTCTGAAGATTAGCATATTGTGCTAATTGATCATTGATATTTGCGGTAAGATCTTTGTTAGCATTTTCAATAGCTAAAAGATTTGCAGACAATTGTGGTCCCAAGTCTTTCAATTGTTTAAGAGTACCGTCTAATTGAGCCCTCACGCCCTTAGTCGCATCCCCTTTTCCGTCTGTATCAATGCTGGTACGGTATTCCTTGATATTGCCTTCAACTGCAGTCTTCACGACATCGACTAGAGCGCCCGTCAAATCCATATCCTCAATCGGATCGAAGATTGAATGGCGATTTCCTTTTTCATCTGCAGGATAGTAGGCATCGATCAATGCTCCTGCGCGTTGATAATCCAAGGCGATTTCACTAGCTTTCGATGCATAGTTGGCAACAGCTGATTTCAAGTCATCAGCAGAAACGGTTACACTAGTTGAAGAAACCCCATTCACAAGGACGTCAACATCAATCGTACTTGGCATGGCTCCTCCATCTTCAGCGAGGTGAATTTGAATTGGTTTGCCATCTTTTAGTTCGACTTCCTGCTCAGCGTTACCTGAATAAGTCGTTCCATCATAGGTCCAGGTATCCACCTTGACTCCGGTAGGTACTTGGATACTAACCTTTTGTTTCCCAGATTTGGCATTGAGGATCGTTGCAACTGCAGTTGATTTGGCATCTACTTCAGCTGCCAATCGTTTCAAATCATCGGCGTTCCCTTTTGGTTGCGCCTTTGTTCCAGCAGCAAAAGCACTATCAAAATCAATCGCTGCATTGAGATTTCCATACTTGTTGAGATTCAGACTCGCAGGATCTAAAGAGGGAAGTTTTTCAATGGCTGTACGAATGGCATCATCCGCTTTGGTACGTAACTTGCTAATCGTATCGATACCTTTCTTTCCAAGCAGGGTGCGAAGGGTCACCTTGTCACCTTCTTTTAAACCATAGTAGTCTAGGATTTTTGCCTTTACAGAAGTTTCGATGTTCTTCTCATGGTCATCCAGTTTTTGGCGCTCTGTTTGGATCCCTTTTTCCAGTTCAGAAATCCGATCATTAACATCCTGGGTCAAACTTGCATAAGTTTTTGTCCCAGAGGTATCGCCTTCAGCCGGTTTGCTCAATTGCTTGGTAATAGCATCTTGATTTTGTTGCAGATTTTTATACAAATCCTGCGTCTGTGTACTCAACACAGACTGTTTCATGGTCATAAGCTGATTCATGAATTCTTCATGGCTGATCTTGTCACTTGAGCGTTGCTTGATCAAGCTATCAAAATTCTGACCATATTGACTTTGAGATTGGCTCAATTGGTCAAAAGCCTGTGTATACGATTCAAGAACTGTTTTCAAGGCGTTATTTGATTCGACAGATGACGTCGATAAACTATAAAGACTTGGGAAAATATTCTTTGAATCCAGAGCTGAATCCAACAAATTACTCCGGTAAGAACCGATATTGGTCGATTGTACTTTGTTACTTGTCTCAACATTTTTCTGAGCTGTGTAGAGGTTGCTCAAAATGCTGACCATATACATATCCACCAACTGATTTCTGAGATCTGATACAATATCTTTTGCAACTTTATTGGCTTCGTTTTCAACTTGCGCATTTCCAGCAGCATTGACCTTATAGGTAACTGTCGTCTTTTCTGCATTGACCGCATTGACTTCAAGGACCTTCTCAGAAAAGTCACTTGGAATTGTAATCAACAATTGATATTTTCCGTCGGCAAGTCCCGCTTCAGCTGCTCCACGAGGAAGGACCGACCAGTTTTGTGAGTTATCCCGCTCGATGTTTTTTACATAACTCGCACCGAGGTTGTACTCTTTGTCATTTAACTTAACCGCTTGATCTTCATTCACTACAGCGATGTTGAGCTTGGTATTTTCCTTGGTTTGGACGGCCTTTGCTTCCCTCTGTCTTTGATCTTTCTGAACAGACGTATATAAACCGACAACAGTTCCCATCAAAAGGAGCACCATTGCACTTTGACCAATGTATTTTAACCATTTTTTATGTTTTGCTTCCATACCTTTTCCTTTTTCTAATCATAGATACAAAATAGGGGTTAGGAATTAAGAATCTAACCCCTATTTTCTATATATCAAAAGACAAAAGGGTGATCTACCTACGAGAAGTAAGATCACCTCCAAGACCATCTTAGTGGATTTGTGCTGCGATATCTTGGTCAGTTTGTTCAACGATATCAGCAACTTTGATCAATTGACCGTTGATGTCTTCCAACAATTGAGCGAATTGTTTGATTTTTGGAGACAATTCGTTGAATTGTGCTTCAAAGCTATCAAATGCAGATCCATCCCAGTTTGCATCGATGACTTGTTGTTCATGAGTCAAAGTAGTAAGGATTTGATCGATATCTTGAGACCCTTGTGCATAGCGTTGAGCTGATTGACGTAGGTCTTCTGGAGTTAATTTAATTTGAGCCATATGTTTCTCCTTTTGGGCTGATACCCTTATTTTTTTCATAAACAATACTTTAGTACGAATTAGTAAAATACCAGATAACTGTATATTTTACCTTTTTCTCCTTGTCTGTATTATTTACTTAACACTATCTTAATGAAATATCGCTTGAATGTCAAGATTAGAGGACCATCTGATAAAACATTGTAATTTTGTTACAGCTCTGTAATTATTTGTCACAAAAATGTAACAATTTTCTCAAAAACCTTCCCCCAACAGTCTTTATTTAGTAATAATCCACAGAAATTATACCTCCATCTTTTTCTATATGTTAATTCAACACATCCATTAAAAATGTTAATTTAATTGTATACTTTCTAGAAATAGAATAGCAAATTGCATAAATTACCATTTTTATTTTCATTATGGTATAATGGAAACAGTTTAGAAGCCTGTTTGTACGGATGCTAAACACAAATGAAATCCTAAAAGGAGTGTTTATGAAAAAATTTTTACTAGCCAGCGCCTGTCTGCTGACTCTCACAGCTTGTGGTCAAGGCCAAGAAGCTAAAAAAGCAACTACCGCATCTGCCAGTCACCAAACGTCTCAAACCAAAAAAGACGAGGTGAAAACCAAAACCTTTGTCAAAGACTTGGGGGACAACCACAAAAATAAAATTCAAATTGGTTATGAGAAGGATGAGATTGTATCGATGACCATCATGGGTGTTGCCCCAATACCGGAAGATATGCAAAAATTAGATGTTGCTGAGTTAAAAGAAACCTTGAAACCTGAAATCGACCAAAATAATTCCCAAAACGGATTCACTAACGTTGCAGGCCTGCATCCGGACATTCAAATTGCTGATGATAAAAAAACATATACCAACATCATGCATATTGACTTCTCTCAAATCCAAAAAGAAGAGTTTGCAAAAATAATTGAGAAGCAGGGTGGGGAGCAAAACTCCCAAATGTTGAAGTATCTAAAAGGTAAACCTCAAGATCTCTTTACCTATTTCAAGGATAACGGTCTTACAGAAGAAAAATAAAAGAGCTTCCTGAGTTCTATCACCACAATGGTGAAGGCTCAGAAAGCTTTTTCTTATTTATTCAAGATAGAAAGAGTTTCAAGGAGATTGTCCGCATGAACTTCGATCGTATCTCCTGTCGCTTTGATTTTCACTTCAACAATGCCTTCCGCTGCTTTCTTACCAACTGTTACGCGGATTGGAAGACCGATCAAATCACTATCACTGAATTTCACACCAGCGCGTTCATTTCGATCATCCACCAAGACTTCATAACCCTTATCCACCAAAGCTTCTTCGATTTGTTGGGTCAAAGCTAGGCTTCCTTCATCCTTGACATTGACTGGGATCAAATGCACATCAAATGGGGCCAATTCTTTAGGGAAATTGATTCCCCATGCATAGCGGAATTCCCCTTTTGGTGTTTTGTTGACAAAGAGACGAGCGTGTTGTTCCATGACAGCTGAAAGAAGACGGCTGACACCGATTCCGTAGCATCCCATGATGATTGGAACGGCACGTCCATTTTCATCCAAGACTTCTGCTCCCATGCTGGCTGAGTAGCGAGTTCCAAGTTTGAAGATGTGACCAATCTCGATCCCACGCGCAAAGTTGAGAACGCCTTTTCCGTCTGGCGAAATCTCACCTTCACGTACTTCACGGATATCCACATATTCTGCAGTGAAGTCCCGACCTGGATTGACACCTGTCAAGTGGTAGCCATTTTCATTTGCTCCTACGACTGCATTTCGGCTATCTTGGACCTTGCGGTCTGCGATGATTTTGACAGTTTCTGGGAGGTCTACCGGACCCAGTGAGCCAAAATCAGCTCCCAAGAATTCTTTGACTTCCGCTTCAGTAGCCGGCTCAAAGAAATCCGCTCCCAGGTAGTTTTTCAACTTGACTTCATTGAGTTGGTCATTGCCGACAAGAAGGGCCACAACTGGCTCACCATCCGCAACATAAACCAAGGTCTTGATCGTTGCTTCTTCTGGAACATCTAAGAAGGCTGCCACTTCATCAATAGATTTCACACCTGGCGTTGCGACACGTTCGATGGCTTCTTCAGCGACCACTCGATTGCTTGGCTTGTATTCATTGGTCGCCATTTCTAAGTTTGCAGCATAGGTTGATTCACTTGAATAGGCAATGGTATCTTCTCCAGAAACCATCCATTTAAGCAATTCTGCTTTGATTTCTTCTTGAACTTCTGCAGGAATCTCATCGAAGGAAGCGACAGATTTGTCTAAAACAATCCAACGATCCAAGTCTGTACGGGCTGGTGTGACGGCCATGAATTCTTGGCTATCCTTTCCACCCATCGCCCCACCATCTCCAATGATGGCCTTGTAATCAATGCCACTGCGGGTGAAGATCCGCTCGTAAGCTGCCTTGTACTCATCGTAAGTCACATCCAAGCTATCGTAGTTGGCATGGAAGCTATAGCCGTCTTTCATGATGAACTCACGGGTCCGAAGAAGACCGTTCCGTGGTCGTTTTTCATCCCGGTACTTTGGTTGAATCTGATAAAGATTCAAGGGCAATTGTTTGTAAGATTTCACTGAATCACGCACAATAGCAGTAAAGGTTTCTTCGTGGGTTGGACCTAAGATAAAGTCAGATCCTTCGCGGTTTCTCAACTTATAGAGGTCTTCCCCATAAGTTTCGTAACGGCCTGATTCACGCCAGAGATCCGCACTCAAGAGAGCTGGAGCCAACATTTCTACTGCTCCGATTTTTTCAAATTCTTGTCGCATGATGCCCTTGGCTTTTTCAATTACACGATTAGCTAGTGGTAGGTAAGAATAGACACCAGCTGAGACTTGGCGAACATACCCCGCACGTAGCATCAGAGCGTGACTAATGACTTGAGCATCGCTTGGCATTTCGCGAAGCGTTGGAATCAACATTTTACTTTGTTTCATGAACAACTTCCTTTTCTATTTCAAAAATAATTTCATAATATCGTTCCAGGTGACAGCAATCATCAAGATCACCATCAGGGCTACACCTGCGAGCGTCATATAGGTTTCTACTTCTTGCTTGAGCGGTTTTCTACGGACCACTTCGATCAGGTTGATCAAGATTTTTCCACCATCCAAGGCTGGAATCGGGATCAGATTGAAAATTCCAATATTGATCGAGAGCATGGCCATGAGGGATAACACAGCAGGAATTCCTAGTTGAGCCGCTTGTGAGCTGGCATTGTAGATAGCGACTGGGCCACCCAGTTTATTGAGACTAAAGTGGAAAATAATATCTTTCAGAGCTCCCAAGATCCGGGTCGCCGTGTTCCAAGTGTCTGTAAAGCCAGACAAGAGCTTATCCATAAAGCCTGTCTTGATCCCGTTTGTCACACCCAGATAGTAACGCACTCCTGATTTGGTTGGTTTCACTTTGACTTCTTTTTCTTTGCCGTCTGTCTTGACTTTCAGGGTTAACTCCGGAGCAGTCTTGCTGTCCTTGGTCGCCTTTTCCACAGCATCTGTCAATTCATCCCAGTTGCTCACGGTATTGTGATTGACTTCAAGGATTTGGGCATTGCCGGTCACACCGACCTTGGCAAGGGCTCCATCAGGTGCGACTTGAACATTGTTACTATAGTAGTCAATCGCACCACCGCGCATAAAAGCTAGAAGTGAGTAGACGACAATACTGAGGATAAAGTTGTTCATAGGACCCGCAAAGTTGGTGATCAATCGTCCCCAAATGCTGGCATTCTGATACTGAACATCTCTCGGTGCAATCCGCACTTCCGTCCCATCTTCCTCAACGATGGTCGCATCATGATCAACACTATAGGTCTTGGTCTCATCGAGAACCAAACCTGTGATTTCTAATTTATCTTCAAAGTCAAACTGAGTGACATTCATAGGAAGAGCTGTCTGATCCAGATTCTTTCCAGAAAGATTGATCCGGACGACCTTACCAACTTCATTTAGCGTCAAGCTGACAGGAGTACCGGTCTTAATCTCCGTGGTGTCCTCCCCCCAGCCAGCCATACGAACGTAGCCACCTAAAGGTAGGATCCGAATGGTATAGGCTGTCCCGTCCTGACCAATATGGGCAAAGATCTTGGGCCCCATCCCGATCGAGAATTCTCGTACCAGGATGCCCGATTTTTTCGCAAAATAGAAATGACCAAACTCGTGAACGAGAACGATCACTCCAAAAATAACAATAAAGGCAATAAACTGCATCGTTCTATACGTGGTTTCCTTTCTATCTCTTCTGTCTTAGAACAAGCCCAAGAAATGCATCAAGGGAAATACAAAAATCAAACTATCAAAACGGTCCAAAACACCGCCATGTCCGGGGATAAATTTCCCAGAATCCTTAACACCAAAGTGGCGTTTGATCGCACTCTCTACCAGGTCACCAAATTGACCTGCGATACTAAAGAGGATGGTAAAGAAGATCATAGCAAGAAAACCATGTCCACCCGCCACAGAACGATCCACGATCATATAGATCACGGTTACCGCAACTGCAGACAAGATTCCCCCAAGACTACCTTCAATCGTTTTATTAGGCGAAACTGCAGGCATGAGCTTGCGTTTCCCAAACCGACTTCCTACCAGATAAGCACCGGAATCTGTAGCCCAGACAATAAAGAGTGCCAATAAGACCTTATCAATACCAGCGATTCGGGCATCCACTAAAGAATGGAAACCAAGTCCAACATAAAAGCTGGACGCAATGGGGTAAACTACATCTTCATAATTGTAATTCTGAGCAAGAACCGTTGTTCCCATGAGGATCAAGACCACCAAACCATAGGCAATCATATTGCCATCTGCTGGCAGGTAAGTCAAATAGTCCTCAATCGGCAAGGTCAATACAAAGGCTGCCAACATAGCGAGCGCCCCTTCAAAGGTCGCAGTCTCAAGCCCCTTCATCTTCAGCAATTCATGAACACCCAGCATGGCAATCAAGCCAATTACAATCTGGAAGAATACCCCCCCAACCATCACTGTTGGAATGAAAAAGAGCAGGGCAATTCCACCAAAAATCACACGTTTTTGTAAATCTTTTGTCATCATTTTCTCCTAAACACCGCCAAATCTCCGATGGCGATGGCTATAATCTACTATGGCACTCCGTAGTGCATCCTCTCCAAAATCCGGCCACATCACATCTGTGAAATAAAGCTCGCTATAAGCAGCTTGCCAAGGAAGGAAATTGCTCAAACGAAGCTCTCCACTGGTCCGGATAATCAAATCTGGATCCCTCAAATCACGAGGCAAACTTTGCGTATAGAGGCAATCAGCAATACGATCTTCCGTGATCTCTTCTGGGCTCAGATTGCTATCCCGCACTTCTTGAACCAGTTGCTTCACAGCCTGAGTAATTTCAGCACGTCCCCCATAGTTGAGGGCAAAATTCAGAATCAAGCCTTTGTTGTCCTTGGTCTTTTCTTCAGCTCTTTCCAAAGCTTCTAGGGTTTCTTTTGGCAATTTCTTGGTATCGCCAATCATTTGAATTTTGACATTGTTGCGATGCAATTCAGGAACGAAGCGATCGTAAAATTCCACCGGTAAGTGCATGATGAACTTGACTTCCTCTTCCGGACGCGTCCAGTTTTCCGTAGAAAAGGCATAGACCGTCAAGACCTGAACCCCCATATTTTTCGCCGCAATGGTCACTTCTTGGAGGGCTTCCATCCCTGCCTTATGGCCAAAAACACGCGGTTGCATCCGCTTTTTCGCCCAGCGGCCATTGCCATCCATGATGATGCCAATATGTTTCGGGACTTCTAAGGGAATCTCGTTTTTTTCTTTTTTCTTAAAAGGAAACATGTTTTTCTACCTATTTCAATATTGATCGCTTCATTATACCATAAATCCCCTTAAAATAGGGACTCTGGCCTATTATTTGGAGGAGCAGGGCTTTCCATCAAAAAAAATGCACTCTCATCCACTAAAAGAGGCTGGGACAAAAGTCCTAGCCTCTCAATTGTTTTTGGATTGTCGAGCAAGACGCAGTGGTTGAGTGGGCTCTACTACGCTGATTTCATCAGCTTTTACAGCCCTACTCAACTGTGCGGAGGTGGGACGACAAAATCGAATTCTAACGAATTACCGATTTCTGTCCCACTCTCTAGATGATTATTGTTCGAATGCTGAATCAGATTCTTCTGTGGTAGATTCTGCTGATCCTTCTGAAACTGGAAGAACTGTTTTAACGGCTCCCAATTCAAAGGTCAGGTAGACACCATCTACATCCAAGACAACTGTCTTGCGGTCTGTGTCGACTTCATCGATCGTTCCATACAAACCACCAATGGTAATGACTTCATTGCCTTTTTGAAGTTTATTCAAACTTTCCATCCGTTTTTGATATTGTTTCTTTTGGCTGCGACTCATGAAAAACATCAAAGCAAACATGGCAATGAGAACAATCAGAAAACTTGCGTTTGGCATATCTTTCTCCTTAAATTTTCAATATATGGTATACTATATCAAATTTTGCTTGTCTTTTCAAGCTTTCCCATCCTCTTCAAACAAAATCAGACTCTAGTCTCAGAGAGGAAGCAAGTTTTGATGAAAAAGAAAAAAACCACGAAAAGTGGGCTACTGACTAATCAATCGTAATGCCATACTTTTCATGATTCTCATCATACCAATCAATCAAGGCCAAAGCTGTATGATAGGTAATATTTTTGATTTTACTCGTTCCCTTAGTCAAAGTCGCTAGGCTCATTTTGCTGATGTTTGTTTCAGTTGCGACACGATAGCTCGTCAAGCGACCATCAACCATCAGTTGAACAACGGCTTCTACTTTTCTATATTCGGGAGTTGAGTAGATATCAATTGTATTGCTCATCTTACTTCCATTCCTCATATTTTTTTCTTGTATAGATTATATACTTATTTTCTTTATTTATTAATAAATTTGCTCAAATTGGGAAGATTTCACTAATTATTGATGTTTTTTTAGCCCAAATTAGTGAAATTTACCCTAAATCAGCGAATAATTTCCCCTAGGTGGGAAGAAAAAATAAAGACCGCTAGGGCATAGCAGTCTTCATTTTTTTCAGCAAATCTTAAAGGATAAGATTTATTGATCTGTTCCTTCTTCTTTTGTTATTTCTTTTTCTCTAATGACCAGTACTCCATCTTCCATATCGGCTTCTAGATGTTTAGCATCCAAGTTATCCAAGTGGAAGTCGGTAACTTTGTCACGGATTTGTTGTTCAACTACCCGACGGAGTGGGCGCACACCCATGACTTCATCATATCCTTCTTCGGTCATATAAGCTTTGGCAGCTTCGCTAACAGCCAAGTCAATTTCTTTCTTAGAAAGCGTCTTATTGACATCTACCAACATCAAATCGACAATCTTCGAAAGGTCTTCCTTGCTCAAGTGAGAGAATTCAATCACAGCGTTGAAACGATTGAGGAATTCTGGGCGGAAGTATGGTTTCAAACGATCCATGAGTTCTGGTTTTTCCGCATCTTCTGTCAAATTCGCTTCGTAGCCAAAGCCAGCGTTTGAAGTGGCAATAATCACTGTATTCTTGAAGTTGACGGTATTTCCTTGACCATCTGTCAAACGACCATCATCCAAAACTTGAAGGAGAAGGGTGATGACTTGAGGATCGGCCTTTTCGATTTCATCCAGAAGGACGATAGAGTATGGATTACGACGGACACGTTCTGTCAAGGTATTGCTATTGTCATCATAACCAACATAACCAGCTGTTGTACCAATCAATTTAGAAACAGCTGTGCGGTCGCTGTATTCTGACATATCCAAACGAATGATCGCATCTTTGGTACCAAACATATCTAGAGCCAATTGTTTAGCCAACTCAGTCTTACCGACACCAGTAGGACCTACAAAGAGGAAGCTACCGATTGGGCGGTTACCTTCATCGAATCCTGCACGGTTCCGACGGATGGCACGCGCCACTGCTTCAACAGCCTTGTCTTGACCGATGACCTTGGTTTGCAAACGATGTCCCATTTCTTTCAAACGTTCGATATCCGTTGCCCCCATTTGTGATACTGGGATACCGGTCATCCGTTCTACTGATTCAGCCACATCGTTAACCGTTGCTGTCACCTTATGGTCTTCTGTATGGTTGGCAATTTTCTTTTCCAACTCTTCGATACGTACTTTTGCCTTTAAAGCGGCTTCGTAATCTTCTTTTGCCGCAGCTTCTTCTTGTTTCGTTTTTTCAACTTCGATTTCATGTTCTACAGCGTGCACATCTGTTACTGGATGTTGGGCTGCCAAGTGAGCTGCTGTCACATCGACCAAGTCAATGGCCTTATCAGGCAAGCTCCGTTGTGGAATGTATTGGACAGAATAGTCAACCGCTGCCTTCAAGACTTCATCTGGCAAGATAACATTGTGGTGTTTTTCGTAAAGGTCACGGATTCCTTGGAGAATCTTAAATGTATCCTCTGCAGACGGCGCATTAACCTTGACTTCGTTGAAACGACGAGCCAAAGCCGCATTCTTCAAGATGGTGTTTCGGTATTCGTCTTGGGTCGTTGCCCCGATTACAGACAATTCCCCACGTGAAAGGGCAGGCTTGATAATATCTGCAAGGCCTTTTGATCCTTGACCATCTCCTGTGCTCCCTGCACCAAGGATTTGATGAATTTCATCAAAGAAGAGAATGACATTTCCCATCGCCTTGACTTCTTGAATCAAGTTTTGGATATTTTCTTCGAAGCTACCACGGTATTGAGTACCTGCTTCCAAACCAGAAATATCAATCGAGATGATTTCTTTGTTCTTGATGGCAGCTGGGACATCACCATTTACGATAGCTTGTGCCAAACCTTCTACTACTGCAGTTTTACCTACACCAGCATCCCCAACAAGGACCGGATTGTTCTTGGTACGACGAGACAAAATTTCCGCAGCTTCTTGAATTTCTTCATTCCGTCCGATGACGGGATCCAATTTGCCTTCACGTGCTTCTTGGGTCAAGTTACGACCAAGTTTTGCAAGAATCCCATCTTGCTTCATGCCTTTCGCTTGGCTATGTTGAGTTTGTTCGCTACCATCAGCTGGAAGTTGACCCGTTTGACGGTAAATGGCGAATTCTTCCGGTGTCACTTCACGACCATTGATCATGTAGCGACGGCTTTCCGAACGGAAACCACCCATGTTGCCCATCAGTTGATTGAAAAGATCATCCATATTGTTAAAGTTGTTATTCATAGTTGTTACCTCTAATTTACATAATTTTTATTTATTCTTTGGAATAAGCAGACCAAACGACTGCTTTTTTATTTATTTGTTTACATAATTTTTGTTTTTCGTTTTAATAATAGCCTCAAAGGCTATCCGTTTCTATTCTTCCTTTTATCAATTAGTTGTCTTAGTTTTGGAAATAGCATCACACAATCTCCTTTCACACCATTGATCTTGTAAACTCTTAGTTTTTGATTCCTATTTGTTTACATAAATTATTATAATATAGAAGAGAAACCTTGTCAATACTTTTTTACATAAATTTTTACTTTTTGTTAAAAAATCTGGATGCAAATCCAGATACTTTCTTCTGACAAGGAATTCAATTAGATCGAACTAAACTTTTTAGTTTTTTCTTCGATCGTGGTCTTGACAGATTTAGCAAATTGTCCAGTTACCGACTGGTCTATTTGTTTGCCAACAACCTGGATATCTTCTTTAGCAGCTGATACAATTCCATTTAAATCACGGTTGTACTGACGTTCAAGCCCCGATGTATACATCATTAAGACTGGTGCATAGACCATTCGTACCAACTCTTTTTCAATTTTCTTCCGACTTTCGATGAGTTGCATTTTTTCCTTCATGTCTAAATCAAAAAAATCTTTAACAAACTGATCTCCCATATCTTCTCCCCTTCTCGATTATTGAGCCGTTTCTCGCTCTAGTTTTTCTTCCAATTGGCGTCTCTCTTTTTGATAAGACTGCCACAAGCTTTCCTCCTCAGCTTCAATCTGTCTCAAACAGGCTTGCGAAGCTTCTCTTGCCTCTAGATCATACAGTTCTATGCAATGATTCAGGGCCCGCCATTCACATTCCACATCCAATTCTTGCTTTTGTAAAAAGGAGGCTGCCATGGCATATTCCTCTTCCAGCATCTGAGTGAACTGTTGTTGCTTTTTTTCGAGTAGATTGCGTTTTGCATCTAGCTCCAAGCGTGCTTGATGGTAATCTCTTTCTAAACGATCTAGTGTACTTTCCTTTTTTGAATGAGATGACTGGATTAATAGGCTAGTTGATCCCACTGATTCATTTCTCCTGCTATTTCTTGATCTTTTGCCTTCAAGAGCTCAATACCTGAATTCACTTGTTCTTTAAAAGTATGGAATTCCTGAGATAAGGACTGATAGGTAGACAAACGTCTGTCGAACTTTTCCTTCACTTCTGTGACGAGTGTTTGTCTTGTCGCACCAGCTGTTGCATAGGCTTCCTCGATTTCGGTTGGACTGAGGATAAGGCCACTTGGAACGGTATGTAAGGCCTTCTCCACATTTTCTAGATCTGAAGCCAGGTGTGTTTTTAGCTTCTGAGCTTGATCCAACCCTTCATCTACTACGCGAATCAGCTCATCTGCGGCCAATCGTGTCTGCAAAGCGTCCAGATAAATTTTCTCATTCGAACTGAGACCACCACCTGTTTTTTCTAATTTATCCTTCAGGCGGTAATAAACCTTCATCCGCTCTTCAATAATTTCCTTCCGAGTGATGGCTTCGGTTCCCTTTTCAAGGACCAGATTTCCATTCTGATCATAGATATAGCCATGCATCATGTGCTGAAGGCCCGTATTTTTTAGATTTTTTGTTTTGAGGTGCTTGACTATCCCACTAGATCCCTGACTTCCAGAATCCAGATATCCAAGGCTAACCAAATCTTTATGGTCAATATGATTATAAATCTTGTATTTGAGAGCATCTAACCGTTTTTTCTGCTCAGACGTTAATATATTGTAAATATTCGGGCCATTGTATACATGGACAGTCCCAACGTGAGCAGCTTCCTCTTCCGTCAAACAGGCGAGAGCATACTGAATATCCATGGAACCCAGAGAGTGACCGTATAAATCAATCTTGGCATTTGGGTATTTTTGAATCACCTCTTTCAAATGAGTTGCAGCATCTTTGAATTGCGGAGGTGGAAACGTCCCATTTTTGTCATTGTATTTTTTAAAAAGAGCAGCTCCTACTAAAGAAGAAAATCGAAGTTGTTCCTCAACTGTTCTTTCCGCAAAATAGCCGACCGCATCTGATGCTTTTTCCTGTACGAAATTGCTGACAGGATTATCCAGCACTTTTTTCCAAAACCTACCTAAGGGCGTAGCATCTGGTGGAAGAGCCAAAGAGTTCGGAAGAATCGCATCTTCAAAAGCTTCAACAGTATTATTAAAATAATCCTTACCCTTTTCTCGCGCAAGTTTCTTCGCATACTCCGTTACATGATTGCTAGCACCACCAGGAGTCAGTATCTGAATAGCTGTTGGTAAATCTGTCCCTAACCAATCGGTGATGGTATCATGGCGTAATTTTCCTGGATCCATTCCGGTTTCAGATCCCTTCATCAAAACCGTAACATCTTGAACTTGAGCACGTGCTTCATCGGAGGCATCATAAGGAACTGCTTTTTGTTTTGTACCTTGGCCATTATTTGTAAGAACAAAGACCTGCTCTTCATGTCCGTTGACATTATCATAGATATGAGCGACATTGCCAATGTATTCATCATTCTTCGTTCCAATTTTAAATTTTCCATCTACTTTGACATCTTTTTCGTATTCAAGTAGGGCAGCATCAACATTTTGTTTATCATTGTAATTTAAATTATTAGCCATCATCAATCCTTTTCTAATAAATCACTTAACTCCTCTGTTTCTCCAATATACGTTCCTTCATATTTCCCTGTTGTAGCATCCTCTTGGATAGTTGTACTCAAAACTAACCTATCATCATTATTAATAACTACTTTCACTAATAGCCCTCCCATTGGATTGTAATCCAAGTCAGATTTTGAAATTTTATAAGTTTTAATTTTTCCTTCTGGTGTAAGGGCTTTTGGATCTAATTTGTTTAACATATTTTCAATCGCCACTTTCATCTTCTGACTCTCTGCGATCTCAATCATTTCTTGCTTTTTGGTGGAGTGTCCGGTAATGAGACTACAGCCTCCTATACTCAGACCAAATACTACCAGTACCAATACAATTAATTTACTTTTTTTCATTTCTTCCCATTTCTTTCTCTAGTTTTCTTAAAATTTATTATACAAAATTCCATCAACGTCTGAAATGTTACTTTTGTTAAAAAACATTGCTAAAAGGTTACAAGCACTACTTATTGATGTAATATACAGGTTCAGTCTAGATAAAATCTACAGTTTTACATTTTAGAAAAATTTGTTTAAATTATTGGATAGTTAGAAGGTCATTTAACTCTTTTGTTTTACTAAGATACATTTCTTCATACTCACCAGTTGTCGAGTCCTCTTGGATAGTTGTATTTAATAATAAATCTTCGTTATCATTTATAATAATTTTGATCATTAGCCCTCCCATTGGATTGTAATCCAAGTCAGATTTCGAAATTTTATAAGTTTTAATTTTTCCCTCTGGTGTAAGGGCTTTTGGATCTAATTTGTTTAACAGATTTTCGACTGCCACTTTCATCTTCTGACTCTCAGCGATTTGAATCATTTCTTGATTATTGGTGGAGTGTCCGGTAATGAGCCTACAGCCACTTGGAAGTAGGCTCAATAGGACCATGATTACAACTATGCTGTATCTTTTATTCATTCTCAAGCAAGCCCTTATTATTTACTAATTTCTTGGATAATTCCCCTGAAATGACCACTCCATTTTGTTCTAGATGGCCATCATCCTCTTGTGTTAAGGTTGTCGTAATAGTTAAATTCTCATCATTGTTAATCACCATTTCTATCGTCAATCCTCCCATAGAGTTGTACCTCAGTCGGTCTTTGTTGATTTTATATGACTTTACAATCCCCTTTGCTGTTAATGCATGGGGATCTTCTTGTCTCAATATATTTTCGAGAACTATTTTTGATTGCTTACTCTCTGCAATATCTAGCATTTCTCGCCTCTGAGCGGATTGATTTATAAAAAGGCTACATCCTCCTAGGACCAAAGCCAGTGGCAATAGGAACGCTAATTTCCGTTTCTTGTATTTCATATTTGTCCTCTCACTTATATTATTCGTAATTATTTTCGAAAATGGCTCTTTTTTTAAAAATAATTTATTCCAGAACCTAAAAACACACCCTACATAGGTGTGTCTCTTGTTAAATCATGTATTCGACGCTGTAGGTGGCGTCGGATAGAATCCGTGATAGGAATTGTTTGGTTCGTTCTTCCTTAGGACTGTTGAAAAATTCATGGGGTTCATTTTCTTCGATGATGTGACCGCCATCCATAAAGATGACGTGGTTGGCCACATCACGCGCAAAGCCCATCTCATGCGTTACGACAACCATGGTCACTCCTTCTTGGGCCAATTGCTTCATGACAGCCAGTACATCCCCGACCAATTCTGGGTCTAGCGCTGAAGTCGGCTCATCCAGCAAGATCACATCTGGCTTGACTGCGATGGCACGTGCGATTCCGATCCGTTGCTGCTGACCACCTGATAATTGAGAAGGATAGTAATCCTTGTAAGCGAGGAGACCAACTTTTTCAAGGGCGGATTCCGCCCGTTGGATGGCTTCTTCTTTTGGAATCTTACGAGCTACAATCAATCCTTCCAAGATATTTTCAAGTGCTGTTTTGTTGGCAAATAGATTGTAATGCTGAAAAACAAAGGCTGTCTTTTGACGAATTTCTAAAATTTCCTTTTTACTGAGTTTGGAGAGGTCGTACTCTTTTCCACCTAGGGTTAAGTGGCCGGTATCTGCCTTTTCTAAGTGATTGAGGCAGCGAAGGAAGGTTGTTTTTCCTGATCCAGATGGCCCCAAAATGACGACGACGTCCCCCTGGTTAACCTTGAGATTAACATCTACCAGGACTTGATGGTCCTTAAATTTTTTCGATACGTGTTCTACTTCTAACATCTTCTTATTTCTCCTTCTTCTATGCGAGTATCAGGCGTTTTTCTAAGAGATTAAATCCCCACTGAATCAGGCCACAAATGACAATATAAAGAATAAAAATCACGAGATAGGATTCAAAATATTGATAGCCATAAGAGGCTTCGACCTTGGCAATAGCAGTGATATCCTTGATAGTCATGACAAAGACAAGGGAGGTTCCTTTAACCAAGTTGATGACCAGGTTACACAAATTGGGCAGAGCAGCACGCAGGGCTTGTGGAAAAACAATGCGGATATAGGCTTGGCGATTGGTCAAACCAATGGCTTGCGCTGCTTCTAGTTGACCCTTATCCACCGTCAGGATGGCTGAGCGTAGAATTTCAGCCAGACTTCCTGTTGTCATCAAGCTAAAGATGATAAAGGCATAGTAAATGGGATTGATTTCAAAGACATTAAAGTGACTGCCAATACTCTTAAAAAAGCTATTTAAGAGGCTAGGAAAGAGACTATAAAAGAAGAGAATCAAGAGAATCGGAGGTGTCGCGCGAATAAAGGCTAAGTAAACCACTGAGAAACTGCGAACCCCTTTGACCTTGTAGATCTGACCGAGCGCCAAAAAGAGGGCTGGAAAAAAACTCAAGAGGATCGACACGACCATGATCAGAAGGGTTACTGGAACACCACCCAAGGTGGCTAGAAATGTTTTACTAATAAAATTAAAATCCATAAGCTACCTTTCTGTTACACTGAGTCGTTTCTCAAGGAGTTGAGCGGAGATGGAGATTACAAGGGCAATTCCCCAGTAGATCACTGCTACAGCTGTATAGGTCTCGAGGGAATAATTCCCAAGATTGCGGCTGATCAAGTTGTTTCCTGCTCCCATGATATCGATAAAGCCAATGGTATAAGCCAAAGCAGCATCGCGCATAAGGTTCAAAATGGCCGTCGTCATATTGGGAAGAGCTACACGAAAGGCTTGGGGAAGGACAATGCGCCAAATGGTTTGAGCTGGCGTCAAGCCAATACTCAAGCCTGCTTCCATCTGCCCTTTTGGAATGGCCAAATAAGCGGCCTTGAAGACCTCAGAGATCATAGCAGCAAAGAGAAGAAACATGGCTACAAGGACAAAGACAAACTTGGACCAGTGATCAATGTCAATGCCTAACCACCAGTTCAAAAATTGGGGGAGTCCATAAAAGACCAAAAAGAGCAAGACAATTGGAGGGGTACAGCGCAAGGTAAAGACATAGCCTTTTGCAAGACCTGCTCCTACCTTATCTTCTGATACCTGTGCCCAGGTCAAAACCAAGCCAAATGCAGAACCGAGAACCGTTGTCAAAAGCATCAAAGCTAGGGTTGCTGGCAAGGCTTGGACCAAGGTTGGAAGAAATGACCAGACCTTGGAAATGTCGTATGAGACCATCTTTCTTTTCCTTTCTTTATCCGGATAGAAATAAGGAAGCTGGGGCTATGCGCACCCAGTTCCATCTTATTTCTCTTTATCTACATAACTGAAGACATCTTCACCGAAATATTTTTTGGACAATTTAGCAAGCGTCCCATCTTTTTCCAATTCTTTGATGGCCTTGCTGTATTCTTCCGCAAATTTTTCGTTTTTCTTATCCTTATGAATCAATGGGTAAGTTGGAATTCCTTTGTAGGCAAACCAGCTGAGTTTGTCTGCGTATTGGTGGTAGGAACCTTCTTTATCTGTGACAGCTTTTTCAAAGGAAAGCTTGATGTCAAAGAAGCCATCGTAACGTCCCTCAAGAACCCAAGCATAAGCATCTGCCACTTTGAACGATTCAGCAGCTGTTAATTCGATTTGTTGGTCCTTATGCTTTTCATTGTATTCTTTGATGACATTCCATTGCGCATTTTGTGGGGAGATCGGAACCAATTTCCCTTTTTCTTTGGCAAAGTCATCGATGCTCTTGTATTTCTTGGCATCTTCTTTTCTCACAGTAAATCCAATAATACTAGCTCCGATTGCCTCTTTTGGAATGATAAATTTCTTGGCACGTTCTTCGGTATACCAAGCTCCCTTGGTTCCGATATCGTATTTACCAGATTCTAGGCCGATCAAGAGATCGTCATCACTCGTTCCAGTGTACTCAAACTTGTAGTCTGGCAGTTTTTCATCAATGGCTTTCAAAACAGCTACTTCATAACCATCTGATTGCCCTTTTTCATCGACAAAATCGTAAGGCACATAGTTTTGCGTATGGGCTACTTTCAAGGTGGTTACCTTGTTCGATCCTGTTGAGCCTTTACTGTCGTTTGCATGGTTCAAGCTCCGTCCAAGAATGGTTGCTCCTGCAATGGCAAGAACGGCTACTCCACCTATAATCCATGTTTTTTTACTCATATGTTGTTCTCCCTCTTTCTATTTTCCTTATTCTGCTGCAGCTTCACGAACCCATTCGATTCGTTCTTCATCAATGTCACTTGGAATGGTACAATCGGCACCGATGACCAAGCCCGTGGTTCCAGTTTCTGCGATGAGGCGTTTGGTTTCTGCTTGAATCGCAGCCTTGTCTCCTGTGTAGAGAAGGCCATTTTTGCCATTTTCAAAACCACCTAGGACGGTACGACCACCGAAGATTTCACGTCCTTCTGCCAAGCTGATGCCTTCTGGTCCGACTGCCCAGTTAAAGACTTGGGCTGGGTAGTCTGTGAAGAGGTGGATATCATTGCGAGCTCCTTCGTAGCCACAGATATGAAGGATATTGACCCCACCGGCTTCATTGGCTGCTTCTAAGACATGGAGTTCACTTGGCGCAATGACTTGTTTGTACACTTCTTGGCTCACGCGCGCATCTTGGATACTTTGAACACTGAGGTAGATCCCGTCTGCTCCTGCTTCTTTAATGATTCGTTGGCTCAAACTTGCAATATCTTGACCAATCGTATCCAATACTTTTTTAAGAGTTGCAGCATCTTGATCGATGAAGTTTGCGATCAAGTCATCTCCTCCTGAAACTTCTCCGACCAACCATTTGAAGTAGGTCACCGGAGCAAAGATATTGTAGATGGCTACAATGTCCTCTTCAAAACCGGCACGGATTTTTTTGACCAATTCGACCTGTTCTGTGATCCATGGATGATCGGCCCCGAAGGGTTCAATCCCTGCTAAGTCTGAGATGTTTTCAAGACCTTTGTGAATGGCTGGATTGGGATAAGCAAAGTAGCCATCGCTCATGAGTTTGACAAAGTCTGGTTTGACCTTGTGAAGGAAATTTTTATGACCCTTCAGATTTTTTTCAATAATTTCAGGATTGGAGAAGCCTTTCAACCATTCTTCTTCTGTCGTGAAATGATGCCAAAATCCAACTGGCACGCGATCAACTGATTCTCCTTTAAAAGCTTTTAACACTAATTCTCTTTTTGTAGACATCTTCTTACCTCATTCTCTTTTTTCTTGCTTGTTATCTTAACACGGCAATCCTGCTTTGACTAATATATATTTTTTATCAAGGCCTTCATCTTTTTTTATCACTGGCCATCTAGTAGGAGAATGCCTGCCACATCAGACGGGCGAATAAGGGAGAGGCTATGGGCTGGGATTTTCTCCAGCCTTGCCATATCTGGATCTTGTTTCGCCTTGTCCTGAGTACTTGCTGCAGTAGCTTTTGCGAGCCCTAAGACTAAAAACAAGACTGTCATCACGATACACCACACATGAATTTTTTTCATCTCCCTCTCCTTTCTTCTTACAAGACGGCTGCCTGGCGTACCCAATCTAAGCGTTCCAATTGGAAATCGTCTGGCACCGTGCAGTCTGCTCCAAGGATTAAGCCACGGCTTCCCGCTTCTGCCACCAAGCGACGCGTTTCTTGCTCGATCGCTTCTTTTTCACCTTGATAGAGCAAGCCGTTCTTGCCATTGACAAAGCCACCCAAGACGGCACGATCCCCAAAGAGCTTGCGACCTGCTGCTAGGCTCAGGCCTTCATGATGGGTTGCCCAGTTGATGACTTGGGCTGGATAATCCTTGAAGAGGTCCACTTCATTGCTGGCTCCTTCAAAGCCACAGATATGAAGGATATTAATGCCACCTGCCTCATTAGCCGCCTCTAGGACAGCGATGTTGCTCGGTTCAATGAACTTACGGTATTCTTCCTCTGTTACGCGCTCATCTTGGACCTGCTGGGTGGAGAAGTAAATCCCTTCCACACCTGCTTCTTGGATCAAGCGACGACTAAGAATAGCAATATCTCCTGCGATCACATCAAGGACATGGGCCAAGGTTTCAGGATCTTCCTTGAGAAAGTCTGCAATCACTTGGTCTCCACGGGATTGATCCGTACGGAACCAGCGTTTCAAATAAGAAATGGGCGAGAAGATATTGTAGAAAGAAGCAATCTCCTCATGAAAATGGGAACGAATCTCCTTGACGACTTCAATCTGCTGTTCAATCCAAGGATGGTGCTCTCCAATCGGTTGAATGTCCTTCAATTCTTGGATCGATTGGATCTCTCTCGAATAAAGAGCACTCGGATAGCGGAAAAAGCCATCGCTCATGATCTTAACAAAATCAGGTGAAATTTTTTCAACATACTCTTGGTGTCCTTTGATACTTTTTTCAAGTACGGCTGGATTGTCTAGACCCAACTCTTTTTCTTCTTGGGTCACATAATGAAGCCAGAATCCTACAGGGATTCGCTCAACTTTTTCACCTCGAATGGCAGAAAGAACCAATTCTCTTTTACTCATACTGTGTCAACCTCCTTCAACTCTTGGCGAGTAGGGCCTTTGTTCTACCTCGCCACTTCTGAAATTTGTAACCATGATATCACCTGAAAAGGTTACTGACTAATATATTTTCCCTATCAAGTCCTTAAAATTTCTTTATTGAAGCGAGTAGCAAAAACGCACAAGTCCTTGCGAATAAAGACTTGCGCGCATTCTTATCCATTTTTTGATGATAGAAGAAAAAGACAGCTTTGCTGTTTTCTTGATCCGGTTATAATATAAAACTATACCCCTCTTTTTAGAATAAAAAAAATAGGTATTTTTGTACAATGAATCCTATTAGATCAACATTTTGTAACCTCACGTTTCCTCATGATATAGAAAGCATTCACCTTCTTTTTCTTGTCAGTCAAAATCGAAAGGAGTATAATTTCCTTAGAATAATTTTAAGGAGTCTACGGTTAATGAAAACAACAAAAACCACCTTTACCATCGTTTCTGCTCTTGCTTCTGTCATTTTATTGACCAGTTGTGGAAGCAACACAACTAAAACAAAAGAAGCGAACTCAACTAGCTCTAAAAATCAGGTCACATTGACCTATGACCAACAGCGCTCGCAAGAAAATACCATGTCTGTTCTCTGGTACCAAAAGGCTGCTGAAACAAAGGCCTTGTATTTGCAAGGATACAATGTCGCTACGGACCGTTTGAAGGAAATCCTAAAAACGCCTTCTGATAAGCCTTACTCGATCGTTTTAGACTTGGACGAAACTGTCTTAGACAATAGCCCTTACCAAGTTCAAAACGTCAAAGACGGTACAGCCTTCAATCCTAAAGATTGGGATGTTTGGGTGAAAAAGGCAGCCGCAAAAGCAGTGCCGGGTGCCAAAGATTTCCTCCAATTTGCTGATCAAAATGGGGTTCAAATCTACTACATTTCTGACCGTACCACCTCTCAAGTAGACGACACCATCAAGAATCTTAAAAAAGAAGGCATTCCTGTCCAAGGACGTGACCACCTCATGTTCTTAGAAGAAGGGGTCAAATCAAAAGAAGGCCGTCGCCAAGCCGTACAAGAAAAAACCAATCTGGTCTTGCTCTTTGGGGACAATCTGGTCGACTTTGCAGACTTCTCTAAGACCTCTGAAGCTGATCGCGACAAGAAATTAGAAGAATTGCAAAAAGAATTTGGTGAAAAATTCATCATCTTCCCAAATCCAATGTATGGATCATGGGAATCTGCTGTTTACCAAGGTAAAAAACTAGATGCCAAGGGACAAACAGAAGAACGCCTCAAAGCCTTGCAAGGTTTTGACAAATAAAGCAAATGAGAGTGGGACAGAAATCGGTCATTCGTTAGAATTCGATTTCGTCGTCCCACCTCTGCACAGTTGAGTAGGGCTGTAAAAGCTGATGGAATCAGCGTAGTAGAGCCCACTCAACCACTGCGTCTTGCTCGACAATCC
>OATP01000199.1_pt1 | contig 40938 bp, 53 predicted proteins | sample 1495041 | NCBI WGS metagenome assembly OATP01 (sample SAMEA2579972, study PRJEB22360) | human gut metagenome | biome: human gut; feature: human-associated habitat; material: faeces | place: Denmark | collected 2008/2010 | reverse complement strand
CAGTATAGCACAGGAAGTGATTTTTTGCGCTTTTTTACTGTTTTTTTCAAATAAAAAGCCAACAAAATGATACAAAAGAAAGTTGATTTTGATAATTTAAGCTAAATTAAATCTGATATTGAATAGTGGATTTTCTTTGAGTTTTTTTATTAGATTAGGGATAATTTCTGTCGAAACATTATCATACCACCATTTATTGATGAGGGGATCAATGTTTTCTTGCCTAAATGTTGAGGGTATGCCATTTCCGTCTGATTCAATTAGTATACCACAGACATTAACTTCAAATGATTTAATTAAATTATCCCCTAACATCAACCAAAGAATATCAAACATTTCTTCAAAATCAATGACAGTCAATTCATTGATGGTACTGGTTCTAAAACTTCTAGCGAGGTTATAACTTTTTTCACCAACAGTAATGTCAATGTCGTCTTTTTTGTGAAAAGTATCCATTTCAGTTTCATCAGAAGCCAAAACATTTTTCTTTGAATATTGAAATTTGCGAATGTCTTGGAAAGTCTAAGACATTTAGATTGTATTGAAATTAAGTCATCATCCGACAAAGAATTCATTCTTTTATCTACAGTTTCCAAATCTCTAAATAAAATAGAGCTGAAGCAGTGGTAAAACATATTTTCAACAAACTTGGCAATATCTCCAAAAATAATTTCTTTATAGTCTAAGTCGGTTTGAGTATTCAAATAAAGCAATATTGAAGCGGTAACTTGTCGCTTTCCCTTTTCAACTTGGCTAACTTGACCTGCATTACCTAAGTCACTTTGATTTAAATTTAAACATTTGATACGAGCAGGTATTTCTTGTGAGTAATTTTCATCAAAAAATTTCATAGATAAGCCTCCTATAATCATGGAAAAGTAGTAAAAATAGTTGTTATCCTAGTTGATTAAAAAAATCTCTGATTTCCTCATCTTTTATAAAATAATATATAATTTTCCCCTCTCTTCTAGTATCCAAGATGTTTTGATTGGCTAGTTTACGAAGATGGTGAGAGGCAGATGCCATACTGAGATTTAGTAAACAGGCTATATCACAGACACAGAGTTCTTCAACAGCAAGGAGATAAAAGATGATATTTATCTGTTTATTATCGGTAAATTTTGATAAAATGCGAAGTGATTTTTGGACTTTTTCCTTTTCAAGGTAGTTCGTTGCGGTTGTAACATTTTGTTGATTAATAACATCCACTTGACAGATACTATCTTTTTTCATATTTTTTTCTCCTAGCCTAACACAGCCCATAGCATGTCAAAGCTGTTGTTTTCAATCAGGATATACATCCCCAATCCTAAATAGACAACGGCAATAAACCATCTGCTATATTTTTCCAAAGTTTCTCCAACAGAAGAGACTTGTGCCAATTTTTGGGCAGAAAAAACCAAGAGATAAATCATGACTAGAAAAGTAAGTAAAGTCACTATCAAATTCGCTAAATTTAAGGTGGTAAAATATGGGACAAAGACACCAATATTGTCAGCGCCACAACTTGCAAAAGTAATCATAGCGACTAGAAAAATCAGGTTTTTATTGTCTTTTCGCAAACCATCTTTTGCAATAGCTTCTCCATCAGAATCTCCTAAAAACAAAACTTTGAGGCCTAGGAAAATTGGAATCAAACCGAGTAAACCTAAAATCTCTTTACTAGGAATATAATTTAAGACAAATGCAAAAAGCAAACTTAGGAATATTAGACTAACAGAGCCTAGAAATTGTCCTAAATAGATGTTAATAATGTCTTTTCTGCTTTTTCTTTTGGCAAAAAATAACATTAGGATAATAAGTAAGTCTACGGCTGTCCCAGAATACAGGATTATTGAAGTAACAATATTTTGAATCATAAAACACCTCATTCAAATATATTTTTGAATGTATTCTAACATTAAACTTTGTAGATGTCAACTTAAAATCCACCAAAATATAGATAAGAAGTTAGTGTACCAAATATTAAAAAGCCCTGCCATCGAAATGATAGCAAGGCTTAACTTCAATATCCAAATGATATATTTATCTAAAAAAGGTAGAGTAAAAGGTAGAGTTTTTATTGATTTGTAGTGCGATATAATGAGTTTCAAAAAATCAAAAATCGCTTAAAATTAATATTTTGACGTCTATTGGTGTGTACTGAAACCCTTACTTAACCTCAGTAAGGAATACTTAAAATCTATTTTAGTTGTTAAAAACCTTATTAAATCAACATTTAAGAGTTGTTGATTTTGATAAAACTATCAAAGGTTGCCAAAAAGGTTGCCACAGACTTAAGAGGTCAGCTCAGCTATTTTGTTTAAATAGATATTGACTGCCTGAGTTTGATTCTTAGGAGCAAGTTCAGCATAAATGTCCATTGTAGTCTTGATTGATTTGTGTCCCATCCGAACTTGTAATTCTTTCCAATTCATTCCAGCATTCAACATCATGGATGCGTGAGTGTGGCGGAATAAGTGAAAACCATAATCTGGCAGACTAGCTTCACGCAGTCGCTTTTTGAGTGTTGCACGTTCGTTTCTGTCGCACATATAGTTACCATAAATAGTAGGAAAGATTAACTTACTTTTTGGAAGATTATTTTTCTTGAAATAGAGATTCATCTCATCGTGGAAATTTTGAAGCTCTTCAATGATTTGGTACGGAACAGCTATTCGTCTGTTACCTGAATCAGATTTTGGTGTGTTTTTACAAACGACTTCGCCTTTCAAACCTAATTTTGGTTTTGCATTTTTCCAAACAAGTGTTTTACTAACTAGTATTTCGGAATTATCAAAATCAAGGTCATAGATAGTCAATGCTAATAGTTCATTGATTCTCATACCTGAAGCAAGTAAACTATCGCAAATAACTTTAAATCGGCGATTAGCCCTAGTATTAGGCAGACTATCAACGATGCTTAACCAAGTAGATAGATCCTCATCATGAAGGACCATAATACGTTTTTGGTTGCTTTTGGGCTTTGGCGGGATTTTGATAGACTGAGCGGGGTTAAATTTGAGTTCAACATGTGTTATCCCAAAATCAAAAATATCACTTAATTTATGGGCAATAGCTCCAAAATCTTTAGCTGAACCCTTTTCAGCTCTCTTTATACCTGCGTCCACAGATTTTTTAGATTTTTTTGCTAATTGGTTGATCCAAGTCTGTATATCTGACGAGGTAATTTTTTCAGGTTGATACTCTCCGAATCGTGGTAGTATATATGTGTCAAGGTAGTTCCTAACTCGGTTTAGTGTATTATCTGAACTAACCCATGTCTCATAATTTGAAAACCAAAGTTCTGCTAAGTCTGAGAAGGTAGCAATGCTAAAAGTTTCTTTCCTTGTTGACCCGTTTTCCTCAAAGTCAAATTTGGCTTGGATGATTTTCCGGTCTAAAGAACGCAAAGTTTTTGCTGTAATAGTCGTCTTGACAGGCTTTCCAGTTTTAGAGTCAAGACCTAAATAAATACTCTTAGCTGAGTAGCTGACTTCACCATTTTCTTTAGTTCTTTTTAAGATGCTTTTTCCTTTATGGATAATTTTTTCTGTATTCATATCGCTTTCTTCAATCAATCGAAGAATGAAAAAAAGCTAAAATAGATTGTATCACTCACTTTCTTTTTTGATACTGCTTATTTTAGCATATTTCACTCCTAGTCACAGCTTAAAAACTCTAAGATGTCTTCTAAACGATAAAAAACTGTTCTAGTACCCTCAATAGGTGGCTCTAATCGCTTTAAACCTTTTTTTTCCCAAGATTTTAAGGTATTTGGAGAGATGTTAAGTAGACTCAGAAGTTCTTTTTGTGTGTAGATACTTGACCTACCTTTTTCACTATTTAAATGCTTTAGTAACTCAATAATGGTAAGAAGCATGTGCTCCATTTTCTTCAGTTCAAAATGATTTGTAGTCATATCAGCCTTACTTTCTTTACTAGCTAAAATATGAGATAATGACAGTAGGGGTAAGTTACTGCCTATCTCTTATTACTTTTTGTTGCTACTTTCTGCTTTGGTCGGCTTGGAAGTAGTAGCTTTTTTTCTTTTTATTGTTAATGGGGTTCATGGAATGATGAAAGGCATCCTGCTCAAAATTATAAGACAGCTTTTCTCTGTTCCATTTATCAAACAAATAAGCATGTTGTTCAATTTGCTGTGGCGTATGGTTATCAAAGTCTTCAGAACTATAGGTTATTGATTTGTATAGAAAACTACCGTCATTCTCTTTAGTTTTGAAATGGTAGATTACTTTTGTAAGCCTACGCTGTAATTGTTCATAGGGATCAATTTCTTGTTGTCCCTCAGGAACCATTAAGTTATAAGCATGCTTGGGTGTGAAAATAGAAGCAATGTGTATTGCATTCCATAATGCTACAGTATTAGTGTAGCGGGCATGGAGTTGAGCTGGATAAACATCTGTTACCTTTAAGAACTCTTTGTATGCCATTCCTTTGAATTCATCCAGAAAGAGAATAGGCTCAGCACAATACAGGTCTAAACCACCATTATCATGGTCGGTCCATACATAGACATTTTCTCGACCATAAATTTGTTTTAGTTGAACTTGTGTATGAGATTTCCCAGAGCCACTATCACCAACATGCCAAACAACCTTCAATTTTTTGGTATCAGGAGTCTGAGATAATCTGTGCTGAAAGAAATGCTCACGAATCATCTTAGAGTATTTACGAAATTCCAGATTACCTCGCATAATCTCCTCAGGGGTTGCACCATTCTCAATCTGATGCTGGATAAAATGTAAATCAGACCTAAAACCTTGGTTGCCAGCTCGCAATTCTCCGTGCACTTTCATGGGGACTACTATCGTATGGGCTTTTTCCTCGTGCTTACCTAATTTTTGTAAGTAGGCAATGACTTCTTCTTTTGAACCACGTGTGATTTCAGCATGTATAGTTGGATAAAGCTTTTGAAGCGCAGAGAAGCGGAAAGCTTTTTTATCTTCTAGTATCATGTGGCAATGGTGTGTGCCATTTTCACCAATTTCATAGTTGACAGCACAAACAACATTTTCGTTGCGAGCAATCCATCGTTCCATTAAGAAATCAACAATTTCTTCAGGGCTAAGAGGAACATCAGTATCTGGAAGAAGTTTACGGAACTCTGCAATCCGTTTCTTAGTTTTATCTTTGTATTTGTCGCTATTGAAGAAATCTGATTTCTTATTAAATAACTCGTTCACGTTGTTTAACACGCAACAGAAGCTATTAGCACGATAATCTGATGAAATATTATTTGCTTTTGTCATGATTTTTCTCCTTTGTCTTTTACAGGATATGACAATTCTAGGCGTGTTTTTTGTTACTATATCAGCGTTTTCCAGTCATTGTCATATTGTCATAAAGTCGGGGTAATACTAGCCCGACTTAGCCAGCAAAAGCTGGCGAGGCTGTAAGCCAAACCTCCGCCTAAGGGCTACGGGCAACAGCCTCATCAGTTAGTGGAAGTCCTCGACTAAGTAAGTCAGTAATTAATCGCTCTGCCTTATCCATATCCCTGATGGTATATGTTCTAGCTTCTAGAACGGGTTGTCCATCAAATTGGAGGTTAACTTCTCCTTGTCCTTTATTACAGTTGACCTCATCATCAGGGAACAACATCTGTTTGGCTTGAGGGCTTAGTCTTGCAATGGATAATCTCGCTGAGAAGTTTTCTCTACCGCCAGCAGAAAATAGGTTAGAATCCGACCGCTGACAAACGCACACTAGGTGGCAGTTGACCTGCCTAGATAATCGTAACAAGTTGCCCACTTGTCCAAGTACCTTTTCTTTATCAGCTTTTTTGGAAATACTTTCAATGGAGCTTTGGTATTCCTCAAAGATGATAAAAAACGGCGGATAAGGGGAGCTAGGAGTAGGATTTTCACGCCTAGCTTCAAAGATTTTGTAAGCAATGTCAAGCCCCTTATAAATATCATCTCCTAAAAAAACATTATCGAAAGCTCGCCACTGCCAGTAGTCTGTACCACTTTTGTAGTCTAAGATAGCGACCTGAGTTTTGGTATGTAGTTGAAGCAAGCAAGATAAATATTTAATAAAATAAGATTTTCCGGAATTGGTTGGTGCGTTTATCAAAAGATGACTGTATCGCATAATATCCCAAGAGACTGGTTCATTACTCCCTTCTCTACGTAAAATTTTTAGTTTCGTCATTAAACTTCTCCCTCTTCACTATACAAAGCCTTAACTTGCCCATGCTCTAATCGATTTAGCACTTCTTTTGATATCAAATTCATTTTCAACTTCAAAAAAGGATCTTCTTCAACAATATTAAATAGGACATCCAGATTATCATCATAGGTACGTACCGTCTGACGAAGTTGTATTTTCCAGCCCTCAAACTCTTTTATCTCTGGTATTTCTGTCAACCATAGATAAAAATCTATTCCCTCCTGTTGTACGCCGTTAGGATACCTACCTGTATTCAGATATGGGCGGAGTTTAGTAGCTTGATGTATCAGTTCAATGTAAAAATCTGAGTAACAATTCCGTTCTTCTGGTAAATTATCAAATACCGTAAGCCACTTTTGGATTAGAATATTAGTATTTTTGACTGCATGAGGAAGTATTTTCTCATCACGAAGTGTATAAACAAGTATGATGGTGTTAACAAGGACAAGTCCTATGTATGGCACCAAAAAAATTATTATAAAGTAGAACACTAACTGTAAAATCTCTGTCATAAAATGTTATCTTCCTCAAAACCCTTGTCATATTTCAAAATAACATACAGACGAAATTCTTTATTAGTCCAAGGTTCAAAATCGTAGCAAGTAATAATGCCATATGGATAACTATTGACTACACAAGAAAGCCTATCATACAATCTCTGAGCATGTTGACATTGATTAGTAGTAGCAAAAAGGTTTTCTCTCTCTTTTAATAATAAAGAGCCTTTCTTAATAGCATAGTTGGGTACTAATGCTTGTAAAGTCAAAAAACCAATACTTTCGTAAGAGACATACTCAAAATTCTTTACTAAGTTCGTTTTGTCTTCTAGGCTTAAGTTAACCAATGGATCTATTCCAAGTACTCCTAAAATCTTTTCACATTCTTTAACGAGCTTATCAGTGGTGATAGTAGGCACATGTTTTAGTAAATCTGTAAATACGGTCGTCATATATAATCCCCTTAATTTTTTAATTATGTAATACGAATAAAATTTAGCTATTTGGTGCTCTAGCCCTTTTTAAAATCATGGTTACTCCTCTATAGTTGCACTCTCTGCTTTGATAGACAAACTTGCTCTTCCATTTGACAGATAGGGTGAAAATGTTACATCTTCTAATCTAAGAGTTACCTTTTCATCAAGATAAGAGCTATAGTCTGATACACTGGCGTTAGCAACCTTAATGGTTCTAGTAATGTGCTTACCACTTGAGTTACGAAATCCAACGTCAATCTTGACATTGCCAGTTACTTGCTTCGTCTCAAAATCAGTTTCTGGACTTACCCCTAAGATTGAAACAGATATTAACGCTTCTTTACAAAACATATATAAACCTTTCGCCACAGTGCTTTAAATTGCTTGGTGGGACTTGTTAAGCAATCGAGTGAAAATCACAGTTATAACTACTAGGCTAATATGTACATTGGAATCACCTCCCTTTTGTTTATGGTTTTATGATACATTAAGGAGTTATGGCGTTTCCGTGAGCTTTTCCCGTTATCTGACTGTTTTTGATACAATATATTGAGCTGATAAAGTAGAAGATTGGGGGTATGTTATGGAAAATATCTTTGTTTTAGATGTTATTGAAGAGTTATCTAGTGAGAATGACGGGGATTTTAAGAGAGAATGGGAGGAAATAGCTTTCGATATTCGTATTTTAAAGGACTATCTTTATCACTATAAAGTGTATGAGACATTAAAGAAAGTAAGGAATTCATTTTTACCTGATACGTTTAAAAATAATTCTTCAAAAGGATTTATTGAAGATTATGTAAATTATGAGACAAAAGAGTACCCTAAGGTATTAGCCACTAAAGGAACAACTAAGCTTGTATTGAGTTTATTATTAAGGGAGTTAACTAGTGAGCAGGATACGAAAGATACTAAGATGAAAGATATATTACAGGGAGGATGGGAAGCATTTTATGAGGATAATAAAGATACATTAGAGCTAGCCACTAAAGATGTAGGACTATTAGAAGATTGCTTTAATGTTGTAGAGAAATATACCGATATAAAGGGAAGATATTATAGCAAGTACGATAGTTTTACTATTGATGATGATAAGGTTTCGGAATTACTGGAGGGACTAGCTAACTTTGTTATTTATCGTGGTTATCATCATGAACCTTATGATATTTCTTCGGAAACAGTAGAATCATATTTAAGTAAAGAGAATTTTCTAGATATAATAGAACAAACGACTTACAATTTTATTGAATCTAAAACATACCAAGAAGCTCAGAGCAATGTATGGGGGCTAAAGTTAATTTTTGCTAGGTTGCGTATGGGTATCACTGATTCTGTAGCTCTACAAACAAAAGAAATTACAAAAGCAAAGGGAAGAAAAAATCTTCTTGATATTTCTACAAGTTTATCTTTGACTGATTTAAAAAAGGAGGTTTATAATATAAGAGGAGAATTAGATGAATTGCTGTCTCCTTTACTAGATAGTAGATTTATTCGTTATCATTTGTATAAGCATTATTTTGAACAAAATAAAAAGCTAGTCTTGAATGACTAGCCAATACTTATTTTATTTGATTCACTATACTTCGGAGAGCTTTAATCGTGGGCTCTCTTTTTTCTTTTGGAAGATGTTCGATGTCATCAATGAGTTGATTAAATTCAGGTTCTCGTTGTTGAGTTTCTACGTTGAAAAAGGTATTTACGTCAATTTCGAGTGCTTGCATGATTTTCTCTACGGTATCAATTTTTACGTTTAATTGTTTGTTCTCTAATCTGTAAATGTAATTAAATCCTAAATTAGCTTTTTCAGCGAGATGTTCTTGTGTAAATCCTTTTTCCAGTCTCAAATGTCTGATTTGTTTAGCTACAAATGATTTTAATTGTTCATTATTGGTCATGATAATACCTCATTTATTATCATACAAGTTTCTTTTATATGAATTACCACCTGTTAAAGTCTGAATTTTTCAATTATATAGACTTTAAAGACTGTTTTGTGATATACTATTTATAAAAACAGTCTTTAAAGGAGGAAACTATTGGTAGAGGATTTAAGATGTCCTAATTGCGGTGGGTTTGTATCTAGTAAGCAAAAAAATTGTGATTTTTGTGGTGGTAGTATTTTAGTTGAGTCAACTAGGAGCTTACCGAAGGGGAGTTTAGAATTACAAAAATATATAAATTCTTATAATCAAGTTTCTAAAGGTGATAGTGATGAGATTGATTTCAGTAGAGCCTTATGTTTTTTAAAATTAAAACAATATAAAAACGCAGTAAATTCATTTGAAGAGGTAATAGATAGGAATATGTTCAATTCAGATGCCTATTTCTATATGAGTATTGCTTTACTAGAAGGTAAGAAGGCATTTCAAACAAGAAAAGCTATTGTAGATAAAATCGTATCTCTTTTAGAAACAGCCATTTCTATTTCTGATAAGGGGATATATAGAATTTTTCTAGCATATGTGAAGTATGATTATTATAAGCGTAAGTTTATTAATATTTCTCCAGACTATCATCAAGAAATCAACTTAGGAGAACAATTAGGTTATTCTGAGGAAGATTTTGATGAACTATGGGATTTATTGAATGTTTCTAAACCAAAAATATTTTAGAAGGAGGAAAGTTATATGGATGAAGAAGCAGGTTATGGTTGTGGTTGTTTACTTTTAGTAGGAGTAGGAATACTTTTATTTAAACCACTTTCAAATTTTTTCGCGGGATTAATAGGTGGCATACTGCAGGTATTGCTTATTATAGCTTTTGTGGTAGCATGTATATTTGCTGCATGGTTTATTATAAGGTCTATTGTAGAGGAATCGTCCGAGAGAAATCGAATAAAAAAAATAGAATCAGAATGGTCTAATTTTTGGGCTCTTGCGAATCAACAAGTTTCAGAAGGAATTGTATATTCAATGGCTTTAGCAGAATTTGGTTTAGAGGAGGGTGATGTTCAAATATTTTCTCCTATAATTCAACAGTACTCATCATTTAATAAGAATGATATATTAGAAATTAATAATTGGGGACTCTATTCAAAAGTATTTTTATTTGGAGAAACCAGAATGTATCATTACATTAATTTATATGATGTAAGAGAAGGAAAATCAGAGATTACAGCTAATATTATCAATTACAGTCAAATTATCTCGGTTTCAATGCGAGATGATATGCTTGTTGTAAATACACGAGGATATGGAAAGCTAGAAATATCTTTGGATAATGATGCAGAGAGAAATACTGCACGTGGTTTAAGAAATCTTTTTTCAGAAGAGTATTGACTAGGGTGATTGGACATGTTTTTAAAAAGAAATCCTAATGAAGTGAACTATGTTCATGGTAAGAAGCATTGGACGGATGTCATAAAGAATACAGGTGATAAGAGTTTACTTATTTGGCGTCAGCCAGAAGAAGACTTTAATACGAATTCTACTTTAATTGTTATGCCAGGAGAACAGGCGATATTTATCAGCCAAGGTGAGATTGTAGAAGTCTTTGATAACGGAACATACCAATTAAAGACTGAAAATTATCCATTTATTGGTAGATTAAAACGAGTATTATCAGGTGGCATATCAACCTTTAATTGTGTCGTTTACTTTGTCAGAAAAGCGAGTGGTATTGAAATTAAGTGGGGAACTGATTCACCAATTCAAGTTCGTGATAAAGTTTTGGGTATTGCTACGAAACTAAGAGCAAGGGGAGCTTATAAGGTAAAGATTGAAAATCCAGAACTATTTTTGAGAAGTTTATCAGGTAATCAATCATCATTTTCTCAAGATGAACTAAATAATTATTTTAGAAATGAATTTCAATCTAAAATAAAGAGCTTTTTATCTCTTCAGTTACAACTTTTCGAAGGTGAAATTTTAGGAGTAGATGCACATTTAGAAGAGTTTTCAGAATTAATATCACCTAAAATATCCAGTATTTTAAAGGAATACGGGATATTACTTCAAACATTTTCAGTATCAGGTATTGATATTGTTGATAATAATCTTAGAGAGCAGTACGATAAAGTTGGAGTAGATAGTTTTAGTAAGCTCCAAAATGCTCGTTCGGACGTTGAGGTAATGAATATTTTAGGGGAAAATTGGGGTAATCAGCAATCTGTAGATATTATGAAAAGTATGGCTCAAAATGGATTGAATATTGGTGCTGAAATAGGAGCAGGAGTTGGTATGGTAGGGGCTTTTTCTAATATTGCTAATGCAACTGTTACTCAACAAGTCTCTCAGGAAGACCCCATAAAATCATTAGAAAAAGCAAAACAGTTGCTTGATGCAGGCTTGGTTACTCAAGAAGAATTTGACCAAAAGAAGCAAGAGATTTTATCTAGATTATGATTATGAGTTTCATAAGTATTGAGGATTTATCAAGAATAAATAATAAAAGCCCTCTTTTTACATTGTTGTAGGAAGAGGGTTTATAAATATGATATAATACTGTTTGTAGAAAAGTGAAGACGGTGGCTACTCATTCTGAAAGTGAGGTGGTGCTTATGAGCATTTCATCAAAATCTGGCAGAAAGGAGGTGGCTTTACTTTGACAGCTTTTGAGATTGTTCAAACACTATTCAACTTCAGCATTTTTGTTGTAAGTCTGATAGGTCTGTGTTATACAATCTTTAAAAATGGCAAAAAATAACCCGTCCCCACTTTTGGTCTGGTAGGACGGATTAAATTCCCAATACTAGCCACCGTCTTAAACGGTTCTGCATCGGAGTTGGTTGGCAGACCAGCTCCTTTTTCTTCTTTATTATAACATTATTTACGGAAAGTACAAAATGAAAATAAAAGTCCTAGGAAAATACTAGGACTTCCAATTTCTTCGATTGTTGACTTTCTTTTTTTATTTCAAAAAAGGTTGCCAAAAAGGTTGCCATAGAACTGATTTCAAATGATTTATAGTGAAATTCAATGTTTCAAAAACCCTATGAAATCAAGCTTTTTCAGCGTGCACTGAAATGTAATGAAACCTTATTTAACTTCAGTAAAAATAAAATAATTTGTAATTCCAAAGATGAATCCACCCCCAACAAAAAAGTAGTGACATTGATGTCACTATTTTTTTGTTGGCTTCTGACTTACAATCAAGTCAAAGCTTGAAATAAAGAGCTATGATTTGATTATTTTGAGGAGGTTATTTTAATGACAATACAAACTATTGATAAGATTGACATGCTTGATTTCAAAGATCTTTCTACCATTGTGGGTGGAGCATGTAGTTTTTGGGGAGCTACAGCTGCTGTAGGTGTCGGGGCTGTTGGAGGAGCCGTTAAAGGTGGTATTCAAACAGGTACTTGGCAAGGTGCAGCCTTAAAGGGTATTGGTTATGGTATTAAAGGTGGGATTACTTATGGCCTTACTTGTGGTTTTTAGACGACTAGTGAGTCAATTTTTTGGCCAAATAGTACTTGCGCTCCTGATTTATGGGCTTATATTCCTTGCTTGGCAACACTTTAGAGGAGGCGTTTTCTCAATTGTGTGCATCTATGTCAGTATATCCCTGGCAGATGACGTCTATCATCTCGCGGAAGAATATTTAAAAAAGAAAGTTAACTAGGAATACCTTCCTGTTTGAAAAATAGTTAAAGGCTTGGCAGATTGAATGTCAAGTTTTTTTATGGTAAAAGTGCTAAAATAGAAGTCATGAAAGACACGATTCGAATTCTCCATATTAACGATTTACATTCTCATTTCGAACAGTATCCACAACTCAAGCGAGCTGTGGATGATTTGAGTCAGACGGATAGAGAGCTGATTAAGGTAGATCTTGGGGACAATGTGGATAAGTCCCACCCCTTATCCGATGCGACAGCTGGGCGTTTTAATGTCGCCCTAATGAATGAGTTGGGAATAGATTATGCGACTATTGGAAATAATGAAGGGATTGGACTGGCTAAGGCTGAGCTAGACTGTCTTTATGAGCAGGCTAATTTTCAGCCTATCATAGGGAATCTCAAGGACAAGGGCCGACAGCCTGACTGGGCTAAGCCTTATTTGATTTATCAAACTAAAGCGGGAACAAAGATTGCTTTTCTAGCTTACACGTTTCCATATTATGTCACCTATGCTCCAAATGGTTGGGAGGTTTTGAATCCACTTACGCAGTTAGAGGAGGATTTGGCTCGTCCTGAGGTTCAGGATGCAGACCTAGTCGTGCTACTTAGTCATTTAGGAATCCGCTATGATGAGCAGATTGCAGAGACTTACCCTCAGGTGAATCTTATTATCGGGAGCCATACCCACCACCTGTTTGAAGAGGGCAAGTTGATTAATGAGACTTATTTGGCGGCTGCAGATAGGTATGGTTATTATATCGGCTGCATTGACTTGACTGTGGAAGACGGGCAATTAAGGGAGTGTCAGATTGTAGCTATTCCTACCAAAACCTATCTTTTAGATTTGGACAAGGAAGACCAAGTCTTTATTCAGGCCATGCGAGAGGAAGGCTATCGTCGATTAGCTCAGGAAAAGGTGGCTGATTTAGGTCGAAAATTGAGTTTTGATGAGACTTGTCAGGTGGTGCTAGAAGCTGTTTGTCAAGAGACGGATAGTCAGTTAACGGTTTTAAATACAGGACTCATCATGAAAACACTAGGTCCTCAAGTGACCATGGCAGACCTACAAGAAGCCCTGCCCCATCAAATGCGAATGGCCCGTCTGGTAGTGACCGGCCAAGAGCTCAAAGAAATTTGTCAAGAAGTTTTCACCAAGGCAGAACTCCTCAGAAATCAAACCATTAAAGGCATGGGCTTCCGTGGAAAAACATTTGGTCAGGTAATCACAGGGAATTTTGCTTACAAAAACGGTAATTTATTGTATAATGGTAGGGTTGTAGATTCTCATGAAAAGTTTAGTTTGGTCCTTGTGGATCAGTACTACTATGCTGCTTATTTCCCTACCATCAAGGAAAAGGATGCGACTCTTCTTTTTCCAGACCTGTTAAGGGAGCTTGTGGCCAAATATTTGAGAAAAAATGGTGCCAATTGGGATAAGAGCATTATCACAGCATCAAGATAGAAAATAAGAGTCAGCAGAAAGGATGGCACATGCGTAAAGAAATCTTGCCAGAAATGTTTAATTATAATAAATATCCAGGGCCAGACTTTGTGTATGTGGCCGACCTTCTGAAATCAGATGCCTGTCAGTTTACGGTTCTTGAAAATCATAAGGATGCCTTAGACGCGACCCGTTTTGGGCAACGTTTTTCTGAAATCATGCTCAAGTATGATTATATTGTTGGAGATTGGTCGAATGATCAGCTTCGTCTTAAGGGATTTTACGAGGACGAACGCCCAAATACTCGAAAGACGGAGCGTATTAGCCGTTTGTCAGAGTATTTGCGTGAGTACTGTGCCTTTGGTTGTGCCTATTTTATTTTGAAAAATGAAGAGCCACAGCTAATTGTCTTTGAAGAGGAGAGTGAGCCTCGACGCAAGCGTCGTCGTTCGAATAGTCGTCGCAACTCTTCTCAAGAAGCCAGAGAGAAAGATCGTAATGCTTCTCAAAAGAATAAGAGTCAAAAGGCTTCTGGCAAGCAAAAATCGGACAAGCCCAAACGAAGAGACAGGGATCAAGAGGGGCCAAGCTTTGAGAAAATCAAGCGACGTCCTAAGTTTAAATCAAGACCAGAGGATGGCGCCCGTGAGCGCAAGTCAAACTTTAAGAAAAGTCAGAAGCAGGCCTCAAAGTCTAAAATCCCCAATAACGTATCGAAGAAACCAAGCAAGACCAAGTCAGATGGTCATCATTTTACAATCAGAAAAAAAGGAAATTAAAGGATGTCAGAAGTAACAAGACAAGCAAAGCCAGAACGTCGTAAACGCCAGAAGTTGGAAGATATGGAAGGTTACAAACCATCTATCTATGGTCTCACTCGTGAGGAGTTGATTGACTGGGCTATGGAACACGGTGAAAAGAAATTCCGTGCCACTCAAATCTGGGATTGGCTCTACAAGAAGCGTGTGCAGTCTTTTGAAGAAATGACCAACATTTCTAAAGATTTCATTGCCAAGTTGAATGAGAATTTCTGCGTAAACCCATTGAAACAACGTATCGTCCAAGAATCTAAAGATGGTACCGTTAAATATCTTTTTGAATTGCCTGACGGTATGTTGATTGAGACCGTTTTGATGCGTCAACACTATGGTTTGTCTGTCTGTGTGACAACTCAGGTTGGCTGTAACATTGGTTGTACTTTCTGTGCCAGTGGTTTGATTAAGAAACAACGTGACTTGACTGCTGGTGAGATTGTTGCCCAAATCATGTTGGTTCAAAAATACTTTGATGACCGTGGCGATGGTGAACGTGTCAGCCACGTGGTTGTTATGGGTATCGGTGAGCCATTTGATAACTATGACAATGTGCTTCGCTTCTTGCGTACTATTAACAATGACAATGGTCTTGCTATTGGAGCACGCCACATTACCGTGTCAACATCTGGTTTGGCACCAAAAATCAAGGAATTTGCCAACGAAGGAGTTCAAGTGAACCTTGCGGTATCACTTCACGCGCCAAACAATGACCTTCGTTCAAGCATCATGCGCATTAACCGCTCATTCCCACTTGAAAAACTCTTTGAAGCGATCGAGTATTACATCCAGACAACCAACCGTCGTGTTACTTTTGAGTACATCATGCTTAATGAGGTCAATGACCACCCTGAAAATGCTCAAGAGTTGGCTGATTTGACTAAGAAAATCCGTAAGTTGTCGTACATCAACTTGATTCCATATAACCCAGTATCAGAGCACGACCAATATAGTCGTTCAACCAAGGAACGTGTGGCAGCCTTCTACGATGTGCTCAAGAAAAATGGGGTTAACTGCGTGGTTCGTCAAGAGCACGGTACAGATATCGATGCTGCTTGTGGACAATTGCGTTCAAACACCATGAAACGTGACCGTCAAAAGGCTGTGGCAGAAGCTTCCGGTAAATCAGAAGGTAAGTAAGATGTTTCAGCTTAAGACTTGGGTAGATAAGGATGGAGAACTAACACCAAAAGGAAGACAGGTAAGCCGAATGTTGGTTTGTGCCTATCTCCTTTGTTTAGTGTTCCTATGTTGGACACCCCAGTATGGGCTAGTTGAAGGTGTTGAAACTCCTGGTATTCAACATTTTGGTCGTGTAGTGGTGCTCTTGACACCCTTCAACAGTCTAACAAATTTTAATCAATTGGATAGTCTTAAGGAAATTGTCTTTGTCCTTGGGCAAAATGTGACCAATATTTTCTTGCTGAGTCCGCTGATTTTAGGACTCCTAGCCTTGCACCCAAGATTTAGGTCTTGGCAAAAGGTCCTTGTAGCGACGCTTGCCATGTCTTTGACGATTGAGGTCGGACAAGTCATTCTTGACCTTCTCATTGATGCTAATCGTGTCTTTGAGCTAGATGATTTATGGACCAATACTTTGGGAGGTTTGGTGGCACTAGGTGTCTACCGCCTCCTTGTAAAACTGATTCAAATGCATTTTAAAGAGTAAAAAACCTGGGAGCTTACGCGTCTCAGGTTTCGCTTATTTTCTATCATACAAAGATAACACATTCAAAAGAGGGAAAAATGAATAAACACTTTTGGAGAAACAATGAAACACTTAATGATGACACTAGTCACCGTATTAACACTAGGAGCAACGATGCCAACGGTTAAAGCAGATACTTATCAAAGCGGACGTGATTCCGATATTATGCGAGAAAGAGGGCAGGTTTGGAATTTTCCTGAGATAAAGAGAGAGCGTCAGGTTGCTAATTATAACACCGATGGTCGCTATCTCAGTGAGGCAACCAACTTTGAATTGTACAATTTCGTCAGAGAATATAAGACGTCTGATGACATCAGACGCATTTGGAACCCTAAGAAGGATGAATCAGTTATCCATGATAAGGAGAGTTACTCTATGGATGGTGGGAATAGAGTATATAATTTTGATTCCTTTGCCTATCAATTGCCAGAGTCTACTGACTTTGGGAAACTGACTTTTATTGGCTATTTTGAGCTAGAAGATGGGACAATCTACCGTTATTGGAAGTAAGCTGTCGTTAGACTAATAATCACCCATTTGTAAAGATAGGAGGAGTAATTTGTTTTTTAAGCAATCAATCATTGCAAAACTTTGGTGGTTTTTCAAGTTAGAAAAACGCCGGTATATTGTCGGGATTTTGGCACTGAGTCTGGTTTCGGTTCTCAATCTGATTCCTCCTATGGTTATGGGGCGGGTCATTGATGCTATTACATCGGGAAAATTGACCAATCAGATCTTGCTTTTGAATCTTGTGTATTTGCTTTTGGCAGCTTTAGGAATGTACTATTTGCGCTATGTTTGGCGCATGTATATCTTAGCGACCTCTTATCGCTTGGGTCAGATTATGAGGTCACGCCTTTTTGAGCATTTTACCAAGATGTCGCCTTCTTTTTACCAAAAGTACCGAACTGGTGACCTTATGGCCCATGCGACCAATGATATTAACTCTTTAACCCGTTTGGCTGGTGGGGGTGTCATGTCAGCCGTGGATGCATCTATCACAGCCTTGGTAACTTTAATCACCATGTTCTTCAGTATTTCCTGGCAGATGACCCTGGTGGCTGTCTTACCCCTCCCCTTCATGGCTTTTGCGACCAGTCGTTTGGGACGTAAGACCCATAAAGCTTTTGGAGAATCCCAGGCAGCCTTTTCAGAACTTAATAATAAGGTCCAAGAATCGGTGTCAGGTATCAAGGTAACCAAGTCTTTTGGCTATCAGGAGGCTGAGCTTCAGTCCTTCCAAGAGACCAATAAGATGACTTTTAAAAAGAATATGCATACCATGAAGTATGACAGCCTTTTTGATCCCTTGGTCTTGCTCTTTGTTGGTTCATCTTATGTTTTGACCCTTCTTGTCGGGGCCTTTATGATTCAGGCTGGTCAGATAACAGTCGGAAATTTGGTAACCTTCATTACCTATTTGGACATGCTGGTTTGGCCCCTGATGGCTATTGGCTTCCTCTTTAATATCACACAGAGGGGAAATGTGTCCTACCAACGTATTGAGACTCTTTTAGAACAGGAATCAGATGTTCAAGATCCTGCGCATCCTCTTCCAAGCATTGAAAATGGTCGTTTAGAATATGCGATTGACCGCTTTGCGTTTGAGGATGAGGATACTTTGCTAGATATTCATTTCACCTTGGACAAGGGACAAACCCTTGGTTTGGTTGGACAGACTGGCTCAGGGAAGACGGCTCTTGTCAAGTTGCTCTTGCGAGAGCACGATGTCAATCAAGGAGCCATCTATTTGAATGGTCATGACATCCGAGACTATCGCCTATCAGACTTGCGTAGCTTGATGGGTTATGTTCCTCAAGACCAGTTTCTCTTTGCTAGTTCTATTTTAGACAATGTCCGTTTTGGTAATACTGACCTCGCCCTTGATAAGGTGGAAGAAGCGACTAAGTTAGCTCAAGTTTATGATGATATCAAGGATATGCCTGAGGGATTTGAAACGATTATTGGTGAAAAGGGTGTCAGCTTATCAGGCGGTCAAAAACAACGTTTGGCTATGAGCCGAGCCATGATTTTGAATCCAGACATTTTGATTTTGGACGACTCCCTATCGGCAGTTGATGCCAAGACAGAACATGCTATTATTGAAAATCTCAAACATACCCGCAAGGACAAGACGACGATCATTACCGCCCATCGTCTGAGTGCGGTGGTGCACGCTGACCTCATCCTAGTCATGCAGGATGGTCGCATCATTGAACGTGGCCGTCATGAGGACTTGCTAGCCCAGGGTGGTTGGTATGCCAAGACCTATGAGTCTCAACAGTTAGAAATGGAAGGAGGAGAAGTCGATGCCTAATCAAAACCAATGGTCTGTGTTTAAGCGTCTCTTGACTTATCTCAAGCCTTACAAATTCTTGACCTTTCTAGCTTTGACCTTCCTCTTGTCCACAACGATTATTAAGAGTATCATTCCCCTTGTGGCCTCTTATTTTATCGACCACTATCTTCATGATATGAATCAGGCGGCAAGCTTGATTCTGATTGGTTACTATGGTCTTTATCTCTTGCAGACCCTAGTCCAGTATTTGGGAAATCTCTTTTTTGCGCGTGTGTCCTACAGTATTGTCAGGGATATTCGCCGAGATGCCTTTGCCAATATGGAAAAACTGGGGATGTCCTACTTTGACAAAACTCCAGCAGGCTCTATTGTTTCCCGCTTGACCAATGATACAGAGACTATTAGCGAGATGTTCTCAGGGATTCTGTCTAGCTTTATTTCGGCTATCTTTATCTTTGTGACCACCCTTTATACCATGATGATTTTGGACATTCGTCTGACAGGGCTTATTGTGCTCTTTCTTCCTCTGATTGTTCTTCTGGTTAACCTCTACCGCAAAAAATCAGTGGTTATTATTGAAAAGACCAGAGCCTTGCTTTCAGATATAAATGCCAAATTGTCAGAGAGTATCGAAGGGATTCGCATCATTCAGGCCTTTAACCAAGAGAAACGCCTCAAAAAAGAGTTTGATGCCATTAATGAGGAACACTTGATTTACGCCAGCCGGTCCATGTCACTGGATTCTCTCTTTCTACGCCCAGCCATGAGTTTACTGAAGCTCCTTGGCTATGCTGTTCTCATGGCCTATTTTGGCTACCGAGGTATCTATCTGGGCATCACAGTGGGGACCATGTATGCCTTTATCCAGTACATTAACCGCCTCTTTGATCCCTTGATTGAAGTGACGCAGAATTTTTCAACCTTACAAACCTCTATGGTCTCAGCAGGTCGGGTCTTTGCCTTGATTGACGAGCGTACCTATGAACCTGAACAGAGAGACACAGATGCCAAAGTTACTGAGGGGAACATTCGCTTTGAAAATGTCTCCTTCTCCTATGATGGTAAACACCAGATTTTAGATGACATATCCTTCTCTGTCAATAAAGGTGAGACCATCGCCTTTGTCGGTTCTACAGGTTCCGGAAAATCCTCTATTATCAACGTCTTCATGCGTTTTTATGAGTTCCAATCAGGACGAGTTCTTCTTGACGGTGTGGATATTCGTGATTATAGTCAAGCAGAGCTGCGTAAGAACATTGGTCTTGTCCTTCAGGAACCCTTTCTCTATCATGGTACAATCAAATCCAATATTGCCATGTATCAAGATTTAACTGATCAAGAGATCAGAGCCGCTGCTGAGTTTGTGGATGCCAACCACTTTATTGACAAACTTCCAGAAGGTTATGATGCTCCAGTTTCTGAACGAGGTTCAAGTTTTTCAACTGGTCAACGTCAGCTTCTAGCCTTTGCTAGGACCGTTGCTAGCCAGCCTAAAATCTTAATTTTGGATGAAGCTACCGCTAATATTGATTCGGAGACAGAGGCTATTGTTCAAAACTCTCTAGCAAAAATGCGTCAAGGACGTACAACCATTGCCATTGCCCATCGCCTATCGACTATCCAAGATGCCAACTGCATCTATGTCTTAGACAAGGGCCGCATCATCGAACACGGTAGCCACGAGGAACTTCTAGCCCTCGGTGGTACTTACCACAAGATGTACAGCCTACAAGCAGGTGCAATGGAAGGAGAGTAAGTTAGTCTAGACCATAGATTCTATATTCGAAAAGATTTCTTAAAAATCAAAATCGAGTAGTGACATTTATGTCACTACTTTTTTGTCGGCTTGCAACCTATAATAAAACCATAGCTTGAGAGAAAAAGCTAAAAAATAATATTTTAGGAGGTTGTTAGAATGACAACACAAACAATGAACAATTTTGAAACACTCGATCTTGAGGCACTTGCAAACGTTGAAGGTGGTGGATGGGTTAAGTGTTATGCCGGCACAATCGGATCTGCTCTAGTAGGATCAGCAGGAGGCCCAGTAGGTTACTGGGGAGGAGCTTTGGTTGGTTATGCCACATTCTGCTAATATTTAGGTGACTCTATGCTTAAAGATAAAAAAATGTATCTACTAGCCATTTTCCTTTTAGGATTTGGTATTGCTAACCTTTTTAGAAATTTAGATTTTGTTCATCATATCATTAATTTGGTGGGGTTGGCATTAATCACTTATAGTCTGATTTTTAGCAAATGGGAGCAACTCAAAAAATAGGAAGATTCCTGTGAGTACTCATCAGAATTTTTAAATCTAATAGGAACTGGATAAGTTGTGTCAATTGAGAAATGATATTTTTGAATATTGTTTCTCTGACATCACAACTCTCCGAGTACTATACTAAAAGTGTGATTGAGAGATCACACAATAACATTTAAGGAGGTAGTTGCCATGGCAACTCAAACAATTGAAAACTTTAACACCCTCGACCTTGAAACACTTGCTAGTGTTGAAGGAGGTGGATGTAGTTGGAGAGGCGCAGGTGGAGCGACTGTTCAAGGAGCTATCGGAGGAGCTATCGGAGGAGCGTTTGGAGGTAATGTAGTTTTACCAGTTGTAGGCTCAGTTCCTGGTTATCTAGCTGGTGGTGTTCTAGGTGGTGCAGGTGGTACTGTTGCCTATGGAGCAACCTGCTGGTGGAGCTAATCTATGGTATATTTTATTATAGGTTTTGTTGTTGCTTTGTTAGGTAATATCTTTTTCAACAAGGTCAATAAAAAATAAACATAAAAAATCATCTTGAACATATACGGGTATTTTCATAACAATTTTTAATAATTTGTTTATAAGATAGTGTTATTTTCTTTGAGCAAATAGTTTATTTTTATGTAGATGGGGAGTTAACTAATGATTACAGAACTAACGTATAACGACCTTGAAACCATCCAAGGTGGGGTATCTTGTATTATGCCTAGAACAAATAATAAAGCTGGTGGTAGCTACGACCCCTTTATAGACGGTAGGGTATCGCCACCTAGATATCGAAGTGGCGAAGCCTATCCGATGGTATATCTTCCTATCTGTGTTCTTATGTAGGAAGTTGAAATCAAGGTTCTTATTCGATAATGACTATTAAGATCACTTTATCATCTTAAAGTGGTCTTTTATATTTTTTTACCGTTCGGGACATATAGCCACTTTTTGGGACGCTAGCTTCTAAACAACTCCCCGAGTGCTATACTAAGGATGTGATTGAGAAATCACTTAAGGAGGTCTTGTCATGGCAACTCAAACAATTGAAAGCTGTAACACTCTTGATCCCTTCAACACTTGCTAGTGTTGAAGGGGGAAAAGTGGATTGGGGACGTTTACTAAGTGGGGCTAGTGGTGTTGCTGAGGGAATTTATTTCTGTGCCGCATCAGGTGCTCCACTCTTTACGCTTGCATCTTATGCTATTGTAGGGTGTGGAGTTGTCGGAGCTGGTCTTGGTTATGCTTTCCCACATTAATTAAAAATTTACTAATCATGAAACTACAAAATAATGCAGTAGCATTACAGTTATTAAGACTAGGTAGTGCTGCAATAGTTGTTTTTCTCATTAATTTAGGTTTTTACCTTTATGAGAAAGAGACTCCGGTATGGGTTCTGTTTGGATTAGGCTTGCTTACTATATTTGTAGGAGTGATCAACATTATTTTTTACCGGTTATCAAAAAAACAATCAGTAACAAAAAGCTATTTGACGCTAAAACAATCATTTGGTATTTTCCTTAGTGTTTCATTGTTTGTCTTGTGTGTCGAGTTTTTCAAACTACTAACACTAACGGACTTTACGGATCGTATTGTATTATTTATTTTAATGCTTTTATTGATTTTATTTGATATTCTTACTTATTTTCAAGTTAAAAAATATTTCAAAAGGTAAAAGGTATCCATACTCATGACCAAAAAACGTCTAGTGTCTCTAATAATGTCTATGGGCTTCATCCTTGTCGCTGTACATAATTTGGGAGAAAAACTGAGTTTTGGACTTCAATGCCTAAATCTTATTGGGTTATGTCTTTTTCTCTTTCTTATGTGTACAATTATCGAGGACATAAGGTCAGACAAGTAGTGACATTCATGTCACTACTTTTTTATCGGCTTCAAATCTATAATAAAATTCATAGCTTGAGATAAAAAAGCTAAAAAATAATATTTTGGAGGTTATTAGAATGACTACACAAACAATTGACACTTTTGAGACACTCAACCTTGAGTCATTTGTAACCGTTGAAGGTGGTGATGAATGATGTTTGATTTGAAGAGTTATATTTTAGGGATGGTTTGCATGGCCTTGATGACTTTTTTAGATAAGCCTATTATGTCATTTCTTGAAAAATACAAGGCTACCAATTCCGCTAAAAAGAAATCTTAATTAAGATACCTTGTCAATTGCTGGTCTGTGAATAGCATGTGAAAAATGGTTGAAAATTTCGATATAAGAGAAGAGGTATTTGTAATCATGACTAAAATACGATTATCAAGTACATAAGGTCATGCGAGTAGTGACATTTATGTCACTACTTTTTTTTCGGATTCCAGCCTATAATAAACTCATAGCTTGTGCACAGAACGCTAAAAACACTTTAAGGAGAAAAGTATGTTCAAAAACTCAAAACCGTATTTACTGGCTACCATTCTCATAGGAATGGGCCTCGCTAATCTATTTAGAAGCTTGGATGCAGTTCACCATACCATTAACTTGCTAGGGCTAACGGTGCTTCTTTATAGCTTACTTTTTAAAAAATGGGGACAGTTTCAAAAGTAACCTTTGTCCCCTTTGAACGTGAGGTGCTTGCAAATGCTTATTTTTGATGTTCCCGAAGTGAAATTATTCTTGCTAATAATAGCGGAGATTATATTATATTTGATTGCATATCTTAGAAATAGAAAAAACAAAGATATGTATATTCGCCTATTTAAAGTATCAGTACTAATGACGCTACTGTATTACATCTCCAGTAGAATGTAATCGCTAAGGGCTTACTTGAGATCTTACAGCAGTATAATAAAATACAGAAAGGAATAGAGTTAAATGTAATAGCTTATTCGGTTTACAAGACTGACTGAGGTTATTCATTCATAGCTTAAGTGTTTTATCATGAAGTTAAAGAATATTAGTTCTAGAGTATTGCAATTTTCTAGGGTCGTCACTGCTGTATTGGCAGTTTTCCTTATAAGTATCAGTATTTCTCTCTACAAAAGCAAGACCTCGCCAGGAACTTGGTTAGCAGTCGGAGTGCTAGCTTTAGTAGTCATTTTAGTAAATGGACTGCTTTACCGTATGCTTAAGAAGCGTCCAGATTCAGAGAGTCGATTAACAATAAAGCAGTCCTTCATCGTCTTTCTTGTCATCTCATTTCTAGTGCTTTGTGTAGAGTTTTACACATTACTGACATTCAGTGATACCACAGACCGTATAGTACTAGCCGTATTAATGCTTTTATTAATACTTTGTGACTTTCTAGCTTACCTTCAAGTCAAAAACTATTTTAAACAATAAACGCATCTGCTTGATGATTCTGTAAGCAATCTAGAAGATACTTTCATAAGTGGTAAGATGGAGTAACAGAAAAAAAGCTTGAAACTAGTCAAGCTTTCTTCGATTAAAAGTATCCATCAGCATCTTAGCTTTGGTACGTGAAAAAGGACAGATACTGCCATTAGTCATTTCGACTTCACGCTTTAATTTGTTGATTCTTATAATGTTGTATGGGTTAATAAGATATGAACGGTGGCAAGATACGAGTGAAGGACTAGCTTTTTCAAGGTCCTTTAGATTTGCACGAAAGGTCATTTGGTTGTTTGTACCATGAAGTATCACATAATGCTTTTGTGGAGAAGTTTCAATATAAATAACTTGATTTAAAGGGATGCGAATAGCTGTATGTTGTGTTTGAAAATCAAAAATCTCATCATTTTCTATCCCAAGTGGTTTCATAGTTATAGCTAAAGCTCTGGTTATCTTTTTTCTAAATTCTATTTCAGAGAGACTTTTGTCGATATAGTCTAGGGCAGATACTTGGTAATCAAAAACTAGTGGCATATACTCTGAGTGAGTAGCGACAAAGATAATAGTAGCATAGGGATTTTTTCCTCTAATGATTTTGGCAATGTCAAGCCCTTTTAATTTCTCTCCTTTAATTTCAATATCCAGAAAGAAAACCTGCTCGCTTATATTTGAGGTGATAGCAGATAGTAGTTGATCTGGCTTGTCAAAAGAGTGAACACACGATAGATTTTTTCCGAAGGTCTTAAGTTCCTGAGCTATAGCATTTTCTAAACGTCCCATCTGAATAGGATTATCTTCTAATAAGTAAATCTTCATGGTTTAGTCCCACCTTTCATGATGCATACTGTTTACTGAAAAATTGTAACATAAACCAAAAGAATTTTCAAATTTTATGAGAATAAAATTATTTTTTTATGAGTTTAATGTATTAAAAATTACAATTCGGGACGTATAGCCACTTTTTGGGACGCTAGCTCTGATAGAAAGACTTGAATGCTATACTAAAGATGTGATTGAGAAATCACACGATAAAATTTTAGGAGGTAGTTGCCATGGCAACTCAAACAATTGAAAACTTTAACACCCTTGACTTCGAAACGCTTGCAAGTGTTGAAGGGGGGAAAGTCATTTATTACGGTAATGGCCTATACTGTAAATCAAATGGTGGTTGTTGGGTAGATTGGTCACAAACAATTAATTCTATTCTAACGAATTCTGCAATGAATTGGGGGACTCAAGGACATGCTGGATGGCATACAGGTGGTGTTGCTCCATAATTTTGGAGATGACTTACGTTTTAGCGGATTGAAACAAGTTTTATTATCCTATAGAGGTGAGCTTGCAAAATCCCAATCTTCAGCTCCTTATATTCTAAGTAGAATGTCGATAGAGATATCAACAATTGTTAGGAAAGACAAGTTAATATTGACTCCCTATGTTGAGGAGAGTATGGCTGAGTTAAGAAAATTACTAAGCATTCGCTACGGATATTGACTCTGTTGATGATGATATTTATTAAGGAGGCAGGCCAATGCTTACAGAACTAACATATAACGACCTTGAAGTAACCCAAGGTGGCGCTGTTTGTCGTATGCCAAATGTGAATAGCAAAGAGGGGGCCCCTCTCAAAGACGGTTGGGTATCACCACCTAAATATCGAAGCGGTGAAGCCTATCCGATGGTTTATATACCTATCTGTGCTATTATGTAAGAACTTGAAATTAAGGTTCTTATTTGATAAGAATTTTAAAAGTCCCTATTATTATCTGAACTTTCAGGTGATAGTGGGATTTTTATATTCTTACCATTTGGGACGTATAGGCCCTTTTTGGGATGCTTGCTTCTATGAGAGTTGTAAATTGTTAAACTAGACTAAGTAATCGAAAGGAGTTTATGATGAAAAAACGTGCATTAACGCTTTGGTTGATGAGTACATCTATATTACTGAGCTTATCAGTTGGTTCAGCTTTAGCTGATGAGGTGATAGAAACGGGAGTTGATAGCTCACCAAAAGTTGAAGTAACAGCACCTACCACAGTAGAACAAGCATCAGATAGTCAGGAGCAGTCAAAACCTGAGGATAGTCAGACATAACCTGCCACTGAATCGGTAGCCTTAACTAAGTCCGAGGAGGAGACCGCAGATGATATTCCTGAGGTCTCTCGTGAGGAATACGAGACCAATGTTGCAGATTTACCTAAGATAAGCTTAGATGATGTGCGTAATGCTTTCACTGAGGATGGACAAGCCCATACCATTTATTTTGGACGTGGCACTTGTTATTATTGCCGTCAATTTTCACCCGAGTTGAAGGTCTTGAATCAACTGATGGATGGACGTTTAGAGTATTATGATACAGATCGTGAGGATTTTGACAGAAACTATGTGTTTGGTGTGATTGGTATTCCAGGAACACCGACACTACTCTATTTAGAAAATGGTCAATTATTATCAGGCTGGGTTGGTGGTGGAACTGTCCAAACAGTTTACGACCATTTAGCCAGTTCAAGTCCACGATTTATGACCTTGAATCAGGGGCAACCAACCATCTCTGAACTTCAACCCCAAACTGAAACTGTCCGTCCGACAGAACTAACCAAAGAGGGTACGAAAGAGAAATCTTTGCCAACTGTTCAACCACAGCCGATGTCAACGGTTCAGAAGGAACTGATCGCTCAAACAGGTCAAAGGCCACTAAAGGCTGGCAAACTAGTAGACGCTAAAGTTCTTCCAAAAACAAATGATGGTGAGCAAACATCGGTATCTTTTGTAGGAACATTGGCAATTTTAACGTCACTAATGTTGGCATTAAGATATTATTATAAATAAGTAAAAAGATTGAGTATCTCGGAACTAGCCCCAAAAAATGAGACACAAGAAAAACACTTCTGTTGAAGTCTAGTAAACTAGAAACAGGAGTGTTTTGTTATGGTCAAAAAAGCATATTCATTAGAAACTAAGTTAGCCTGCATCGAAATGAAAAAGGCTGGTAAGTCCAACAAGAGCATCATGGAGACCTTGGGAATTAAGAATGTCAGTCAAATCTACACCTGGATGAGAGGTATGAGAATGATGAGCTACATCGTTTTCATCAACCTCTGGGGAAACAATATACCTATGGTAAAGGAATGGAACAGCTATCCGAAGTAGAACAGTTACGCCTACAAGTGGAACTACTAAAAAAGTATCGCAGCTTGGTAAGACAATCGATAAAGTAAGTCTTATCAAGTTTGTGGAAGAATATAAGAAAATCTATCCTGTCTCAGCTATTTTGGACTGCTTCGGCGTCAAACGCTCAACCTTCTACCGTTGGAAAAAGGACAGTAAGAAGCCTGAGAAGAGAGATGAAATGGTCGAGAAAATAGATCAACTCTGTATGCAAAACCAGTTTATCTACGGCTATCGTAGCATCACCCGATTGCTCAAGAAAATTCATAGTCTTGTCGTTAATCGCAAGAAAGTTTATCGTATCATGAAGGAGAATGGATGGCTCTGTCGGACACGTCCTAAGAAGGAACCAAATCTAGGTAAACCTTACCATGTAACAAACAATAAGCTGGATCGTGATTTTCAAGCAGATAAGTCTATGGAGAAGCTTGTCACTGACATTACTTATTTATACTTTGGTAAATGTAAGCTGTACTTGTCCTCCATCATGAATCTCTATAATCGTGAAATAGTAGCTTATACCATCTCGGATTGTCAGGATACGGACTTTGTGTTGGATACGCTCCATCAATTGGAATTACCTCAAGGAGCGATCTTACATAGTGATCAGGGATCGGTTTACACCTCAAAAGCTTACTATCAGGCTTGTGTAGAAAAAGGCATCACCCACTCCATGTCCCGTAAGGGAACACCAGCAGATAATGCCTGTATCGAATGGTTTCATTCCGTCCTAAAGTCTGAAACCTTCTATCTCCATAATTGGAGAAACCTAACCAAAGATAGTATAACAGATATTGTTAAAAATTACATCATATTTTATAATGAAACTAGAATTCAACAGAGATTAAATGACCAGTCTCCTGTAGAATACAGAAAACCGGCCTCATAAATATGTTTTCTTGTGTTCCATTATAAGGGTACAGTGCCGAACTAAGGTGTTCCCTTTTTTAACAACCTTATTAGCAACCAGTTGATTATCTATGATGGTATTGTCACTGGTTGATTGGATTACTGCGATAACCTTGGTTGGCTCTATACTTCCTCTAGACATGACTGTGACTTCCTTCTTAGCAAAAAAAGCGAAAAGAAAAAGGAAAATAACTAACAAAATCAAGGGAGTAATCAAGACAGTAGACATATTGTGGTAGCGACGATGGTAAAACTCTGTGCTTTTAAACAACTGTGGATTCATCGTGTTTCCTTTTCCTCACTTTCTAAATAATTGATAATAGAAACCTGGATAAGACATCAGGTCTTGATGAGAGCCTGTCTCCACTACGCGTCCCTGATCAATGACTACGATACGGTCGGTCCGCTCAGCGATACTAAGCCTGTGTGCTACAAATATGATTGTTTTATCTTTTAGTGCTAGGAGGTTATCAATAACCTTCTTTTCTGTCAAAACATCCAATCCACTAGTTGCTTCATCTAGGATTAGTACAGGAGATTTCGTTAGTAGTGCACGCGCCAAAGCGATACGTTGCTTTTGCCCTCCAGACAGACCTGCTCCATCAGACAGCTCTGTCTGAAACCCCATAGGCATGTTTTCAATATCTTGACGAATTTCTGCTATTTCACAAGCATTCAAAATACCGGCTTGCGTAATACCCCGTGCTGCACCTAAAGTAAGATTTTCTAAAACACTACCACTAAATATATAGGATTGCTGAGGGAGATAGTTAATATGTTGACGAAGAGTTTTCTTGTCTATGCGACTAATATTTTGACCATTAAAATCTATGTGCCCCTTATATGGTTGATAAAAATTGACTAACATTTTAGCTAGAGTAGTCTTACCAGATCCACTGACACCAACAAAACTGATCTTTTCTCCTTGTCTAATCGTCAGACTGACATCAGTCAAAGTATCACGACCAAAACCATATTTATAGGACAAATCCGTAACAGTGATGTCTCCATCCGCAATGCCTTCTTGATAGGTATCATCACTTTGTCCAAACTCTGATTCAATCAGATAGACCTCATTGAGCCTAGTATTAGCTACCGTAGCAGACTGTAACTTGGTTTGCAGGTTAATGATATTTTCCAAAGGATTCGTGAAGTAGGAAAGCAACATATTAAAAGTAATCAATTGTCCTATCGAAATGGTATTTCCCATCACCATCTGAGCACCTGTCCAGAGGATAAGTACATTTAAAATAAGTTGAGCACCTTGTTTCAATGATGTTTGTAGTATAGATAACTTAGAAAGGCGAAGAGAGTTGTCTAGATAGTCAACAAACTCACCATCAATCTTTTGATAGCGTACTTCTTCGCTGGTTAGTGATTTTATGGTTTCAATCCCATTAATGTCCTCAATGATAGCTGAACTAACCATAGCATTACTCTGCATGACGTCATGATTCATTCGCTCAAAAGGTTTCATAAAGGTAAAAACGATAAGGGTATAAATTGGAACCGAACAAAGAACTAGCCAGAAGAGATTGCTATTTTGTATCAGTAACACGCCTCCTACGATAATCACAATAGAGAAATCAAGGAAAAGTGATAATATCGTCGAAGCCATAGCATCGATAATAGTATTAGCATCACTAAAACGTGAGGTAACCTCCCCTGTACGTCTTGTGGCAAAAAAAGACATTGGGAGTTCAAAGATATGTCGTATGTAAGACAAGATAACGTCAATGGTCAATCGCTGACTCAGTATGGTTAAGAGATAATCTCTTGCAAAAGTTATCATTTGTTGTAAAACATAGGTCACAACTAATCCAATTGAGATAATTCCCAAGGTAGACTTCATTTGATTAGGGACATATTCGTCTAGAATACCTTGTAAATAATAGGAACCTAAAATATTTATTAAGGTAACCAAGAGACTGGCCAAGACAATAGTAGCTATCAAGGACCTTTGTTTAAAGATCAAAGGGAGAAAGTCCCAGAGTCCATTTTTCTCATCCTTATGTGGTTTATAACTGGGTTCCGGTCCCATAAAAAGAGTAACACCTGTCCACTCTTTCTCAAAACGCTCTTTAGTCATTTTAGTTACTTTTACACTTGGATCAGGGTCTCCAATTATCAGATGATCCTTGGTGCTTTTATAAATAACATAATAATGTTGAAGCTTCCCATCTTTATTAACATGAGCAATAAAAGGATAAGTAACATCTTCCATCTCAAAGAGCGACATATCAGCCTTTATAGCTCTCGTTTCAAAGCCCATTTTTTTAGCAGCCTCTACAAGACCTAAGGCAGTTGTCCCTTCTTTATTGGTCTTCGCCAACTCACGCAGATGTGCTAATGAATAATCTGAACCATAGTACTTGGCCACTGATGCCAAGGCAGCAACTCCACAATCCCTCATGTCTATTTGAGGGACAAAAGTCCTACGAAAACGAAACATACCAAACCCTTTCATCACAAATTATCATATGATTAGTATGTCATATTTTCAGGATAAAAAGAGCCAGCGTCCCAAAAAGTTGCTATACGTCCCAAACGGTAAAAAAAATCTTAAAGTCATCTCCACTATTACCATTTAAGCCGTATTTTGGGTCATTTAGGACAAGTTCATTGTAATCGATTTCAAAGTGATACAATAGTTATTATAAGGAAACATTCTAAAATAGTCCTACAAGCATACGTATTTGATCTAACCATTATTACTGTGCCAGCCCTGGTATTTCCAAAGGCAACCATGACTGCTGATAGCCTCGGAGCCTATCTCTATCATATGATGTCATAAATTGATTATTTTTATTCCGAAATGGGATAACATTATGAAAAACGTCAATCCATATCTCAAAAAATCCTATCAAAAAAGGCTAAATTGAACTGCACCCCAAAAGTTAGACAGAAAAAATCTAACTTGGGGTGTTTTTATTATGAAATTGACTTATGAAGATAAAGTTCAAATATACGAACTGAGAAAGCAAGGAGAAAACTTAAAACGACTTTCAAATCAATTTGGGGTGAACGTTTCTGGTCTAAAGTACATGGTGAAATTAATTGACCGTTATGGAATAAACATCGTCAAAAAGGGAAAGAATCGTTACTATTCTCCTAAATTAAAACGAGAAATGATTGATAAAGTTCTATTTGAAGGTTGTTCTCAACAAAGTGTTTGCCTGGACTATGGCCTCTCAAATCAAGGATTGCTCAACAATTGGATAGCACAATACAAGAAAAATGGGTATACTATTGTTGAGAAAACAAGAGGGAGACCGCCTAAAATGGGACGTAAGCCAAAGAAGAAACCTGAAGAGATGACAGAGCTAGAGCGACTTCAAGCAGAAAATGAGTACTTAAGAGCGGAGAACGCTGTTCTAAAAAAGTTGAGAGAACTCCGATTGAGGGACGAGAAAGAGCAAAGAGAAAGACAGAAATTGTTCAAGAATTAATCACTGAGTTTTCGTTAGATATTCTTCTAAAAGCCATTAAACTTGCTCGTTCGACCTACTATTATCACTTGAAACAGCTAGACAAACCAGATAAGGATCAAGGGCTTAAAGCTGAAATCCAATCTATTTTTACTGAACACAAGGGAAATTATGGTTATCGTCGGATACATTTAGAATTAAGAAATCGTGGCTTTTTGGTCAATCATAAGAGGGTTCAGAAGGAACTGAACGCTCAAACAGGGCAAATGGCCCCAATGACTGATAAAGTAGCAGACACAAAAGAATTCCCTAAAACAAATGACGGTGAGCAATCACTTGTCTCTTTTGTGGGGGCATTAGCAATCTTAGCTTCACTCATGTTAGCACTGAGATATTATATTAAATAGGTAAAAAGATTGAGTATCTCCCTCAATTTTTTTCATTTTGTATATGAATGACCATTCAGGACATATAGCCACTTTTTGGGACGCTGGCTTTTAAATGACTATCAGTGTGCTATACTAAAGATGTGATTGAAAAATTAGTTGAAAGAAATAAGGAGGTTTTCTTAATGACAGGACTTAAATGGTTTGCAGGAGGTAAAGAGAGACGAAAACAAGCAGTAGCTATCATCGATGAAGTAATTGAAACTATTGGAGATAAGCCAGATTATGCTGATTTGAAGCAGGTCCTCCACTCCTACCGAACGGAACTTGCAGACTCTCGTTCAGCCACTCCCTATATCTTAAGCAGGATGTCACTAGAAATATCCGAAGTGGTCAGAAAAGACCAGCTAACCTTGTCTCCCTTTATCGAGGAGCGAATGGCAGAGTTGCGAAAATTGCTAGCGATTCGTTATGGCTATTGATGTCATTAGGGAGGATTTCTTGGTTTTAAGGTTGAGTTGTCCATTGAGAATTTGTGTTGTTCCACTGTCTTGGATATATCATTTGTTTAAATAACATTAAAATGAATCGTAAAAATTGAAGCCTAAATCTTGTTTATTTCTAAACAATCAAAAAATCCCATGGGAGTTCTCATCCTATGGGATTTTTTGCGATAAAGACTAATAAGGCAGTGTCATCTGACTTTGGCTTAGGTCCACAGTCACTTCATAGTCACTATTGTCCCGAATAGTGTGCTCAAAGTCTGTGGTATAGAGAACAAGTCGGAGCTTGTCACCCTTGTTGAGTTTGTAGATGGTTGGCTGCAAGTCTAAACCGATAGTCATCCATTCATTTGGAGTGACATTCTCAATGCTAAGGAGGTTCTTGCGATTTTGCAGGTTAAGGTGTCCTTTGGTAATGACACGGTATTTGGCCTGCTTGAATGGCAGTTCACGTAAGGCTTCTTCCTTGAAGAGGCGGCCATTGTCTAAACTCATGCGTTTGAGTGCGGGAATAGGTGCGAGATATTTCTTGTCCCCCATTTCTAGAACTTGGGCCGAAATGAGACCACGGTTTGTGCTAGACTTAACCTTGAGCTCTAGGTGGACACGGCCATTAATCTGGATGTCTTGGTCCAGTTCAAAGTCCAAGGTAATGGCATTGGCTTTGTCTGCAAAGAGGTCGTCTTTGAAGCTTTGGTAAGCTTTACCGTATTTGGCAAAGGTTTCCTCTTCATAATGGTTAGCGATACTAGCTTCAGTCTCACCAAGATGAATGTGTTTACCATTGTCGTGCCCAAAGTTATCGAGAACCTCCCAAGTCTGATCAGACTGGTTGTTTTGCCAGATAATAGTAGGCAGTGTGTAGCCATTATCTAAGCCAAGGAGTTTCTGACAAATCAAGGCATTCATGCTTTCTCGGAAGTCAATAGACTGCCAAGCATTCATGTAAACGTGGGCACCATTGTGGAAGAAGAGGTGTTTTTCAAGAGAGTCTGGAAGAGCATTGAACATTTGATAGACGTTAATCGGCTTGACGTTCCAATCCTGGCTACCGTGTGTAAAGACTACAGTAGCTTTGACCCGGTCTGCAAATTGCACATAGTTGCGGTCGTGCCAAAATTGGTTATAGTCCCCATGCTTACGATCAATAGCTGTGCTTAGCTCCTTAAGGTAGGCCTCGTAGTTTTTTTGGTGGCGTAGGTATTCTCCAGCTAATAGGGCACGAGAATAAGTGAATTCAGTCAAGGTATCGAGATCCTCACCAGGGTAGCCTCCAGGACTAACGAGGAGTCCATTTTCACGATAGTAGTCGTACCAAGAAGAAATACCTGCTTCAGCGATAACCATCTCCAAACCGTCAACGCCAGTTGTAGCAAGGGCGTTGGACATGGTACCCAAGTATGATAGTCCAGTAGTAGTCACTTTACCAGAAGCCCAATCTGCAGTGATTGTATGCTGTCTGTTGCGGCTAGTAAAGGCGCGTGCACGACCATTGAGCCAGTCGATGACAGCTTTATAGGCCAGAACTTGTTGATAGTCTCCAGAGGTCATGAAGCCTTCGGAATTGAAGGTACCGACACCTGATACATAGATAGAAGCCACGCCACGAGCTAGCATGTAATCGTTAAGTGTGTAGGTATCTGTGTGAGCAAAACGCTCTTGTGTCTTTGTGACAGGATTGATAGGCGTAAGGTCTGCTTCAGGTGCCTTGATTTCAGGGTGGCTAAGAGAGATATCACCAGCTGTTTTGACGAGCAAGTCTCCCTCCATCTTATGGGTGAGCTTATCTGAAGCAGGTTCATTAGTCCCTTGTTGATAAGGACTTGCGGTCATCATGACTGGAACTGGGAAGTCCACATTAGGGCGTAAGATAGTTACTTTGACCAAGTCTAGCTGCCCATCTTTGTCGGTATCTACTGGTGCTTCCACATAAACCACCTCACGGTGAAGCTGATTAGTGTCAAATGTTGCCAAGCTCTTACCATTAAAGAAGACGTAATCATTACTTACAGGGATTAAATCCTGAGCTACTAACTGATCAACTAAGGTATTGCCAGACTGTGTGCGTGTTGCCAGTAATTGATGCAGGTTATTAAGGCTACCATCAAAAGTGATTGGAAAAGCCATTTTCTCTAGAAAAGCAGCACTGTCTGTAAAGTCCACATTAGGGACAAATCCTAGCATTTGAAGAGCTACCAAACCAAAGACGTCAGCAGTCAAAGGACGGTCTGACTGGAAGAAGGTTAGGAGGTCAGTCTCCTCATCAGCAATCCAATTTTTCAAAGCTAAGTCGGTGTCTTCAAAGAAGAGGAAGGACTTACGAACAAAGGCTTCAAAATTATCCTTGGCACTAGCATTTAGAGAGACTTCAAAGCCCAAAGAACGGAGTTCCTGACAAGCCATTTCAGGACTTACTGGGATGTAACTAAACTGATTAAATTTCATACTTTAAAACCTCAAAAAAAGAATACGTAAACATTTCAGAAATATCTTTACATCAGACATTATACTTGATAAAATGATAGATGTCTAAATTATTGTAAAATGTGAAAGGAAATAAAGAGACAAATGAATGATTTTCTAAAAGAAGCGCTCAGTCATGATTGGATTATAAAGTACATCACTGAGTTTATTGGGACAGCTTTGATGGTTGCACTTGGTAATGGTTCGGTTGCCAATGTTGAGCTTAAAGGGACTAAGGGTAATAAGTCTGGATGGCTTGTTATTGGTTTTGGTTATGGTTTTGCGGTAATGATGCCAGCACTTATGTTTGGTGATGTTTCTGGTAACCACATCAACCCAGCCTTCACAATTGGTCTTGCGGTTGCAGGTATCTTCTCATGGGTAGCTGTTCCAGGTTACTTGATTGCTCAACTTCTCGGTGCTTTCTTAGGACAAGCTATCGTGGTTTGGGTACACCAACCTTATTATCTTAAAACTGAAAATCCTAACAACATCCTTGGTACTTTCTCTACAATCTCTGCTGTTGATGATAACTCAGACTCAGAGGAAAATCACAAACGTGCTTGGCTTAATGGTTTTGCCAACGAGTTCGCTGGTTCATTTATCTTGTTCTTCGGTGCGCTTGCTATGACAAACAACTATTTTGGTCATAAGTTGATTGCACAAGCTACACAACTTGGCTATGATAAAGAAGCTATCGCAGGTCAAATGGCTAACGGGGCACTTGCAGTTGCCCACATCGGTGTTGGTTTCTTGGTTGCAGCCTTGGTTATTTCATTTGGTGGTGCAACAGGTCCAGCTCTTAACCCAGCCCGTGACTTGATGCCACGTCTTCTTCACCACCTCTTGCCAACATCAGTTCTTGGTGAACACAAAGGTGATTCTAAATGGTGGTATGCTTGGGTTCCAGTTGTAGCTCCAACTGTTGCGGCGATTTTGGCTATCTGGTTGTTCAAATCACTCTATCTTTAATCAATACAAAAAAATCTGAAGTTTAAGCTTCAGATTTTTTTTATGCTTAAAATATTGAAAGTAATAAAAAACTGAGAAAATATTCTCAGTCACATCGGATTAGTCATTACTAGAATGGTAGCACCTAAGGTGTAAAGATTCCATAAAACATGAAGTGTGATACTTGCAGATAAGTTCTCTCTTTTTTGGTAGACCATAGAGAGGGCTAATCCCATTCCGATATAAAGAGTGAGATAGGCAAGATTAGTTGGCATATGAAAGAGACAAAAGAGACCAGTGCTGACTAGCACAGCCGTTTTCGAATAGGGAGCTAACCAGGTAAAAATCCACTTGCGAAAGAGGATTTCTTGGAGGAAGGCTGTCGTAATCATACCAATGGCTACTGGAAGGATAGGCGTTGTCGTAAGGGTTCTTAGAAGTTCTCCGTGATAGGTAGTATGGGTTAGTAGCATAAGATTACTGCCAATGACTCCCATCAAGAAGATAGTGAGAAAGCCCCAGATAATTGCTTTAGCATCCTTGAGGTCTAGTCTAAAGCGAGTCATCAATCATTCACTCTTTGCCCAGAGATAGGTAAGGTAAAAAATGATGAGATTGATAGCGATGATTCCCCAGCTTTCAGGGTTCGTAAAAGTCAATCCAGTCTGACTATTGTAGGAGGTCATCAGACTCAAAGCAAAGTTTGGGATAACAATCATTAGTAATAAAAACAAACCTTGATAGGTCCGCCTAAATACTATGTGATTAACGAGAATTTTCATACTCTCAATTATACCCTAAAATGAGGAAATAGCTACTCAAAAAGTGAATAAACTATAATGTTTTTCACAATTTATGCGAAAGAAAGTGAAAAAATTACAATCCAATTTTTTCTTTGGAAAATCCTTGTCACACAGCCTCTTTTTGGATAAAATAGAAAAGAATGGAGGTTGTCATGACGCAATCAGGGAATTTTAAGTTTCACACACCAATCTTTCGTGTGAATAACAGACAAGAAAATATTGAGTTTTACCAAAATACACTAGGATTTAAACTATTAACAGAAGAAAATGCTCTTGCCGTCTTCACAGATTGGGCAGACCACCAATCACTCTTTGTGATTGAAGAGTCTCCAGCTTACCGTTGCCGTGCAGTTGAAGGCCCTAAGAAAATTAATAAAGTGGTTATTAAGGTTTCAGATCCACTTGAGATTGAGTACCTTTTGGCGCGTGACGATCACCAAGCCAAGGCTATTTTTCAAGGGGAAAATGGTTATGCCTTTGAAACAGTTTCACCGGAAAATGGTCTTATTTTGATGCACGCTGAGGATGACTTGTCAACGCTCAAGACAATCGAGTATGCAGATGTTGAAGAAAATGAAGACTTTAAAGGTGTTTCAGACTTTACCGTTCAGTCCTTGACTCTGAATGTTGTGGATACGGTTAAAGCAGCCTTCTTCTATGACAATCTTTTTGGTGAAGAACTACCTTTATCTATCCACTTTGAAAAGGCGGAAGGTCCTGACCTTCAAGTAACTCCTGATCAAACTTGGGATTTGGAAATTCTCGAGTTTAAGGTGGCAGAAGACTATGACTTAGTTGCCTTGCATGATAAACTCGAAGAGGAACAGTTCTCAAGTTACTTGGATAGCAAAGGACACCTACTTGCGTTGACTGATATGAGTAATATTGAGGTTTGGCTAACAAAATAATGACTGATTTTCAACAAACATTAGCAACAATTACAGACTACATCAAGGCTGACATCTTTCCGGGTGCCAGCCTTGCCCTTTATGATGGAAAGACTTGGCAGGAGTACTACCAAGGGACTCAAGATGGCTATGTTCCAGTAGTTCCAGGTCTCACCTATGACCTAGCCAGTGTATCCAAGGTGGTTGGGGTTGGAACCCTCTGTCTTTTCTATCTGCAGGCCGATAAATTGGACTTGGATGAGAAGCTGTCAACCTACTACCCCGCAGTAGAAAATAAGACATTAACATTACGTCAGCTCTTGTCTCATAGTAGTGGGATTGATCCTTTCATTCCTAATCGTGATGAATTAGATCAGGAGGGTTTGATTGCTGCTATAAACGCCATCAAAGTTAGGGATGATAAACCTTTCTTGTATACCGATATTAACTTTATTCTCTTGGGACTGATGCTCGAAAAGTTGTCTGGACTAAGTCTGGATAAGCTCTTTGACTCCGAAGTTTTTCAACCTTTTGGTATGTCTGAGACACAGTTTGGGCCAGTTGGGATTGCTGTTCCGACGGTTAAGGGCATTCCGGGCGGAACTGTTCACGATCCCAAAGCTCGTGTTCTTAAAGAGCATACAGGTTCAGCAGGTCTCTTTTCAACCCTTAAAGACTTAGAAATTTTTGTTAATCATTATTTGAAGGATGATTTTGCTAAGAATCTGACGAAAAATATCAGCCAATCCAAGAAGGAACGTAGTGTCGCTTGGGACCTTCAAGGAGATTGGATTCTTCATACTGGTTATACAGGGACCTTTGTTCTGATTAACATCCCAGCTCAACGTGCGGCGATTTTCCTAAGTAATCGTACCTACTACAAGGATGAGAGAGCTCAATGGATTAAGGATAGAGATGCCTTGATTGAGATAATAAAGGAAGAGTTGATCAGTGAAGCGGTCAAGTAGGCACTCCAAGGAAAGAAAGCTTGTCTCTTGGTTTCTGAGTCTGCTTTTTTGCATACTTAATGGGAGTAATCTCTTTGTCTGTGGTATGTTTTTTGTAGTGATAGAAGGCTTGTTAGCGTTTGATAAAGATTCCTTTTCTTTATCTTCTTTTCTATTTTTAAGTATAGTGTCCGCTGTAACCGCTTCTTCCTATATTTTGATAAGAGAGCTACTATACAAACTGATTCATTACCTTGGTTATCGTGCCCAACCTGATTTGAAAGTCATTCGTATGAGAAGAGGGCTTGATATTTCCTTTCCTGTATTTGAAAAGTACGGTCAAGACTATAGGTTACTGTATAAGAAGCGTTTCAAGAAACTTCAAATAGGATATTTGCTGATATGTTTAGGATACTTTAGTGGACTTAGTCTTATAATGATCATCTGTACAGTCCTATTGAGAGGACTGTTCGAGCTCCTAGAACTAGAATCAAAACTGTCATCTTCTGAATATAAACAATTTCTTGGTTTTTTGGTCTACATGGGAGTGTTTGTCTTTCTTTTTACAGGGCAGAAATACTGGAGAAAAATCGTAGAGGCTTTAAAGAAAAGAGAAAATGTGACAGTGCTTGCTGTCGAGCATGGTTATCCGATATTTGCGACAAAAGAAGAAGCTTAAGCAGTTGCTATACTGCTTAAGCTTTTTTACTTATTAAGGATTTTTCAACAGTAATATGTTGGATTCCAGCTTCTTCAAAGATTTGACCGACTTCTTGATAGCCATTATTAAGGTAGAACTTAAGTGCCCCTAGTTGAGCATGGAGAGAAATAGATTTAAAGCCCTGTTCTTGGGCAAAATCTTCAGCCTCTTTAAGGAGGATGCTCCCTAGCCCTTGACCTTGGTAGGTGTCAAGCACAGCCATGCGTTGGAGGGTGACCTGAGTCAAATCCTTGTTGGGCAGTAAGCGTACAGTTGCAGCAGCCTGACCCTTATCATCATAGAGGACAAAGTGAATGCAGTAGGCTTCATTGACATCAATTTCGATGGAGCGTGGGACTCCTTGTCCTTTAACAAAAACAGTGTTTCGAATGGCTACGGCATCTAGGTAAGTTTCTGAAAGTGTATCTCTTGTATGTTTAATGATCATAGGGTCATTTTAACAAAGCTTATAGCTAATCGTCAATGGAAAAAAGCTTGATGAGAAGAGGGGACATCAAGCTTTCTGTAAGACTTTATTCTTTGATTTTTCGACCGTTTGTTTCTTGGATAGGACGATTATTTTCAAATCCAAGGGTTTGTGTGAATTTTTCTACCTGTTCCTTGCTGACGGTTTCTTGTTTTTTGAAGACAATCCAATTAACACCTTCAGTACATGGTGGAGTTGTTAAGGAGCCTTCAAAGTTGTAGTAGTCTTTGTCTTCAGGATAGAAATCATCTAGTGAGATAGGCTGAGACAACTCGGTTTCAGTATTAGCAGCTTGAGGCATCTTATCCCAGATTTGTTTCAAGGCTTGGTTTTCATCCCCATAATTATAGAGAACAGAGACAACAGTGATTTTACCAGTATCGGTCTTGTAGACGAAGTGTCCTTCAAGAGGATAGGTTTTGCCATCAATTTCATTCTCACTGGGTGCGTGAAAATGAAACTGTTGCAATTTATAGACATCATCACCAATCGTTAGACTATTCTTGGGATTTTTAAAGCTGACTTCAATCGTATGACCATTGTTTTCAACTTGGCCTTTTGATTCTTGATTATGAAGGTTTAGTTCTGGAAGATCGACATCTTCAGCTCCTGTGATATTGATTGGAGATTGTTCTTTACCATTTTTGCTGAGTTCATAATCTTTGGAGAGGTCACCCCAATGTTCAGGACCAGTTGCACCAGTATACCCCCATGGAACATCTTTGGATTTAGAGGTTTCAGTGTCAGTCTTGGATTGGCAGGCTACGAGTAGAACGGCACTAGC
>OATP01000161.1_pt1 | contig 48210 bp, 42 predicted proteins | sample 1495041 | NCBI WGS metagenome assembly OATP01 (sample SAMEA2579972, study PRJEB22360) | human gut metagenome | biome: human gut; feature: human-associated habitat; material: faeces | place: Denmark | collected 2008/2010 | reverse complement strand
AAAGCTAGTTTTTGTAGTTCTTTTTATTTTATAGAAAATAGATACAATTTTAAATAAATTAAAAGCAAAATGTTCGATAAAATCAATAAGAGGATATTAAAATATTTAAAGGAGTGAATATATATGATTCAAGTTGTAGATAAAAATGATTTAATGAAATTGATTGGATATTCTGAAACTCAAGCTAGTAAATTAATTCGAAAGGCTAAGAGTCAGCTTGTACAAGAAGGATTTGAATGGTATAAGAATAAACGTATTGGACGTGTACCAATTATTACAGTTGAATCCATTCTTGGTTTTCAAATACAATTAAAAAATGATATAATTGAGGGGAACCTTCAAAGCGCTGTCATGACTGAAGGAGAAAAATAGCATGGCGGTAATTAAACAGGACGATGGACTGTGGCTAGTTGATATTAGTGATGGTAAAAGTTCCTTAACTGGCAAACGTATACGACACCGCAAATCTAATTTTTTAACGAAAAAAGAAGCAGAGGAATATGAGGCTTATTACCGTATCCATAAGTTAAATCAGATACAGAATACAAAAAAGCTCACCATTTCCTCTCTTTATGTAATGTTAAAAGAAGAAGATGAGCTTCGTGGAAATAAAAGAGGTACAATAGATACTCAGAACTCATACTATACTCAATATGTATCGCGATTCTTTGAAAATGCTGATATGTCTTCAGTTACCATTCAAGATGTAAAAAAATATCGAGATTGGTTAATTGAAAAACCTAGTGTAAAAGGTGGGACACTTACACCAACGCATATTAACCAACAAATGATTTTTGTTCATAAGTTGTTTGATATTGCTATTTCGAAAGGATTCAGACAGGATAATCCATGTGATGCTATTCGGAAACTTCCAGAAAAGCATAAAGAAATGTCCTACTATACTCCTGAACAATTCAAGGAGTTTGAGTCCTATTTTGAAGAAAGTGAGTATCCTTTTAAACTTCTGTATCGTGTACTCATGTTTACGGGAATTCGTATGGGGGAGGCACTTGCCTTAACTTGGAGAGATGTTTTTCTTGACGAGGGATATATTAAAATCCGTAAGTCAGCCTATTATCGCAATGGGAAAACACATATTGGATCTGTAAAAACAACTCAATCAAATAGAGAAATCTACATCCATAAAGCTTTTGTGGATGAGTTGAAAACCTGGAAGTCAGTACAAAGTCAGAGGCTGTCTAAGCTAACTGATTCAACAGATGATTTGCAGATTTTCCAATTTTCAGGGGAACCTATGACTGCTCCAAATGTCTCTAACTTTAGAGCAGCATTCAAGAAAAGATTGCCAGAAGATTTCAAATTGATCCGAAACCATGATTTTAGGCATTCGCATGTAGCCTTTTTGATAAATCAGGGATTGAGGAGAGGAGAAGGAAAGGATTATATCTTTTTCACACTGATGAAACGACTAGGACATAGTTCTATCAATACAACAATAAATATCTACTCACATTTGTTCCCATCACAACAAAAAGAAGTCGCTAACGCATTTGACGATTTTTAGAAAAATGGGCAGAAGTGGGCAGTGAAAATTAAGCAATAGGGTCTAAACCCTTGATACGAAAGGAATCTAGAAAACATTATGATGAATATGCAAAATATGATGAAGCAAGCTCAAAAATTGCAAAAGCAAATGGAGCAAAGCCAAGCAGAATTAGCTGCAACTCAATTTGTAGGGAAATCTGCTCAGGACTTGGTTGTTGCAACTCTTACAGGTGATAAGAAAGTCGTTTCCATCGATTTCAATGCTGCAGTGGTTGACCCAGAAGATACAGAAACGCTTTCTGATATGACGGTGCAAGCCATCAATGCTGCCATTGAAGAAATTGATGCGGCTACCAAGAAAAAACTCGGTGCTTTCGCAGGGAAATTACCATTTTAAGCTAAGGAAATTTTCATTAACTTAAAAGAGGCTGGGACAAAAGTCCTAGCCTCTTCTTGTTTTTGGATTGTCGAGCAAGACGCAGTGGTTGAGTGGGCTCTACTACGCTGATTTCATCAGCTTTTACAGCCCTACTCAACTGTGCGGAGGTGGGACGACGAAATCGAATTCTAACGAATGACCGATTTCTGTCTTACTCTCTCTTTTTATTCCTCAAAGAATCCGGATAAGTCCAAGCCTCCGAAGGGGTTGGTGGAGAAGTTCTCTTGCTCTTCAAGGAGGGTACGGCCTTGATCAAATTCGAGGAATTGTTGGTAGACAAGGGCTGTCATGCGGGCGTCTTCTAAGCTATCGTGTGATTTTCCTGCAACTCCTAGAAATGCTGCAACGGTATGGAGTTGGAGATTTTTAATGCCGTGGAGGTCAGATGGACGACGTTCGAAAGCCTCGTCAAAGACATCGACAGCGTACTGCTCTTCTAAATCCAAGCCATTTTCAAGTAGGATGGGAAGGTCGCTCTTTTTGGCATTGTATCCAATCAAGGGGCGGTCTCCAACGAAGGCCTTGAATTCGCCGAGGACCTGCTCTAGTTGTGGAGCATTTTGGATCTTGTCCTGGGTTATGCCAGTGAGGCCGTTAATAAAGCTTTTTAGAGGCTTATCGGTGTAAACGTAGGAGTCGTAGTGGTCGACTTCTTTACCGTCCGTAAAACGCACGGCAGATACCTGGATGATCTGATAGGCACCTTCGTATTGGTTAAATTCGAGATCAAAGGCGATATAATCTTCTAATGTTTTCATGGGAAATCTCCTGTGGTAGAAAAGAAAAGGGACTGGTAGGATCCAGCCCCAGATTATCGACGGAAAACGCGTGCCCAGAAACCTTTGCTTTCTTGCTCTTGAACTTTTTCATTGGCTTGTTCGAGTTCAAGTTTCAAGGTATCGCGGTCGTTCATTGCTTGTAAAGTCAATTGTTGTTGTTGGTCCAATTGCTTGTCTTTTTCAGCAATTTGAACGTCTTTCACGCGCAACTGTTCATCTTTCTTAGCGAGTTGCTCGTCTTTGGCTTTGAGTTGCTCGTAGAGACGGACGATTTCAGCATTTTTTTCATCCACCAAAATTTCCATCAATTCGCGTTGCTTCACATCATCGCTGACTGGCTCATCTTCAAAAATAGTTTTTTTGTAGATTTCTTCGAGCTTGATCAAGCCACTACGGGTTACAACGGTAACCCCTTTTTCGTTTTTTTGTGTATCTTCTGGAGCCAGCGCCTTGACACGGTTATTGACCGCCTGGCGGCTGACTCCTAAAATTTCAGCAATTTCGCTGACAGTTTTTTCAATCGCCATAACTTCCTCTACTATCTTTTTCTATGAAATACTCTATTAGATAGTATCACAAGTAGGCTAAGCTGTCAAATGAAGCAAAGTAGACAAGGCTTGAAATGAGCTTAGTGAGACGTTGTCATTTCAGGAAGGCTGAGACTTGATTGAGCAAGATCGACGGTGAGTTGGTAATCGGTTTGATCGCGCACCGTGATCTCAAAGTCTGTCGTGTAAAGGACCAGGCGAAGAGTTGTGCCTTTTTCGAGCTTGTAGATGGTTGGTTGGAGTTCAAAGTCAAATTCCATCCACTCGCCTGGCGTTACGGCCTCAACCTCTAAGAGGTCCTGCCGGTTTTGGAGGTTGAGATAACCTTTCGAAATGACTCGTTGGCCAGCTTCTTTGAAGGGCAACTCTGTCAGGTTGTCTAGCATATGGTAGCGACCGTTATCCAGTGTACGGACCGATAAGACTGCAGGATAGGGTTGGAGGTATTTCTTGCTTCCAAGCTCTAAGAGTTGGGCTGAGAGCAGGCCTTTATTGGTGCTGGAATGAAGTCGCAGGTGAAGGCGAGCTTTTCCGTTGAGGTGCAGGTTTTCTTCGATTGGAAGGTCGATCGTCACCTGTTGGGCCTTGTCTTGGTAGAGATCGCTTAAGAAGGTCGGATAAGCCTTACCATAGCGCTCGTAATCTTCCGTTGCATAGCGGTTTTGGATGACTTTTTCACCATCTCCGAGTAGGAAGGTCCGTAGACTTGTTTGATTGCCAAAATCATCCAAGGAAGTCCAACTTTGTTCTCCTGTATTGTCCTGCCAAATGACAGTTGGCAATTCATAGCTTGAATCGTAGCCCAGCAATTTTTTAGAGAGGAGGGCGTTCATGCTTTCGCGGAAGTCAATGGATTGCCAGTTGTTGAGGTAGACATGGGCACCATTGTGATAGAAGAGGTGTTTCTTGATGCTTGCTGGAAGAGCCTGGAACATATTAAAGACGTGAAGGGGTTTGACGTTCCAGTCTTGGGAACCATGAGTGAAGACCACCTCAGCCTTCACCTGATCAGCATGTAAGAGATAATTGCGGTCGTGCCAGAACTGGTTGTAGTCCCCTGTTTTGCGATCCAATTGCTTTTTAACCTCTTCCAAATCAGCGACATGGGCTGCGTGGTGGCGGAGATAGTCTCCAGCCCGAAGGGCGCGGGAATAGGTCAACTCAGCAAGCGAATCAAAATCCTCTCCAGGATAGCCACCAGGACTCGTCACGAGTCCGTTTTCGCGATAGTAGTTGTACCAAGAGGAAATACCAGCTTCTGCGATGATGACTTCTAGGCCATCAACACCGGTGGTCGCAAGGCCGTTAGACATGGTCCCTAGGTAGGATAAGCCCGTCGTAGCAACCTTGCCATTAGACCAATCAGCCTTAACTTGGCGTTTGCGTGTATGATCTGTGAAGGCACGACAGCGTCCGTTGAGCCAGTCGATGACATTTTTATAGGCCTCGATTTGACGGTAATCCCCGTTGGTCATCAAGCCTTGGGAATCCTTGGTTCCAAGACCGGAGACGTAGAGATTGGCAAAGCCACGAGCGAGCAGGTAGTCATTGAGAGTATAACTGCTGTTGATATGAGTGAGGGTTTCTTCGGTCTCAGAGACTAGTTGGGCTGAACCGACAGGATCCACCAATTCTAATTGAGGTTCTTCTACTTGAATGGTATGAGGTTCTTTGACCTGGAGGTTCACATTCATATTATAGAGCGCCTTGTCACTAGCCTTGTCATTGGTTCCTTGGTGATAAGGGCTAGCAGTCATGACGGCTGGAATTTTTCCTTCATAGCGAGGGCGAATAATATTGACCTTGACCAAATCTGGAAGACCATCTTGGTCGCTATCAATCCGACTTTCCACATAGACCACCTCACGGATCACATCATGGCAGTTAAAAGTGGCTAGACTTTTTCCGTTGAAAAAGTGGTAGCGATTGTTTTCAGGGATTAAGCCATCGCTGACCAACTGCTCAATTAGTAAATTCCCTTTGACTGTTCGAGTATTGAGGAGGTGATAGAGATTTTCTACCAAGTTTCCGTATTTAATCGGAAATTGGACTTCTTTTAAGAAGCTATCTGTATCTTCAAAGTCAATAAAATAGCGGAAACCGAGTAATTGGAGGGCCACTGTGTAGAAAATATTTGGAGACCATTCGCGGTCAGATTGGAAATAACTTAGGAGATCTGTTTCAGCATCCACCACTAGGTTAGAAAGAGGATAGTCTGTATTTTTATAAGTGAAGAACACTTTGCGAACAAACCATTCAAACTGTTCTTTTTCTGTAAGATGAAGAGGAAGATCAAAACTGATTTCTTTTAATTCTTTTAGAATATCTGCTTGGTCGAGAGTCAAGTAACTATATTGATTGTATTTCATAGGATGCTCCTTTTGTCAGCTTCACTGTTTCTTTACTTTTTATATTATACTTGATAAAATAGTATTTGTCTAAGACCTTTGATCTATGAAGGAGGGTGCAAGGGTGAAAAAATTATCTGTTGAAGAAGTTGCAAGAAGGCGGACCTTGTTGTTTGGACTTCTTGCCGTCATTTTTGGAATTCTCATTTTTCGAAACGGTGTTAGCTTCACTAAGTTTTCCTTGGATCTATTAGCTGTTTATTTTTTAGTAGATGGACTAGGAAGCTTTCTTCTGCGCTTTATATTGCGTCGCAAGTCTATTTCCTATAGCCATTCCATTTGGTTTATGTTTCTTTCGGTTAGTTTGAGTTGGTTGAATCGATTGACCAATTTACCCGTTTCTTTGGTTGTAATTTGTTTAGGAGCTTACCAGTTGGGAACAGCTCTGGTCTATGCCATTACATTTTGGCTTTACAAGGCCAATCGTGTAAAAGGAGGCTGGATCTATTTATGGGATGCGCTTTTGAACGGGGGGATTGGTCTAGCAAGCGTCTTGGAACCTGGTTCAGATGGGCACTTTCAATTTATCATCTTGGGGACTTATCTGGTCTTGTTGGGGATTTCTAATATTCGAGATGGTATTTTATTTGATAAAGACCAACAAGGCCAGGAGTTAAAACGTCGCTTTCGTATTAGCCTACCTGTTATCTTTGCTGCTTTTATCCCAGCTCAATCGCTAAAACGGTTTAACCAATTTCTTCAAAAAGGAAGTTCGGCGGGTCATAGCGGTCCTTATCGACTGGTGAAAAAAGAAGAAGAGGCAAGAGAATTAGAAATTTTAGTTCATACTTCTGATAGCAACCTATTTGGTGCCATTGGGCATGTTGATATTTGTTACCAGGGGACGGTGATTTCTTACGGAAGTTACGATCCCTTTTCAGAGCGTCTGTTTGGGACGATTGGCGATGGCGTACTTTTTAAAGTGGATAAGGAACCATACATCGAACTATGTAAAAAAGAGAGTCAAAAGACTCTGTTTGGATACAGTCTATCCCTTACTGAAGAAGAGAGTCAGGCAGTGGAGAAGCGTCTAGCTGAGATTGATCAGTTATTAACACCTTGGGATCCGCCTAGTAGGTTACAAGAAGACGGTCAGCCGACCTATGCCTACAAATTGAAGTATGATTTAGGGGCTGAATTATATAAATTTACTTCTTCGCGTTTTAAATCTTATTTTGTTCTGTCTACTAATTGCTGCCTGTTGGCAGATTCAATTGTGGGACAGGCGGGAACGGCCGTATTAGATGTGCGGGGAGTGATTGCACCAGGGACCTATCAGGATTATTTAGAGTATGAATTTGAAGCTCCAAATGGGCTGGTCCATACAAGAACAGTATATTAAGAAAAGAAAGACAGATTCTAAATTTTGAGAAATCTGTCTTTTCTTGCGCAAAATTTCTTGTAAAAAACCAGAAAATTATTTACAATAAAAAGAGCTTGGAGGAAGTTATGACAGCAAATCAGATCGTAAGAGTGATCCCAGTCTTGAAAGTGAATAACCGAAATGTCAATCAACGCTTTTATGAAGAGACATTGGGAATGAAAGTATTAGTAGAAGAAGGAGCTCTCCTATCTTTAGGAGATGCCTCAAAAGTAGAAAAAATCGTTTTAGAAGAATCACCGAGTATGCGTTCGCGTAAGGTCGAAGGTCCAAAGAAATTGGGTCGCATTGTGGTGAAAGTGGCACAAGCTCAAGAAATTGATTACTTGTTGGCCCGCCAGCCAGAGACAACTGCCCTTTACCAAGGAGCTAAGGGACGCGCCTTTGAAGCAGTGTCTCCTCAAGGAGATACCATTTTCGTTCACGCAGAAGAAGATCTTAAAAGCCTAGCACCTTTAGACAGTGCTCCTCTTGTAGACGTTCCCGAAGATTTCAAAGGTTTGACCAGCTTTGATGTGGACTTTGTTGAGGTCAATGTGGCCGATCTTGCTGAGGCTGAGAAGTTCTATAGCAGCTTGCCAACTTTGGCACATCTTATCCATTTGCAAGAGGCTCAAGGAGAAGATCTCCAAGTGGGAAACCATGTGACTTGGGATTTGAGTATGATCAAGGTCGAATTGGCACCTTTTGATGTAGAAGTTCTGAAAGAAAACTTAGGAGAAGCTATCGATTTTGTGCACCGTAGGGGAACTTTCTTGATTGCCAAGGATCCGAGCCAGATCGAACTCTGGTTTGAAGCCAATCAAGATCAGGTCCATATTTCTTATGAAGAATAAGAATGGAGTGATGAGCGTGAAGGCAATCATCAAAAAAATCACCGAACAAATCCAAGAAGGCATCTATCCAGGTGCCTCTCTTGCGCTTTACCGAAATGGTCAGTGGAGTGAGCACTATCTGGGACTGGCAGATCCTGAAAAAGGAGAGCCAGTAGAGGCTGATCTGGTCTATGATTTGGCCAGTGTCAGCAAGGTTGTCGGAGTCGCTACCATTTGTGCCTTTTTGTATGCAAAAGGGGAGCTTGCGCTCGATCGCCCTTTTAAAGAGGTCTACCCACGTTTTGCTCATGAAAAGACGACCATCCGGGAACTGTTGACCCATACTTCTGGGCTTGATCCCTTTATTCCCAATCGGGATCAATTGGGTGCGAGACAATTGAAAGCAGCCCTTGAAAATTTGCAGTTAAAAGAGGACAAGAGTTTTCATTACACTGATGTCAATTTTCTTTTGCTGGGCTTTTGGTTAGAAGACAGGTATAACCAGCCTTTGGATCGCTTATTTGAAGAGTTGATTTTTGCACCCTGGAAGATGGCGGAAACACGGTTTGGACCGGTTGAACAGGCGGTACCAACGGTCCGTGGAGTTGCTTCTGGAAGTGTTCATGATCCAAAAGCGAGAGTATTGGGCTGTCATGCGGGAAGTGCTGGACTTTTTTCAACGGTTTCAGATCTAGAGTGCTTCTTAGAGCATTATCTGAAGGATGATTTTGCGCGTGACTTGTCTCAAAATTTTGCGCCTGAAGAGGGCAAGACTCGCGCTCTCGGATGGAATCTAGAGGGAGACTGGTTGGATCATACAGGCTATACAGGAACCTTTATCATGTACAACCGAAAGAAGCAGGAAGCTGTGATCTTTTTGTCCAACCGGACCTATGAGAAGGACGAACGGGCCCAATGGATCCTGGACCGCAACTCTTTGATGGACTTGATCAAACAAGAATGTGAGAAATAGAAATGGATGGCTGGGATGACGGATCCCGGCCTTTTCTTGTCTGTCCATAAGAAGGAGCTCTTCTGGGTGATCCATTTTTGGACTCCGTCTTAGGTTGGATTTCCTTCAAAAGCATCGCTTTTTTGGCTGATTTATATTAAAATAGTAATGACCTTAATAGAGCGAGATGAATATGCATAAAGAGATAGGCGTCGGAAAGGCGCATAGTAAAATTATCTTAATTGGAGAGCATGCGGTGGTTTATGGTTATCCGGCTATTGCTTTGCCACTCCATCATATCGAAGTGATCTGCCAGATCGTCCCGGCAGACAGTCCATGGATTTTGTTTGAAGATGACACCTTGTCCATGGCGGTTTTTGCGTCTCTTGAGCACCTCGGGATTCGCGAGGCCCGGATTCGCTGTCGCATTCAGTCCATGGTACCGGAAAAACGGGGGATGGGATCATCTGCAGCAGTGAGTATCGCAGCTATTCGTGCCGTTTTTGACTATTATCAAGAGAAGCTGAATGATGAGACCTTAGAAATCCTGGTCAATCGAGCAGAAACCATTGCCCATATGAATCCAAGTGGGCTTGATGCCAAGACTTGTTTGAGCGATCAAGCCATTAAATTTATCCGAAATGTCGGCTTTTACCCGCTGGAGCTGGGTATAAAAGCGAGCTTGGTGATTGCGGATACGGGAATTCACGGCAATACCCGTGAGGCGATCCAAAAGGTTGAAGCCAAAGGGCAGGAAGTTTTGTCCCATTTCCATGAGATTGGTCAGTTGACCCAGCAGGTGGAAGAGGCTCTGAAAATGAATGATCTAACGAGCCTAGGACAGGCTCTGACTACTTGTCATGACCACTTGAGAGCCGTCGGTGTCAGCTGTGTTGAAGCAGACCATTTGGTCGCTGTTGCCCTTGAAAACGGGGCCTTAGGCGCTAAAATGAGTGGGGGCGGTCTTGGAGGCTGTGTGATTGCCCTCGTCAAGGATTCTCGTGAAGCAGAAACCATTGCCCATGCATTAGAAAAAGAAGGAGCGCACCATACATGGATCGAAAACCTGTAAAGGCTAAGTCCTATGCCAATATCGCGATTATCAAATACTGGGGAAAAGAAGATGCCAAACAGATGGTTCCTTCGACCAGTTCGATTTCGTTGACCTTAGAGAATATGTATACAGAGACGAGTCTCTCTCCCTTGCCAGCAGATGCGACAGCGCATGAATTTTACATCGATGGGGAATTCCAACATCCAGCTGAGCAGGCCAAAATTGGAGCTGTCATTGATAGCCTCAAACCAGCAGAAGAAACCGGTTTTGTCCGGGTGGATACCAGCAACAATATGCCAACCGCAGCAGGCTTGTCCTCTAGCTCAAGCGGCCTCTCTGCTCTTGTCAAGGCCTGCAATCGGTATTATGATTTGGGCTTAACTCAGGGGGAATTAGCTCAAAAAGCCAAGTTTGCTTCGGGTTCCTCTTCACGGTCTTTCTTTGGTCCCTTAGCAGCCTGGGACAAAGAAAGTGGAGAGATTTATAAGGTCAAAACAGACCTGAAACTGGCTATGATTATGCTGGTTCTCAATGATAAGCAAAAGCCCGTTTCTAGCCGCGAAGGGATGAAACGCTGCATGGAAACCTCGACCAATTTCAAAGAATGGGTGGAGGAGTCTCGTCAAGATTACAAGGACATGCTGGGCTATCTAGCTGCCAATGAGTTTGAACGGGTCGGTCACTTGACAGAGCGCAATGCCCTTGCCATGCATGGAACGACCAGGACAGCCACTCCAGCCTTTAGCTACTTGACAGAAGAAAGCTACAAAGCCATGGATTTTGTCCGTGAGCTTCGCGCAGCGGGCTATGCTTGTTACTTTACCATGGATGCAGGGCCAAATGTTAAAGTCCTCTGTCTAGAAGAAGACTTGGATCAGCTGGTGCCTTTATTTGACGCCCGCTATCGGACCATCGTATCTAAGACAAAGGACCCTCAAGATGAAGACTAAGTATCAGGTACAGACCGGAGGCAAGCTCTATCTAGCCGGAGAATACGCGGTGCTAACCCCTGGGTGTGGAGCCGTGATTCAGTTTATTCCCATTTATCTGTCAGCTACCATTCAAGAAGCTAACACTTACCAGTTGGTCTCAGATCTCTTTGGTTACAAGGTGGATTTGACCCCAAATAAGGACTACGCCTTGATTCAAGAGACTATCCAGCTCATGGAAGAATGGTTGAAAGATCAGGGAATAGCCCCGAAACCCCTTGATCTTCACCTTAGGGGGACACTGGGTGAAGAGGGGAAGAAGTATGGGATTGGTTCCAGCGGAAGTGTGGTTTTGCTCGTGATCAAGGCCATGGCCGCTCTGTATGAAATAGACCTAAGCCCCGATCTGCTTTTTCGACTAGCAGCAGTCGTCTTGGTGCAAAGAGGGGACAATGGTTCCATGGGCGATTTGGCTTGTATTGCCTACGAGGACTTGATTTATTACCAATCCTTTGATCGGGCTTGGTTGCATGAAGTCTTGACTTCCCAGCCCCTCTCACAAGTTTTGGCTTTGGATTGGCATTACCAGATCCGAGTAATCCAACCAGCAATCTCTTATGATTTTCTAGCCGGTTGGACCAAAGAACCGGCCATTTCAAGTGACTTGATCCGTCGGGTCAAAAGCGCGATTGATAAAGCCTTTCTCAAGGAGAGTCAGTCCGCAGTGGAGAAACTTGAAAAAGGCCTCCGTGAAGGAAATCAAAAGGGGATAAAGACCAGTATCGAACGTGCAGATCAGAACTTAAAGGCCTTGAATCCCTTGATCTATACACCAGCACTAAAAGAACTGCAGCAGGCGACAGATGGACTTTCAGCCTGTGCCAAATCCAGTGGCGCTGGAGGGGGAGACTGTGGGATTGCCCTTAGTTTTGACCCTTTAGAAACTCAGACCTTGATAGAACGCTGGACAGAAAAGAAGATCGAAATCATTTACCAAGAAAGGATAGGAGATTCGTGAGCGAAAATCGAAAAGACCAACATATTCGCTATGCCTTGGAGCAAAGCTCCTCATATAACAGCTTTGATGAGATCGAGCTGATTCATCGATCCCTGCCTCTGGTCGATCTGACAGAGATTGACTTGACGACCCATTTCGCAGGACGTGATTGGGAGACCCCTTTCTATATCAATGCCATGACAGGCGGGAGTGAACGGGCCAAAGAGATCAATAAAAAGTTAGCGACAGTGGCAGAAGCCTGTGGGATTCTCTTTGTAACCGGCTCTTACAGTGCGGCACTGAAGGATCCGAACGATCAATCGTATGCCGTTAAAAAAGACCATCCTCATCTCCTGTTAGCGACCAATATTGGCCTCGATAAAGAGCCAGAGTTGGGCTTAAGAACAGTGGAAGAACTACAACCTCTTTTTCTTCAAGTTCATGTGAATTTGATGCAAGAGCTACTCATGCCAGAAGGAGAGCGGATTTTCCACACTTGGCAAGACCATCTGAAGGCTTATGGAAAGGACTTTCCCGTACCGGTTGTCCTGAAAGAAGTCGGCTTTGGTATGGATCCCAAAACGGTTCAGATGGCACTAGAAGCTGGGATCAAAACAATTGATATCTCAGGACGAGGTGGCACTAGCTTTGCCTATATTGAGAATCGTCGTGGTGGCAATCGCGCTTATCTGGATGATTGGGGACAATCAACTGCGCAGTGTCTCTTACAGCTACATGATCGGATGGATCAGGTTGAGGTCCTCGCAAGTGGTGGTATCCGTCATCCTCTTGACATGGTCAAGGCCTTGGTCCTTGGGGCACGTGGCGTAGGACTATCCCGCGTTTTTCTTGAAATGGTAGAAACTAAGAGTATTGAAGAAGCAATCGCCCTTGTCCAAGGCTGGAAAGAAGACCTCAGATTGCTCCTATGTGCGCTCGGTTGTCAGAACCTGAAAGAGCTCCGTGAAGTCGACTATCTCCTCTATGGAAAATTGTGGCAAGCGAATCAACAGAGAAAATGAAAGAGAGTGGGAGAGAAATCGGTAATTCGTTAGAATTCGATTTCGTCGTCCCACCTCCGCACAGTTGAGTAGGGCTGTAAAAGCTGATAAAATCAGCGTAGTAGAGCCCACTCAACCACTGCGTCTTGCTCGACAATCCAAAAATAATTGAGAGGCTAGGACTTTTGTCCCAGCCTCTTTTTTTTTGAAAAAGTGTTCTCCTCAAAAATTCTGATAGTTTACGAATCGTTTACGGTTACTGGAATCGCTTGCAAAATAGGCTTGTAAAAGAGTATACTAAATAAGGAAAAACATTTTTAAAAAGGAGTTTAGGATGAAGAAGCACTATTTTCGATCAGCTGTAGCAGCCTTGCTTCCGCTTTTGTTGATTGCTCAACCTGTTGAGGCTTGTACAGGGTTCATCATCGGGAAGAAACTGACTGCCGATGGCTCGACCTTGGTAGGGCGTACCGAAGATTTAGAGCCCAACCATAATAAAAATTTTGTGGTCAGAGAGCGTGTCTACAATAAAAAAGGAGCTATCTTTGAGGATGCTGCCAACGGTTTTCAATATCCCTTGCCAGAGATTAGCTATAAGTATACAGCGGTTCCAGATGTCACCCCTGATCAGGGAATTTTTGACGAAGCAGGATTCAATGAATATGGGGTTTCCATTTCTGCCACTGTATCTGCTTCAGCAAATGACAAGATCCAAAAAGTGGATCCCTATGTCAAGGATGGCCTTGCTGAATCAGGCTTGACCAGTATTGTTCTCCCTAGTGTGAAAACCGCAAGAGAAGGGGTCGAACTCATTGCTAAAATCGTCGAAGAAAAAGGCGCTGCAGAAGGAAATATTGTGACCATTGCCGATAAAGAAGGCGTCTGGTATATGGAGATTTTATCCGGCCACCAATATGCAGCCATTCTCTTCCCAGAGGATCGGTTTGCGGTCTTTCCAAATACCTTCTTCTTAGGGCATGTCGATCTATCGGATACCGAACGCACGATCGCTTCAAAAGATCTTGAAAAAGTCGCCAAAGAAGCCAATAGCTACAAGGAAGTGGACGGAAAATTCCACGTTTCCCAATCCTATAATCCGCCTTTGCAAGAAGCAGATCGCTCTCGGGTTTGGTCGGGAATCAAATCGCTAGACCCAAGCTCTCCTGTTAAGTATGATGATGCTTCCTTTGATCTACTTCATACAACGGATCGAAAGTTGACTCTACGAGACGCTATGAATCTCCAACGTAACCGTTTGGAAGGAACGAAATACAAACCACTTGATCAAATGGAGTTAGATGGAAAAGGTATTCCGAAAAAAGGTGAGTTTGATGCTGTCTATAAGTATCCTATCTCCAATCCAAATGTTATGGAAGCTCATATTTTCCAATTGAAAGATGAGATACCTGCTAGTGCTGGTGGTGGAACCATGTGGTTATCCATGGGAAGCCCACGAAATGCTCCTTACCTACCTTATTATGGGAATATTACCAATACCTATCAAGCCTACCAAGAATTAGGTGATCATTACAATGAGAAGTCTTGGTATTGGACCATTTCCAGAATTAATGATCTTGTAGCTAAGTATCCGGACTTGTTTGAGGATGGGGCTATTCGGACCGAAATGGAACGACTAGAATCTCAGTGGATGCAGGAACAAAATCTGAGTGATAAAGAGCAGATAGCTCTTGCTTCTCAGCCTGATGAAGCGAGTGCAAAGGCAACGCAGGAAAGTATAGATAGGGCAGAGAAAACCTTTGAGCGTCTACAGGAAATTCGAAAAGAAGCAGAAAAGAGAGTCGCTGATGAGCACGGAAATAGTGCCATTCAAGACCTAGATGATGAAGAAGATGCAGCCTACGAAGAGAAAATTGATTTAGAAAAATTTGACTACGACTTCCTCATCGCTGGAAGCTTATTTGGCGCAACTCTTATCGCGATCATTGTTTATCTGATTCGCTCAAAGAAACAAAAGGGAGGAAAACAAGATGACTAAAATTCAAAGAGCCTCTATCTATCTCTTTTTACTATTTGCAGGAATTGGCTTGGAGTTTGAACTTGGTCATCTTTCCCAGGAAGAATTTACTCAGTCAGCAGGAAGAGATCTGGTCTTAAATTTATCCGTTTTAGCTGCTATTATCATTCCGCTTTATCTCTTTTCAAAACACCTGGCCATTTCTTTGACGGTTTCACGATACATATTGTGGATTGCGATGTTTGGAGGCGCCTTTATAGCAGGTTGGTTAAGTTTCGCAGGAAATAGTCTAATTGATATCCTAAATAGCCATATTATAAAAGACCCTGCAATCTTCAACAAATGGACGGATGCTCTGACAGCTCCATTCTCAGAGGAATTCTTTAAAGCTCTGGTTGCTTTTTGGGTCGTATTAATGGTTGGTAAAAAAGATTTGAAATCAGTTCTCATTGCAGGATTGGGCGCTGGTTTCGGTTTTCAGATTATTGAGGATCTAGGCTATGTTGCACGCCAAACTCAAAGCAGTCAATTGGCAGCTATCACCGAAACTATTAACCGTATATCTGGAGGCTTAGCTTCACATACTCTCTATACAGCTGTTGTGTCTGTAGGTATTTTCCTCATGCTTTCACAGGTTACTCAGAAAAAAGAAAAAATCTTTGGCCTCTGGTGTGTTGTCTCGACAGTAGTCAATCACTTCTTATGGAATTCTCCGTTTTATGAAACAGACCATCGGATCAATCTTCTTGTCGGACTGCTCTTTGCCGTTCAAGTTGGAACCTTTATCGAAGTGGTGCTCTATACCAAGAAAAAGCCGGATCTGCCATTTTTAAAACAATAAGAAAATTTTTCAGATTTAAGACAAAGTCATCTTAAAAACTTTCCTTAGGTAAGTACGGACGTCAGCGAACTTCTTCGAAGTTCCATGACTTAGTTTTGAGCTTAAGATCTCAAAACTCTCGAGTGCTTGAAATAATCGCATTTCAAGCACTTTTCTCACGGCGGAAATTTTCGGTGTTTTCTTGACTTATTTTAAATATTGGAACTCATTTTTTCTTTTCAAAATCATATAACTTATTTAAAAAAGAACTAAGACGTGCGTCTTAGTTCTTTCATTTTCTCAGTTCTTGTAAGAGTGTTTGTGCTTTTTCTAAATTAAAGGGTTTGTTTTCAAGGAGTTGGCTGACCAGACGGGGAACCTCCTCTTCCTTCGCTCCTGCTAGGAGAGCTAAAGAACGCGCTTGTAATTTCATGTGTCCAGCCTGAATTCCTGTGGTGACGAGGGCTTTCAGGGCAGCAAAATTCTGAGCCAAGCCGAGAGAAGCGATGATACCTGCTAATTCAACAGCAGTAGGCTCTCCTAGCAAACGGTGGCTGACTTGAACCGTTGGGTTGAGGCCAATCGAGCCTCCTTTTGTCGCAACCGGCATTGGCAAGGTGATCTCTCCATAGAGTTTTTTCTCTTCTGGCTGACTTGTCCAGCGACTCAAGCCCTTGTATGGGCCGCTTTGTGCGGCATAGGCATGGGCTCCTGCTTCGATGGCCCGCCAGTCATTGCCTGTGGCAAGGACCAGGGCATCAATCCCGTTAAAAATCCCCTTGTTATGAGTGGCTGCACGGTAAGGATCCACTTGAGCCAGTTGGCTGGCTAACTCCATCCGGTGAGCAATCTCAATGGCTTCCTCAGGATTTCGACTCAGTGATTTAAAATCGATGGCACACCTTGCACTCACTAAAGAGCGCGTGGCCAAGTTGGATAAAATCGCCATTAAGGCCTGTCCTCCAGAGAGTTCTTGGACGCGATCCGTCAATGCTTCCAACATGGTGTTAAGCATATTGGCTCCCATGGCTTCTTTGGGATCGACAGCCAAGTAGACAATGAGAAAGTCCCCCTTGTTTTCGACCCAAAGATCCCTCGCTCCGCCTCCACGCTTGACGATAGAAGGATAGGCTTCATTAGCCAGCTGAAGAAGAGTTTCCTTGTCTTCTAGGATGCGCTTACTAGCCATTTCCACATCCCTAACATCTGTCAGAGCAATCTCACCGATCATTTGGCGTTGGTGAATCTTAGTGGTAAAGCCACCTGATCGTTGGATGATCTTTGCTGCATAGCTGGCTGCAGCAACTACAGATGGTTCCTCTGTGACCATAGGAAGCACATAGTCTTGGCCATTAATCAGAAAATAAGGGGCCAAGCTAAAAGGGAGATCAAATGTGGACAGAACATTTTCCGTTAGTTGATCTGCAATGGAAAGAGGAAGTCCCTGTTGTTCTTTTAAGATCTGAGCTTCATCCCAAGTTAAGAGGCCTTTCTTCAGTAAGGCCTCTATGCGTTCAGTGGGCGAAAGTTTTGCAAAACCTGGTAATCGTGCCATTATTTTTCTACTTTCTGGTAAATACGCTGGTGTTCTTTAATCTCCGTCAAAGCATAGGTTTGCTTGAGATCTGGTTCAAAGACCTGATTGCCATGACGATCTAAATTCACTTCTTCATAGAATATCTGTTCGTACTCAGCCACACTAAGGACGGTTCGTTGATCCAGTTTTTCCATACGTTTGTGATCTAAGAGTTGTTCAAAACCAGGAACGAGGTCCGCACTAAAGATCTCAGAGACAGCCCCACTTCCATAACTAAAGAGAGCAATCCGATCTCCAGCTTTAAGCTGTGGATGGTTTTCTAACAGAGATAGCAAGCCTAAGAAGAGGGAGCCTGTGTAAATATTTCCAATACGCTGGCTGTACAAAATAGATTGATCAAAGTTGTATTGTAATTGATCTTTTTTCTCTTCTGCTAATGACTTATCCAAGATTTTTTTCAAGCCCTTAAGAGCTAATTTTGGATAAGGCAAATGGAAACAAACAGCCGCAAAATCTGTTAGGTCGAGACCTGTCTGTTTCTGGTATTCAGACCAAGTTGTTTTCAAGGAATCTAGGTATTGCTGGGTTGAATAGAGCCCATTGACAAATGGCGTTGTGGCGTAATTCGGGCGCCAAAAATCCATGACATCACGTGTTTGAGCCACATTGTCATCATGAAAAGCTAAGATACGAGGGTTGTGGCTAATCAGCATAGCCACTGCACCAGCCCCTTGTGTCGGTTCTCCGGGAGTTCCAATTCCGTATTTAGCAATGTCACTGGCAATGACCAAGACCTTACTATGCGGGAATTTTTCAACATGGAGTTTAGCATAATCCAAAGCAGCAGTTGCAGCATAGCAGGCTTCTTTCATCTCAAAAGAACGGGCAAAAGGCTGGATGTCTAGCAAACCATGGACAAAAACAGCCGCAGCTTTACTCTGGTCAATCCCAGATTCCGTCGCAAGAATCACCATGTCGATTGCTTGTTTATCTTGGTCTGTCAAAATATCATCTGCAGCCGTTGCAGCCAGTGTGACGATATCTTCGGTGATCGGTGCAATACTTTGTTCTTTTAAGAGAAGACCCTTGCTTAATTTCTCAGGATCGGTATCACGAGCAGCAGCCAAGTCTTCTAAACGCAAGACATAAGGGCTCGTCGCAAAACCAATCTTATCAATCCCAATTGTCATTCTTAACCTCTTTTTTATTTGATATCTACTAGTATATTTCCTTACTATTTTACCATATTTGAGGGAAAACTCCTTTGAAAAAGCTAGATCGGATTGGAAATCATTCTTAGGACCGATTTTGCAATGATTCAAAGAAAAAATAAAGAATCTATCAGAAAAAGCCATCCTCAGATGGCTTTTCAACTCTTATGTTTGCTTATCTTTTTTAGGGTTGCTCATGATTCGTATGAAGAGTTCTTTGCATTTGTCTCTTAGAACTTTTTCGTAGAAGACGATTAAAGCGATATACACAATCAGAAAGTTCAAGGTCAGATAGAACAAGTCAAATGAATTACGAGCATAGTAAGTCGCTGATTGATAGGAGGGGAGGGCTCCTAGGATCATCCAAGGAAGATACTTGATATACTTGTTTATCATCATACAGCACCTCATATACTTTAAAGGATTTGTTTTTTCACTATTATTGTACTCCTTTTGAGTGGAAATGCAAGCGATGACATAGATAAAATTTGAAAAACCAATGCTAGTTGGCATTGGTCATTTTTCTTTTTTGATAGCGTTGGTAGGAATGGTAGAGTTTCAAGACGACAGACCCACTAGCCATCCCGATGGAGATGACCAAGGCCAGGATAACAACCAGTGTCACGCTAGTTACTGCCTGTCGATATTGGCCGCTGACAAAGAAGGAAGTGGTCCGATAGGAAATATATCCAGGTACCAGGGGAGCAAGAATGGCCAGCATAAAGACGACAACAGGGGTCTTGTAAACGATACTTAAAATCTGACTGATACAGGAACCCGCAATGGCTGCGATAAAGGTAGCAACGATGACATTGGTAGGCCCCTTTAGGACATAGTAGAGCAACCAAATACTCATGCCCAATACACCACCAGGGATGAGCATGGAACGTTGGACATTTAAGACAATTAAAAAGGTGATAATGGCAATCAAACTAGCCACCGCTTGGATAAAGAATTCTGTTAGGTTCATCATGTTATTTCATAAGGACGAGGGCGACAGTGGTACCGGCACCGAGAGCAAGGGTAATGAGCAATGTTTCAAAAAGCTTACTCATTCCAGAGTTGAGGTGATTGTTCATGAGATCTCGGACAGCATTAGTCATTGCAATTCCAGGAACGAACGGCATAACGCAACCTGCAATAATCAGGTCCGTATTAGAGGGAAGCCCACTATAGCGCGCCCAAATATGGGCCAAAAAACCAAAGATAAAGGCAGCAGCAAAGGCAGTTACAAAGGGAATGCGAACGTATTTCTCCACTACAAGAGAGAAAGCAAAGGCAAAAATTGTGGCGATTCCTGCCCCAATCGCATCATAGAAATTTCCACCAAACATGATGGAAAAAAATGGAGCACTCAAGGTTGCTGCAAGGGTCAATTGCAGATTGGTATATGGAACCGGTTTGCTCTTTAAGTGGAGTAGGGCTTGGTAGGCCTCTTCAAGATTGATTTGACCAGACACTAATTGACGAGAAATTTGATTGACATCACAGACCTTTTCGATATTGTAATTGGTCCGCAAAATCCGTTTCATCCTCGTGATATTGGCATTTTCAATTGAAAAGAAAATAGCAACTGGCATTGCTAAGGCATTGCAATCAGTGATCCCTTGAGAGTGAGCAATACGGATCATAGTATCCTCAACCCGGTGGATCTCAGAGCCACTTTCCAACAGAAGGGTTCCTGCCATCATCAGGACATCGATCACTTGGTTGATCTCTTTTGACTCTTCCATAATTTCCTTCTTACTAAATAATCTGCTTCTATTATAGCAAAAAAGAACGAGAGACAGAACTAAAATTTTGCAATTCTAGTGTGTTTCTTGTCCTTGATTTTTTGAATGCTTCATAAGAAAATGCTTTAACTGATGTGATGGTGCTGGATGGTGATATCCTGGACTAGAAGGGTTGCTAAAAAGAGCAAAGCAATCATGCTAAAGAGCCAGATAGTGAGAAAAATAAAGGTTAAAAACATAGGATCACCCCTTCTAGATTCTTTACAAGATCACTATAACACTTACAGAAAGCGCTGTCAAAGACTTGTGTGTAGGAGAAAAAACTCTTTCAATATTCTGAATTGTCTTGAGAAAGACTGTTTGCGCTACACCAAAAAAACCAGCCGTTTCCGACTGGTTTTTAGGATCTATTTGAATCTTAGCTCAATGAATCATCCGTTGAAAGAACTTCGTGGAAGACACGTTGTGTCAATTCAGTTTTTTGTTCTGGAGTAAGGTATTTGGTGTTTACACAGTATCCAGAGATACGAACGATAACATCTTCACCATTCATGATCTTGTCATAGACATCTTTAAGGTCCATAACGTTCAAGTTACAGTGTTGACCACCGTTTTCAAAGTAACCATCAAGGATTGTTACCAAGTTGTCAACTTGTTCGTCACGAGTTTTACCAAGTGCACGAGGAGATACTTGAGTAGTAAGTGAGATACCATCAGCTGCGTAACCAAAGTCAAGGCTAGCAAGTGAGTTCAAGTTTTGCAACCATCCACCACGAGCTTTGTTAGATGGGTTAGCACCTGGAGAGAAGAATTCCAATTTGCTAGTGTTCACAGAACCATCTTCGTTGAGGTATACCCCTTTGTGGACTGGTGAGTTACCAGTTTGTTTAGAGTAAGCAACGTTTGAAGTGATGGTAAGAAGTGATACAGTAGCTTCAGCATCTTTGTAAAGTTTGTGGCTACGAAGACGAGTCGTGTAAGCTTCGATCAACCATTCTGCCAATTCGTTAGAGCGAGGATCATCTTCACCCCAACGTGGGTATTCACCGATTGTTTCGTAGTCGTAGATGTAGCCATCTTCGTCACGGATAGGTTTAACAGTAGCGTATTTAATGGCTGACAAAGTATCAACAGTGTTGGCAAATCCACAGATACCGAATCCCATGTTCGCGCGTTGGTGAGTTGGCAAGAAGGCCATTTGAACTGCTTCGTAGTTGTACTTATCGGTCATGTAGTGGATGATGTTCAAAGCATCTACGTAAGTATCAGTCAACCAGTCAAGTGATTTTTCGAAGTTCGCTTTAACAGATTCGAATTCAAGAACTTCATCACGGATAGGTTCAATGTCAAATACTTTGTAGTCTTTATGAACATCGTCATAACCACCGTTCAAACCAGTAAGAAGAGCTTTAAGTACGTTTACACGAGCACCGAAGTATTGGATGTTGTGACGTTGTTCTTCATTTTCTGGGTCAAGTGGTGATACACAACATGAGATACAGCTCATTTCACCGTATCCATCTTTAGCCATTGTTGTCACACCTTCGTATTGGATAGAAGAGTGTTTGTGGCTCATGTGCATACAGTAGCGACGGAAGCTATATGGCAATTTGTCAGTCCAAAGAACGGTCAAGTTTGGTTCTGGAGAGTTACCGATGTTGTCCAATGTGTTCAAGAAACGGTAGTCCATTTTAGTAACACGGTGACGACCGTCGCTACCCATACCAGCCATAGAAGTTGTGATGAAGGTTGGGTCACCTGAGTACAATTCATCGTAAGCTTTTGTACGAGCAAATTTAACAGTACGCAATTTCATAACGAAATCGTCAACGAATTCTTGGATTTCTGATTCAGTGTAAGTACCACGAGCCAAGTCACGTTCTGCGTAGATATCCAAAACGATTGGAACACGTCCAAGAGAAGTAGCAGCACCGTTGATGACACGGCAGACAGCCATGAAGGCAATGTTTGTCCATTGGATTGCTTCTTTTGTATCGAAGGCAGGACGACGAACGTCTACACCATAAAGGTCACCCAAGCGAACAACTTCTTTCAAAGCTTGGTATTGAAGGTTTACTTCTTCACGAAGGCGGATTGATTCTTCATCGATTTCAGTGATAGAGTTCCAGTCGCTTGCTTTTTCAGCCATCAAGTAGTCAGCACCGTAAAGAGCCAAACGAGCGTAAACCCCAATGATACGTCCACGAGAGTATGCATCTGGAAGACCAGTTACAGTGTGAGCGTGGCGGGCACGACGGATATTTGTAGTGTAAGCACGGAAGATACCATCGTTTACAGTAGTCACATATTTAGTGAAGATTTCATGAACAGCTGGATCTGGTTCGTATCCATTTTCTTTCAAAGTAGTTTCTGCCATACGGATACCACCTTTTGGCATGAAGTTCAACTTGAAGAGTTCATCGTTTTGGATACCAAAGATCACTTCGTTTTCTTTGTCGATGTAACCAGCATCAATATCAGCGATAGATGTTGGACGGTTGTCGTATGGGAAACGAGTAGCTTCATAGTGAGCTTTTGTTTCTTCTACGATTTTTTTAATATGAAGAGAACGTTCAGTTGGTCCAGCAAGGAAACTTTCATCACCATCATATGGTGTGTAGTTAGCTTGAACGAAGCGAGAAACGCTTGCTTTCTCTTTCCAATCTTCTCCTTTGAAGCCTTCCCAGGCTTTGTCAAAAATATCTTGTGCTTCAACGACTGTTTTAACAACCATTTGTTTTTCCTCTATTGTCTTTCTAGCAACTGTATCTGTTGCATTTACACTAGTAGTATACCACACAGTAACCGGTTTCACAAAGAGAAGTTGCGAAATAAAAGAGATTCTTTTATAAAACAGTTTTTAAAATATACTAAATCTGTACTATATTTTTGAAAAACAGCTAAGGACTTTCAAAAAATGCCCCATTTTTCTGTGGAGATCCGATTTTTGCAATTCCAGAAGTTTCTTCTTATAATAGAAAAAGGAGGATGAAAAATGCTGATATTTCCATTAGTGAATGATACCAGTCGCAAGATTATTCATATTGATATGGATGCATTTTTTGCTGCCGTCGAAGAAAGAGATAACCCTAGTTTGAAGGGCAAGCCTGTCGTGATTGGCCAGGACCCTCGTCAGTCAGGAGGGAGAGGTGTTGTCTCGACTTGTAACTATGAAGCAAGGAAATATGGCATTCATTCAGCTATGAGCTCTAAAGAAGCACTAGAGCTTTGTCCTAAAGCCATTTTTATATCTGGAAATTATGAGAAATACCGAGAAGTAGGTGAGCAGGTCCGTGAGATTTTTAGGCGCTATACGGATCTGATCGAGCCCATGAGTATTGATGAAGCTTATCTGGATGTGACGGAAAATAAAATCCAGAGCAAATCAGCTGTCAAAATCGCCCGCTTGATCCAGCATGCTATCTGGGAAGAGCTGCATCTCACAGCTTCAGCGGGTGTTTCTTATAATAAGTTTTTGGCCAAGATAGCAAGTGACTACCAAAAACCCCGTGGCCTAACGGTGGTCTTACCGGAGGATGCTGAGGATTTCCTGAGCCAAATGGACATTGCCAAATTTCATGGGGTGGGGAAAAAGACAGTAGAGAGACTCCATGAGATGGGGGTCTATACTGGCGCGGATCTTTTAGCGATCCCGGAGATGACCTTGATCGATCGGTTTGGCCGCTTTGGCTATGATCTCTTTCGCAAGGCGCGAGGGATTCACAATAGCCCGGTTAAGAGTCATCGGATCCGCAAGTCAATTGGAAAAGAGCGGACCTACCGCAAACTCCTCTATGGAGAAGAAGATGTTCTAGAAGAAATTGCCAATCTTTCCAGTAAGGTAGCCCAATCGCTGGAAAAACATGGTAAGCAAGGAAAGACCTTGGTCTTAAAAGTGCGTTATGGGGACTTTACTACATTGACGAAGCGCATCACCTTGACAGAGCCAACGCGATATGCAGATCGCATCAACCGATCTGCTCGCCACATTTACCAAGAAATCGCATCAACAAATCAGGGAATCCGCCTCTTGGGGGTCACCATGACCAACTTTGTTGATCATACTGAACTGCCTCTGGTAGAGGAAGAAAAAGACAACTAGTCTGTTCACTAGTCGTCTTTTTTGATATCAAAGAAGGCTGCAATCTCTTCTTCTGTTAGTCCAATCATAGGCGAGATGGCGTGGAGATTGTCTTCTGTTAGTCGATAGACAGTAGGTTTATCAGGCTCAGTCTCACTTTCTACAGTCCCTTCCTTGCTTTTTGTGGATTCAACTGTAGGGGAAGCTGTTGCAATGGATGAAGAGGAGTCCTTGCTGACTGTTTGTCCGTCTAGGTCCTTGAAGCGCTCGACCAAATAGGTCTTGCGCGCAGTGCCAGTATTTTTAGTGGCGTAATCAAAGGCGCTGTATTCCCCTAAAAGAATGAGCTTGCTCTTAGAGCGCGTGATGGCGGTATAGATCAAATTGCGCTGCAACATGCGGTGGCTTTGATTGGTAATGGGTAAAATCACCACTGGAAACTCGCTTCCTTGTGATTTGTGAATACTCATAGCATAGGCTAGGCGAATCTTGTACCATTCATTGCGCGGATAGACGACTTCATTGCCGTCAAATTGGATGGTCAATTCATCCTGCTTGGATTCTGTATATTTTCCGGGGAGAAGGTCAGTGATGTAGCCGATGTCTCCATTAAAAACATTACTTTCCGCATCATTGACCAGGTGGATGACCTTATCCCCATCTCGATATTGGCAGTCCGGCGTGTCAAAGACAACCTGATCTTTGACAGCTGGATTGAGAAGGTCTTGCATGAGCGTATTGATATTGTCAATGCCAGCCTGACCCTTGTACATGGGTGCCAAGACTTGGATATCCCGAGCAGGGATCTGGCTGCGAAGAGCAGCTGAAGTGATCTGCTCAATAATTTTAGGAATATGTTCGCTTGCTGCTTCGAAATAAGAGCGGTCAGCTTTTCGTTCTGTGAAGTCTTGAGGAAGCTTCCCTTGACGGATTTCACCTGCCAGTGAGACAATGGTCGAGTCTTCACTCTGGCGGAAAATATGTTCGAGTTTGGTCTGAGGGATGCGAGGAATCTGCAAGAGATCAGCTAAGACCTGACCAGGACTGACGGATGGTAATTGGTCGGCATCTCCCACAATCAAGAGTTTGGTATCGGTTGCGATATTGCTGAGCAATTGATTGGCCAGCCAGGTATCGACCATGGAAAACTCGTCCACAATGATGAAATCTGCATCTAGATAGTCCTCCAAGTGGCTGGTATCATCGTCTCCTGTCATGCCCAAATGACGGTGGATAGTGGCGCTCGGAAGCCCTGTCAGCTCATTCATGCGCCTTGCTGCCCGACCAGTTGGCGCAGCAAGCAGGATTGGCAAGTCTTTTTTCTTCCGAAGATCCAGTTGGTGGAGCTGGGCATAGACACTGATCATTCCATTGATAACAGTGGTTTTCCCAGTTCCGGGTCCCCCAGTGAGGATAAAGACCTTGTTTTGAATGGCTTGGTGAATCGCTTCTTTTTGGATGGCATCGTAGTGGATCCCCAGATCATTTTCAACCTGCTCAATTGCTTGGTTGATTTTCTCAGGGTCAAACGAAGTTTTTTTACCTTTCTCCAGCAGTCGACCAATATGACTGCGAATGCCTTCTTCCGCAAAGAAGAGACTGTTGTCAAAGATCTTGGTGTCTACGTTTTGGACCTTGTCTTCCTCGATGAGGCCTCCCAATTCTTGGGCAACAGTTGCTGGATCTAACTCAACAGGCCTTGCGGATTCCAAAAGTTCAATGGCATAGCGCAAGAGATCCTTGGCTTCGATATAGGTATTTCCCGTCTCGATAGAGTAGCTAAAGAGACTGTGAATCAGACCTGCACGGAAACGCTCGGGGGCGTCACTTGCAATCCCCAATTCTTCAGCCAGTTGGTCCGCGATTTTAAAGCCCAACCCTTGGATATCTTCGACCAATTGGTAAGGATGACTCTCCACGATTTGGAGCGTTTCTTCTTTGTAGTAATCTTGGATCTGAAAGGCCAACTTATTGGGAATCCCATAATTAGCGAGCTGGGCGAGGATGCGCTCTGTTCCGTAATTTTGCCGGAGTTTCTCTATAAAAGCTAGGCGGTTTTTCTTGGAGAGACCTGTGATTTCTTCTAATTTTTCAGGGGCCTCTAGGATTTTGTCAATGGTGTCGTCTTCATAGAGATCGACGATCTTTTGGGCCGTTTTGAGACCGATTCCTTTGAAGTGATCGCTGGAAAAATATTTCACCAAGCCCTTGCTAGAGGGTTTGGCACGTTCATAGCGACTGATCTTGAGCTGCTCACCATATTTAGGATGTTGGACCAGCTCGCCCCAGAAGGTATAGTCTTCACCTTCCATAATATCGGCCATGGTTCCCGTTACAATGATCTCAAAATCAGCAAAATCTTCGGCATCTGTATCGCTAATGTCGAGCAGGAGGATTCGAAAAAAACTACTGGGATTTTCAAAAATAATGCGCTCAATAGTACCAGAAAAATAATATTCCATCATTTCTTTCCTTTTTATAAAGCAAGGCTGGGACAGTTTGCCTCAGCCTTAGTTTTGTTACCTATACTAATAAGTTTTGAAAGGGTAGATAGGCCATAGTCTAAAGACGGCTTGCCCTTTGATTTGTTCTTTTTTAAAGGCTCCGACCTGACGGCTATCTTTTGAAACAATCCGGTCATCTCCAAGTAAGAGATATTCATCGTCAAGCAACTTCAAGGTGAATGTTGTATTGCCATCCTTGTCTACCGTGAAGGCTTGGGCTGTATTGGCCAATTGACGGAAGAGTTCGCCATTTTCTTCAAAGCCTTTTCCAGTGTAGGTGGATTGCAATTTATCTTTTTTGAAGCGGGCAATGTAGTTTTTCAAATAAGGCTCGTCGGTCTTTTTCCCATTGATGTAGAGCGTATCATTGTCATACTGGATGGTGTCTCCAGGAAGACCGATGACCCGTTTGACAATGTCTTTTGACTTCCCATTGTCATCTTTTTCATTGGCAACGACAATATCGAAACGATCAATCGAGAGATGGTTGATCACAAGGAGGTATTCGCTATCAGCTAGAGTCGGATCCATCGAATGGCCGTCTACCTTAACAGGGGCCCACAGAAAAATACGGGAGGCAACGATGAGGCCAACAATGATGCTAAACAAGCCCCATTCTTTCAGGAATCTCACCACGGGTGAGCTCGATGTATGTTTTGAACTTCTTTTTGACATAACTTATCTTTCTAGTAATTTCTTTGCTTTTTCAGTGTTTTTAAAATGGAGTTTGGCACAATAATCCAGTGCTTTCATCCCATAGGTCTGGATCAACCGAGCAGCTACTTGATCGGACTTAGCTCCTGCCCCGCTAGGGAGATTAAAGCCCAGTTCCTTGCCCAGATCTTCCAGGTTTTGAAGAAAGAGATTGCGGGCGATGATGGAGCTAACCGCAACAGCCAAATACTTGCCTTCTGCTTTTTCCTCCAGATCAATGGCTTGTGTGACTTGATTTTTCTCAGCCTTCACATATTTTTGGTAGTTTTTTGCAGTCGTAAAGGCATCGATCACAATGCGTTTAGGCTGGACTCCCTTGTTTAAGAGAAGATAGATAGCCTGATTGTGTAGGGCAACCTTGACCGAAACAGCATTGTAACCAGAAGCGATCACCTCATTGTACTTCTTTGGAGACAATAAGAGTGCTTGGTGCTGGATATTTTCCTCAAGGAGAGGAGCCAATTGCTGAATTTTTCGATCATCCAAGGTTTTTGAATCCCCAACACCCAGTTTTCGAAGCCAGTCGTGCTGGTCAGGTGTGACAAAGGATGCGACGACGGTGAGTCCACCAAAATAGGAGCCGTTTCCGACCTCGTCAGTTCCGATCATCGCAAGATCTGCTCGACCAGCTACAGGGCTGGTACTTGCTGCTTTGCTAGTATCTTGCCCGAAAAAGGCCAGGTAAGGAGTCAGGTCATTGCCTTGAAGCAAGACTTTTCCAGACTTGTAGATCGAAACGGTCACTCCCTCTAGTCGAAAGAAGTAGTCCATATGAGGATTCTTGCTTTGAGAAAGTGAGGTGCGATAGGTCTGGACAAAATCAAGGATTTGCTCCTTTGTTGGAGTGAGTGTCATACTTTCCATAACTTCTATTGTACCACAAATTCAAAGAGAGAGGGAGTAAAATAAAGAAGAAATCGTAAGGAAAATCCTTGTGAAGAGGGCCTTTGCTACTGACAAAGCTAGCCTTTTTTGGTATAATACCGTGAGGTGATTTTTATGGCGAGCTTAAATAGATATAAATTTACATTTGGAAACAAAGTGCTCACTTTAACAACCAACCATGATAATTTGTTTATGGAAGAAGTCGAACGTGTAGCAAGAGAAAAATACCAAGCAATTAAAGAACAAATGCCAGAGGCCGATGATGAAACCATCGCCATCTTATTGGCAGTAAATAGTTTGTCCATGCAGCTGAATCGCGAGATTGAATTTGACGACAAAGAAAAAGAATTAGATGATTTTCGTCGCAAAGCTTTAGACGACTTAAAGGATAAATCATCTAAATAAGAGGAGATACATGTTAACTTTCTTAATCTTATTGATTTTGGCATGGAGCTTTTATATTGGCTATGCAAGGGGCATCATCCTTCAGTCTTATTATTTTCTAGTGACCTTGGTAGCCATGCTGATTGCAGCAGGGAGCTACAAGGGACTGGCCAAGATTTTGTCGCTGTGGGTTCCTTTTTCAAGTCCCACCCAGCAATCGGTGAATTATTTTTATGCCAACCGCTACCTGTTTCAATTAGATGACATCTTTTATGCAGGGTTAGCTTATGGCTTGATTTTTGCGCTGGTTTATTTGATCGGCCGCGTGATTGGAATCTTTATGCACTTGGTTCCTCAGCCAGAAAAATTGGAAGATCGCAAGTATCAAATTGGAGCAGGTGTGATCGCCGTCGTAATCACCCTCTTGGTGATCCAGATGGGCTTGACTGTTCTCTCAACGGTTCCCATGGCTTCCATCCAAAATAGACTAAATGCAAGTGGATTGATCCGCTTGATCATCCTTCATACCCCGATCAGTTCCAGCCTGTTCCACAACTTGTGGGTGACTGCGATTATCGGAGCTTAAGGAGCAAAAATGAAGAAAGGAGTGAGACAAGTCCGATTCAAGGAAGGACGCTCACTTTTTTTGTAGGAGAAACATGAATAAAAAAATCTTAGATATTCTGGAGTTTGACAAGGTCAAGCAACTCTTTGAACCCTATCTACAGACAGAACAAGGGGAGATGGAGCTAGCAGTCCTTACTCCAACTGATAAAAAAGAAACCATCGAAACGGCTTTTATTGAGCTAGAAGATATGGAGCAGATCCTCTTGGAAGAGCCTCGCTTTGCCGTATCGACCATCCAAGATGTTCGCGCTGTAACCAAGCGCTTAGAGATGGAAGCAGCTCTCAGTATCGATGAATTGCTTTCGTTAAAAGCTGTCCTTCGAGTCACACATGAACTCAAGGATTTCTATGATAACTTGGAAAATGTCCGTCTGGAAAGGCTCCATCGCCTCTTTGACAACTTGGTGGATCTGCCCCGCTTACAAGGCGGACTTCAAGCTATTAACGAAGGAGGCTTTGTCGAGTCTTTTGCCAGTGAAAAATTGGCCAAAATTCGTCGCCGCATCCAGGAAAATGAGCACCAAGTCAGAGAGATTCTCCAAGACCTGCTGAAAAGCAAGTCCGATATGTTGGTGGATGCTGTAGTTGCCAGCCGGAATGGTCGCAATGTTCTACCGGTCAAAAATACCTATCGCAACCGGCTTGCAGGGGTGGTCCACGATATCTCAGCCAGTGGGAATACCGTTTATATCGAACCTCGTGCAGTGGTCAATCTCAATGAAGAAATCGCCAACCACCGGGCAGATGAACGGTATGAAATCATTCAGATTCTGGAAGAATTGTCTGACAGCCTACGTCCCCATGCGGCAGAGATTGCTAACAACGCTTGGATTATCGGTCACTTGGACTTGATCAAGGCCAAGTATCGATTTATGCGTGATTTCAAAGCAGTGGTTCCAGAAGTAACCAGCAATCGCTCTATTCAGCTCTTGCAACTGCGTCATCCCTTGATTGAAAATGCTGTCGCAAATGACCTGCATTTTACCGAGGACTTGACTGAAATCGTGATTACCGGTCCCAATACAGGGGGGAAAACCATCATGCTAAAAACGCTGGGACTAGCGCAAATTATGGCCCAGTCCGGTCTTCCCATCCTAGCGGATCCAGGTAGTCGTGTGGGCATCTTCTCACAGGTCTTTGCAGATATTGGCGACGAACAATCGATCGAGCAGAGCTTGTCGACCTTCTCCAGTCATATGACCAATATCGTATCTATCTTACATCAAGTAGATACTGCCTCCTTGATCCTTCTGGATGAGTTGGGTGCTGGAACAGATCCCCAAGAGGGGGCTGGCCTTGCCATCGCCATCCTAGAAGACCTGCGCTTACGCGGGATTAAGACCATGGCGACGACCCACTATCCAGAGCTCAAGGCCTACGGGATTGAGATTGCAGGGGTGCAAAATGCCAGCATGGAGTTTGACACAGCGAGTCTTCGTCCGACCTATCGCTTCATGCAAGGAGTCCCTGGTCGTTCCAATGCCTTTGAGATCGCCCGCCGATTGGGCTTGTCTGAGACCATTATCCAGGATGCTATGAACATGACCAATACCGATAATGATGTCAATCAGATTATTGAAAAATTAGAGGCACAGACTTTAGAGAGTCGCAAGCGCTTGGATACCATTCAAGAAGTGGAACAAGAAAATCTCAAATTCAATCGCGCTCTTCGCAAGCTCTATAACGAATTGACCCGGGAGAGGGAAACGGAGCTCAATAAGGCCCGGGAAGAGGCCAAGGAAATTGTGGACATGGCCCTTTCAGAGAGTGATCGGATTCTTCAAGGCCTTCACGCCAAATCCCAGTTGAAACCCCATGAGATCATTGAGGCCAAGGCCCAGTTGAAAAAACTAGCTCCTGAGACTGTCGATCTGTCTAAAAACAAGGTCTTGAAAAAAGCCAAAAAGGCGCGTGCTCCTAAGGTGGGAGATGAGATCCTAGTTATCAGCTATGGCCAACGCGGAAGCCTGGTCAAACAGCTCAAAGATGGCCGCTGGGAGGCGCAAGTCGGCTTAATTAAGATGACCTTGGAAGAAAAAGAATTCAACCTCATCAAGGTCGAAAAAGAAGCGGCTCAACCTAAGAAACGCCAGGTCAATGTTGTCAAGCGCTCAAACACGAGTGGGCCGAGAGCGCGTCTGGATCTCCGTGGAAAACGCTATGAAGAGGCCATGCAAGAGCTAGATGGCTTTATCGATCAGGCCCTGCTCAACAACATGGCCCAAGTCGATATCATTCACGGGATCGGGACGGGTGTCATCCGTGAAGGGGTGACCAAATACCTCCGCCGCAACAAACATGTCAAGAGTTTTGAATATGCCCCACAAAATGCGGGCGGAAGTGGCGCGACCATTGTTACGTTTAAAGGATAAGGTAAGCCCTAGTTGTTCATCAGCTAGATTCAGATTGAAGAAAAAGTTATCTTAGAAACTTTCCTTAGGTGAGTACGGACGTCAGCGAACTTCGAAGAAGTTCCATGACTTGGTTTTGAACCTAAGGTTTCAAAACTCCCGAGTGCCTGAGACATAATTGTTTCAGGCACTTTTCTCACGGCAGAAAGTTTCAGTGTATATTTAAATGAGCCTATTAGTATGTATCGGTTTTAATTATTCAATATTACTTAGATTGTGTTGATTAAAAAATTTTGTCTACATTCTAACCCTAGCTGTTCATCAGCTAGGTTTTTTATTCCTTTGAAAAATGAAACTGATTAAAAAGCATTGAGGTTGGGACACAAGTCCTAGCCTCTCAATTGTCTTTGAATTGTCGAGCAAGACGCAGTGGTTGAGTGGGCTCTACTACGCTGATTTCATCAGCTTTTACAGCCCTACTCAACTGTGCGGAGGTGGGACGACGAAATCGAATTCTAACGAATGACCGATTTCTGTCCCACTCTCAATCTGATTTTCAGTAGGTCCTGTTTTTTAAAAGTGCTATAATAGAGGCAATGAATAATTTTGGAGGATAGGTATGCGGAAACGTGAAAGTGCAGATTCATGTACAACAATTTTAGTCGGAAAACATGCGAGCTATGATGGTTCAACCATTGTAGCGCGGACAGAGGATTCTCAAAATGGTGTCTTTACGCCCAAGAAATATATTGTGGTGAAACCAGAAGATCAACCCCGCCATTACAAATCGGTTTTGTCCACTTTTGAAATTGACTTGCCAGACAATCCGGTTCGCTATACAGCTGTTCCAGATGCCATTCCCAAAGACGGGATCTGGGGAGAAGCTGGGATCAATGTCTATAATGTGGCTATGAGTGAGACAGAGACCATTACGACCAATAGCCGTGTGCTAGGAGCAGATCCTCTTGTAGCGAGTGGAATCGGTGAGGAAGATATGCTGACCTTGATCTTGCCTTATGTCAAGACCGCCCGCGAAGGGGTTTTGCGTCTCGGAAAGATTTTGGAAGAGTATGGAACTTATGAATCTAACGGGATTGCCATTTCAGATGTGAATGAAATCTGGTGGTTGGAAACCATCGGAGGTCACCACTGGATGGCGCGCCGTGTCCCAGATGATGCCTATGTGACCAACCCAAACCAACTGGGAAGTGATTATTTTGAATTTGGAAATCCAGGCCAATTCCTTTGTGACCCGGATCTTGAACATTTTGTCTCAGAACACCATTTGATTCTGGATCAAGAAGGCAAAGGGTTTAATCCACGCTATGCCTTTGGTAGCCAAAAAGACAAGGACCGTCACTACAATACACCGCGGGCTTGGGCCATCCAGCGTTTCCTTAATCCTGAAATTGAGCAGGATCCACGGAGCTTTGAGATTTCTTGGTGTCAAAAGCCCTATCGCAAGGTGACGATTGAAGATGTCAAATATGTCTTGAGCAATCACTACCAAGATACCCTCTACGATCCTTATGGCCCTGAGGGAGATCAGGTAAGTCAGCGAACTTTCCGGACGATCGGGATCAACCGGACCAGCCAGACAGCGATTCTGCAATTGCGCCCTAATAAACCGCAAGAAACGACAGGCATCCAATGGATTTCTTATGGTTCCATGCCTTACAATACAGCCGTTCCTTTCTTTACCCAAGTGGATACGACACCAGACTACTTTGCCAATACGACGGCTAAAGTAACAACGGATTCCTTCTATTGGGCTAACCGATTGATTGCAGGACTAGCTGACCCTCACTATGCTCATCATGTTGGGGATCTAGATGACTACCAAGAATCGACAATGGCTTGGGGACATGCACGCATCAATAAAGTCGATCGTGCCCTTGCAGCAGGTGAAACTGTCGATTTTGAGGCGGAAAACCAAGCTATGAGTGATCAGATTCAAGAAGCGACAGATCAACTCTTGGACAAGATTTTACTAGATGCCAGCAACCTCATGACCAATCACTTCTCCTTAAGTGATTAAAAAACGAATCTTTTTCATGAAAAAAGTCATTTATTTTCGGAAAATAGTTGACATTTTCATGAAAAAGGCATAAAATAAGGACAATTCAATACGACCGAATGAAGTTTGCAGGAATATCTATAACTGTGAATGGACGGAACTCTGGAGAGACCAGTCATGGCACCGAAGGGGCAAGGTAGATGGAACATCTACTCAAACTCTCAGGTAAAAGGACAGAGCGAAAATGGGGAGAGCCCCTATTTTAGCAAACCAGAGTACATGTTTGACATGTGCTCTTTCTTTTTCACTTTTCAGTCGATCGGTCGATGAAAAAGGAGATAGAAAATGGATCATGCATTGCAGTTTTTTCAAAATCTAGACAATCTGGTATGGGGAGCTCCGCTTTTGGTGCTTCTGGTGGGGACAGGGATTTACCTGACCCTCCGTTTGAGCCTGCTTCAGATTCGCTATTTGCCCAAAGCTTTCCGGTTGATCTTTACGGAAGATAAAGGGCATGGGGATATTTCAAGCTTTGGAGCTCTTGCAACAGCCCTAGCAGCAACTGTCGGGACAGGAAATATCGTCGGGGTTGCGACCGCTATCCAGACGGGTGGACCAGGTGCCCTCTATTGGATGTGGATGGCTGCTTTCTTTGGGATGGCTACCAAGTATGCAGAAGGGCTCTTAGCCATTAAATATCGAACCAAGGATGACAAGGGCTATATTTCAGGTGGTCCTATGTATTACATCTTGAATGGGATGGGTGAAAAATGGCGTCCGCTTGCAAGTTTCTTTGCCGTAGCAGGTGTTCTCGTAGCCCTCTTTGGGATTGGGACTATGACCCAGGTCAATTCCATTACAGCTTCTTTAAAAGCCAGTTTTGGTACCGCCCCTGAAGTTGCCAGTGTTGTGATTGCTTTGGTCGTTTCTGCCATCATTTTTGGTGGGATTCACTGGATTTCAAAAGTCTCAGAAAAAGTGGTTCCCTTTATGGCTGCAGCCTATATTCTGGTCACCGTGATCATTATTTCCCTTCATGGGGATCAATTGCTTCCTGCTTTAAAAGCTGTCTTTTCAGGAGCCTTTACAGGGACGGCGGCCATGGGAGGATTTGCTGGTGCTACGGTCAAGATGGCCATCCAAAAAGGGGTGGCGCGTGGGGTCTTCTCTAATGAATCAGGTCTTGGATCTGCTCCGATTGCTGCAGCTGCAGCGAAGACCAATGAACCGGTCGAGCAGGGATTAATCTCAATGACAGGGACCTTTATTGATACGATTATTATTTGTAGTTTGACAGGACTTTCGATCTTGGTATCCGGTGAATGGATGGCAAGTGCTAATTCCAATACGCTTACGCATGATACCTTTACAGGCGTTTTTGGACCGATAGGAGGGATCATCTTGACCCTTTGTCTGGTGCTTTTTGCCACGACCACCATCCTTGGCTGGTCTTATTACGGAGAACGGTGTTTCGAATTCCTCTTTGGCGTCAGACATATTAATCTCTATCGGATCTTCTTTGTATTGATGGTAGGACTTGGAGGCTTTCTCAAGTTGGATCTTGTCTGGGTCATCGCCGATATCGTAAATGGATTGATGGCTCTGCCAAATCTGATCGCCTTACTTGCTCTCTCACCGATTATCATTCAAGAAAGTAGACGCTACTTTAGAAAATAAAATAACCCAGATCGTTGCGGTCTGGGTTCAGATTGAGAAAAAATCATTTTAGAAACTTTCCTTAGGTGAGTACGGACGCAAGCGAACTTCTACGAAGTTCCATGACTAAATTAAGATACAAAGGGCGTCTGCGGATAAAGTCAAAATAGGAAGTTTGACGCAGAATCTTTCGATTCCAGGAGAACTTATCTTTTTGACACAATCCGCAGCCCGTGTTCAATTCGTTTTGAACTCCTTCGCTTTTCAATTTTTAGGCTCAGGCTAAAACAGTTCCCCGAACTGTTTTACTCTCAATAATTCCGAGTGCCTGAAACTGTATTGTTTCAGGTACTTTTCTCACGGCGGCAAGTTTCGTTTTGTTTAGGATTCATTTTAAAAGTTAGAATTCATTTCAATTTCTTTGCAGAATCATTTAACTTACTTTATTTTTTATGTTCGAGCTATTAATATCTTTTTTCTTTGGGCCAGCTGCTCATTTCGGCGATGGCAGTGAAGAGGACGTCGGTCGATGAATTGAGGGCTGTTTCACAGGAGTCTTGGAGGACACCGATAACAAATCCGACACTGACGACTTGCATGGCCAAATCATTGGTGATTCCAAAAAGGCTACATGCAACGGGAATGAGAAGGAGAGATCCACCAGCCACTCCAGATGCTCCGCAGGCTGAGATCGCAGCTACGACACTAAGGACAAGTGCAGTTGCAAAGTCAACATGAATGTGTAAGGTATCCGCCGCAGCAAGTGTTAAGATATTAATGGTGACAGCGGCCCCAGCCATATTCACAGTTGACCCAAGCGGAATAGAGACAGAGTAGGTGTCTGGATTGAGCCCCAATTCTTCACAAAGACGCATGTTCACAGGGATGTTAGCGGCAGAGCTTCGGGTGAAGAAGGCCGTTACTCCGCTGACACGGAGGCATTTAAAGACAAGTGGGTAAGGATTCTTGCGAATCATCACAAAGACGATCAATGGGTTGACAACAAGGGCTACAAAAGCCATGGTCCCAATCAAAATGACGAGAAGGAGACCGTAGTTACTGAGGGCGCTGAGGCCTTTTCCTGAGATGGTCGTGTAGACCAAGCCTAAAATTCCAAAAGGTGCCAGATTAATAATCCATTCTACGATCTTAGAAGTGATATCCGCTAGTGTTTGAAGGAGTTCCTTACTATGGTCGCTCGCCTCTCTCATGGCAATCCCAAAGACAGTCGCCCAAGAAAGAATCCCAATGTAATTGGCCTGTTGCAGGGCGTTAACAGGGTTGTCGACCACTTTAAGTAAGAGGTTACTGATCACTTCGCCAATTCCATTTGGTCCAGTCCCTTTCGCGGCTTTTGTATTCAGATCAATTGTCACTGGGAAGAGGTAATTCACCATAACGGCGACAAAGGCTGCGGCAAAGGTTCCCAAGAGATAGAGAATGATGACCTTCTTCATATTGGTCTGGGTCCCTTTTTGGTGTTGGGAGAGGGAGTTTGCAACAAGAGCAAAGACCAGGAGGGGAGCAATCGCACGAAGACCTCCAACAAAGAACTCTCCTAAAATACCAATTCCAGATGCTTGAGGAAAAACCAGTGCCAGAATAACCCCAACGACGATCCCAATCGCAATCCGCTTCATGAGGTTGGTTTTATTCCAAGTAGCTAGTAAATGATGAATCATAAATGACCTCCTATGCAAATATTAAGAAATATTATACATTAGATAGGGTGTAAAAGCAATGTGTTTTAGAAAAAATGGCCTAAAATCCGAATATTTGGTATAATCAAAGTATTCAGAAATAGAAAGAGAACGGTATTCATGAGTCAAGTATTTCAACGGTATTTTCAAAACATTGACTGGACAAGAATCGCTGATGAAGTGATTTCTAAGTGCATTTCACTCCTTTTTGTCCTTCTTTTATTTTATATCGCCAAAAAGGTGATTCACAGCCTGGTCAAGAGGATTTTAGCTCCCTCCTTTAGATATGCTGGACAGGATGAAGCACGCCAAAAAACCATTCTACGGTTGGTGGAGAGCCTGTTAAACTACTGTCTGTATTTCATCCTGATCTACTGGATTTTGTCGATTTTAGGTCTTCCAGTCTCGAGTTTGCTTGCCGGTGCGGGAATCGCTGGGGTCGCTATTGGGATGGGAGCCCAGGGCTTCCTTTCAGATTTGGTCAATGGATTTTTCATCCTTTTGGAAAGGCAACTAGATGTAGGAGATAATGTTCGCCTGACCAACGGTTCTATCAAAATTGCCGGCATTGTCAGCAGTGTCGGGATTCGGACGACCCAGGTGCGGGATTTTGATGGGACGCTCCACTTTGTCCCGAATCGGAATATTACCGTCGTCAGCAATCTTTCGCGCGGGGATATGCGCGTGCTGGTCGATATTCCACTGGATGCCAATACAGATCTTGACAAGATTTACCAAGTCATCACTCAGGTCAATCAAGCAGAGCAAGAAAACCATCCAGAAGTATTGACAGGTCCGACCATTATTGGACCGCAGATCGAAAAAAATGGTCGTTATTCTTTCCGCATTACCATGACCGCTCAAAATGGTACCCAAACCACTGTCTACCACACTTATTATAAACTCTATCACGATGCTCTTATGGAAGCAGGCATCAATTTGCCAACTGGTAAAAATGGCCTAAACTAAAAGGGAGTATGACAGAACGAATGTTATAGAAGATTCGTTTTGTCGCATTCCCTTTTTTTGCTAGTTTTTCTATTTAAAATGACCATACTGATGGGTCAATGTTTTGACTTGATCCCAGCTTTTGCGCGCTTCTGGTGGTAGGACCAGGATGTGCTGTCCAAGCATGGAGGTGATCTCAAGGTCAAGTGATTTGACCGGGAGGCTGACAGCGATAGTGCTTCTGGCATTGCGTAAATGCTCTAAACAATATTCAATATGGCTACAAGCCATGCTTGTTTGAGATTGGCGACTCGCTGCGATTTCTTGCCGCATTTGAGACAGCAATTTGATCAGTTCCGATTTGGTATGTTCAATGGAATAATATTCGTTTTGAGAGATTAGAAACATAAGCGCACCTCCTTGTGCTATAGTTTAATACTAATCTATTCAAAATGCAAGGGGGTAAAGTAAAAAAATAAAATTTTTTAAAAAAATTCAGGGCTCAAATCTTATCACGAATGATGGTCAGGATTTCCTTCTTTAACAATGGCTTTCCTCGCTTGGGACCGATTGCCCTAACAGAAATCAGTAGCTACAAAAAAACTCCTGAAAGGCAAGATTTCAGGAGTTAGGAAGCTTTTGACCCGAAGGCCGGAAAGAAATTATCTAATAATTATACAAGACCTTGGGCAATCATCGCATCTGCGACATTTTCAAAGGCAGCGATATTGGCACCAGCCAAGTAATCTTTGCCAAGTCCGTAAGTTTCTGCAGTTGTTTTTGCTGTGTTGAAGATGTTGGTCATGATGTCTTTCAAACGGCCGTCCACTTCTTCACGTGTCCATGAAAGGCGTTGACTATTTTGGCTCATTTCAAGAGCAGATACGGCAACACCACCGGCATTGGCAGCTTTGGCAGGTCCGTAAAGGACACCATTTTCTTTGTAAACATGGATGGCTTCCAAGTTACTTGGCATGTTTGCCCCTTCAGAGACAACTTTCACGCCTTGAGCGACCAAACGTTTTGCAGCATCACCATCAATTTCGTTTTGAGTCGCACATGGAAGGGCGATGTCGTAGTTACCAGCGTAAGTCCATACAGAACCTTCATGGTAAGTAGCTGTTGCTTTTTCAGCAGCGTACTCAGTCAAACGAGCACGGCGGTTGTTCTTCACATCTGTCAAAAGATCGAAGTCGATTCCGTTTTCGTCGATTACATAACCGTTTGAGTCAGATACTGAGATAACAGTTGCACCAAGCTCAGTTGCTTTTTGAACTGCATATTGTGCAACGTTACCAGAACCAGAGACAACGACTTTCTTACCAGCAAAGCTGTCGCCGTTTGCTTTGAGCATTTCTTCCGTATAGTAAACCAAACCATAACCAGTTGCTTCCGGACGGATCAAACTACCACCAAATCCAAGAGGTTTCCCAGTCAAGACACCAGCATCGAATTGACGAAGGCGTTTGTATTGACCGTAAAGGTAACCAATTTCACGTCCACCTACACCGATATCACCAGCTGGGACATCAAGAGAAGGTCCGATGTGTTTTTGCAATTCAGTCATGAAGCTTTGGCAGAAACGCATCACTTCAGCGTCTGTTTTTCCTTTAGGATCGAAGTCAGATCCACCTTTACCACCACCGATAGGAAGGCCAGTCAAGACGTTTTTGAAGATTTGTTCGAAACCGAGGAATTTCAAGATCCCTTGGTTAACAGTTGGGTGGAAACGAAGACCACCTTTATATGGACCTACAGCAGAGTTGAATTGAACACGGTATCCACGGTTAACTTGGATCTTTCCTTCACGGTCTACCCAAGGAACACGGAAAGAAATCACGCGTTCGGGCTCAGTGATACGAGCCAAGATATTTTCTTCGATGTATTCAGGATGTTTTTCAAATACAGGTTCCAAGGTACCAAGAAATTCTTCAACAGCTTGAAGGAATTCAGCTTCATGGCCGTTACGAGCTTTTACAGTTTCAAAAGTGCTTTGGATATATTCTTTAGCAGTTGTCATGTTAATTCTCCTTTGTGAATGAAACGAAAACCAGCAACCCCTTGAAGGGAGTGGCTTTGAGACAGTTGACAAACAATGTCATGTTTTATTACGTGGATCATTATAACAGACTTTTTTCGGCTTGTAAAGAAAAAAGTTGAATTTTCTGAAAATTTTGTTAGTTTCTTTAGAAGTGCTGGAAAGTCCGAATGTTTAACAGAAATGTTGGCTTTGATTTTCCAGACTTTCTTGAGGAATGGTATAATGAAAGAAAGAAGATCAACCTCCCAAACATTTCTGTTTTGGGGGAGCATAAAGGAGTAGAAGATGGTATCGACAAAGACACAAATTGCTGGTTTTGAATTTGACAATTGCCTGATGAATGCGGCAGGAGTGGCCTGTATGACCAAGGAAGAGTTGGAAGAAGTGAAGAATTCGGCTGCTGGGACTTTTGTGACCAAGACAGCGACCTTAGAATTCCGTGCTGGAAATCCCGAACCACGCTATCATGATGTGCCACTTGGCTCGATCAATTCGATGGGCCTTCCCAACCAAGGCTTGGATTATTATTTGGATTACCTATTAGAGTTGCAAAAAACAGATCCTGACCGGACCTTCTTCTTATCTCTCGTCGGCATGTCTCCTGAAGAGACCCATACCATCTTGAAAAAGGTGCAAGACAGCGACTTTAAAGGCTTGACAGAACTGAACCTTTCTTGCCCTAATGTCCCTGGAAAACCTCAGATTGCTTATGACTTTGATACGACCGATCGGATCTTGTCCGAGGTCTTTGCCTATTTCACAAAACCGCTTGGTATTAAATTGCCACCTTACTTTGATATTGTTCACTTCGATCAAGCAGCAGCAATCTTTAACAAATACCCGCTTAAGTTTGTCAATTGTGTCAATTCCGTAGGGAATGGTCTCTACATTGAAGATGAATCCGTAGTAATTCGTCCGAAGAACGGCTTTGGTGGGATTGGTGGAGAGTATGTCAAACCAACTGCCCTTGCTAATGTCCATGCCTTTTATCAACGCCTGAATCCAGAAATTCAGATTGTGGGGACAGGTGGTGTCTTGACCGGTCGTGATGCCTTTGAACATATTCTATGTGGGGCTAGTATGGTGCAAATCGGAACCACGCTTCATAAAGAAGGAGTAGGAGCTTTTGAACGCATCACTGCGGAGCTCAAAGCCATCATGGAAGAAAAAGGCTACCAAAGCCTGGAAGACTTCCGTGGCAAATTGCGCTACATTGACTAATCTTTCGAAAAGAACTTCCTCAAGTAGAAACTTGGGGAAGTTTTTTATGAGAGTGGGACAGAAATCGGTAATTCGTTAGAATTCGATTTCGTCGTCCCACCTCCGCACAGTTGAGTAGGGCTGTAAAAGCTGATGAAATCAGCGTAGTAGACCCACTCAACCACTGCGTCTTGCTCGACAATCTAGAAACAATTGAGAGGCTAGGACTTTTGTCCCAGCCTCATTCTGTTCCTAGTTTTAGGAATTTTCCATTTTTATAGAGAGAAAAGGGTGTACAATGGAGGTGAAAAGGAAGGTGATTTCGATGGGAGAAAGGGATGTGATTCAAGAGGCGAGGACGATGGTCAGCCTTCTTCAAATAGCCTTTTTGAAAGGATGCACCCCCAGTCCTGATGCCTTTCGATTTCGAGAAAATCTAGATCAGATGTTGAAAGGTTTACGAAAGGCTAGGCGGGCAGACAATCGTCTGTTGATTGAGTTAGAAAAGTTTTATCAGACTGCCAGTCTATTGATTGGTCTGGGTGGGCTAGCTTTGAACGAAGAGGCCTTTCAAGCTTGGCGAGCTTATGATCACTGGCATTACGAGGTTGTGAAGCCTCAGTTACAGGTCTATGGACCGACGGTGCTTTTGTAGTTGATGTGCCTGGTGCTTGTCCACAGATATTCAGAGGAGGTGTTGGTCATGGTAGTCCTTCATGATTTTCTACATCAGTTAACCCTATCGTTTTGGAATTTCTACTACTCACTCTTTTTCTTATTTGAAAAATAAGAAGGATTGAATCCCTTTTACATCCCTTTTACATATAGTAGAAGGGATTTTTGATGCAGAATCCTTGAAAATCTGAGGCTCTTGGATTATGATGGAGCTAATAGATAAGAAGTGTTCCTTTTAGGGAATGCGGAAAGCGAGGAAGAAAGATGGCAGAGATTTATTTAGCAGGTGGCTGTTTTTGGGGCTTGGAGGAGTATTTTTCACGGATCCCCGGTGTAGAACAGACGACGGTGGGCTATGCCAATGGCCAGGTAGAAACGACCAATTACCAACTAATCAAGGAAACGGATCATGCAGAGACTGTACAAGTTATCTACGATCCAGACAAGATCACTCTACGAGCGATTCTGCTCTACTATTTCCGCGTGATCGATCCCTTATCCATTAACAAACAGGGAAATGATCGAGGCCGCCAATATCGGACGGGTGTCTATTATACAGATGAAGGAGATCGTGAGATGATCGCCCAAGTGTTTGCGGAAGAAGAGAAGCAACTAGGACGCAAAATCGCAGTTGAGTTGGAACCCTTGCGCCACTATATCTTGGCTGAGGACTATCACCAAGATTACCTCAAGAAGAATCCTGGAGGCTATTGCCATATCGATGTGACAGATGCTGAGCAGCCCTTGATTGATCCAGCAGCTTATCAGAAGCCAGATCAAGAAATCCTAAAGGCGAAACTGACACCAGAGCAGTACCAAGTCACTCAAGAAAGTGCGACGGAGCGTCCTTTCCACAATGCCTATGATCAGACCTTTGAAGAGGGGATTTATGTGGATATTACGACGGGGGAGCCTCTCTTCTTTGCCAAGGATAAGTTTGCATCTGGCTGTGGATGGCCAAGTTTCTCCCGTCCCATTGCCAAAGATGTTGTCCACTATTACCAGGATCATAGCCACGGGATGGAGCGGATCGAAGTTCGATCCCGCTCAGGCAATGCCCATCTAGGCCATGTCTTCACCGATGGACCAAAAGACCAGGGTGGTCTTCGCTATTGCATCAATTCGGCCTCGTTGCGCTTTATTCCAAAAGAAGAGATGGAGCAAGAAGGTTATGGATATTTGTTAAAAGCTTTGAAATAATAGAAAAAGCATCTTAGAAACTTTCCTTAGGTGAGTACGGACGTCAGCGAACTTCATAGAAGTTCCATGACTTAGTTTTGAACCTAAGGTTTCAAAACTCCCGAGTGCCTGGGACAAAAGTCCCAGCCTCTCAATTGTCTTTGGATTATCGAGCAAGACGCAGTGGTTGAGTGGGCTCTACTACGCTGATTTCATCAGCTTTTACAGCCCTACTCAACTGTGCGGAGGTGGGACGATGAAATCGAATTCTAACGAATTACCGATTTCTGTCCCACTCTCACTTTTCTCACAGCGGAAAGTTTCAGTAGATGCTTGCATCAGTTGAAAATCGTGATGATGTTTTCTGCTTTGAAGAAACCATTCTTTTACTATCCAATCATTTAAAAGTTCTGTTTTGCAGAACTTTTTTTCTCCTCTTAAAAATTGTGATACAATGAAGAGAAAGTATTTCAATGACAGCTCCATCTGTTGGTGGAGCATTGGAGAAACTAGGTAGGAAGAAGAGGTAGGAATGTTAGAGAAGTGGGAGAATGTGAAAGGGACCATCAAAACGATGGGAAAAGAGTTGTCAGCGGCCTTTGATTGGGCTTTTGATCGTCTCTTTTCAAGGATTGAGCTGACCAATGAACAGTTTGTCTATGTGCTCTTGTCAGTCGTTTTTATCGTGGCCAATGCCATCTTGTGGGTGCAAAAGTTCCAAGGTTTTCCGATCACCGCAACCGAACGGCCAGAGGTTGTGTACAAGGCCAAAACACCGGCTGATCAGATTCCTCATACAGCTCGAATCATGGCGAATGGAGATCAGCTCTATCATGATCTGGTCTATATGAGTGCACAAAAAGAAGACGGAAGCTATGATTTTCATGAAAATTATGAGTATGTCAAACCCTGGCTACAAAAAGCGGATCTAGCCTTGGGTGATTTTGAGGGAACCATTAACCCGGATTACTATTTGTCAGGTTATCCTCTCTTTAATGCGCCGAGCGAAGTCGTACCAGCCATCAAGTATGCTGGTTATGATGTCATGGATTTGGGACACAACCATATCTTGGATTCAGGTCTAGATGGGGTCTATTCGACAGCCAAGGCCTTTGAAGATGCAGGCATCACACCTGTCGGTGTCTACACGCATGAAAAGAGAGGGCAAGCTCCCTTGGTGATCAAGGAAGTGAATGGCATCAAGATTGCTATTCTAGCCTATGCTTACGGCTTTAATGGGATGGAAACGACGCTCACTCCAGAGGAGCAAGCATATGTCTTGTCTGATTTGGATGAAGAGCGGATGAAGGCGGAGATCCAAAAGGCAGAGCAAGAGGCTGATATCACTATTGTCATGCCCCAGATGGGAATCGAATACCAGTTGGAGCCGACAGAAGAGCAAAAAGAGCTCTACCATAAGATGATTTCATGGGGAGCTGATATTGTCTTTGGCGGGCATCCCCATGTTGTAGAGCCTGCTGAAGTGGTCAATAAAGATGGTCAAAACAAGCTCATCATCTACTCGATGGGGAATTTCCTTTCTAATCAGCGTCTGGAAACCATGGAGGACGTGGAGACTGCCCAATGGACAGAGAGAGGAGTCTTGATGGATGTGACCATCGAAAAGGTCGGCCGCAAGACAAAGATTAAGACGGCTACTGCTCATCCAACCTGGGTTAGTCGAACTCCGAAGGGGACCTATTCTCCTGAAGGCTATGAGTTGTACAAGTACCAGACCTATATTTTGGAAGATTTTATCCAGGGTGGCAAATACCGCGACAAGCTGGATGAGGAGACCAAGGAGAGAGTGGACACGGCTTACCGAGAAATGAAGGAACATGTTCACTTGGACTGGCCTCAGAGTGGAAAGGAATAGAGCATGGAAGGAAATGTGAACTGGATTCCGCTTGGGATTCTAGGATTGATGGTGGTGATTTGGGCAACCAAATTTCTCACGGCCATCCGCCTCAAGCAAAAGCTGAAGAAGGCTTGGGATGGAGCGCCTTTCTTTCGTAAGAAAGACACGGAAGAAAGTTTGATAGACAGTCTGGCTTATCCAGCTAAGGGAAGGACGAACGATAGCCAAGTGGATGATCAGACCTGGCATGATTTGGCTTTGGATGCGGTCTTTGATCAGCTCAATTACACCCAATCGAGCCTTGGGGCAGAAGCTCTCTATCAAAACATGCGCCTGCTGGAATTCCAGCCTCAGGCCCAGCTTCATGACTTAGAAGCCTTCTTTGAAGAGCATCCGGATTTGCGCCTCAAGGTCCAGGTCATTTTCAACCAACTGGGCAAGAAGAACCACAACATGGCGCGGAGCATTGTCGCAAATCCCGGCAAGCGTTATGCAGGTTTGCCCCTCTATCTAGCCTTGGCCTGCCTTCCTATTCTCTGTCTCTTTGCCATCCCCTTTGAGCCAGTCGGGGCCATTACCCTCTTGGTGATCAGTGTGGTCTTTAATATCGTCTTTTCGAGTTTGCGCAATTGGTCCAATAAAATCCGTCTGGACAATGTTAGCTATTTGGTCCGTATCTTTGCTTCGGCAGAACGCTTGAGCCATCTAGCCTTGCCACAACAAGAAGAACTCAAGCAGGCAGTCAAAGCCTTTAAGAAAACGCGGATCCTTGCCAGTGTCTTGCAGAGTCCAACGGGGACCTCTGAGATGGAAATCATTCTCCTCTACCTTAATGTCCTCTTTTTACTCCCGCAGATCGGTCAGGTTTATATTTACAATCAGGTGAAGGCTCATCAAAAAGAGGCCCAGAAGCTTCTGGATCTGCTAGGGGAGATGGAAGTCGCCATTAGCCTCTTGCGCCACAAGCGAGATCTAGAAGTGGTCTGCCAGCCAGTCTTTACGGAAACGGGTGGCATTGAGGGAGAGACGCTCTATCATCCCTTGCTGTCCAATCCGATTGCGAATGATGTGCATTTTCAAAAAAATATGGTCATCAGTGGGGACAATGCGTCCGGGAAATCGACCTATTTGAAGACTGTCGCCATCAATGCCATTCTGGCTCAAGGATTAGGCTTTGCCTATGGAGAAACCTTGGCCCTTCCTTATGGTCATGTCCTAACGGCTATGGATGTGAGTGATGATATTGAAGTTGGAGATAGTTACTTCATCACTGAGAGTAAAGCTATTTTACGTATGATTCAGCATCTGAAAAAGCCTGGTTTTCACTACTTCTTTATTGACGAGCTCTTTAAGGGGACCAATACCATCGAGCGGATCGGATCAGGCCTTGGAATTGTCCGCTGGTTGGCTGCCCAAAACTGTCTCTACATGATTTCCAGCCATGATATTGAGCTGGTCGCAGCCTCCGGTGAAGTAAATGATAATTACCATTTTGACAGTCGCTATGTGGATGGCAAGATCGTCTTTGACTACCAGATCAAGCCAGGGTCAGCGGTGACCAAAAATGCGGTCAATACTCTAGAAAGCTTGCATTATCCAGAGGAGATTACGCAAACAGCCAAGGACTTGATTGACCAGTATGAAGAGACGGGACACTGGTCTTTGAAAGAAATTGAAAAAGAATGAAAAACGAACGAAGGAGTTTGTAAATGATCGGTTTAGGGACCTTTTATAATGCCTTAGGAGTTGTATTTGGTGGGCTTTTAGGACTGCTCATCGGTCAACGTTTATCAGAAGATTTTCATGAGACCCTTCTGAAAGTGACAGGAGTTGCTGTTTTTGTCTTGGGTATTGCAGGGTCCTTGGAAAAGATGCTGGTGGTGCATGGAAGTCATGTGGAGAGTCACGGCAGTATGATGTTGATTCTGAGTTTAGTAATCGGGACCGTTATCGGGGAACTCTTGAAGATTGAGGAGGGTTTTGAGCGACTGGGAACCTGGCTGAAGGAAAAGACGGGCAACCAAGGCGATTCCAGCTTTGTCGATGCCTTTATGACCACGGCCTTGACCATTTGTATCGGGGCTATGGCGGTAGTCGGAGCAGTCCAGGATGGCTTGACAGGTGACACCTCGACCTTGTTGGCTAAGGCTATTCTGGATATGGTCATCGTTTTGGTTTTGACTGTTTCGAAAGGAAAGGGTGCCATCTTTGCGGTGGTCCCACTCGTGATCTTTCAGGGGGCGATTACGCTGTTGGCCCATTTGATCGCACCGATCATGACCCCACAAGCCCTGTCGAATCTCTCATTGGTCGGCTCCAGCCTCATTCTCTGTGTTGGGATCAACCTCATCTGGGGCAAACGAATCAAGGTCGCTAATCTCCTGCCTGCAGTGCTGATTGCCATTATTTGGGCCTTTGTTGGGTGAAAAAATAGAAGCTAACCGGTAAAGAAAGGTTAGCTTTTTTGCTTGTCCTTGTAGTCTTGTTAGAAAAATGAAGATTCTCCGAAAAGGAGGGAGTTTTCTTTTTGCAAATACGGGAAGTAATTTATGGAAGCCCTGATTTTTGGTATGATAGTCGTAATTTCGAATAGGGAGGTTGGAGTTGCCATGAGTGATTTGAATCATACAGTTGAATTTATTAAGGAAATCGAAAAATTAAAGTCAGTAACAAGGTTTAATAGAACCCTTGATGGACGGTTTGAAAATAGTGCCGAGCATTCTTGGCAGGGTGCGGTAGCTGCGATGGTTTTTCAAGATTATTATCCTGAAAAATTGAATATGGAAAAGGTCATGTTTCTGTTATTGATTCATGATTTAGGTGAGATTTATGCCGGAGATACTTGGGTGTTTGATGATGAAAAAAAGGTTCATGCTCATGATAGAGAGCTAGCATCTATAGAAAAAACAATGAGCCTCCTTCCAGAAGCAACCTATTTGAATATGAAAAATTCGTGGTTGGAGTTTGAAAAAGGGCAGAGTCCTGAGGCAAGATATGCAAGAGTGATTGATGCATTGGTACCACTGATCAATCATTTGGAAGTGTCAGAAGTAAATTATAATCCCGATCATATCCGTTCAGAGGTGGTATTAGAAAAGAAAAAATTTATAAAAAGTGAGTCCAAAGTGTTATGGAAACTGACGGAAGAGTTGGTTCAGGAAAGTGTAGAAAAGGGATTATATTTATGATATCACTTGGTCTTTAGTAGCAACTTTCAAACTAAAAGTAAACCACCTGTTTTCACGGGTGGTTTCAGATTGAAGACAAAGTCCTTAGAACTTAATATTCTAAGGGCTTTTCTTTAT
>OATP01000151.1_pt1 | contig 49772 bp, 50 predicted proteins | sample 1495041 | NCBI WGS metagenome assembly OATP01 (sample SAMEA2579972, study PRJEB22360) | human gut metagenome | biome: human gut; feature: human-associated habitat; material: faeces | place: Denmark | collected 2008/2010 | reverse complement strand
CTGCCGCTATTACAATGGCTGCTGGTGGTACACCCTTCCAGGCCAGTCAGGCCATCTGCTTTGTACTTAAGAATATGTTGGGACTCATCTGCGACCCTGTAGCCGGATTGGTTGAGGTCCCATGTGTCAAACGTAATGCCATGGGAGCAAGTTTTGCCCTAGTAGCTGCGGACATGGCCTTGGCAGGCATCACATCAGCCATTCCAGTCGACCAGGTCGTTGACGCGATGTTTCAGGTAGGTTCAGCCATGCCAACTGCCTTCCGGGAAACTGCTGAAGGTGGCTTAGCAGCAACTCCGAAAGGGAAGGCACTCGCAAAAGAAATTTTTGGGTGAGAATCAGTCGACATCTGTGAATTACTAATTCAAAATTATAAAAGGCAAACATCTACTGAAAGATGTTTGCCTTTTTCAGATATGTCTAAACTTAAGATAGAATCTGTTGGATTTCTCGTCTGATACTATTTTTATCTAAACCATATTCCTTAAGAAGATAATCTTGTTGTCCTACTTGGCCAAAGCGTTCTTTTATACCAAGTCGGTAAACTGGCGTATTGACTTTGGTCGCCATCATTTCACAGATTGCACTACCTAAACCACCTGTAACATTATGATTTTCAACAGTTAGTACTGGTTTATCTGACAGCAAAGTTTCCACTTCAGGATGAATAGGTTTAACACGAAAGAAATCAATGACACCAACCGAATAACCTTCTTTTTCCAAAGAATTCGCTACTTCTAAACAAGATGCAACCATTATTCCAGAACAAACCAAAGTGAGGTCGTTTCCTTGTTTAAGCTCTATAAACCCTTTAGAGAAATCTTCATCTCCCTTATATAGGGGGGCTGGTTTTTTCCGAATAGTTCTAATATATTTTAAGCCACTCAACTGTAAAGTTTGTTGCAATACTGACTCAAATTGAACATCATCACTCACTTCAAAAACGGTAGCATTAGGAACTAAGCGAAGAAGACCAAGTTCCTCAAAAGGCATATGGGTTCCACCATTCATCTCAGCACTGACACCAGCATCTGATCCAATCACAGTTGCACTTAATCGAGAATAACCAAGTGAAATAAACAACTGGTCAAAGACTCTCCTTGAAGCAAATGGTCCAAACGTGTGGAAGTATGGTTTAAACCCTTGGATTGCTAAACCAGCAGCAAGGCCAACCATTTCTGATTCCATGATTCCACCATTAATGTATCGCATACCAAATGCTTTTCCTAAATTATTTGTTCCCATTGAACTCGATAGGTCTGCTTCTAATGCAACGACTTCCGGATGACTTTGATTAACATCAAGTAGGAAATCTCTGTAGACTAGACGCATTTCTTTTGCTTCTCTTTTCATACCATCTCCTCCAGTTGCTTACGCAAGTCAAATACTGCTTTTTCTAACATTGCTCTTTGTTCATCTGAAGGGCGCAAATGATGATTAGCTGTCAAAGTTTCAAGTTCAGGAACTCCTTGGCCTTTCACAGTATCTAGGACTATACACTTTGGCTGGTTAGATGTTGAAGATTGCAATTCAATAATCGCATCGTAAATTTCCTTAATATCTGAGCCATCTACACGAATCGCTTCAAATCCAAAGGCTTTAAACTTCTCAACAAAGTCGCCAGGATTGCAGACCTCCTCTGTCGTCCCATCAAGTTGTTTTTTATTATCATCAACAAATACCAAGAGATTTCTCAATTTATGATGTGCTGCAAATTGAATTGCCTCCCAACATTGACCCTCATTTAACTCACCATCACCAACAATTGTATATGTAAAATGTGGAGAATCATTTATAATTTGACCATAAGCTAATCCAGTAGCAACGCTAATTCCTTGACCCAAAGAGCCTGTCGTCATATCAACTCCTGGAGTTAGATTTCTATCTGGATGTGACGGAAGTCGCGTACCATTCGTATTTAAAGAATGAAGAAAGTCTTTATCAAAAAATCCTTTTAAATAAAGTGTGCTATATAGAGCAGGACCAGCATGTCCTTTAGATAAAACAAAGTAATCTCTATCCTTCTTCTTAAATTGCTCTGGAGCCATATTCATCACTTTTCCGTATAACACGGCAAGTACTTCTACGACAGAGAGACTTCCACCATAATGTCCAAATCCTAAATGATTCAAGGTTTCCAGTGTATTTAATCTAATTTTGGTAGCAAAAGACTTTAATTCATGTACCTCTTTTGGACTTAGGGCCATAGCTTACTCCTCCTTAGCAGGTGCTTTATAAACGAGAGAAATTCCAACCATAGCTGCAAGGACAACGATAAGACCAATAATAATACCAGCTTGTGAACCAACTTGGTTTAGAACACCAAGAATAATTCCTGACAAACCAAAGTCTGCATCTGAGAAGGTAGAACCTTGGAATCCAAGAGAACCAAGAACAGGCATCAAGAATACTGGCAAGAAGCTAATCAGAACACCTTGCAAAAAGGCACCAATTGTTGCTCCACGAACACCACCTGAGGCATTACCAATAACCCCTGCAGTTGCACCACAGAAGAAATGAGGAACAACCCCTGGCAAAATGACAACAGATCCAGTAGCAATCATAAGGGCCATACTTACCAAACCACCAGCGAAACTAGAGATAAAACCAATTAAGACCGCATTTGGAGCGTATGGATAAACAATCGGACAGTCCAGAGCTGGTTTAGAATTTGGAACCAAGCGTTCAGAAATTCCTTTAAAGGCTGGTACAATTTCACCCAAAATTAAACGAACACCAGCGAGGATTACAAATACTCCTGCAGCAAATTGTCCAGCCAATTGAAGGGCATAAACTAAACCACTAGTACCACTACTCAATTCTTTTTCAATGTATCCTGACCCTGCAAAAATGGCAACGATTAGATAGATAATTGACATTGAAATTGTAATACTTACAGTACTATCACGTAAGAATGCTAAACTTTTTGGGAATTTTATATCTTCTGTTGATTTTGATTTATCCCCAACAAGACCACCAACAAATCCACTTAACCAATATCCCAATGAACTAAAGTGACCTAAGGCAACTTTATCATTACCTGTTAATTGAACCATGTATTTCTGAACGAAAGCTGGCGATAGACTCATGATAATACCTAAAGCTAGACCACCCAATAAAATCAATGGTAAGTTAGTAAATCCAGCAACTGATAGAATTACAGCAATCATACATGCCATATACAATGTATGGTGACCTGTCAAAAAGATATATTTAAAACGAGTAAATCTTGCAATAAGGATATTGAAGACCATACCTGCAAACATAATCATAGCTGTAGCTGAACCGTAAGTTGTCAAGGCAACCGCCACAATCGCTTCATTATTCGGAACAACACCAGATAGATGGAAGGCTTTTTCAAACATTGTTCCAAACGGATTCAAAGAACTTTGAATAATTCCAGCACCACCTGATACAACTAGAAAACCTACAAAGGTTTTAATACCACCCTTAATAATATCTGGTAATGCTTTCTTTTGAAGCACCAAACCTAGAATAGCAATTAAAGCCACCAATATGGCTGGTGTACTTACAATATCTAATAAGAACTTAATCATTGATAGAACCTCCTAAATAAGACCCTTTTCTTCACAAATTTTAGTTACTAATTCTTTCAGCTCATCCATATCGATAATGCTATTTAGTACCCTTACGTCACCTAGGTGTCCTGCTGAATCTTCCAAGTCACGTCCAACAATCCAAATATCCGCAGCACTTGGATCCGCACCACCTAAATCATAGTGTTCAACCTCAACACCAGTCACTCCTAGTTCGCTAAGAATAGATTCGATATTCATTTGAACCATAAAGCTAGAACCTAGTCCTGAACCACACGCTGTACCAATTCTCAACATAATTTAGTCCTCCTGTTGAATAATTTCTTTGATATCATTAAACTCTTGAGCTGTTAACAATCTTTCAACCTTAGCATTATCACGTAAAATCATCGTAAGATGTTTTAATGCTTTTAGGTGAGTCTGATTATCGACAGCAGCAATACAAATTAATAAACGAATTTCTTGAGCTGGATCATCCAGCAGATAAATTGGGTGGTCTAAAACCAACATGGACATGCCCACTTCATTAACACCATCTTCGGGTCTAGCATGGGGAATCGCAATTCCCTTTCCTAGATTAATGAAAGGTCCAAATTCTTCGACTTTTCCAATCATTGCTTCTGGGTAGTTGGCGGTAATTTGGCCACTTTCCAACAATGGCTGAGATGCTTTTCGAATAGCGTCCTTCCATCCCATTTTTTCTGAACTTCTTTGAAACATTTTTTCCGTAATTAAATCTTGTAACAAAGGTAACACTTCCTTTCTCTGAATTTCTTCATATATAAATTTTTTCAGAGCAATGCGTAATTCTGATTCTTGTGAAACTGATGCAAATCGTTTAATCAACTCAAGCAATCTCTCAAGCTCGATATCTTTCGGATCCATCTCTGGAAAATCTTTTGAGACTAATTGCACTAATTGTGACGATTGCTCAACAGTCATCATTACTGATACTAAATACTGAGGTTTTTTAGTATCAACTTTTACTGTTGAAAATACTAAATCGAATTCTTCATCCTTAAACTCATGCAAACGATCAACTCGAGTAACTCCGATAAAGCTAACCTGCGGAAATAAAATGCGTAGGTTTTCCTTTATCATAAGTGAAGAGCTCGTACCATTTGGACAGACAATAACTGCTTTGTAGTTTTTTCTAGTCGTCTCCTTCTTCTTAAGATAACCACCAAAATGAACGACAAAGTAAGCTATTTCACTGTCTGGAATAGGTTGACCTACAACCTTTGACAAGGGATCCAAGGATTCCTTAACGAATTCAAATAAGTCTGGATGCTGTTCTTTTATCCTATCTGTATAATCATTTGAACTAGGAAGACCAAATTTTAAGCGATAGTAAACTGGAATCAAATGCTTCATCAAATTATCTTTGAGCGTGGCTTGCTTAGAAAATTGTAAAAGTGTAATACTTTCCATTTTTTCTACAATTTGATCCGTTAAAGTTTGGAAATAACTAAAATCAACAGAGGTATTTCCTTCAAAACCACTAGACAAGAGCCCAGCTATATATTGGCGATCTGATCTAGTAAAATTACTATCAAATCCCCCTAAATCATAAGCATTATCCAATAAAATATCTGCCAAATTACGTATCTGAGAAGGAGCCTCTATCTCCTCTGAAACTACTCTGGAAACTTTCCTTTGATAACGACATAAAATAAGCGTTATTCCATACAAACATTCTTGTAACTTATCGGAAATTGGCGTAAGATGTAGAATTTTTGAATAATCCTGAACAAGTTTATTTAAAATCTCAAAGGTAATACCATGAGGCCAAGCAGAAATAACATATTCAAGTCCCCAAAGTCCGACAGGAGAGTTTAGTAACTCATTAATGACTTTAAAAGCCATCAAATGTTTCTGTTTTTCATCACCAAGTATAATGTATCCTTGAGATCTAGAATATTCTATATCCAAGTGATGAGTTTGCAGATTCTTTCTCAAAGAACGAATATCAGACAAGGTGGTATTCTTACTAACCTTCAAAAAATCTTGATAGTGCCAATTGGAAACAAAATCCGTCCGACAAAAAGTATAAAGGTAAATTAACTGTAAACGAATCCTTTTGGGAAGCTGTAATTCTTCAGAACCAATTAAAGTCGCTATATTTTCATCGTTTAGTATGCCAGTAACGTAATACCTCCCTTTATCTTGCTCGATTTTTATTCCTCGGTTATCAAGATAAATAGTTAATTGATTGATACAATCTCTAACGTCTTTTATTGAGCAACGAGTTTTTACAGATAACTCATACAAAGAAAGATTTTGATTAGCCAGTAATGTTATCAAAACTACTATAATTTTATGATCAATCATTTTTTAACCTTTCTACTTAGATTATATGACACCGCTTACAAAACATAAAGATAATTAGGGCACAATTTAGAACGTTGTAAAAACTCTTTAGATTGTGCCCAAGATAGTATTTTAATGGATTTTAAAATAAAGCGACTTACAAAATCAAACCTTTTGAAAAGAACTGAATCATCCCATGACTATTTCTAAGCAAAAAAACTTAGAAGTATGAGTGCTTCTAAGTTTTTCTTCTTATATAGCCTTTTCAACGTTTTGATCTTAGCTGAATAACCATTTTGTCAAAAAGTGCCATGTTTCTTTGGCAATACTTGCAAGGAAAGTTGAGAGACTAAATTTGTTAAATGTTTGTAGGAGATTGTCAACTATTGGAGCAATAGTCTTAGGTGTTTCCACTGGAGTCTTATTTTCTTCTTGCTTACCAGTATTATCCTGAGATGGATTTGGTACTGTACTTGTATTGTCATGGCTATTATTTTGTCCAGTTGGTTCAGGCTCTGGAGACACTGCTGGCAGATGTTTGGGTTCATCTGGTTTATTTTCTGGATTTAACTCTGGCTGAGGATCCAGTTGGAACATTTCGTCAGTAGTACCAATCCTTATGCTTCTTCAAATACTTCTTCCCATACCATTCTTCTACTGACTTGCCTTCCCAATCTCGGTATTCTTCAGGATATTTCCATTTGTAGTAGCCCTGCAACATATAGGGGAACATGAAATAAATTTCAAAGGCACAATTAGTATATTGAACACTAGGAATAAAAATAGAACGCTTAATCCTCCAACAAGACTATCTACATTTCTTATTGAATCTGAAAATATCATACGAAAAATTATCCAGAGTGCTACGACTATTCCACCATACTTGACAATGAATCTAAATACTCTATTAAACACTCTATCGGTCGGACTCTCTATTTCAGTACCACCATATAATAAATTTAGCAATGAGGTAGACTTATCACGTATCATATAAATGATTGTGAAAAGAATTAGTCCTTCAAAAACAAACATTGCCACATAGCCAATAAGACCATAAAGTAAATTCATCAAGAAAAGATTAAATTCAATTAGCAGCCATATTATAAAGGAAACCATAAAATGAAACTGGCCCCTATAGATCAAAAGAAACTGTTGGTTGAATCGCTTTCCTAATATAATCAACAAAATCCATATTGCTAGCCCCATCCAAAATGCCCAGTATGGAAGAAAATTAATTTCGGACAATCCTACTGTCAAATCACTAGGATTAACATGATAAAATAAATGATTATTTAAAGCAACAATCAACCAATTAGGACCGATTATAAATAAGATTGTCAAAATCACTAACCAAACATACGACTTCAAGGTCCCTCTGTATTTTTCCTTTTTTAGTGCATTTTGATAAAGATCCTCAGCATACTTTCCCGAGATTCCATCATCTAATAGATTTAAAGATTCTTCTAAACTGGCTTCAAAGATTGATTTTTTCTTCATTTTTAGCCTCCAACAACTCCTTGTGTTTCTTCAGATACTTCTTCCCATACCAGTCTTCTACTGACTTGCCTTCCCAGTCTCGGTATTCTTCAGGGTATTTCCATTTGTAGTAACCTTCTAAAAATAAGGGCAACTCCATGAAGATAACCATTGCCAAGAATCCAATATCTATGACTAGCCATGTCAAAAACATACCAAATAAAGTCAAGCTTTGTGAAACTGCTATGCCTGAGTGCGATAAGATTATTTTGAGGATTACAGCAAGCCCAAGCACTCCTGAACCATAGGTAGCGATTAGGCTTACTATCCTATCAACAAGAGTTTCTCTCGCCTCTTCACCGAAAAAACAAGTGCTTAAACTTCTTTTCTCCATACGAAGGAATATTAGGGCAATGATAAACAGGAGAATGTAAATGAACCATATTCCAACTGAGGTTAGGGTCGGTAGGGCTACAGTTATTGCCAAGAGATTGAACTCAAGAAAGAACCAAAACAAAAAGGTCTCAACATGAAAACGATATCTGTATGGTCGAAGAAATGGTTTTCGCACAAATTTCCCAATAAGAACAAGTGATAACCAAATAAAACAACAAATAAGGAATAATTCAGGTGTCAAGAGTGACGGCTTGTGAACTGGCAGAGTTAAATCCTTAGGCTCTGCAACATCCAAAGAAGAGGCAAATATGGCCAGGAGAAAGTTACATCCGAATACAAACAAAATACTGTAGAGAATACTTTTTATTCGAAAACCAATACTTGGCTTTCCATTGTTTAAGCCTTTTCCAAGTTTTTCGTAATAATCTTTCTTTATATACTGAAGAGAAGCATCGTCTAATAGATTTAAAGATTCTTCAAAACTGGCTTTAAAGATTGATTTTTTCTTCATTTTTAGCTTCCAACAACTCCTTGTGTTTCTTCAAGTACTTTTTCCCATACCAGTCTTCTACTGACTTGCCTTCCCAGTCTCGGTATTCTTCAGGATATTTCCATTTGTAGTAGGCATGGAGGTAGCATGGACATTCCATAAAAATCAGAAAAGCCAGCAATATCAGATTGAAAGCAATCCACATCCCTAAGAGTCCTACTCCCTCTACCAAGGTTGAAAATGTTATAGGTAAACGTTTTAACAGAATATTCAAAATCACTGCAAAACCTAGAAGCCCAGCTCCAAAAGTCATCAATTTTTTGAAAAGTCGATTGGGTAGGATAGGTACGGGATTGACACCATACATCAAGTTCTTGAGTCTACTGATTTCAAGCCTTAACATCAGTAATCCTGATAGTACAAGCAAAACAAAGATAAGAACCAGGAACCAATTTGTTAAGGTCGGCAGTGATACATCAATCGCTAGTAAATTAAATTCAAGCACTAACCAAATGAGGTATGTTAGAACATGGAAATGAGAACGATAAGGCAGTAAATAGGCTCGTTTAATACATTTGCCAATCAGTATGATAGAAATCCAGATTAAGAAAGAAACCACATAAACATCAGCTGTCAATAGAGGATATTTAGAAATAGGTAAGGTTAAATCTTTAGGATCCGAGTCATGAAAGGATAGTGAGGCAACTAGAATCATGAAATTGATAAAGATAGGGCCAACCAAAGTCAGCAAAAAACTATAAAAATGAAGTTTCATTGTAGGTTTTCCCTGCTTATAGTAGACTTCCAACCTAGAGAAGACATCCTTGTTTTGATACTGAACAAGCCCGTCATCTTCGAGGTTGAGACTCTCTTCAAAACTTGCCTTAAAAATTGATTTTTTCATTTTTACCTTATCAATAATTCCTTGTGTTTTTTTTGTCACTTCCAATTAATCTCTATTTCGATTGGTTAAATCATAAAGAGCGAGACAGACCTTTTTAGTTTTCTCAGCTAGTGTAGAGTCTGTGTTTAACTGAGCCTCTAGCTATTCTCTGGACAAATCAGGATCTATCAGCACGATCGAACGAATGAGATAACTCTCAAAAAGTTCTTATATTTCTGCTTTAATTCCGTCTGACTGATTGCTTCTCTAGCATCCTTTATGACAGCATCAAAATCTCCTGATTTAGACTTTACGAGTGCCTTGCTCTACCAACTGAGCTAAATGGGCTAACACTTTTATAGTATGGCACTCTCAATTTTTTGTCAGGAAGTTTTAAACGATTTTCTTTATCAAAATCTGACAAGGATTTTGGGGATCCCATAGTTGAGGAAAAATCTCTAATTTTTTAAAACCAAGACTGCGATAAAAGACATTCGTTCGGTCATAATCCTTATTAGAACCTTCTGCCACTGTTTTTACCTGCAGATAGTCTACTTGTTTGCCTGCTTCACTTTCTAAAGTCGCAAGCAATTGACTCCCAATTCCTCTACCTTGATAAGCTTTTTTTACTCCGAGACAATCAATCTCTGCACACTCTTCACTAGAATAGGACAAGCTTACAAATCCAGTCAACTCACTCTCCTGATAGGCTACCCAAACTTGCAAATCTTTGGCTCCTTCGATGTAGGCTTGCGTGCTTTCTGGTATCCCAAACCATTCTGGCAAATCCTTTAAAACTTCAGCGACAACCGCCATTTTTTTATCTTCATCTTTGACTTCTTCAATTGTAAACATTATAGGTTCCTTTCTTGATTTTAGTCTTACTTTTTCTCTTACGAACCAGCACTTTCGTAGGCATCCAATCCCCTATCCCAGAGTTTGAGAGAAATGAAAAAGAAGGCAAGGAGAATCAGAATCAAACCACCGATGTTAAAGAGCTCATCCTTGCCCTGCAAGAAATAACTAGCAGGATAGTAAGCCGTAAAAGCAAATGGCACGATAAACTGATCAATCGGCAGTTTAATGGTGGTCAACTTCCTAGCACCATTTGCCCCGAGAAACCTTAGAATCTGCCCCTAAACATTCAAACATGATTTCTTATCTCCTAAAATCTGACATCTTTATCATAACAGAAGACCTCAATTTTACTCTATTATAAAGCAGTTAAAAAAGTAAACCAAGTGTTATTCTCACAAAAGAGAAAATAGTTTTGGTACTTGAAAAAACAAAAAATCTGTCTAAAAAAACAGACTCAGAATGTATGATATAAAGCATCTATCAGATTGCCATAGTCAAACAAATAATCGTGATGAAAATAAGCGTCAAAACCAATATCCAATAAGTAAATTTATAAACCTTCACAGCTCCACAAAAACGTTCGACATAGGATTCTTTGGGATTACCTGGATTGTACCAAACCGTCAGGGGTGATCCCAATGGAAAAAAATCCTTTGCGGTATATGGCACTGACGAATTGGTGTATATAACAAGTCTTTTCGCCAACAAGTCTGGATTAGAGGTGGCTTTGGAACTCTTCCAAGGAAGTGAAACTGTCGTGACCCACTCATACTCCAGACTTCTTCTATAAGCCTTGTCATTGACAACATATTCCACAACCGGAGCAATGGCATCAGTATAGTATCTATAACCAACAACGCTACCTTCTATACTCGTTGTGGACCTCTTTTTACGATTGAGTTCTTTGAGATACACATAGCGAAAAAGAATTATCAGTAAGGACAAAACAACGACACTTATGCACCAAGCCAAAAATAGAATCTGTAACTTAGACATGATTTTCCTCCTCAAAGATGATTTTTCCATGCTAGTCTTTGTATTTTGCTCACTTGAATAAGCACAACTGTCTCCATTCTACCATGTCTGGGCTCGGCTTGCCTGTGAATGTTTAGATAGATTATAAGGCATAAGAAAAGCCACCTATAGTGACTTCATTCTTATATATTTCTCCTCACCCTAGCCAGTCTTTTTCTTTGGCGATGCGGACGGCTTCTGTTCGGTTGCCTGCATCAAGTTTGGTCAGGATGGCTGTCATGTAATTTCGGACGGTTCCATTTGAGAGAAAGAGGCTTTCTGCGATTTCTTGGTTGGTTGAACCTTGGGCAACCATGGCCAAGACTTCTTGTTCACGTTGACTGAGTGGATTATTGTCAAAGGCGACACCTTCGACAAGCTCTGGTGAGTACTCCTTTTGACCTGCTAGGACGGTATGGATAGTCGCCATGAGGTCACTGATGGAACGTTCTTTGAGCACATAGGCATCTACGTGGGCTGCGAGGGCTCGTTTAAAATAGCCTTTACGTTTGAAGGTGGTCACAATAACGACCTTCGTTTCTCTTTGGTTGGCACGGATCCACTCTAGGACATCAAGGCCTGTCTTAACTGGCATTTCAATGTCTAAAATGGCTACGTCAACTTCTTCTTTTTCCAAGAGAGTAATGGCTTCTTGACCATCACTAGCCGCATGGACTTCTTCGACATCATCTTCCAACATGAGGAGCTGGCAGAGAGCATCCCTCAACATTGACTGGTCTTCGGCTACTAATAACTTCATGCTTTTCCTCCCTCTTTCAAATGCACACGAATAATGGTTGGATGCGATTGAGACAGAATTTCCAACTCTCCATCTACCAAACTGAGGCGCTCTCTGATACTGTGTAGCTCTTGTCCTGTGACTTCCTCAAAGCCACAACCATCATCTTCAAACTCTAAAACAATCCCATGATGACGACTTAGACGAATCTGACAGCTATCAGCCTGACTATGTTTAATGACATTATTGGCCAGTTCACGAAGTACCATAGATAAGGTAGACTGAGTAACTGGTGACAGGCTGTCTAAGTCAAGACTGCTCTCCACAGTCAGGACGATATCAGATAGGTCAAAGAGTCGCTCGAGTTCCAGTAACTCCTCTGCCACCGTTCGGTACTTGAGCTGATTGACAATTTCACGCACCTCGTACATGGAGTCACGGCTAATTTGGTTTAATTCTTCCAGATTCTTCCTAGCAGCATCATACTGCTCCTTGTCCATCTGTTTTAGAGCCAACTCGGTTTTGAGACTCATCATGGCAAAGGTGTGTCCCAAGGTATCGTGCAAGTCACGACCAATACGATTACGTTCATTTTCAGCTGATAGGATATTGATGGTACGGTTGGCTTCTTCCATCTTTCTCTCCTGACGCATACGGTTTTGAAAATAGTACATTCCCAAAGAAAAGAGGGGAATAACCATAGACAGCAGGTGGGCGCTCAAATCGTCTGTCAATAGGAAGGATGATGACGTCAAAATCAAGAGTGTCGCTAGAAAGGATAAGAAGCGATAAGATGATATGCTATCCTCAAAGCGCCAAACGAGAAGATTGACGTTGAAAAAAATAAACCACATCATCCCCCCCTGGAAGGTCAGGGTCATAAAGATAATGTAAGCTAGAGTGTAAAACCACAGAAAGGGAATCCACTTACTATAAGCTTTTTTCAAATACACCATCAGGAGATAAGCTATGGTAAACAGTCCAGTCAAAACTATGGTCCAAACTGGAAAATACCCACCAAAGACTCCCAATACTGGAAAGACAAGGAAAATCAGACTAACAAAATAAGCGAAATCATTTTTCTGGTAAGTTCTAAACATGGTCACTTTCTCTGTAAGATTTAATAAAAAGGGCTAAGCCTGTAGCTATTGTAGCATAGACCAGGATAAAAATGAGTGATTTCCATGAAAATTCCCCTTTTTTGGCAAAATTGACTACCAACTGATTGATATGGTAGATAGGTGTCCACTCCGAAATGTGCTGAACCCATTTTGGAAACAAGGTTACTGGCATCCAAGAACCACCGATAATAGCTAGTCCAAGAAAGACGATATTTCCGACGATAGCCATGATTTGTTGAGATTTAATTTGGGCCAGGAGTAAGCCAAAGGAGAGGAAGACTAGACTTGACAAGAGTAAAAGAGCACCTGAACCGATCCAATGTGAGAATGGCATCTTAACATCACGCACAAAAGCTCCCACACAGAAAGTTACGATGATAGCAACCATAAAGTTCATAAGAACTCGAAAGATTTTAGAGAGGTAGTAGGCCTGAATACTGATTTTTGAATGTTCGATGTAGGTTAACCAGTGCTCCGTTTGGTCCTCTCTAAGCATGTAGGGAAAGGTAAAGAAACCAAAGCTGGACATAGAGAATCCTGTCATGGTCAACATATAAGACAAGATAAAGGCTTTTTGTGACTCTGGGTCAGGACTCATTTCCATACCTGAATACAAGAGGAAGAATCCGACGGGCATTCCGATAGACATGATAAAGACAGGCCAACTGCGCCATGTTTTTATCCATTCGATTTTAAGTAGTGCTTTCATGACTTGTCCTCCCTTGTGCTATCAAATAAGCTATCTAAAAGTGTTTTGTTTTGAATTTCAATGTCAGAAATAAGGCATCCGTGAGCTTGTAAACTACTCCATACACTTTCAATATCTTTAGTCATAAAGGTTACAACATCACGTTTTTCAGTCACATCATAAATGGCTGCCAGTTTGTCAAGACTTGGCGCAAAGCGACTTGGTAAGGTGACTTGTTTTTCCTTTTCTTCGCTACGCATAGCATGTGGCGTAGTATCCCTAATGAGTTTCCCCTGATGAAGGACCAAGATGCGGTCAGCTGTGTGCTCGACTTCTTCGATATAGTGGGACGAATAAAGAATAGTCACACCTGACTTTTTCAGATCATTGATGATTTCCCAAAAACGTTGGCGTGTCGTAGTATCCATCCCTGCTGTCGGCTCGTCTAAAAAGAGAATGTCAGGCTTGCCAATTAGACAGAGAACAAAAGCAAGAAGACGTTTTTGTCCCCCTGAGAGTTTGTCCGCAAACTGCTGATACTGGTCGTCTTTGAATTGTAAGAGCGCTTGAATCTCTACTTTAGATAATCCATTCTCAGAAATATCTTGGAAAAAAGCAATCAGTTCCTTGACTTTCAATTGCGAGGGAATGGTATTTTCTTGGAGAAGGACCGCAATTTGATCTTGCGCTTTCCCCTTTTTACCCTTGATAAAGACTTGACCGCTACTGGCTTTCTTATCACCAAGAATACAGGACATCAAGGTCGTTTTACCAGCACCATTGGGACCAATTAAAGCAAGACAATCGCCTTGTCCCACCTCAAAGCTAACATGGTCTAAAATCGTTTTTCCCTTAATCTTTTTGACAAGATTTGTGACTTGAAGGATTGCTTCACTCATGTGTGTGATTTCCTTTCTTTTGATAAAAAGCTAAAAAAACATAACAAGCTGCAACAGATACTCCCATAACACTATAGAGAATATCACTGCTGCCATGAAGTAGGACATAAGCAAAGAGGATGGTCCAAATTGCTGCTAGAAGCATGACGCTTAGTATTTTCAATAGTTTCATGCTGAACCTCCTAGTTTTTCAAATCATTTATGACAAGGTCGATAAAACTTTTAGCCATCGTGATGAGAATGTAGGCTGAGATGGACAAGCCAATAATCATGCCAAGATTTGAGAAGATAGCTTCAAAATTGCCTTTTTCAAAGATGTCAGTAAACATGCTAAGTCCAGCAAAGATAGTTCCGATAACTGCGTAGATAAGGTAAGATGTTTTGATTTTCATGAGACGACCTCTTTAGTTTTTATTATTTCTAAGTTATGACTAAAGTATATCTTTTTGGTCACTCTCTTTTTAGCACCAGATGTCATGACATGACATGACATTTGTCATGTGACACAAAGGCAAGAAAAAGAGCTGACCTTTCAGTCAACTCTAACTTAAGTTATAAGCAAAAGGAAGTTCTTCCGTCATTTTAACACTATTCGTTTCTAGCCTTGAAATTATAATTTCAAGGCCAACATGTTAACCGTCATACCTGCTGCTGTTCCCAAAAGGTAGACGACATCTCCTTCTTTAACTAAACCATGATCTAATGAGTAAGCTAAACCAAATGGAACAGATACAGAAACCATATTACCATAGTCAGTAACTATGTTAAGATATTGATCTTCAGCAATACCAAGTTTATCCATTACCAAAGATAAGGCGCGACTAGCTTGATGGGGAATGATGTAGTCCACATCCGCAAGAGCCAAGTGAGTTTTCTCTTGGAATTCTTGGAACATATCAGGAAGCTTATGCGCTGATAAAAGGAGAATCTTCTTGCCCTTCATATCAAACATAAAGTCCGTTTTTGTCTTTTCTGAATATTTTTTAGGATGGTAAGAAGTCAAACCTCCACGGATTTCAGTATCATGGGCACCTTCTGACCAGGTATGTTGTAGACTTGCAATAACCCCTTTGTCTTGAGAACTTGCTTGGAAAATAAAGGCTGCTGCTCCGTCACTAAAGAGTTCAAAACTTTCTTTTTGTTTCGGATTGAGACCCAGACTTCCGACCTCACTAGATACAATCAAGACACGATGGTATTCACCAGCTTCAATCAAGTAGGACATTGTTGATAAAGCTGAGATAAAACTTGTACAAGTCGTATTGATATCCATAGCTGGGATGGCAAGTCCTTTTGCCACGCGCTCATGAATCAAGGCTGCAGTACAAGGAATAGGCTGCACACCAACTGCACTGGCTGAGACAAGACAATCAATGTCTTCAATTTTCAAATTAGCATTTTCAAGAGCTCGTTGGATAGCCACTTCGGCCAAATCCAACTGTGTTTCTTCATCTTCTACAACACGATAACGTGTTTGATTTTTGAATTCTACGGTTTGTTTTGGAAGACAAACTCCATAACCTGCGATTTCAACATGTCTTTTTACTTCTGTCATTGTCATTCATCCTTTCATAAACGCTGAATACGTTTGAGTTTTCGACTGGTATCCCAATGATAATCGGAAAAATGGATTTCCGGAACCTTAAACTGCTTTTGCTGCGCCAAGAGTTGAAACTGAGCTGTGATAGCTTCTTCTACTTGCTCGTCTCGTTGGCTTAGACAGACTTCAACAATCTTCTCTGAATGTTGCTTGACTTGATAGTCTCCAACATTTTCCACAAAGAGAATACAACGCCTGATAAAATCAGGATAGATTGTCACCTGGCCTCCATCCTGACCTTCAAAGTAGAAGATATCATCGGAGCGACCTTCGACCTTGTCAATCCTTGTATAATGAGAACCACATGGACAAGGTTCAGGATTTTCAACCAAGATATCATTAAGTTTGTAACGGTAAACAGGTTGACTGCTTCGCTTGAAATCCGTTATCACTGGATAAAATCGATGCTCATCCAGATACTCTTTCTCTACAAAAATGATATCCTCATTGAGGTGAAGATTGCCTGCAGAGCAAGTGCAGGCTAGAAAACCTTCCGTTGCTTGATAAACCTGATCAATAATGGGGAGCTTAAAAGCACTTGAGATGCGAATTCTATCACTATCCTCTAAAATTTCTGCTACAGAGACAATTTTTTGCGGTGAGATAGACAAGTCTCCTGCCTTAAGACGCTTGCTCAACTCTATCAGCATAGAAGCTGGTGCCACAACAATCGTCGGTTGATAATGATTAAGACGTTCAATATGTTCATCGGTATTTTTGAAAATATCGAAGTATTCTAATCGTATCAATGACGTATTGATAGTTTGGTAGAGTTCATTATCTGCCCTAAGGAAAAAGGCAATTCGGTGGCCAAAAAGATGACTCTTTGGCAACATCTTAGCTAAAATAGCTGCCGCCCACATGCTTCGCTCTTTCTCGGTCGTGATGAAGAGACCACGATGTCCCGATGTTCCTGAAGATAAACCAACAGCTACTTCACCTTTAAGTTCCGTGAAGTCACGAGTCTTTTCACTCTCAATAGCCAAGGCTAAAGCCTCATCGCGATCGATGCCTTGAGTGTTTAACTCGTTAAAATGCGTCATCATAAAGGTCTTATCCATATGGTCAAAGTCAGTAGGCACACCATTTTTGAAATAAGGAGACTCCCGTTTTAGAAAATCCATATAGTTAGATAATTGCTTTTTCTGATAAGCTTCTAAAGCTGCTCTCGTTTTGAAGTTGTGAAGCCATCTGGTTTGGATAAAGGTTTTAAGAAAGGTTATTTTTTTCATACAAGATACGCTCTATCCTTTCTACAGGGTCATGACTGACTAGTACTTCCGTCCCATCTTTTAGGATATCCTCCAGTAACTCAGTCCCCTTGATATAATCCGCCATATTATCCTGAACCAAGGACGGAATGAGGTGCATCTGTTTCGTATAAGGTAACAAATCGACACCCCAGCACAAGTCCGCTGCGATAAAAAGATTATAATCTTGAATATAGAGACAAGCCTGACCCTTGGCATGACCATCAACAGAGGCTACCAAGATACTTCCATCTCCAAATAAATCATAGGTCAGACGATAAGGAAAAGTTGAGTTTTGCTGATCAGCCTTGATTACTGTTACCTGTTTCTCAAAAGACGCTGGCAAAAATTCCTTAAAAATCAAATCCTTCAACTTAGGCTTCTGATAAACCTCATAAACCTCCTGAGTCAGAAGGAAGCTCGCATTAGGAAAGAAGCCAGCCCCTCCCAAATGATCAGGATGCAGATGGGAAAGCATAACATAGGTAATGTCATCAGGCCTAATCCCCTTCGTCTTCAACAAGTTTGAAATCTGATCCTTTTCTGTCATCTGCACCGGCGTTCCCAAACGATACAAGCCATAGCGAAGCTTGGTCTTAATATCGTAGTGATAACCTGTATCATAAAGCAGATAGCCTTTATCTCTGTGTTTGATTAGAAAGACACCAGCTGGAAAGGTCATCTTTTTATTCTTGACTTTTTTGAACAAAAGACCAGTATAGCTAGTACAATATCCCGCAGGAAAATAATCAATGCTTTCGATAATCTTGGACATATTGTTCAATCCCTTCTGAAATCGTTATTTTAGGCCTATAGCCCAAGTCACGCTCTGCCTTGCTAATATCTAAAGTCTGACTATAGCGCAGCAAGTAATAGGTATAGCGTGTTAGGGCTGGCTCTCCTTTGAGCTTTAGACTCTTATAAATAAACTCCAAACTGCTTGAAATAACAGACACAAGTGGAGCTGGGATTTTGCGATAGCGGATGGGATAGCCCAAACCTCTCAAGGTTTCTTCAATCAAGTTCCTAAATGCTCTGGGTTCTCCATTGGTAATATTATAAACCTCGCCAGCTGCTTGAGGAGTTTCCAAAGCCAGACGAATAGCCAAAGCAACATTTTCCACACAGGTCATATCCATCAGTTGGCGACCATCACCAATCAAAGGAATACCGATCTTCTGACTAAGATTAAGAACACGTGGCAAAATGCTGGTGTCTCCAATCCCAAAAAGTCCTCGAGGTCGCAATATGACACTAGACACATCAGGATAATCTTTAAATAGTTTTTCTGATGCCAATTTACTTCGAATGTAATTGTTAAGCCTATTTTCCTGAGGGGCATCGCTTTCTTTGATACCAAGCTGGTCTCTAGGCGCTGCATAGATACTTGGAGACGACACATATACCAAGCGCTCGATTTTAGCCTCACGGCAAGCTTCAAGGACGTATTTAGTTCCTAAGACATTCGTTTGGTAAAAGTCTTCCCAAGGACCCCAGACTGTTGACAAAGCGCCGGCATGAACGACCATATCCATTTCCTGACAAGCCTTAGTCAAATCCTCTTGGTTTGTCAAATCTCCTTGAATAAAGGTCACAGAGGCATTTACCAGAGACTGGCCAATTGCACGATTACGACCAAAAGCTCTGACTTGATAACCGTGCTCAACCAGTTCTTCCACGACATACTTGCCTAAAAAACCTGTAGCCCCCGTTACTAAAACTTTCTTCATTGTTTTTTCTCCTTGTCTGCCAGCAGGCGAGTAATTTCACCCTCCACTACTTCTGTAGGGTGATATGACTTGGCAGCATGACTTAAAACCTTAAGCTCTGACCAATCTTTCTTAGCCAACAATGTCTCAAAAGCTTTCCCAATTGCCTTGTCATCCTCTCTTTTGGCAGTCAAAGCTACACCTGCCTCAAGGCCACGAATAGCATAGTCATACTGGTCATAATCGTGTGGCAGTATTAGAGCTGGCTTGTTATTTATAATACATTGGTAAAAAATACCCGCACCACCATGATGAATGACATAATCCATCTGTGGAATGTACTCTTTGTAGGGAAGATAAGAAACCACTGAAACATTTTTCATTAATTTTTGGCATTGGAATGCTTGCCCACCAAGACCTAAAGTTACAAAAAAATGGCACTCTGGATGGGACTTAGCTAACAGCTTCGTTTGGTAAATTAAATTGTCCTTTGCCCAGTCCAATTGAGTCCCACAGGTCACTAGGACTTTTTTATGATTAGCAAATGAAGACAAATCCAGAGGATAATCCTCACCTCGTTCTACTGAAGCTCCAGAAGGACCCACCCAGTGATAATGTTCTGGGAACCCTTTCTTTATCTCCAACTCTTTCATTCCTATTCCTAAAATAGAATACGGTGAATAGATACTCTCTTGTCCCTTATGGTTGTACATTTTAAAACCATAGCGTTTTAATCGATTTCGTAATAAAAAAGTGGCGGAATACTTCAAGAAACGTGTCATTTTCCTGCCTAGCCATTGTTGAATCAATTGGTTACGATTCTTCGGACTTCCCATTCCTCCGAAAAAACAAGGAGGACCATCCGTCGTTTCAATAGCAAATTGTGTGGCCATTGTCGTTATCCACGGAATTTCCATTTGCTCTGCAACAAGTCCTCCCGACAAGGTTATAAAATCTGCAATCACTAAATCAGGTCGGCTTACTTCCCATTCCGATAGTAATTGATCGGAAACAAGATTAATAATATCAAGACTAGCTGATAGTTGACGATAAGCAGAAAAAAGGCCCAATTGCTCCTTATTATTAGCCACCCTTTCAAAGTCCGCTTCATGACCTTCAAGAATAGTAACAACCTTAAAGCCTGCTGCCTCAGCTACTGCACGTTTCTGCTGCCCTGTGAATAAACGAATATCATAGCGAGGATTTTTTAATAAAGGCATTAGCAGATTCATGGTTGGATAAAGGTGCCCACTTAATGGAACGATAACCACATCAATTTTTAGTTTTCCCATAACATTAGCATAGCAAATTTTTTTTGAAAGAACTACTCAAAACCGTATCATGTCAACTATTAGAGTAATTCTATTTGTAATTTCACCCTATTTTTAACAACAAATAAAAAGCCAACCCAAGGGTCAGCTTCTTACTGTCTAATATCGATCAGCGAGTTCATAATAAGTGCGGACGACACGTCCTTTATAATGCACTCTGACTTTCCGTAGCCAAAGGCTATCACCTTTTTCAAGAATATTAAAGTTAGATTGGCTGACGAAAAAGTTACGTTTAGTGTCACCAACCTTAACCACTAGGAAATGATTAGCCCTTGTTCTTGGTGCTTTGGCAATTCTCTTTCCAATGATGATGCCAACAACCTTAGACCAATCCTCGCTATAATAACCCATCTTGGTTAAGACAAAGAGGAGAAATCTATCCGTTAATATCCAGATAATAGCGATAAGCCCAAGCAAAAAAACGATAAAGATTCCCGTCACCAAGCCTAAACTACCACTTTCACGCCCACTTTCAAACCAGAGATGTAAGCCTTTCTGATTTCCAAAATACAAGAGAGCTAGGAAAATACCTGTAAGGAGGAGAGCGAAGACTCTTTCACTATTTCTTAAAATAAAATCTTTCATGTCCTACTCCTTCTCTACCGTAGTGTAGCTACCATTTTCACTCTTGATAGCAATATCTGATGACATGGCAACTGATAAAGTAATTGGACCACGGAGCTGGCCGTCACTATCTCTAAGTTCCCAATTGCTACCGTCAGTTGTTGTTGCGATTTCCTTGGTCTCTTGACCATTTTCATAAACCGGCAAAACATAAACTTCTGTCACACCTGGTAGTTCTTGATGCTGTCCTGTCGAGCTATCCTCAATCACAAAGGTTGAACTGGCCTGGTCGTAGACCACCTTTTTAGTGTCAGAAATGGGCTTGTCTGACTTTTCAGCCAAATCAGATATGGCAGATGCTGCTTTATCTACCGTCCCCTGTGAGACCAGTTCATTCCCTGTAAGCCCTGTAATGACTTGTATCTTCTTAGGTTGCGATTTCAGCATTTCTCGGGTGAAAAAGCCATTGGCGAGGAAAAAGATACCACATACCATAATGAGAAAATAGACGACAATAATCTTTTGCCCTGTTCGGGTGGGCTCGGTCACTTCCGTCACTTGACGTATCGGACGTCCCTGCCAAACATCTTGCTTGTATTTCTTATCCAAGAGGTCACAAAGGTAGGCCTCCAACAATGTGAAATCAAACTCCTTGGCTAACGTTTCAAGCCCTTCCAAGGTCTCATATTTCAGGCCGCCTCTTTCGAGTATAGCTCCTATAGTCTTAGTCAAACGGTAGGCAAAATCCTGATCACCCAACCAGCCCAAATCAGAACACTGATTGATATAACCTTTGAGTTTAGACATAGTCAGAGGATTGTAAAGAAAATACTCCTCAACAACTTGAAGAAAACTATCCTGATCCTTAATAGCTAAATCTTCTCTAAGAACAGAGTCCTCGCTAGTCCTTGAATAAGGCTCACTATGATTGAACGCTTCATGAATATCAGATAAGGCTAACTCATCCAACTGTTCCTGTTCTTCCTCAGAGATCACCTGCTGAAAGTCATGTTCTGTCACTTGCTTGTCTTCGACTTCTTCCGTCGCAGAAGCCGTAAGCTCAAGTTCTTCAATACTTTCCTGTTTTTGACTAGACTTGCTAGCATCTGCAGCTTGTTTAAAGGAAACTTCTAGCTGAGAGTCAGATACCAGACCGACCACGCTGCCATCGGCCTTTTTATGGCCTATGACAGCACCCACATCCTCATTTCCAGAATGCGATTTTTGCCAGGAAAGGGCCTCTTGATAAGCCTTTTGCAGGCGTTGGAAATTTTCAGGATCATCCTCAGGGTGATAAACCTTACTTTGTTTGGCGTAGGCTCTCTTGATGTCCTTAAGATTATTGGTTGGTTGAATGCCCAAAATCGACCAAAAATTCATGCGTCACCTCCTATCTCCAGAAATTAGGGTCATCAGACCTATCAAAGGGTTCACCAGTCTCCTCATGGTCAGCTTCTTCTTGACGGAAAATATCCAAATCATCTAGTGACATGATATTTTCAATGCTATCAAGATAAGCTTGGTAGCGTTTCACGATTTCTTTTCGCTTCTTGATATTGTTAATAGCTAGCTGATAGCTTTTTTCAAAATCTTCCATTTGCCACAAAAAATGTAATTGCATCTTATAAGGCATTTCCATGACTAAACGATAGGCCCGCTCAGATTGCGTTTTAAAGTCGACCTCAAAGGACAATTGATCAGAGACAAGCTTGATATTCTCAAGGTGCTCACTCTTATCGACTTCTTCGATTTTACTTTGACTACCGATACGATACGTTTTAGTCTCGCCTGTTGACCCCAGTTTAACCTCTATATAGAGCATGGAATTAATATCGTAAGTAAAGGTAGTCTCAAAAAACTCTGTCTTAGTCGCAGTCCCAGGAACATCGATAATAAACTCATCCAAAAAGAGATTTGCCTCAGGATCGAGCGATTCTCCCTGATAAATCATAAAGCGACATTGTTTCTGTCCCCGACTGGCATAATAATATTTGCTTGCAGAGGTCGGAAGGACAGACAGCTTATTAATGACCTTTGAAAAGATATTTTTATCAAAGTCAGAGTCATAGGCACTGATTCCCAATGAGAAAGGACAAATATCTGTAATCACTAAATCTTTGACCTTCTCTTGACGCTCCTTGACTGCCAAGTAAGTCCCCAAACCACGCGCAACCAACTCATCCATATCCTTCAGACGCTTAATAGGAAGATTGAGCAGATTCATGATATAAGATTGAACCAAAGGCATCATGCTAGACCCACCGACCAAGATAAAGGCATCCAGTTCATGTGCCTTGTAACCACTATCACTCACCGCCCTACCAATAACTTTCTTAACACGGTCAAGAACAGGTTGAATGATGGTCTTAAGCTCTGCCTGATTGTATTGTTTCATGTAATATTGGTCATCATAGGTCAAGGATACCGCAGCCACTTTTTCCTTTTGCAGCTTTAGTTTGCATCGCTCTGCGGATAAGAGGAGACTGGATTTTTGCTTCCTATCTAATTTCTCCAAATCAATCCCTTGCGACTGGCAAAAATCTTCAGCAATAGCCTTATCAAAGTCACTACCACCCAAGAAGTTATCCCCTGCAATGGAAACGATTGAAATCACATTATCAAAGCAATCAACCACAGAAACATCAAGCGTTCCTCCTCCAAAGTCGAAAACGATGAAAGACTCGTCCTTGCCAATCTTATGACAAGAAATGGCTGCCGCAGAAGGCTCGTTAATCAAACGTTCTACCTTAATGCCCAATCGTTGTCCAATAGCCTTGGTGGCTGAACGTTGCTTCTCGTTAAAATAAGCTGGCACACTAATGAGTACCTCATCAACCCTTTCACCTAAGTAGTTTTCAGCATCTGCCACCAACTGTTTAACCACTAGGGTTGATAAATCCGTTGCCGAAAAGGCTTCCCCATCAAGGTAAAACATTTCATTGGTTCCCATGGAACGTTTAAAGAGTTGGGCCGTATTATCAGGATCAGTCACTAAGCGTTCCTTCGCAATTTTTCCAACTGTCAAGACATCGTCTGACACATGGACAACGCTTGGCGTCAAATAGTCGCCAAAACTATTTGGAATCAGCTCAACCTCTCCCTCACGATAGGTAACCGCTAAACTATTCGTCGTTCCCAAATCAATACCAATTGTTGCCATAACATTCTCCTAAACTGCTTTTGTCTTTCTATTATAACATAGTCAAAAATGTCCTTTTCAAGTGGTAAATCAACGTTTTCAAATACGCCATGAACTAAGAAGGCCTGCATATAATGGCATCACATTCTTTTTAAGAACAAAGTGAGTATAACTGAGACTTTCCGCTATGATAAAAACCCCAAAAGCACTTAAACTTCAGAGGTCCAGAAATATCGAGACCTTATACTCTAAGCTTAGGCATGGAACTTCTTTGAAATTCGCTAACATCCGTCATAACCCAAGGAAAGTCTCAAAAGAGATTCTTTATCAAAAAATAAAAGCCAACCCAAGGTCAGCTTTTCATTTATCTTAATGACTATTTTTTGAATGGTTCTTCCACCATGATGAGAGGATAGAACCTGAGATATTGTGCCAAATGCTAAAGATAGTTGATGGGATAGCAGCTTGTGGCACGAAATATTTCATAGCAAGCGTTGCCCCAAGACTTGAGTCTTGCATACCCACTTCGAAGGTAATGGCTTTTTGTTGTGGCTCTTCCAAACCAAGGATTTTTGAAAATCCAAAACCAAGGGCATACCCACAAAGATTGTGGAGCATGACAACTGGAATGACAAGAGCTGTTGCTGCTGTGAAAATATTGGCATGGTTGGCAGAAACAACTGCCCCAACAATCAAGAGGATGGCAGCCTGTGAAATCAAAGGCATAATCTTAATGATGGCATCGATTTTCTTACCAAAAATAGAGTGGATAACCACACCCAAAATAATAGGCACAACAACGATACGCAAGGTACTAAGGAAAAGGTTTTGTGCAGGCACACTGACATATTGACCAGCCAAGACGGACAAGAGCGTTGGAATCATAAGTGGTGCCAAGAGAGTTGAAAGGGTTTCGATAGAAACATCCAAGGCAACATCCCCACCTGAAAGGAAGGCCATGACACTAGATGAAGTTCCGCTCGGACAAGACCCAACTAGGATAACACCTGCTGCTGTCGCACCCTTAAGATGGAAAATTATACAAAGCAACCAAGCCAAGCCAGGCATGATGACATAGTGAGCAACAGTACCAAGGATGACTGGAATTGGACGCTTAGCAATACGCTTGAAATCCTCAGTGGTCAAAGTAAGCCCCATACCAAAGAGAATCAAACCAAGCAAGTAGGCCGTATTGGGAATGACCCAACTACTTGTTGCTGGAAAGGCGTAATTAAAGACAGCCCAGAAAATAACAGCTACAGTAAACCATTTGCTGAGCCATTTACTAAAAGATACTAGTGACTCCATAATGAAACCTTCTTTCTATTTTCACGATATAGTATAGCACTTTCGTTTTGAATTTCAAGGTGTGTTTGGAATTTTCTGAAATTTACTTCAAAAAAATAAACCCTCGCACTTGAACTGCGAGAGTTTAGAGATTTCTATCACACTTAAGCCTCGTCTTCCGACTTCTCTTCAAAGTGCTGAGCCCGTTCTTCACCCCACAATAAAGGCAATAATTCACCCAGAGTGATGGTTTGACGTGTCTCGTAGTCAACCATAAACTCCAAGTTACGATTATCGGGATGGAGCTCCATTAAAAATTCTCGACAGGCTCCACAAGGCATACCAGATGGCCCACCATGAGGTGGCTGGTCTCGAAAAGCAATAATACGCTTAACCTTGGTCTGACCAGACTCTTGATACATATTGAAAAGGGCAGCTCTTTCGGCACATAAGTGGAAAACACCACAAGTCCCTTCCATACAAAAGCCTGTAAAGATTTGTCCATCTTCAGCCTCCACCGCAGCCACGACATGCTTAGCATAGACAAAGTCTGATACTTCCTGTGGTTGATACAAGGCTTGGGCTTGTTCATACATTTTCTGCCAAATATCCATTTTTTCTCCTTTATACACGATCACTTTCTCTATGAGACTTGATATAGAGTGCAAGCCCTGTTGCTACTGCCGTATAGGCAAGAATACATAAGAGTGATTGCCATGCAAACTTTCCATCGTTAGCAAAATGAACGACCAACTCATTGACATGATAATAAGGTGTCCATACAGAAATACTCTGAATCCACTTTGGAAACATGGAAACAGGCATCCACGACCCTCCAAGTATGGCTAAGCCCAGGTAAATGATATTGGCTACAATGGACATGATTTGTTGGGATTTAATCTGAGCAATAAGTAAACCAAGGGCTAGAAAGACCAGACTTGAAAGAAGTAGGAGAACACCTGAACCAATCCAAACAGAAAGTGGCATCTCGACATTTCGGAAATAGGCTCCCACACAAAAGGTCACAATGATAGCGACGATAAAGTTTAGAAGCACACGGAAAATTTTAGAAAGATAATAAGCCCAGATACTGATTTTTGAGTGCTCGATATAGGTCAGCCAATGCTCCGTTTGGTCCTCTTGCAACATATAGGGAAAAGTGAACAAGCCAAAGCTAGACATGGAAAAACCAGTCATAGTCAACATATAGGTCTTTAGAAACTCTTTCTGTAACTCTGGAGTCGGACTTGAGACAATACTTGAATAGAGGAGGTAAAAAGCGACAGGCATACCAATCCCTAAAATAAATATGGGCCAACTACGCCATGTTTTAATCCATTCTATTTTTAGTAATGCTTTCATGACTTGTCCTCCCTTGTTGAATCAAATAGACTATCCAAAAGTGTTTTATTCTGAATCTCAATATCAGAAATCCCACAGCCCAAATCTTCCAAACATTTCCAGATTTTGTCAATATCTTTGGTCATGAAACTAATGACATCCCGCTTTTCAGTAATCTCATAAATGTCTGATAGTCCGTGAACAATACTCACAAAGCTGCTTGGAAGAGTGATTTGTTTTTCTTTTTCTTCGTGTCGCATAGCGTATGGCGTGGTATCTCTGATAAGTTTTCCTTGGTGGAGGACTAGGATACGGTCAGCCGTATGCTCCACTTCTTCAATGTAATGAGAGGAATAGAGGATAGTTGTCCCAGCTTTTTTCAAATCATTGACAATTTCCCAGAAACGTTGACGAGTGGAAGTATCCATACCCGCTGTCGGTTCATCTAAAAAGAGAATTTTAGGTTTATCAATCAAACAAAGAACAAAAGCCAAAAGACGCCTCTGCCCACCAGAGAGCTTGTCCGCAAACTGTTGATACTGGTCCTCTTTAAATTGTAGCAGTTCCTGAACTTCTTGATTGGTTAAGGAGTTGTCAGAAATAGTTTGGAAAAAAGCAATCAGTTCACTAACTTTCAAACTATTTGGAATGGTATTTTCCTGAAGAAGAACAGCAATTTGATTTTTGGCTTTACCAGCCTTGCCTTCGATGAGGACTTGCCCACTACTGTGTTTTTTATCACCAAGAATACAGGACATCAAGGTACTTTTACCTGCCCCATTTGGCCCAATCAGAGCAACACAATCTCCTTGATTTATCTCAAAACTAATATCCTCTAAGATTGTCTTTCCCTTAATACTTTTTCCTAGAGAAGAAACCTGAATAACCGCTTCAGTCATACGTGTCATATCCTTTCTTTGGGTGTCGCTTCATGTTAGTGGACAAGATAAGTTCCGTAACAGATAGGCCCTAATACTCTACTGTCAACTCGGTACATAAGAGACTTCCTGTCAGATGAAACCTCGTTTCAATCCGATCCAGATTAGATTCACAACGATTCACCTTGACAGATGGTAGGGAATTTGAAATTCCAGTGGTATCCATGACACAACTGATAAAATAAACTGCCAATAAGATTAGGAAGCAGGGCCAAGCATTAAACCGTTTCATAAGCAGGCTCCTCTCTAGCCAATGATTGCAATTTTCTAATCATTTTCACTACCAGTATAGCATTTTTTGTAAACGCATTCAATATTTCTTAGGTGTTAGTGACAACAAAAAAAGAGCTTTCGCTCTTTGATCATTTTCAATGTTTGATAGTCACCTGTCCAAAGGATACCGAACCTGTTAGATATACCGTAGTGCTGGACAAATCATGTTCACCGAAATCTTCCTCATACTTGACACCTATTATGCCGATATGCAATCCATCTGTATCAACTTGCCAATCCTTAGGCACTCGAATGACAACCTGAGAAAAATTGGCTTGAATCACAATCTGAGGGCGGTCCGTCATAAACTGGGCCTTACGCAAATCAAGGGTCAAACGCCCAAAATCAGCATTGGCATAGACAGTCTCAAGGTTTTGAGAAGTCACCACCTGAACAGATTCTGAAAAAAGACTCTTGGCAAAAATCTCACGTTCACGTCCTTTAGTCACTTTATAAGACATATTTTTCTTAAAACCTGGCTTGCTAAAACGATCTACCGCAATGCCCAAGATAAGAATCCCTACAAAGAGAGTCCATTCCGAATAGTCCAAGCGAAAAAGGTCATGGATGTAGGTAGACAGAAAGGCCAGCCCCAAGAAAAAGAGAAATTTCCCCTTAGATTGCCAGCTCAAAAGCACAAAAAACAAGGCCAAAATCAACTTATAATTAAAAGCCAAATACAAATCTGGAATAAAAGCTGTCGCAATGAAATAGGCCGCAATGATTAATAAGGTAATAACACCTGAATTAAAGCGTTTCATAACAGGTCCTCCCTAAATCCTGTCCTTGAGTTTTTCCACAAAGAGGTAGGCCGCTGGACAGAAAAGCGTATTTTTGATAGTCAAGTGATTAATCTGATAGATTTTCTTACGATCCGTGTGCGGAAAAGCTGCACAAGCCTTAGGACGGACATCATAGATATCACAGAGATTATCAGGACCCAAAAATGGACAAGGCATGGACTTGAAGACCTTATCACCATCCTCATCTACTTGCAAGTACATCTCCTCGAAAGCAGGTAACTTCATGCGAAAATGCTTAGCAATGCGAGTGATGTCCTGCTCTGTAAAGTCAGGACCAAGTGTCTTACAACAATTAGCGCACTGGGTACAATCAATTTCTTGAAAGACTTCATTGTGTACCTGCTGAACAATCTTATCTAAATTTTTAGGAGCCTTCTTCTTGAGTTGTGCTAGAAACTTTCGGTGCTCCCCCTGCTTTTGACGTGCCAATTCCTCGTAACGTTTGACATCAATAGTCTGTGACATGTGTTTTCTCCGATGATTTATAATTCTTTCATCTATTATAGCATAAAAGAAATAGAGCCTAGCATGAACTAGACTCTATGTCAATTACATCGATACGATTCGACGATAGGAACGAGACGTTAGGGCAAAAACCAAGATATAGGCTAGGAAGAATACGCCACAAACAATGATAGTAACCACTAACATAAGACTTGGATTAAGAACTCCAATGATACGCACAATCAAACTGATCATATGATAGGCAAAGGCCAAGTGAATAAAGGCAAAAATCAAGGGGAGGAAGAAGACAGTAAGGACTTGCTTTCCAATGGTTTGCTTGACTTGGAGGTCGTCCAAGCCAATCTTTTGAAGAATAACAAAGCGCTCACGATCCTCATAACCCTCGGAAATCTGTTTATAGTAAATCACGAGAACTGTGCCAAGCATGAAGATGATGGATAGGAAGATGCCGATAAAGAAGGTTCCACCAACAAAGCCATTTACCATGCCTTCTGCATCATATCGGCTATTTGCAGTGAAGTAAGACTTAGGGAGGCCAGTAGTTTGTCCAGCTAACTGTTGTGTTTCTTTATCCGTGATTTTGTCTAGCAAATCTGAATTTTTCTTGGCATCATGTGAAGGGTCTTTGACATTAACACCAACATAGGTAGCTTGGGTGGTTGCTGTTCCTTTGATACTTTCTTGAAAATCATCCATATCAGGAACAACAAGGTAGCTATAATCAGAAACTATGATTGTAAAGAGGTTGGGTACTTTACCTTTAAGAAAGTCATTAAGGCTATCATGGATCTGGTAGGTTCGACCATTGACAGACAAACTCTTTTGATCTTTTAATGTTTTATTTTTAGTAAATAAGCCAACTTGATTTGAAGTCAGATTGAGGTCTTTACCTGTTAATTGTTTATAAGTAGATTGTGAGAAGACAAGAAAAATTGACTTTGGTAGAACTTTTCTTTCATTCTCAGAAAAGATGGTTAACTTGTTTTTTTCTTGTTCTTTGATACCAAAGTAGAGGTAACTTGCTTCCACTTTTCTATTTACCTGATTTCCCGTCTGTACTAAGAAATCATCCATAGCTTTCCGTGTACTTGTTAAATCTACATTCGTCCCTGTAACTGAGTAATCATGCGGAGCAGAACTCGCCAGATAGTCTTTTTTTCCAGCATAAATACTTGCAGCACCTACAAGTGTCACCAAAACCATACTTGAGAGAATGGCAATGGTCGCCAGCCCAACTGCATTTTTTTTCATCCGAAAGACAAGGTTGGAAATGGAAATCATATTATTGGGCTTGTAATAGTAGCTCTTCTTCTTTTTCAAGAGTTGCAGAACAACTGTTGTCCCGGCATTAAAGAGAAGGTAAGTCCCTAGAATGACCAGTAGAACAGCTAGGAAAAAACTCATAATAGCCGTTACTGGATTCTGAACAGAGAGAGCAAGATAGTAACCATACCCCATAGCACCAAGTCCCAAAAGGGTTTGAATAACTAGGAAACGTCCCTTTTTTTCACCCTTAAGGCCATCTTTAGTTAATTGTAAAGGATTAAGCCGTAGCAATCGGAAACCATTTACCAAAACCAACAAACCAAAAATACAAGCAAAGATGACAAGAACAATAGGAATTGTCATTACTTGAAAGGTCGAAACTAAACCAGTACTTTCACCGATAAGCCTTTGAAGAAAAGCATAAATGAGTTTATCGAAAAGTGCCCCCACACCTATACCTAGAAGCAAAGTCACAAAACTCATAATCACTGTTTCTTTTAGAATCATACTAAAGAGGTGACGCTTCTCTAAGCCTAGCACACTATAGAGACCAAGCTCCCTTGAACGATTTTTCATAACAAAGCTATTGGCATAAAGAACAATAATTCCAGAGGATAGGGCGACAATTCCAAGTCCCATCCCCAAAACCATCTTGATAGCATCTGCCCCAGTCAAGTCATCCAGATGAGGATTAAGCGTTAAAGATGTAAAGATATAGGTAATGGCAATAGCCAGAATAGTTGCTAAAGCAAAAGGATAATAAAGCTTACGATTTTTTATGAGATTGGACAAAGCCAGTCTATTGGTTAGACGAAACATATTAGTTCACCTCACTTGCCATTGCAGTTAGTGTATCGGAAATTTCCTGGAACATTTGATGTTCAGACTTATCTCCTTTGAAGATTTGATTATAAAGAATTCCATCCTTGATAAACAAAACACGCTGCGCTCGACTGGCGGCCGCTGTCGAGTGAGTTACCATGAGAATGGTCTGACCGCTGGCATTAATAGCATCAAAGACATCCAAGAGCGCTGCTGAAGATTTGGAATCCAGGGCACCTGTTGGCTCATCTGCTAAGAGTATTTCTGGTTTTGTGATGATTGCACGCGCAACCGCAACCCTTTGCTTTTGGCCACCTGAAATTTCATAAGGGTACTTCTCCAGTAAGGAATGAATTCCCAGTTGACGACTGATTGCATCTACTTGTGTCATCATTTGCTTAAGTGGGCGACGAGAAAGAACCAAAGGTAGCAAAATATTATCTTTAACTGATAGGGTATCTAAAAGATTGAAATCCTGGAAAACAAACCCTAATCTTTCACGACGGAAGCTAGAAGCATCCTTGTTTTTGATGGTTGCTGTGTCCATACCATTCAGATAGACACGCCCTGCTGTTGGTTTATCAAGCATGGCAAGGATATTAAGCAAGGTTGATTTTCCTGACCCAGACTCACCCATGATTGCAACATAGTCACCTTTATCAACCGTAAAATGGATATCTTTAAGGGCTTCAACCTGATTTCCTTTGAAACGTGTTTTATAGATTTTTTTAACATGTTGAACATCTAGTAATGTCATAATAAGCTCCTTTATTTAATAGATTTGGAAGAGATTTTAGGAACCTCTTACTTAACTTCTGATACCATTTTATAGAAAAAGCAAGGTCTCAACCATAACCCTTGCTTTCATTTCTAGCCTTATTTCTTACACTTTTGTAAGTTATTAATCAATAGCCAACTTTTGCTTTTGAAAATGAATGGAAACTGTGGTTCCTTGACCTACTTGGGAACTAATACTAATATCATGTCCAAGCTGATCAGCAATTTTCTTAGAAAGATAGAGTCCCAGTCCAGACGATTGCTGAGTCAAGCGGCCATTGTAACCTGAAAAACCACGCTCAAAGACACGTAAAATATCACTATCCTTGATACCAATCCCAGAATCTTTAAGATAAAGCCTATTATCTTTGAAGTAAATGTCAATGCCACCACTTTTTGTGTACTTCAAACTATTTGACAAGACCTGCTCTACGATAACCAAGAGCCATTTTTCATCTGAAACGACCTTAACATCTAAGTCATGTAGATTAATCGTTAACCCTTTTTGAATAAAGAATAGACTATGCTTTTTAACAACTTCTTTAACCAAGGGTTCTAATGAGACTTGTTTCAACTGCAAATCATCATGAAAATTTTCCAAACGTAAATACTGCAAGACCAAATTGGTGTAGGCATCAATCTTGAAGACCTCTTGCTCCAAGAGAGCCTTGGTTTTACTATCCCTAACATCCTGAAGTAATAATTGACTGGCTGCTATTGGTGTCTTGATTTGGTGAACCCAGAGCGTATAGTAGTCCATCAAATCTGTATAGCGCTTGCGCTCCTCCTCAGTCTGAACCATCTGACTCTCCCTAGCATTTTCCAAGGCCTGGTCTAGGTAAAACTCCAAAGGGCTTAACGGAGTAATTTCTTCATAAAGATAAGCTGCTTTTGACGTTTTGAAGGATCTACTCAGGTCCCAAATAACCATGATAACGCTCACAAATGTCAAAATTGTCAAGGCATAATAAAGAACATCTGCCACCTCTTCAAATAAAAAGGCAAACAAAACCAAGATGAGGCCGTTAAAGATAAACATAAGATAGAAAGGCAGACGTGACCTCACATGGTATTTGATAAATTGACGCTTACCCATCATGACGCAACCCGTAGCCGACACCTTTCTTGGTTTCGATAAAATCCTTCAAACCTACTGCTTCTAACTTCTTACGCAAACGTGCTACATTGACAGACAGGGTATTATCATCAATAAAGAAGTCACTGTTCCAAAGCTCCTTCATGAGGTCTTCACGACTAACGATATTACCAGCACGCTCGAAAAGAACTTGTAAAATCTGAAACTCATTCTTAGTCAAAGAAACGACTTCTCCCTGATAAACCAAATCCATGGCCTTAAGGTTCAATATCACACCCCTATATTCCAAGAGACTCTGGTCCTTACCAAACTCATAGGAACGACGTAAAAGCCCTTGAATCTTAGCTAAGAGAACATTTTGATCAAAAGGTTTGGTCACAAAGTCGTCCCCACCCATATTGATTGCCATAACGATATCCATAGCTTGATCTCTAGAGGATAAGAACATAATAGGTACCTTGGAAACCTTACGAATTTCCTGACACCAATGATAACCGTTAAATAGAGGTAAACCAATATCCATAAGAACTAAGTGAGGCTCCTCTTTAACAAAAATAGATAGGACTTCCATGAAATCTTCAACAAGAACAACTTCATAACCCCACTGTTCTAGCATTTTTTTGACTTGTTGACGGATAACCTCGTCGTCCTCTACTAATAAAATCTTATGCATAACTCTACCTCTTTCATTTCCCACTATTATAACAAAAATGACATAAGAATCCCCCATTCTCAGCAAATCTTACAAAAATGTTAGATTGAATTTTCCAACTTTTTAAAGGGTACGTTTTCATAGGAAAAATCCTTTGAGTCTTCAAAGAAAATATAGTATTATAATAGAGTTGATGTTGGTTTATGATTAACCTACTACACCCTCATCGATAATTGAGAACTTTACTTATTTATATCACGAATTGGCGTGATGTTTCTACAAGGTGCCGTAACACCTAACAATGAGTAAGTCCCAAAACTCAGAAAAAGATTTTCTTATCTCTTTCTGGCTTTTAAGGCTTGCTTGGCAAGCTTTTTTCTATTCATCGATGGTCTTTGATGTTTTTTCGCTTCTCAAACAAAGTTCTAAAAGCACCAGAAACACATCATTGTTATTCACTTTATAGGAGGTAATATGAAATTACTGGAAGACCGCATTCTCAAAGATGGGAATGTCCTTGGGGAAAATATCCTCAAAGTTGACTCTTTCCTTACTCACCAAGTGGACTTTGACCTCATGCGTGAGATTGGAAAGGTCTTTGCTGAAAAGTTCAAGGATGCCGGCATCACTAAGGTGGTGACGATTGAGGCATCTGGTATTGCACCAGCCCTCTATGCTGCCGAAGCCTTGGATGTCCCTATGATTTTTGCTAAGAAGGCTAAAAATATCACTATGACCGAAGGAATCCTCACTGCTGAAGTTTACTCCTTCACTAAACAGGTGACAAGCACTGTCTCTATTGCAAGCAAGTTTCTCTCCCCTGAAGACAAGGTCCTCATCGTTGATGATTTCCTAGCCAACGGTCAAGCTGCCAAAGGCTTGATTCAAATCATTGAAGAGGCTGGCTCACACGTCGAAGCTGTCGGAATCGTTATCGAGAAATCTTTCCAAGATGGTCGGGCTCTTTTGGAAGAAGCTGGCTACCCAGTGGTTTCACTTGCTCGTTTGGATCGTTTCGAAAATGGTCAAGTCGTATTTAAGGAGGCAGATATCTAATGCAAAATAAAGAGAAACACTCGCAGGCGGCAATCTTAGGACTGCAACACCTACTCGCCATGTACTCAGGATCAATCCTGGTTCCAATTATGATTGCTGGAGCTTTGGGATATTCAGCCCATGAATTAACCTACTTGATTTCAACCGACATTTTCATGTGTGGTGTAGCAACCTTCCTCCAACTTCAACTTAATAAATACTTCGGTATCGGTCTTCCAATTGTTCTTGGGGTTGCCTTCCAGTCAGTAGCACCACTTATTATGATTGGTGAGAAACACGGTAGTGGTGCTATGTTTGGTGCCCTTATCGTTTCAGGGATTTATGTTATCCTCGTTTCTGGTGTCTTTTCAAAAGTGGCCAATCTCTTCCCTTCTATCGTTACGGGATCTGTCATCACTACTATTGGTTTGACCCTCATCCCTGTGGCTATCGGAAATATGGGAAATAATGCTGATAAGCCTACTGGTCAAAGCCTCTTCCTTGCAGCTATCACCGTTCTCATCATCCTTTTGATTAATATTTTCACTAAAGGATTTATCAAATCCATCTCAATCTTGATTGGTTTGATTGTCGGTACTGCCATCGCAGCAAGCATGGGCTTGGTTGACTTCTCACCAGTGGCTGCGGCACCTATTGTCCACGTGCCAACACCATTCTACTTCGGAATGCCTAAGTTTGAGTTGTCATCAATCATCATGATGTGTATTATCGCTACAGTGTCTATGGTTGAATCAACTGGAGTTTACTTGGCCCTCTCTGATATTACCAAAGAACCACTCGATAGCACTCGCCTTCGTAACGGTTACCGCGCTGAAGGTTTGGCTGTTCTCCTTGGTGGACTCTTCAACACCTTCCCATACACTGGTTTTTCACAAAACGTTGGTCTTGTGAAATTGTCAGGTATCAAGACTCGCTTGCCAATCTACTATGCAGCTGGTTTCCTTGTTCTTCTTGGACTCCTTCCTAAGTTTGGTGCCTTAGCGCAAATCATCCCAAGCCCAGTCCTTGGTGGCGCTATGCTTGTTATGTTCGGTTTTGTTTCTATCCAAGGGATGCAAATCTTGGCACGTGTTGATTTCGCCAACAACGAACACAACTTCTTGATTGCTGCGGTATCAATCGCTGCAGGGGTTGGTCTTAACGGTAGCAACCTCTTTAACAGCCTACCAACCGCTTTCCAAATGTTCTTCTCAAACGGTATCGTGGTCGCAAGCTTGCTTGCCATCGTCCTCAATGCCATTTTGAATCATAACAAAAAAGAAAAATAACACAAGAACACCTGAGTCGCTTGACTTAGGTGTTTTCTTTGAAATTAAAATCTTCAAGTTTGTAAAGCAAAAGAAAAGACTAAGCAACTACTCTGTCTTACTTTTACTGAAAGTAGCTCATGCTATTTAATTCTTACGATTGACTTATTTTCAATTCTATAGACAGCATCATAATCTTCCAGATTGTAATGATGGGCAATTTCAATAATACTATTAGGCAACTGTTTCAAGACATTACTTATTTCTTTTGAACTTGCTGCATCTAAAGAAGCCATCATCTCATCCGCAAGTAAAACCTGCTTTTCCCTCAAAATAGCACGTGCAATCTCAAGTTTTATGATTTGTCCACCTGAAAAGTTATCTCCAGTTAATTCATAGTCCAATTGATGACAACAAGCCTCCCATAGTCCAACTTTTTTTAGTGTTAAAATGAGCAATGAGTCAGAATAATCTTGATAAAGAGTTAGATTATGTCGCACACTTGTATGAAAGACATAGGGATTTTGATGAATAATTGCAATATTATCTAAATTTGGAGTCAGCTCCCTTCCATCAATGCTTTTAAAAATGATTTTCCCACTATATGCCTTATCTTGCCCTGATATTAACCTAAAAAGTGTTGTTTTTCCAATACCACTATCACCAACTATAAGATTATGCTGAGACAATGAAAAAGTAACCGTAACATCTCGAAAAATCTCTTGATTATCATAAGATTTAGTGACGTTTTTTAACTGAATTTCTTCTAAAGTATGTCTGTGAAGCCCTTTTGAAGGAATTTCTGACTCACTTCCAAATGTCAATAATTTATCTTTTATCACTTGACTTGATTGAATACTTGCAATAGCCTCCAGAATCTGTTGTAAGGGGTTAATAAGATATGTTGAAGCAGACATCATAGCAATAAGTGTAGTAATTGAATTTTGTTTCATGACAAGACCAATCACAAATGGTCCAATCAAGCCGACAGCTTTCAGAGGTCCTGTCCAAAACATAACTAAATTCTGAAGTGTATAATACTTAAATTGTGTCGTCTCCATCTCTCCAAGAGTTATGAGAGTTTGCCTTACATTCTCTTTTTCTGCTTGGTTGCAAATAATTGTTTCAATACCCTTACCAAAGTCTGTGATAGCTCTTAAATTCTTCTCTTTTGAACTACTTAGTAATTCTCCTGACTCTTTCAATTTTCTCTTAAAAATAAACTGAGGCAAAATCATCAGAAAGGCACCTACAGTAAAAAGACTACCCACAATAAGATTTTGTTTGACCAGATAAATTACAGATACTAGGACTGAGGCGCCCCACACAGGCGAGATAAGAAAAGATTGAAGGAACTCCTGGTCTACAATTCCAAGATCTTGTGTCAAGAGTGAGCAAAGCTCAGAATCTGAGATGTTTTTAGGAAAGACAGCATGATTCTTTAAAATATTTTCTGACAGTCTTACATTAAACGCTCTAATAATAGAACGAAGCAGAATATTCTCTATATACATAAAAGCGTACACAGCCACCCAAAGAGAAATGCTCGATAATGTAAAAACTATTAAATCACGACTATTACCGTTATCTAAATGACCTGCCATCTGGATAATTACAGGAATAACAATTCCTTGACAGGAATAAAGAAGTGCAAAAATGATATAAAGTACAATGTCCTTTTTAGGAAGTAGCTTAAAAAATTTAACCATCATCATGACACAGCAACTGATTTATTTTTTTCAATAATCATTGCTTTTACCTCCTTCAATTTGATACTATTATTTTAGTTTATTAATAGCAAAAACTATTGAAATTTCGGAAATCCGATAAGGAAGTTTTATATGGAACTAGGCCAAAAATTTAAGCAGATTCGAAAACAGAGAAAATATACTATTCAGAGACTCGCTCAAGTGGCTGGATCTGTAGCGAGTATTTCAGACTTTGAAAATGACAAAACATCACTCTCAAATGATACTCTTTTCAAACTGTTAAGACACCTAAAAGTCGAATATAATGAATTTTTCGGACAAGAATATCTTGTGGACGAAACCTACATAAAACTTGCTAATCAATACAATCAAGCCTCAAATCATCTAGATTTTGAAGCACTGGAGCAAGTCGCAGAAAAGTTTCGCATTTTAGGAGAAACTAATTATAGTGATTATCTGATTAGTCTTTGTATTGACTGTCAGGTTTCAAAACTTCAAAACCGGTCAGTTAACCAAGATATTGCTACAGAACTTCAAAACTACTTCTTTTCGATTGATATATGGACACTTCTGGATATTGATTTACTGGATATGGTAAAGGATATCTTCACAGAAGATGCACTAAAAATCTACATTAAGGAACTCCTCTCAATTCTAGGTACAAATCCTAGAAATAATTTAGATAGAATCACTTTAGATGTTATTAGTCGTTGTATTTTCCAAATCATTCTTTACGGAAATCAAGAAGATAGTAATTACTATCTAAACGAACTAAAAACTATTCAATTACCAGATTATTTCATGTTACAAAAAATCTATCTTAAAGAACTAGAAGCCGCATTCCTTTATAAATTTATTGATAAGAACATGGGAAAGACTATACATAAAGAGGTTCTCCACTACTTGGCTTTTATGGGAGATGACGATAATTTGAGAGAATGGGAGCAAACTTTCCGTCAATTATAGACTTTATTGGATAACAGTTGTACAATGAATTATATAATTTGAAAAATTTAGAAAGGAAAACAGAATGCACGAAACACATTCTCTCCGTGAGCGATTTCTTGTTTTCTTCAAGATTTTTGTGCCCATACTGATTTATCAGTTTGCCAACTTCTCGGCAGCCTTTGTGGACACTACCATGACTGGTCAATACGATGCCCTACACTTGGCAGGGGTAGCCATGGCAACGAGTTTATGGAGTCCTTTTTTCACCTTCTTAACAGGTATCGTCTCTGCTCTAGTTCCTATTATCGGACACCATCTAGGGTCAGGTCGCAAGGACCGAGTGGCACCTGATTTCTATCAATTTCTTTATATGGCTTTGGGTCTATCACTGATCCTCTTTGCCCTTGTTTTTCTGGGGGCTCCCTTGGTTTTGAACCATCTAGGTCTGGAGCCTTTGGTCAGAAAGGTCGCCCTTGGTTATCTACGATTTTTGAGTCTTGGTATCATTCCCCTCCTACTCTTTAGCGTGGTTCGCTCCTTCCTTGATGCGCTTGGACTCACACGCCTATCCATGTACCTCATGCTTCTGCTCCTACCTCTCAATGGTTTCTTCAATTTTCTCCTCATCTATGGCATTGCTGGTCTACCAGAGTTGGGAGGAGCCGGAGCAGGTCTGGGAACTTCATTAGCTTACTGGGCCCTACTCCTCATTTCCATTGTGGTTATCAGAAAGCATAAAAAGGTTAAACCCTACCACATTGAAAAGGTTCAACCCCTTGATAAAACAGCTCTGCTTGACGCCATGAAGCTAGGTCTCCCCATTGGTGGAACGGTCTTTGCGGAGGTCGCCATCTTCTCAGGTGTTGGTCTAGTTATGGCCAAGTATCCATCCCTAGTCATTGCCAGTCATCAGGCAGCCATGAACTTCTCAAACCTCATGTATGCCTTTCCTCTCAGTGTTTCCAGTGCTATGGCTATCATTATTTCCTACGAATTTGGAGCTAAACGCATGGATGCGGTTAAGAGTTACAGCAAACTAGGTCGTCTGACAGCCTTAGGTTTTGCTGGTTTTACCTTGTTCTTTCTCTACTTCTTGCGCTATGATTTAGCAGAACTTTATGGCCATGAGCCTGACTTTTTGAGAATGACAGCCATTTTCATGACCTATAGCCTCTTCTTCCAAGTGGCGGATGTCTTTGCGGCTCCCCTTCAAGGAATTTTGCGTGGTTATAAGGACACCAAGGTCCCTTTTTATCTCGGTGTCTTGGCTTACTGGGGGATCACCTTCCCAGTAGGCTTCCTGCTTGAAAAAGTTACTGAACTTGGTCCTTACAGCTACTGGATTGGCCTGATTGCCAGCCTTATCGTCAGTGGTATTTGTTATCAATGGCGCCTAAATAAGATCGTTAAGCGTTACGAATTTCATTGATGATATACCTGAAGCAGTCTCATCAGACTGCTTTTTATCTGCTCAAATCTTGATAACAAAGAAAAAGCCTCCTGCATATTGAAAACGAATAGACTGTTATCAATACACAGAAAGCTTTTTTATGAGTGATTCTTTAGATTCAGATTTTCCTACAGCATTACCCAGATGAACTTATTAATGAAAACAAAGTTGTTTGATATTAAAAAAAGTGTCACAAAGTCCAGCCGGATCAACTAGGGCACCATAGATCATGACTAAACCACATAGTGCTAAGAAATGATAAAAATAAACGACTTTCTCTCCTGTTTTAGGGAGTAACAGAAAAGACCAAAACCATAAGCCACAAATCGCTACTAATATGATTATCTTATTGATGCATTCCATAACAATTTCTCCATCATAGAAGGTTTAGCACAATAAAATAGCCCAAAGGACTATCTGAATATTATCATAAAAATCTAACAAGTGCTGTCATATTCCCTTAAGGGAAATCTCGGGGATTTTGTCGCTAGTTTTGTTTGAGTAAGTTTAGACATATAATATCATAATTGGGAGGTTGGGGAAGACTATTATTACACAAAGTACAATAATGTTTACAGACACCAAAACTAGTAATTAAAGGGAAAATGAATTCTTTACACTTGTTAGATTTCTCACTACTATAGTGTACTACTTTTTTGGTTTGATGTGTAAAACAATTTGTATAAAATTGTAAAAAAATGTAATGAAATGTCACTTTTTTGTCCTGAATGGTCATATCACATGACATGTTAGTTCTTGTGGCACATGGATTTTCCAACATTGAAACGCTCATTATTAAAGAGGCTGGCTCAAAAGAAACCAACCTCCTAAATAAATTGTTAAAAAGCACTTAGACATGATGATTTGATTGTCAGATAGAGCCCCAAGAGCAAGCCAAACTAGAACTTTTGCAATTTCAATGCTTTTGTCCTGTATATCAGTTTATGCAACTCTCTTCAGTCCACCTGATCAAGCAAGTAAGCATAACCTTCTTTTTCCATATCTGCCTTAGGAACAAATCGTGTTGCGGCACCATTGATACAATAGCGCAAACCACCTTTATCGCTTGGACCATCTGGAAAGACATGCCCTAGATGGGAGTCCCCCGCACGACTACGGACCTCGATTCGTTCCATATTGTGAGAATAATCTTCCTTGTAGTTGGCTACCTCAGGACTAATCGGACGGGAAAAACTGGGCCAACCACAGGCAGAATCAAACTTGTCCTTGGATGAAAAGAGAGGTTCACCAGTCACCACATCCACATAGATGCCAGGTTCAAACTGATTCCTAAGGGGACTCGTAAAGGCACGTTCCGTCCCATTTTCCTGAGTAACCGCATAGGCTTCGGGACTCAGATTTTTCTTAAGATCCTCCTGATTTGGCTTGTGATAGGCACTGGCATCAATGACTGGAGTTGAGGCTTGATTGACATTGATATGGCAGTACCCCTTAGGATGCTTCTTAAGATAATCCTGATGGTATTCCTCAGCAGGAATAAAGTGTTGTAAAGGCAACAACTCAACCGCCAAAGGCTGACCGTATTGCTCAGACATCTCTTGGAAAACTTGCTTGATGACTGGTAGGTCATTGTCATCCGTGTAATAAACACCTGTGCGGTACTGACTGCCCACATCATTGCCCTGTTTATTTTTGCTTAGAGGGTTGATGATACGGAAGTAATGTAGCAAAATCTCTCGCAATGACACTTGGCTGGCATCATAAGTCACCTGAACAGTCTCAGCATGACCCGTCTGACCGATAAGCTCATAGCGAGTGGTCTCACTACGTCCATTAGCATAACCCGAAACAGCATCTAACACACCAGAGACACGTGAAAAGTACTCCTCCACGCCCCAGAAACAGCCACCAGCAAGATAAATAGTATGTTGATTTAGCTTAGCCATCTGTATAACTCCTTTCACAAGATAATCTTTTTCTACGCCTTAAGTGTAACGCTTTTCAGCAAATTTCGCACTTATAGCGACTTGGGGACACAAAAAATCCCATCACATTGTGATAGGATGTCATTTTTATTCCATTTCGAAGCTGTCGCTCTTGATTTTATCAGGTAAAACGAGAGACACGAGTATGCACAAGATGGCTGGAATCAACCATGGCAAGGATGCTCCTGACAATGGTAGGAAGTTAATGAGGGTATTGAGTCCTGCAAGCTTGAACTGGCTAGCAAGAACGCTAAGCAAGGCAATCAGCGTGACTACAGCAACTGTAACTTGCATACCAGGTTTTGACAAGGCCACGAACTTGTTGGCAATCACAATCATGACAATCGTAATGGTAATTGGGTAGAGAATCAAAAGCACTGGTACTGAGAAAGCAATGATATTGTTAAGACCCAAGTTGGCAATCGCAAACCCAATCAAGGTAAAGATAATGGCGTAGGTCTTGTAGGATACTTTCGGAAATGCCTTGTGGAAGAATTCCCCAGTCGCAACGATAAGTCCTGCAGTGGTTGTGAAACAAGTCACTGTCACCATGATAGCTAGGAAAATCTGAGCTGCTGATCCAAAGATGGCTTGTGTAGCTTGTGACAAGACGCTAGCACCAATATTGGCATCTTTTGGTAGTCCTGCCACTTGGAGGGGGAAATGATTTCCCAAAAAGGCTAGTCCCAGATACAAAGCACCAAAGAGAAGCGTTACTATGAAACCAACAACCCAAATCGTTGAAATATACTCTTTTTTCGATTTAAAGCCCAATTGATTAAGTGTGACCACTGCCACTACACTGAAGGCCACAGAAGCCAAGGCATCCAAGGTGTTGTACCCTTCCAAGAATCCCTTACCAAAAGCAGAAGCCTGGTATGCTTGGCTAGCCAGCTGAGGACTGTGTCCACCGTATTTAAGCGCTCCTGCCACGATAACAATGACAATCATGATGGCAAAAACTGGTGTTAAGATGCGTCCAATACTATCTAGGATTTTTGATGGATTCATTGCAATCCAAAGCGCTAGAGCGAAGTAAATCACAGTGAAAGCCAAGAGCCATAGATTTGTATGCCCACTTCCAATCAAAGGTGAGAAGCCAATTGAAAAGGCTGCTGCCGCTGTTCTAGGAATGGCAAAGAAAGGACCAATGGACAGATAAAGGACTGACAAATAGACTAAGGCAAACTTAGGCGAGATTTTTTGTGAAATCTCATGGATGTAGCCCTTGGGATTTAGGGTCCCAATAACCAGCGTTAGTATAGCAATGCCAACACCAGATAGGACAAAGCCTGCAATGGCTGGCCAAAAATGACCTCCAGATTCAAAGCCTAGCTGAGGGGGAAAGGTTAGATTTCCCGCTCCAAAAAACATACCAAACAGCAATAGGGCTGTAAGGCCTCCTTTTTTTAACATAGGGAACTCCATATCTAAAACAAATAAGATAGATGATAATAGCTATCTCAGTTGTTGATTTTTTTATAATACTATTCAGTATCTCATGCTACTGATGAAATTACAAGTTTTACAGCTTCATTCGAGAAGGTTTTCAAGATTAACAATATTCAGAAAAGGCGCAAAAAAAAGACAAATCTCAAGGATTGTCTTAACTGCTACTATGGGTGACTGACAATGATTTCCAAATCACCACTAAGTGTCCACGAAGTCACATCGCTTGGTAGAATGAAGTGGCTACCTTTGGCAATGTCGTAATCCTGACCATCTACATGAAGGCTTCCTTTACCATCAAGCACACTGAATAAACTGTAATCAGCGGTCTTTTCAAAATCAGCCTTACCTGAGATTTCCCATTTATATACGGCAAAGAAATCACTAGCGACTAAAAGCGTTGATTTGAGGTCATCTACTTTTGTTGTGACTGGGCGACTATTGGCAGGTTCTCCAATAGTAAGCACATCGATCGACTTTTCCAGATGGAGCTCACGCAAGTTGCCTTGGTCATCCTTACGGTCAAAATCATACACACGGTAGGTCGTATCACTAGATTGTTGGGTTTCAAGAACCATGATTCCTGCGCCAATAGCATGCATAGTCCCACTTGGCACATAGAAGAAATCGCCTGCTTTAACCGGGACTTTGGTCAAGAGATTTTCCCAATCTTTGGCTTCAATTTGCTGACGCAATTCTTCTTTTGATTTGGCGTTATGACCGTAAATGATTTCAGAACCTGGTTCTGCAGCAATGATATACCAACATTCTGTTTTACCAAGTTCACCTTCATGTTCAAGTCCGTAAGCATCATCTGGATGGACCTGCACACTGAGCCAATCATTGGCATCCAATATCTTCGTCAAAAGAGGAAAGACAGGTTCTTGACGATTGCCAAATAACTCACGGTGCTCTGCATAAAGAACATCTAAAGTTTGACCGGCATAACGACCATTCTTAATAGTAGAAACACCATTTGGGTGAGCAGAAATAGCCCAGTACTCTCCGACATGGTCGCTTGGAATGTCGTAGCCAAAGACATCACGCAAATGCGTACCACCCCAGATTTTTTCTTGCATAACAGATTGTAAAAATAATGGTTCAGACATAATTACTCCTTATATAAGAATGAATAGACTCAAAATCTATGTCTTAACATAGATGATTACTCACATCATGATAAATGAATCAGTTCCACTTTAAAGCGGATGTTCCAAAAATCACCTATAGCCAGTAAGCTCCATCATCAGCAAATCACAAACAGACTTTGACGAGTAATTACCTCAATTATAAGCATAATTTGTGAAAATATCAACAGAGTCCTTAAAGAAATCATAAGATTTTGGCTTAATGGCTGCAAGTCATTTCAATAGCAAATTTCCTTTAAGAATCCTACTCATTCCTTCATTTTTCGGATAGATTGATTGAATTTAAAGACTTTTTAACCTATAATGTTATTGATATTATGAAAGGAAATCTCTCAATGAAATTCTATTCCTATGACTATGTGCTAAGTCAGATTAGCCAACAAAACTGGGTTATGGTTGCCATTACTGCAGGACTTATTTTAGTGACCGGTGTATTTGCTTTTAAAGCCTTGAAAGAACGCCATGATACTAAGTTTCGTGAACTCTCTATTATTTCTATTTTAACCTTAGTTGCCGTGGTTCTAATTGCTATCAGTAATTTCCAAAGCAATCAATCTAACAACGACCAATTTAGAGCATCTCTTCACTTTATCGAGGTTGTGTCTAAAAATCTTGACGTTGATAAGAGCAAGGTTTATGTCAATACTTCTACTACTACAGATGGCGCTATCCTCAAAGTTGGAAACAAGTACTATCGTGCCATCTCAGGTTCAGAACCTGACAGCTACTTGCTAGAACAAATAAAACTTTACAAGTCTGATGTTGAACTCGTGGAGGTTAAAAAATGACATCTTTTTATCTTACTGTTGCAATTAAACTAGCTTTGGGGCTTATTTCACTCGTCTTTGTTATCAATTTAACAGGTAAAGGAAACCTAGCACCTAGCTCAGCTACTGACCAAGTACAGAACTTTGTTCTTGGTGCAATCCTCGGTGGTACAATTTATAGTAGTACCGTTTCAATCCTCCAATATATCGTGATTTTGATTATTTGGACGATTTTGATTTTACTTCTAAAATGGCTAATTACCAATATTCTCTTTATCAAACATTTGATTGACGGTAAACCAACTGTCATCATCAAACATGGTCAACTAGATCCTGAAGCTTGTCGCTCTAAAGGACTTTCAGCCTCTGATGTCGCTTTAAAATTACGTTCCCAAGGAATTTTTCAACTTAAAGAGGTTAAACGTGCAGTTATTGAACAGAACGGCCAATTGATTGTGGTTCGTGCGGGTGATGAAAATCCGAAATACCCAATCGTTACTGATGGGGTCATTCAAACAGAAATTCTTGATACTATTGGTAAAACGGAGGATTGGTTAAATGAAGAGCTTCAAAAAATGGGATATGACAACATTTCAGATATCTTCATCGCTGAATATGATAAAGGAAAGATTAATGTTGTCACTTATTAAACAAAATACTTGCATTACCGTTTAATATTGTCTACAATGGTCTCATCATAAAAAGGAGGTTCTATCATGGGAATCGAAGATAAATTGAATCAAGCTAAAGGTGCTCTTAAAGAGGGTGCTGGTAAACTGACTGGCGACAAAAAGACTGAAGTCGAAGGTGCTGTCGAAAAAGTTGTAGCAAAAGCAAAAGACGGTATCGAAGATGTTAAAGAAGGCGTTGAAGGTGCTGTTGAAGGCCTTAAAAATGCTTTTTCTAAAAAATAATAATAAATAAACAGAAGCTCTTTTCCTTTTTTGGAGAGGGCTTCTGTTTTTCTTTATGTTCTTAACTAGAATTACTTACGAGAATGCTTGCTTCCTTTTAAGGCAAATGAGGTTGTCATCATAACTGCTCCTAATGCGCCTAGTCCCAAGCTACTCACATCACCAGTATCTGGTAGGGTTGATTTACTTGTTTGATTGCTTTGTGAACTTTTAGATGACTGATTAGCCTTAGAGCTTGTCTGACTATTTTGTTTTTGAGCAAAATCAGTCTGAACGCTTGATTTCGTAGCTTCCTTTTGGTTGGAAACTTCTCTTAGCTGACCTTTTGATTCCGCTTGGGAACTTTGATTTTGAGTGAAAATCTTATTCAACTTCTCAGCTGTCTCTTCGTTTGGCTGTTGGACACTGCTTGATGTATTGGTACTTGCCTGTTCAGGCTGTGCTTCTGCTGACTGATTGGCAACTGCTACTTCAGATATAAGTGATCGTACTTCAGGCTCTGCAGCTCTAGTCGTTGATGAACCTTGACCTGATGGGCTTGTGCTTCTGGCTGTCGTTGCTGAAGTAGTTGCATTTGATTGGTTCGCATTAGTTGTTGCTGCTGATGTACTAGCAGTCGCAGAAGTTGTGGTACTCACATTTGGAGACGTTGAGTTACTTGTTTGACTAGCAAAGTTTGGTGGGGTTGGACGACCTGTATTAGGTGTCTGACTTGTTGAACTTGTACTGCTTGTGCTTGTCGTATTTTCAGAACTTGTCGAAGCAGATTGGCCCCATGGTGTGTTAACGCTTCCGGTATTGGTAGAGCTGCCACCATAGCTAGTTGGTCCGCCGTAGCCTCCGAAGTTATCAGACATTGAACTATTACCAAAACCACCACCTGGGAAGCCGCCCATGCCACCTACACCAGGACCGTTGTTTGTACCTTCTTCAGTAGCTGTTGCAGTGGCACTAGCACCACTTGATGTCGTAATGGTATAGGTTTCACCCGAAGTTAGACTCTCGGTACTAAAGACCACATTTCCGAATGAAGACGTTGCCGTGGTTGTTGCAACAACATTTCCAGAGCTATCAGTGACTGTGATGGTATCCCCTGCACTTCCTGAGATGTTAGCCATAATATAAGACTGGCTTGAACCCGTTGTAAAGGCTTGAGCCATTCCTTGGTTACCAATAGCCCAAACGGTACCACCAGAAATAATACCTGTTCCATCGTAGTCAATAGCAGCATTATCCTCACTTGTCTGAGCGACGTAGAGAGAACCACTTTTCACTGTCACATTGCCGTTACTGTCGATACCATCACCATCTGCCAAGATAGTTACCGTTGCACCGTCAATATTGATGCCCACTTCATTTTCCAAGTCAGACGTCGAATTGGTTAGGCTTGAAGTATCAGCGCTGTCCTTGGTCGTCCACTCAGTAGCGTTAATACCGTCATCACCAGCAGTGATATCAACGGTTCCACCTGTCAAATTGATATAACGCCCTTCAAGGCCTTCGTCACCTGCTACAACTGTTACTTTAGAATTGCCTTCGACAGTCAATTCATCCGTAACCGTAATACCTTTGTCCGTCGCATTAATGGTTACTGTTGAATCGGTAATTGTCAAATCACCACTATTAACATCTGTTTCGTCTTCGACCTGAATACCGTCATCAGTTGCCGTGATGTTGACTGTGGCATTTTTAATGGTAACAGCTGTCGTCGCATTGATACCGTCTTTAGCCTCTGACGTCAAATCAAGCGTTACTGAATCAACAGTCACACTATCAGCCTTGATGGCGTGCTTTTCAGTACTTGAAAGGGTAAGGGTGCTTCCAGTACCACTCGTGATTGTCAGGGCTCCCGCTGCTTCGATTGCATTAGCAGACGTCGAAGAAATAGAACTGTCTGAAAGGACATTAACAGTCAATTCTGCTGAAGAATTGGAAGTGATAGACGAATCTGTTAAGGTCACACCATCCAAGTAGATTGTAACTGGATCTGTCACGCTACCTGCCACAATAATGGTATAGCTTGAACCATTTCCGGTCAAAGTGTATGACCCTGCTTGATTGATGGTAATTGTCGTTCCATCAATTGTGACAGTACCGCTATCACTTGTTACCACGGTTGTTCCATTGAAAGTAATCGTTGTCGTAGAGCTTTCTGAGTCACTATCTTCAGACTCAGTTGTCGTCGTTTCAGTAGCTGAATCTGAGGCGCTGTTGGTTAACACTGAAGCTGTTTCAGATGCAGTGGCTTCAGTGGTGCTTGAACTTGTATTAGAGCTAGTGTTTTCGTCTGCATTGTTCGTTTCAGATGCTGAGGTTTCACTAGTTGTGCTTTCAGCAGTTTCAGAAGAACTTGCTTCTGGAGTTGCGGAAGTGCTTGAATGATCAGATGTTTCACTGCTTGTCGATGTAACAGTCCTGCCCTCTGTCGTACTTGTTGTACTTATTGTTGACGAATCGGTGTCTGAAGTTGAAGCTGCAGTTGAAGTACTTGTAACCGTTTCTGCGCCTGTTTCAGTAGTGTCTGATGTATTGTCGGTCTGAGTACTTTCTTCAATTAAGTCAGCAGTGCTTTCACCTGTTGAAACCGTTGAGAGTGTTGATTCAGTGTTTGTCTCGTCTGCTGAAACCTTGCTGTCATTTAAGACAACTGAGCTACCAAAGATTAAGCTCGCTACCAGAACTGAACCAGCAGTTTTCCATTTTGATGATTTCTTAATGGCATAACGTTCTTGTGTTTGTTTAGTTTGTTTGTATGTCATTTTTTGTTCCTCTTACTTTTGTGATGACTCTATTAAACATAAGAAACCTAAGATAAGACTTAAAGAAAAGTTAATCTTTCCTTAAAGTAAAAAAGTCCCCAAGTTATTGGGAACTTTCATACTATAGGATAAACCACTCTAACTTCTACCGAAACAATTAACCTTTCATCACTGAAGGTCATTCCTGTCTCATACAGGCATTTGCTAAAGAGGTCTTCATGGAGCTCTTACCAATAGGATAAGCTTCAGTCTCCAAGGCCTTCCTTGTAGGATTCCCACATTTGGTCAGCTTTGATTTTTGTACTCCTATACTTCCTCTCTCTTCATTATACCAAAAACGCTAGGTCAGCAGAAGTAAAATAAGGTTTCATTACATTTCAGTACATGCTAGGAATCTTGATTTCATGCGATTTTTGAAATTTTGAATTCCAGCAGATTGGAGCACAAATTAATGAAATCTCTACTTTTTTCTCTACCTTTTTAGGCTTGAAAAATTGAATCGGATAACCAAATAAAAGATGCTCTAGTTAATCATAAAACTAGAGCGTCTTTTATTAATTAAATCAATAATAAGTTATTAGTACAACACACAACCAATAGTTTCAAGCAAAAATTTGATAGTAATTTACTTATAA